>VOFG01001823.1_pt1 | contig 28849 bp, 56 predicted proteins | sample 5384171 | NCBI WGS metagenome assembly VOFG01 (sample SAMN12384726, study PRJNA508395) | human gut metagenome | isolation source: healthy gut F | host: Homo sapiens
ATTTATTTGATATAGTGAAGACATACTATGTGTAAAGATCAAAAGATGATGGGAGAATATGTATGTCTATTAGTACTTTGGGAACACTCTTTTCAGTTCATTGGAGGACTGGGAATGTTCCTGTATGGAATGGTCGATGGCGGATGGTCTGCAGAAGTTTGCGGGCAACCGTTTACAACGTGTGCTTGAGATCTGACTTCGAACCGCTTGCTGGGCGTGCTGGTGGGCGCGGGCGTTACCGCGATCATCCAGAGTAGTTCCGCGACGACGGTTATGGTCGTTGGTTTCGTAAATGCCGGAATTATCAATCTTCTGCAGGCGACCGGCATCATCATGGGTGCCAATATTGGTACGACTGTGACGAGCTGGATTGTGTCGATGAGTGAGTGGGGCGAGGTGTTAAAGCCAGAGTTCTTTGCACCGGTTCTCTTCGGTATCGGCGCATTCATCACGATGTTTGCGAAGAGCCACAAGAAAAAAGAGGGTGCCGAAGTCCTGATCGGTTTTGCACTCCTGTTTATCGGTCTTTCTTTCATGTCCGGTTCGATTGAGCCGTACCGGGATGCGCCGATCTTTCTCCGAGTCCTTCCGGGTACTGGGACAGAATCCGCTTTTAGGTATTTTAGTCGGTCGGCAGTTACCGCAATCATCCAGGTAGTTCCGCGTCCGTCGGTATTTTACAGATGCTGGCGATCAACGGCATGGTAAACTGGCAGTCAGCAGTCTTTATTACATTGGGACAGAACATCGGTACCTGTGCGACCGCGCTGTTATCTTGTATCGGTACGACCCGTACGGCAAAGCGTGCGGCGGTCATTCACCTTCTGTTCAATGTGACGGGTGTGCAGTTGTATTTGGCGTCGCTTTATACATCGTGTTTATGATGAATCCGGAGTTGCGATGACGCGTGCCGGACAGTGTAGAATTTCGATTTTCCATACGATATTTAACGTTGTCAACACCTGCATTATGTTCCCGTTTGCTGGTTTCCTGGTAAAGGCATCGGATGTGATTGTTCGAAGCCGAAGGAGACAGGAGAAAGAGTGGTCGGCAAACAGTGTCGAGACCGAGATGATCCGTCACTTAGACGACCGTATCCTGAAACTCCGTCCTTTGCGATTGAGACGGCGTGCAACGAGGTTGGCAACATGGGTAAGGTAGCGGTTGCCAATCTAAAAATAGCGTCAGCAGCCTTGGTGGATGCAGATGATAATTTCTGTGAACAGGTATTTGAAAATGAAGAGACGATCGACCGCATGGAGAAAATGCTGACCGGAATATCTCTTAAAGATCAACAACCTCTCCTTGAATGATGAACAACATCTTCTCGTTAAGAATATGTATTATACAATCGGTGATCTTGAACGTGTCGAGACCACTGTGAAACTTAGCAGAGTTTGCCAAGAAACGGATTGAGAATGTGAATATTGATTTCTCGGATCTGGCGTGAAAGAGCTGCGGACGTGCAGATGCAACGCTTAAATCGGTCGAGGCGTCCGTGGATGACATGCAGAAAGCACGTCAGACTGCCCGCTGGGAGGAAGAGGTTGACAATATGGAAGAGGAGATGCGCGAGAGCCATATGAACCGTCTTTCCAATGGAGAATGCAAGATTGAGGGCGGTGTTATCTTCCTGGATGCACTGGCAAATTATGAGAGAATCGCGGATCATGCCAAGAATGTAGCTGGCTACGTAAAGGAAGAGATGCAGTAATGAAATATCGGATATATGTGATTGAGGATGATGAAAATATCCGAATCTGATCTGCGTGGCACTGGAAAACTTCGGTTACTGCGCCAGCGGATTTGAGACGGCAGAGGAAGCGCTTGACAACCTCTCGGTCCTGCTCCGGAGAGGCAGGGAGGCGCAACGGGAGTATCCGGCGATGTTTGTATTCGACTGGATGCTGCCGGGGATGGACGGCATGGCGGCGATCCGCAAGATCCGGGAGATGCCGGACTTTTTCCGCAGCCCCGGTCCTGATGCTGACGGCAAAGGATCGTGAGATGGATATTGTACAGGGACTTGACAACGGTGCTGACGACTACATGACGAAACCGTTCGGTATTCTGGAGCTTTCGGCGCGCGTCAGAAACCTTTTAAAGCGGGTGGAACCTGCAAAAAAGGAGGTTTCCAGCCTGACGATCGGTGAAGTCAGCATCAACCGGGAGACGCGAGGAGGTGATTGCCTGCGGCGACCGTACGGAGCTGACGCTCAAAGAATTTGAACTTTTAACATATCTCATGGAACATATCAACCGGGTGGTGACGCGCGACGAGCTTCTCGACCATATCTGGGGCTATGACTATGATGGGGAGACGAGAACGCTGGATATGCACATCAAGACACTCCGGCAGAAGCTGCATGACGCCGGAGCCCAGATCAAGACAGTGCGCGGCGTGGGCTATCGGTTTTTAAAGGAAAAAGAAGCGGGAAAGTGATGAAACGATGCGAAAAGCGATTTTGACGAAATTTATTCATCTGTTATTTCCTGGCGCTGGTTCTGAATACATTTATCGCTCTGGTGGTTACCAGCAGTGTATTGCTCAAACGGTCAGGGAGGACATGCATTTTGCATTGGAATCCGTTGACCGTATGTTGGATTATACGGGAAATGTGGAAGAACAGCTGATGGATTTGAGCGACCTTACGAACGACAATAATAGCCGTTATACGTTGATCCGGATGGATGGCACGGTGGTGGCTGATACGGAAGTAGCGCAGGTGAATCAGATGGAAAATCATCTGGAGCGCAAGGAAGTGAAAGGATGCGCTGACGACGGGCTATGGATATTCGGTGCGCCGTTCCGGAACGTTAGGAATGCAGATGGCGTACGCGGCGATCCGTTCATCGGACGGCAAATACATACTGCGCCTTTCTGCCTGTTCAACCGGTTTGGGTGAATATATCCTGATGTTGATTCCGGCCGCTTTTTGAGCTTTGGAATAGCTTTTTTGCATCGGCAATGGAGGCGGAACGGTTTTCCCAGTCCATCACGCGTCCTTTGCAGGAAATTTCCAGTGAAATGGTGCGGATGGATGACGACTACACGCGTTTTCAGTTTGAAAAATGCCCGTATGAGGAGATCAATGTCATCGCGGACACGACGACGCGGATGTCCCGGAATATGAAGAAATATCTGGAGCGCATTGAGAAAAAAAACAGATCCGGCAGGAGTTTTTCAGCAATGCATCGCATGAGCTGAAAACACCGATCACTTCGATCCGCGGTTACGTCGAGCTTTTGGAAAGCGGCATGGCACAGGATCCGGGTACGGCACGTGATTTTCTGGGACGCATAAAAAAGAGGCAATGCGGATGACGAACCTGGTGGATGATATTTTGATGATCTCCCGTCTGGAATCGCGCGGTGCGAAAGCAGATATTGTGACAATCCCGCACGGTGGAACTGCTGGAGGACAGCCTGTCTTCGATTGCCGCGCAGGCGGCGTCGCGCGGCATCACAGTCCATAAAAGTGCGAGAATTTCACGATTCGTGCCGATCTGCGCCAGATACAGGAGCTGTTTAACAATCTGTTGACAAACGCGGTCAAAGTATAACAACGAGGGCGGCGAAATCTGGGTGCAGGTCAAGCACTGGGGCGCGGATATGATACTGACGGTCCGCGACACCGGCGTCGGCATCCCGAAGGACAGCCAGAGCCGCATTTTCGAGCGGTTTTACCGGGTGGATAAAGGGCGCAGCCGCAGACAGGGCGGCACCGGGCTTGGTCTTTCGATCGTCAAGCATATCGTGAATTTTTATCATGGAAGCGTGAAGGTAGAGTCGGAAGTCGGAAAAGGTTCAACGTTTACGGTGAAACTGCAGATCGCGGAAGCAAAATAAAAAGAGTCAACCTAAATTCCCTATAAAATAGCGGAATTTTAGGTTGACTCTTTTTGGAGTTTGTAGTATGATTGCTTTAAAGCGTAACAGTTCAGCTCTTTAAAGCGAAAAATAAATCATGGTTTGAAGCATAAGAGGAAAATCTGTTACATACGTTGAAAAGGTTCAGGAGGATGATATTATGAGAAAGACAAAGAAATTAGCAGCCCTGATGCTGGCTGGCGCAATGGCGGCATCCCTGGCAGCCTGCGGAGGACAGACAGCAAGTACGGACACGACAGCAGCGGAGTCCGCAGACGGAGAAAAGCAAAGAGGCAGAGCCGACAGCAGACGGCGAGACCTATAAGATTGGCGTATTACAGCTGACCCAGCATGTGGCACTGGATAAGACCAATGAGGGCTTCGTGGCAGCGCTGGACGATGCAGGCATCAAATACGAGATCGACCAGCAGAATGCAGCTGGCGAGCAGTCTGCATGCCAGACGATCGCAGAAAAACTGGTCAACGATAAAGATGATTTGATTTTGCAATCGCAACCCCGGCAGCACAGGCAGTTGCAGGTGTGACCGATTCGATTCGATTCTTGTCAGCTGTTACCGATCCGGCGGCTTCCGGTCTGGTAGAGAGCAACGAGGTTCGGGTGGCAACGTATCGGGTACTTCTGATCTGACTCCGGTTAAAGAGCAGATTGATCTGATGCAGCAGATTATTCAGATGTAAAAGGTCGGACTTCTGTATTGCAGCGCGGGAGGCAAACTCCGTTCTTCAGATTGACATGGCGAAAGAAGCACTTGATACAGCTGGTATTGAGTATGAAGATTACACCGTTTCCAATTCCAATGAGATTCCTACCGTTGTAGAATCTATGGTTGGCAATGTAGACTGTGTATACACACCAACCGACAACATGATCGCGGCTGGTATGGCAACCGTAACGATGGTAACAAATGAGAATAAACTTCCGGTTATCTGCGGCGAGAAAGGGCATGGTAGATGCAGGCGGTCTTGCTACTTACGGTATTGATTACTACCAGTTAGGCTACATGACCGGTGAGCAGGCCGTTAAAATCCTGACTGAGGGCGCCGATATTTCTAAGATGCCGATCGGTTATCTGGACGCTTCCAAGTGCGAGCTGAGTGTCAATGAAGAGACAGCGCAGACGCTGGGCATCGATGTATCTGGACTTGAGAAATAAAGAGTACCAGAAAAGACCTAAACTTCAAATGAGATGGACTGTCAGATCAGAAGCATAAAATAAATATGCCGATCTGGCAGTCTTTACAGTTAATCAGATGAAAAGAAAATACAAAACACGGGGAGGTAAAAGTTTGAGCGGTTTATTAGTATCCCTGCAGGGCGCGGTCGCACAGGGCGTTCTCTGGGGAATCATGGTATTGGGAGTTTATATTACATTCCGCCTGATGGATATCGCGGATATGACGGTAGACGGAAGCTTCGCGTTGGGTGCCTGCGTTTGTGCAGTCCTGGTAGTCAACAAGAGTAAATCCGGTGCTGGCACTTTTTAGTTGCAGTGGCAGCCGGTGTCGTGGCTGGTGCGGTAACGGGTATTCTTCATACTGTATTTGAGATACCAGCGATTCTGGCAGGAATTCTGACCCAGATTTCCCTCTGGTCGATCAACCTCCGGATCATGGGAGGAAAGAGCAATCTGCCGCTTCTGAAAGTCAAGACACTTATCAGCGGTCTGGCTGCTTCCTTCGGGATGACCCAGGCACAGGCATCGATGATCGTTGGAATTGTGCTGGCTGTGGCGCTATTCTGTTTCTTTACTGGTTCTTCGGAACCGAGATCGAAGTGCGATGCGTGCAACCGGTAACAACGAGGATATGGTGCGCGCGCTGGGCGTGGACACCCGTATGACGAAGCTTTTATCCCTGATGGTCAGCAACGGTATGGTCGGTCTCTCCGGCGCACTCGTCTGCCAGAGCCAGAAATATGGTGATGTTGGAAGTGGTACGGGTGCGATCGTCATTGGTCTGGCGGCGATCGTCATCGGCGAAGTCCTGATGGGACGATTGACCTCTTTTATTGGAAACTGACCTCCGTGGTTGTCGGTTCGGTCATTTACTTTGTGATCCGTGCGGTTGTACTCCGCATGGGTATGGATGCAAACGACATGAAGCTGCTCTCTGCTGTCATTGTAGCACTGGCACTCTGTATTCCGGTAGCACTCGCTAAATACCGGCTGAGAAAAGATTATTCAGAAGGGGCGAGGGGAGTAATGCTGACGATAACAAATGTAAAGAAAACTTTTAATAAAGGAACTGTTAATGAAAAAGCCTTAAACGGTATCAACTTACACCTGGCACCGGGCGATTTCGTGACGATCATCGGCGGAAACGGTGCTGGAAAATCCCACCATGTTAAATATGATCGCAGGCGTATATCCGATCGATTCTGGTAAAATCGAGATCGTAATAAACATACAGGGAACCAAATACAAACGCGCTAAATACATATCTTTCAGGATCGATGCGCGGCAGATATAGGATACAGGAAAATCTTGCCAACGCGCAAATAAAACTCGGCTGGGGCATCAAAAATAAAAAAGGACTTCTACCGTGAGGCATTGGCACAGCTCGACCTGGGGCTTCAGACCCGTATGCAAAGTGGGCTTACTCTCCGGCGGACCGCCAGGCGCTCACCCTTCTGATGGCAACCCTACAGGAAAACCTTCTTTTGACCATGGCCTGCGATCCGGCAAAATCCAAGCAGGACTCGGCTGGGGCATCAAAAAGATTATCTAATGACGAACAAAAATCTGACCGCGCTTATCGACCCTTCCGATAAGCAGGGGTTATAAGATTTGCTTCATTAAGACCCGGAATGAAAATGGGTCAACAAATTAAAACCAGCCCATGAACCTCTTCAGGTGGTGAGTGCTTGCCAAATAAGCAAATTTGTCTCAGTGGGAGTCCAGTGGGTCTCCGACTGAGATAAACGCTCCGCGAGGATGCGCAGTGATTCTGTAAAGAATATGTCAGCTTACGCTGACCAGAATCACTTCTGTAATAATTCGCCAAGCAATTCCTACGAATATGATAAAATATCGTTTAAGATATTAAGAATTTCAAGAAAAATCAGGAGCGATCCATATGTTGAAAACAAAAGACGGCGAGCCAGCGGCGGATTGCAGTTCAAGTCATCAAGAGCCAGCTCAGGGACGCAAATCGGCGGGACATTGGGCGACAGTGCGTGTGAGATCGTGGATGATTCAACCGAAGGCTGGTATCAGGTCGAATCTGGCAGTGGGTAAAAATTTCCAGGGTTATATCAGCTCAGAGTTTGTTCTGACCGGGGATGAGGCGAAGGCTGGTATCAAAAGCGTTGGAACTGGTTGAAAAGCGGGCGCTCATCACGGCAGACTCCTGAACATCCGAAAAGAGCCGAACACGGGTCTGAGGTTGTCGGTCAGGCATTGAAAAATGAGCGCTATGTGGTCGAGGGTGAGCCGGAGAATGGCTGGATTCAGATTTCGAGCGGTTATATTTCCACGGATTATGCAGAGATCAAATACGCACTCAATGAGGCGCGGAAACTGGATATGCGTTCGATGGTGCTGAATTTATACAAAAATCTAGGTATTTCCAGTGTGGATAATTACTTGAATGTGCGCGATCAGCCAAGTGAGGATGGAAATATCATCAGTAAGATGACGAGCAAGTCTGCCGGAGAGATTCTGGAGACGAGCGAGGACGGCGGCTGGTATAAGATCCAGTCGGGTCCCGTCACTGGATATGTGAAGTCGGGTATATCCTGACAGGAGATGCGGCGAAGCAGGAGGCGATGGAGGTTGCAGAACTGAGTGGCGATCGTTTCAACCGACCGCCTGAATGCCCGCACGGAGCCGAGCACGGATGCGCCGATCTGGACGCAGATCTCTAACAATGAGCGTTACGACGTTATAAGCCAGCAGGATGGCTGGGTCGAGATTGCGCTCGATACGACGAGTGCGTATGTGGCGACTGATTTCGTAGATGTGCGTTATGCATTGCCGGAGGCGATCCCATTTACCCCATTAAAGAAAAGGAATCCTTGCGGACCCAGATTGTCAATTATGCCCTTCAGTTTGTCGGAAACCGTTATGTCTGGGGCGGTAATGACCCGCATTCGGGTGTGGACTGTTCTGGTTTTACAAAGTATGTATACAGCCATGTGGCGGGCGTGTCCCTGCCGCGGGTGTCCCGGGGAACAGGCGCGGACGGGTGAAGATTGATTCTTCGAAGATGCGTCCGGGCGATCTGATTTTCTATACGAATCGCAAGGGAACGGTCAACCATGTGGCGATGTACGTGGCAATGGTCAGATCGTCCATGCGGCGAGCCGGAGAAGCGGCATCAAGATTTCTACCTGGAATTACCGGAATCCGTACCGGATTGTCAATATGCTGGGAGACTGATAGGGAGAGGATAAGATGGAAGAGCAAAAGACAGAAGATTATAAAGAACGCCTGCAGAAAGCACGTCAGAGACGAAATGGCAAAAGATCCGATGCACTGGTTCATGATCGGAGGCTGTGCTGTCATTGTGGTGCTGGCTCTGGTTATCATCGTGAAGCTGGCACAGGGCGGCACGTTCGGAGGTTCTGGAAACGCCCGGGTGGCATCGGCATCCGAGGCAGAGGTGCAGGAAACCGTGATCGGAGAGACGCTGCCGGAGGATGAGGAACAGGCAAAGAGGACGAAAAAAAGAAAAATGTAGTCGAGTCCTACCAGAATCTGGGTATTGTGGATGTATCTGGTTATCTTAATATGCGTGAGAGCGCCAGCACGACCTCCGATGTCATCGGCAAACTGATGGGCGGCAGTGCGTGCGAGATTCTGGACGATTCCCAGGAAGGCTGGTATCAGGTATCTTCCGGCGGTCTGGAGGGCTACATCAGTTCGAATTTGTACAGACCGGCGAGGCGGCAAAAACGGAGGCATTTGAGCTGGTCAAGAAGATGGCGGTCATCACGACTGACAAGCTGAATATCCGGAGTGAGCCGAGTGAGAGGACGCGCAGGTGCTGGAACAGGCGCTGAAAAATGAGCGTTATTCCATTGTCAGCGAGCAGGACGGCTGGATTCAGATCAGCGGGGGCTATATTTCAGCGGATTATGTGGATGTGCGCTATGCGTTAAATGAAGCGCGTAAGCTGGATCTGCGGACGATGGTTCTCAATATGTATGACAATCTGGGTATTTCAATGTCAATAACTACTTAAATATCCGCGTGGAGCCGAAGGAGGATGCGAAAGATCATCGGTAAGATGACGAGCAAGTCCGGTGGTGAGATTCTGGAAACGACCGAGGATGGCGGCTGGTATAAGATCAAGTCCGGTCCGGTTACTGGCTATGTTAAATCGAATTTATTCTGACTGGAGATGCGGCGAAGCAGGAGGCACTGCAGGTTGCACAGCTGATGGCGATCGTATCAACTGACCGTCTGAATGCCCGTACGGGCCGAACACGGACGCGCCGATCTGGACGCAGATTTCCAACAGCGAGCGGTATTCGGTTATGAGCCAGCAGGATGGCTGGGTGCAGATTGCACTGGATGAGACGAGTGCCTATGTAGCGACTGAATTTGTCGATGTCCGGTATGCGTTAAATGAGGCGATCGAGTTTACACCGGTTGAGGAGACCCGGAGCCTGAGACCAAGGCGGCGAGCAGCAAGGGAGGCTCTGGAAGCAAGAGCAGCAGTAACGGTGGTTCTGGCAGCCAGAAAGCATCTTCAAGCGGCTCCTCAAGCGTGCGCAGATCGCAAAACTACGCGACTCAGTTCTTGGGAATCCGTATGTATGGGGCGGTACCAGCTTGACAAATGGTACGGATTGTTCTGGATTTACGATGTCGGTTATGGCACACTTCGGCGTCGGCCTGCCGCATCATTCGGGTTCCCAGGCGGAGCAGGAAGAAGTATCAGTTCTTCCCAGATGCGTCAGGTGATCTGATCTTCTACACAAACAGCGGTGGAACGATCAACCATGTAGCACTCTATATCGGCGGCGGGCGCGTGTGCCATGCATCGAATGCAAAGGGATGGTATCAAGATTTCCACCTGGAATTACCGTACCCCGGCGAAGATCGTCAATGTACTGGGCGATTAATTCCATGGAAAGTCAATAAAATTATTTGAAAGAGCAGGAGAAAAGGCAGCTTTTCCCAGCTCTTTTTTTTTTCATAGGAAATTGTGTCCTATGAAATAAAAACGCATCGCGGGGGGATGCGCACTCGCGCGAAGCAGAAACATGTCGCAAAGTGACCGCGCGAGACGCCCGATATGCCAAGGTACATCCTTGTTTGTATAAAAGCGGTTTCAGTGAATAAAGATAATAGGAAGACAGAATACTAAGAATGAATTAGGCAGTTGAGAAAAACATTGAATCCGCGTGTAAGATGGAAAGAGCGCAGAAAAGAGGAAAATATGATTCGGGCAAATCGTGAAAACAGGGAATGGGGAAAATGAAGCGTGGGACAAGCAGGCAGATAAGGTGGGAGAAAGTCGGGAACAGGCGCAGGAGGATCCGATTCAGAAGCGTGAAAATGGACAGACGGATATTACGGGAAAGAATGGCAATCACATTGAATTAATCTCGATCATCGGAGAGATAGAGGGACATGAAAATTTGTCCGGCAATACGAAAACGACGAAATATGAGCATATTCTGCCTAAGCTGGCGGAGATCGAGGAGAGCGGTGAGACGGAGGAGTTTTAGTCCTGATTAACACGGTGGGCGGCGATGTAAGCTGTGGACTGGCACTGGCGGAGATGATTGCTTCGCTCAGCAAACCGACCGTTTCACTGGTCATCGGGACAGCCATTCGATCGGTGTGCCGCTCGCAGTGGCGGTCGATCACTCTTTATTGTCCCGACCAGGACGATGATGGTACATCCGGTACGGATGACGGGGATGGTGATCGGTGCCGTGCAGACGTATGATTATTTTGAAATGATTCAGGATCGTATTTTAAGCTTTGTGTCGGACACAGTCAGATCTCTATGAGCGCCTCCGGAGCCTGATGCTCAATACGGAGATGATGACAAAAGATCTGGGGAACAGTCCTGGTTGGCGGGGAGGCGGTCCAGGAGGGACTGATCGATGAATGCGGCGGGATCCGGGAAGCGCTTGCATGGCTGAACCGGGCGATCGATGGGAAGAAACAAGAAATAGATGCACACGACCGGATGACGAAGACGGATTTTAGTGAAAATCTGAAAAGAAAGTAGAACATACGTGCGAAAATTTTAGGAAAGCGTTGCTTTTTTTCCCTGAATTTGGGTATACTGAATGAGATAATAAGAATGTAAAATGAGAAAAGCAGTCTGCAGGGAGGCTGTATTTTGTGAAACAGGAGGAACCGCAGATACATGGGAAATATTGGAGGCATGAGACAGGTGGCAGATACAAGCAGGAAAAGACAGAGTACAGAGCGTGCCGGGGAGACAGCTGGGACAGAGAAAAAGCCGGGCGATCAGAAAGTCCCCTGCGGCGAAGAAAGCGGAGGAGACGCTGAACGAGAAAAAGAGTAGGGGGAAGAAGAAAGCTTCGTCTGGAAAAGGCACCGCGAAAGGAACAGGAAGCCGAAGCCGCGCCAGCCAGGCGCGGAGCTGGTGGAGAAAAGTGGTACAGGGGCATTTATGGGAACGGAAGTGGCGATTATTGTATCATTTGCAATATCGGTACTTTTTGTTTTTGAGCAATTTCGGGCTTTGCGGCTTTGTCGGAAGTTTTCTGCGATCGACTCTGCTTGGCGTATTCGGCGTGATGGGGTATCTGGTGCCATTCCTTTATTTATGGGGACTTGTTTTTATCTTTCAAACCGAGGGCAACCAGAAAGCCGTAGCCAAGTTGGTGGCGGTTGGCGAGGTGCTTCTGGCATTTTGCGGACTTTCCCAGCTTCTCATGGGAGGCGGTCGGCATCTGGACTGGAATCTGGGCGATTATTACGCGCAGGCAGGTGGAGGCGGCTTTATCGGTGGCATTCTGATGCTGCTGTTGTGCGGAACAGTGGGAACGATCGGAGCAGTTCTGATTCTGTTGGTGCTTTTGGCACTCGGTGCTGTGTGCATTACGGAGCGTTCCCTGGTAAACTTCGTTAAACAGGGCAGCGGAAGGGCATATGAGTATGCGAAAGAAGATATGAGCCGCCGCCGTGAGATACATGAGGAGAAAAAGGAAGAAAAACGCCGTCTGCGGGAGGAGCAGCGGGTCCGTGGCGTTGATCTCGAGGGCGCCAAGCCTGACCGAGCTGCCAGTGATGCGGAATTTCTCGGAAGGAGTCCCGGAGGGAACCGTGCTGGGACCGGAGGATGCACCGGAGGAATTCCGTGAGATGCATGGAAGGCAGGAAAAACTTGCAGGATGATAAACCGTGGCTTATGATGATTGGACCGATGTTCCGGCAGAGGGAAAAAAATCTGGCACAGGATTCCGGACAGGGGTAGAGAAGGAGAATCCGGCAGATGTATTTCGCGGGCAGATATTCCACGGTGGCGGAGCGGTAGAACCAGAACCGATGGAGTATGAAGAAGAGCCGGTGGAGTACGAAGAAGAACCGGTGGAATCGGAGCAGGATACATATGCATACGCTGGTTCAGAATCCCAGTTTCAGGAAGAATCGGAGCGCGAGACGGCGCGGGCAGTAAGGGAGACAGAATTTGCAGAGGAGCCTGCAGAGACAGAGGACAGTGCGAGCGACCAGCTCCTGAAACGCCTGTATGTACGCCGTGATACCCGGACGATGGAAGAATTTGCCGGCAGCGAGAGCCGGAAAGGTCCAGGCTATTATCCGGTAGAGACACGGGAGAAACCGGCTGCGGAGGCGGCGTCCGGTTTGACCGCAGAGGAGGTTCATACAGATTTAGGGCATCAGGATGTCTTTGAGCCATCGGAAAACGAGTGGGGAAACCGTTTCGATGGGGAATGAGGATGAATGGAACGAACCTATATCTGGGAAACGGATTCCGAAACCAATCGATGGCTATTATAAGACGCTGGAATCGGAGCGGGGCGAGGCAAAGGGCAGTTTCTTTGTCCCGGAGGACTCCAAAACGGTCGTGACCGCATCCGGAAAGGTGATCGAGACGGATACAGAGGCGATACAGAAAAAACTGGAGCAGAAACGGGAAGAACGAAAAAGCACTTCCAGTTGAGGAACTGACGGTTCCAGAGCAGATCGAGCGCAAAGGAAGAGGAAGAAAAGAAGATCCAGAAAGAATACATATTCCCGCCATTGACACTTTTAAAACGCGGCACGGGACAGACCGATTTCTCGGATCAGGAGTACCGGGAGACAGCGATCAAGCTGCAGCAGACGCTCCAGAACTTCGGCGTGGGCGTGACGGTTACAAACATCAGCTGTGGACCGACGGTTACCCGCTATGAGCTTCACCCGAGCAGGGGTGTCAAGGTCTATAATTTCAAGATTGTAGCGCTGGCGGATGATATCAAGTTAAATCTGGCAGCGGCGGACATCCGTATGGAGGCACAGATTCCTGGCAAGGCGGCGGTCGGTATCGAGGTTCCGAACAAGGAGAACCATGTGGTTCTGCTGCGCGATCTGCTGGAGTCGGAGGCATTTAAGAAATATCCGTCCCGGCTGGCATTCGCGGTCGGAAAAAGATATCGCAGGTCAGACGGTTGTCAGCGACATTGCAAAGATGCCGCATATGCTGATCGCAGGATCCACCGGTTCCGGAAAATCCGTCTGCATCAATACGCTGATTATGAGTGTGATTTATAAAGCGAAGCCGAGCGAGGTCAAGCTCATCATGATCGACCCAAGGTGGTTGAGTTAAGTGTATACAACGGTATTCCGCATCTTCTGATTCCGGTTGTGACCGACCCGAAAAAGGCGTCCGGCGCCTCAACTGGGCGGTGGCAGAGATGACCGACCGTTACCAGAAGTTTGCAAAATACGGCGTGCGCGATCTTAAGGGTTTTCAATGCCAAGGTTGAGTCGATCGCGGATATCGACGATCCGAAGAAACCGGAGAAACTGCCGCAGATCATCATTATCGTGGATGAGCTTGCCGATCTGATGATGGTAGCGCCGGGCGAAGTAGAAGATTCGATCTGTCGTCTGGCCCAGCTGGCGTGCAGCGGGCATTCATCTGGTGATTGCGACGCAGCGACCATCGGTCAATGTCATCACCGGTGTGATCAAAGGGCAAATATTCCGTCGAGAATTGCTTTTCTGTCTCTTCCGGGTGGATTCCGTACCATTATTGATATGAACGGCGCGGAGAAACTGCTCGGAAAGGGCGATATGCTGTTCTATCCGTCGGGCTATCAGAAACCGCAGCGTGTACAGGGCGCGTTTGTGTCCGACAATGAGGTTTCGGATGTGGTCGGATTTTTGAAACAGGAGGGCTGACCGCAGAGTACAGCGCCGAGGTTGAGTCAAGATCCGTTTCGACGGCGATGGATGCGGGCTTTGGCGGCGGTGAGCGCGATGCCTATTTTGCACAGGCAGGTAAATTTATTATTGAGAAAGACAAAAGCATCCATCGGCATGCTGCGTATGTTTAAGATTGGCTTCAACCGTGCCCGCGTATCATGGATCAGCTTGCAGATGCAGGCGTGGTCGGTGAGGAAGAAGGCACGAAGCCGCGTAAGGTGCTGATGAGCATGGAGCAGTTTGAAAACATGATGGAAGAAGGATATTAAAAAGCGGAATCATTATAAAATATCAAAATCAGGAGGTATCCTATGAAGCTTAAAGCTGGCTGAAAGAATTGCCGTATACATTATTGCAGGGCAGCCTGGAGACGGAGGTTGACGAGGTGGTCTACGATTCAAGAAAGGCGGCGCCGGGGACGGTGTTTTGTGTATGCGCGGGGCAAACGTCGATTCGCATACCTTTATCCCGGATGTAGTTGAAAAGGGCGCGCCGGTTCTGGTGGTCGAGCATCCGGTTGAGGCGCCTGGAGAACGTGACGGTCATTCAAGTGGAGAATGGACGGAACGCGCTATCTTTCTTTCGGCGGCACGTTTTGATTATCGGCGCGGAAGATGACGGCGATCGGTGTGACCGGAACGAAGGGAAAGACGACTACCACTTATATGATCAAGGCGATTCTGGAGGCAGCCGGACGAAGACGGGTCTCATCGGAACGAACGGCGCTGTGATCGGTGAGAATCATTATCCAACCAAAAATACGACGCCGGAATCCTACATTTTGCAAAGAATATTTTGCAAAAAATGGTGGAAGCGGGCTGCCGTTACATCGTGATGGAGGTTTCTTCCCAAAGCTACCTGATGCACCAGGTAGATGGACTTTTCTTTGATTATGGAATTTTCTGAATATTTCCAATGATCATATTAGGCCCGAATGAACATGCAAGTTTAGAAGAATATCTTTACTACAAAAAGCAGCTTTTGAAAAACTGCCGGACCGCGCTCGTCACCCGCGATGATCCGCACTTTGATGCGATCGTAGAAGGGGCGACAGCAGAGATCCTGACCTTTTCATTGGAACAGGCGGCTGATTTTACAGCGGATGACATTCACTATGTACGCGAACATGATTTCGTGGGCGTTGAATTTCAGACGCATGGACGGAGCGATCTGCGTGTCGGCATTCGGGCAAATTTAACGTGGACAATGCGCTGGCGGCAGCGGGCGTGTGCAGCTTCTTTGATCTGCCGAAGGGGAGAAAGTCTGCCATGCGCTCATATCCAGGTCGATGGACGGATGGAGATTGTATATAAATCAGCAAAGTGCACCGTGATCGTTGACTACGCCCACAATGCGGTCAGCATGGAAAGTCTTCTTCTGACGCTGCGCGACTACAAAAGCGTCTCGTCTGCGTCTTCGGATGCGGCGGCAACCGGGCGCGCGATCGCCGGTACTCGATGGGAGAGATTGGCGGAAAAGCTGGCAGATCTGTCGATCATCACGGCGGATAATTCCCGCTTTGAGAAAGTGGAAGATATTCTGGCAGATATCAAGGTCGGACTTGCAAAAACCGATGGCAAATACGTTGAAATCCCGGATCGCCGCGAAGCGATTGAGTACAACTTGTCCCATGCGGAAGATGGCGATATCATCGCGATCATCGGAAAAAGGCCATGAGGATTATCAGGAAATCAAGGGCGTGCGCTATCATTTTTCTTGACCGGGAAGTAGTGCAGGAGACGGTGAAGAAGCTGCATATGTAATCAATTTGGAGGCAAAATATGGACCATATTACAGTCAGACATATCGTGGAAGCAGTGTCGGGAACACTGCTCTGCGGAGATGCAGATACGGAGTTAAAACACATCAGCATTGATTCCCGAGTATGCGCGGGGCGGATCTGTTTGTTCCGCTGATCGGGGAGAAATCAGACGCGCATCGTTTCCTGGTTCAGGCGATGGACAATGGGGCGGCAGCCGCACTGACTTCGGAGCATGAGGCGGCACCGGAGGCTTTCACGGCGCGCTGATCAGGTGAAAGATACGAAACTGGCATTGCAGACGATCGGACGCTGCCTGCGGGCACGTCTTTCTATCCCGTTAGTTGGTATCACCGGCAGCGTGGGAAAAGACGACGACGCGCGAAATGGTGGCGGCGGCGCTTTCAGCGAAATATAAGACATTCAAGACACCGGCAAACCACAACAGCCGGGATCGGTGTGCCACTCACGATCTCGGAGATTTCTGAGAATGATGAGATCGGCGTGCTGGAACTGGGAATGAGTGAGCCGGGCGAGATGGCGGTGATCGCGGAGATTGCGGCGGTGGATTCGGCAGTCATGACGAATATCGGTGTGACGCATATTGAGAATCTGGGCTCCGCGAGAATATCTTAAAAGAAAAAGCTGCATATCCAGGACGGTATGAAGGCAGGCGGAATCCTGTTTGTAAATGGAGATAATGATATGCTTTCCACCGTGCATGCAAAAGCAGGCTGCCATACCGTCCGTTATGGACTTGGAGCAGATAACGACTACCGCGCCGAGGATCTTTCATATCCGGATGGATTTCCGTCCTTTACGATGGTACACGGCGAGGTGCGCGTCCCGGTGAAGCTGACTGTTATGGGCGAGCACAATGTCATGAATGCGCTGGGCTGCCCTGGCGGTTGCGGATGCCTACGGTGTGCCGCTTGCCGATGCAGCGAGAAAAGCTGCTTGAATTTGGCGGGTTCAAGAACCGTCAGCAGATTTATCATAAAAAATGGTTATACGATCGTGGACGATACCTACAATGCAAGCCCGGATTCCGATGAAAGCGGCGAAGGTGTACTTTCTTCCCTGCCGGCAGACGCAGAATTGCGGTTCTGGCAGATATGAAGGAACTGGGAGAGAATACGATTCAGTTCCACCGTGAAGTTGGTGCGTTTCTGGCGGAAAACCGGTCGATATCCTGGTTGTATATGGCGAACTGGCGCAGGCGATCGCCGAGGGAGCAAAAAGTCAAACCGGATCTGCATGTCGTTTCGTTCAGGACGAAGAATGCTTGACTGGCTGGATGCACAGATCGGCGAGGAGATGCGGTCCTGTTCAGGGGTTCAGGTGGGAGACGGCAGCGAGGTTTATCTCAGTCGAGAAGACTCCCACCTCTTCAGGTGGTGTCTCAATAGCAAGTTTGTCTCAGTGGGGAGTCCATTCTCCGACTGAGATAAACGCTCCGCGAGGATGCGCAGTGATTTTGTAAAGAATATGTCAGCTGTTTCCCATGAGAAGGTGGATCGCCCGTTTCCACCGGATTCAGCGCAGCTGGCGGAGGAGGATTACAGCGGGAACGTGCGTGACAGTACCGTTTGGAAAGGACAATTCACTTCGGACTGGATATGTGGTGGGAATGGGAAATACGCGGGTATGACCCATCCCGCATCAAGGAGATAGCTGGGATCGCACCGGGCAGTATGTCGGTGCAATCCCAGCATCCGTCTGGCGTGGTGGATGCAGGAACGTTATGGCGCGACGATGAACCAGACGCTCAAAAAATGCTTCCGTCAAAGGAAAAGATAAAACCGCGCGAGAAAAAGACGCTGCATTGTCTTTTTAAACCGGGAAGGCTGGAAGCGGCAATCCTGGCAGCGGCATTAATCAGGACAATCTGGATATTCCGATGGAATTTGCCCGACAGAACTTGGCCTGACCCTGGCGGCGATCCGCCCGATGGAGGAACGGGACCTTTCAGTGAAGAAGTTTCCCGTGAGGGAACGCGGGTTAAACCATACCAAAACTGCCGCGTCAGCCGGACAGACCGTGCGTCTCAATGAAGAGCAGCAGACGGCAGTTGACCCGTTTTTTGTGAGGATTATGACGGGGAAACGTGAAACGTATCTGATTCACGGCGTTACGGGAAGTGGAAAGACAGAAGTCTACATGGAGCTGATGGCGCGTGTCTGCGGGATGGAAAGCAGGTGATTCTGCTGTCCCGGAAATTTCGCTGACATATCAGACGGTGATGCGGTTTTACCGGCGATTCGGCGATCAGATCGCGATTCTGAATTCCCGTCTCTCTGCGGGAGAACGCTATGATCAGTGGGAACGGGCGGCGCGGGGCGAGGTTTCCGTGATGATCGGACCGCGGTCGGCGCTGTTTGCCCCATTTTTCAATCTGGGACTGATTCTGATCGACGAGGAACATGAGGGGCGCCTAAAGAGCGAGACGATGCCGCGCTATCATGCAAGGAAGTAGCGGCGGAGCGCGCCCGGCTCCGGGGCTTCGCTGGTCTTGGGCTCAGCGACTCCTTCTCTGGAATCGTATCTGCGGGCGCAGAATGGCGAATATGTGCTTCTGCCCCTGCATCACCGGGCAGTGGCAGGAAGTATCCTGCCGAAGGTACAGATCGCTGATATGCGTGCGGAGATGCAGGTAGGCAATAAATCGGTGTTCAGCCGGTCGTTGGATAGCAATGTTGACAGAGAGACTCGCACGTGGCGAGCAGGCGATGCTTTTTATGAACGGCGCGGCTATTCAATTTTGTTTCCTGTCGTTCCTGCGGAAAGGCGGTGACCTGTCCGCATTGTGATGTTTCCCTGACACTACACGGGAAGAACCGTCTGGTCTGTCATTACTGCGGCTATACGGATTCCGCTGATGAAGCAGTGTCCGTCCTGCGGATCACCGTATATTGCCGGGTTTGGGGCGGAACGCAGAAGATGGAAGAATTTACGAAAATTCGGTTTCGGATGCGAGGATCCTGCGGATGGATGCGGATACAACGGCAAAAAGGCGGACATGAAGCGATTCTGGGGCATTTGCAAATCGTGAGGCAGATATCCTGATCGGCACGCAGATGATTGTAAAAAGGGCATGATTTTCCGGGAGTGACGCTGGTCGGAATCCTGGCGGCGGATCTTTCCTTAAATACGCCGGATTACCGCAGCGCCGGGCGGACGTTCAACTTCTGACGCAGGCGGCTGGCAGAGCGGGGCGCGCCGGGAAGCCCGGCGATGTGGTCATCCAGACGTACCGGCCAGAACACTATGCCGTGCAGGCGGCAGCGGCGCAGAATTATGAGGCTGTTTTACAGCCATGAGATCAATTACCGGAGGCTGCTTTATTATCCACCAGTCTGCCAGATGGCTGCGGTTTATTTGCCTGCGGCGATGAGGTGGTGCTGGATGAATGTGCGGAAATGGCGGCGCGGCGGCTGCGCGAAAGTGCCGAAGTGTATCGGTCGGTTCCGGCACCGGTATACAAAGTTAATGACATCTACAGAAAAAATTTTATATATAAAGTGTGAAAAATGTGCTATACTGGATCAAATCAGGGTCAGATTGAAACCCTGGCTGCCGCAGATACAAAATGGCAGGCGGTCCAGATTCAATACGATATATCATAGAGAGGAAGAGTGTATAAAATGGCAATCCGGTCAATTAGAACTATTGGCGATGAGGTACTGAAAAAGAGTGTAAGGCAGTGACGGAGGTAACCGATCACACACTTGAACTGATAGAGGATATGTTTGACACGATGTATTCAGCCGGCGGCGTAGGTCTGGCAGCACCGCAGGTCGGTATCCGCAAACAGATCGTAGTAATCGACGTGGAGGACGGCAACCAGTATGTCCTGATCAATCCGGTCATCGAGGAAATGTCCGGCAGCCAGACTGGTCAGGAAGGCTGCTTAAGCGTTCCGGGCAAGGCTGGTATGGTAACCCGTCCGGAGCCACGTAAAGGTACGCGCGCTGAACGAAAAATGGAAGAGTTTGTCCTGGAAGCAGATGATTTCCTGGCACGTGCGATCTGCCATGAGTGCGATCATCTGCACGGACATCTGTATGTGGAGTTGGTAGAAGGTCCGTTAGAAGATGTAGCGGCAGAGGAAGAATAAAGCACATTGGCAGAATGAGAGAGAAACAAGAGTGGGGTGACAGGCAGGAGATATGAAGATCGTATTTTATGGGAACACCGGATTTTGCGGTTCCGACACTGGAAGCGCTCTATCAGAGTCGGCATGAAGTAGCGGCGGTGGTGACACAGCCAGATAAGCCGAAGGGACGCGGCAAGGCGATGGCAATGCCGCCTGTCAAGGAAAAAAAGCGCTGGAATATGGAATCCCGGTGTATCAGCCGGTGCGCGTCCGCAAGGATGAGGCATTTTTTGAGGAATTGACGAAGATTCAGCCGGATGTGATCGTCGTGATTGCATTTGGTCAGATTCTGCCGGAGCGGATTCTGAACCTGCCGAAATACGGCTGTATCAACATCCATGCGTCGCTTCTGCCAAAAATACCGTGGGGGCAGCCCCTGATCCAGTGGGCGGTCATCAATGGCGATGAGGTCAGCGGTGTGACGACGATGCAGATGGATGTCGGTCTGGACACCGGAGATATCCTGGATACCGTGGAAGTACGCCTGGATCCGAAAAGACAGGCGGCAGCCTGTTTGACCGCTTGAGCCTTGCGGGAGGAAAGCTGATTCTCTCCACGCTTGAGAAAGCGGAGGCAGGAATCCTGCATCCGGTTAAACAAGATGAGGCAGAGGCAACCCATGTGACAATGCTCGATAAGTCGATGGGGCAGATCGACTGGTCGATGGATGCGGCAGTGATTGAGCGCCTGATTCGCGGCTTAAATCCATGGCCGAGCGCTTATACAAAATTTGAAGGAAAACCCTGAAAATCTGGTCGGCGGATGTCGAGGAAGATGCGGCGGGAAGACCGTCACCGGAGACATTCGGACAGGTGGTACGTGTCGGTAAAGATGCATTCTCTGTCCAGACCGGCAAAGGGCTTCTCACGATCCGGGAACTTCAGCTGGAAGGCAAGAAGCGGATGGATACGGCGGCATTTTTACGCGGATATCCGGTGGAAACGGGAGTAAAGCTCGGATAAAATGAATGCTTCAGCAGGAACTGAACTGCTACAGGCAGCCAGGCGTTTGAAAGGAGTTGGAGTGATATGTACGGATACGGATATGGATATTACAGTATGTTTGATCCGACGATGATTCTGGTATTAATTGGTGTATTTCTGTCATTAGGGGCATCTGCGAAGGTAAAAAAGCACCTACGCGCGGTTTTCAAGAGTCCGGAGCATGACCGGCATGACGGGAGCCGAGGCGGCGAGACAGCTTTTAAATTCACAGGGCATCTATGATGTCCAGATCCGCCAGGTGGCAGGCAGCCTGACCGACCACTATGATCCGCGGACCAAGACCGTGAATTTATCTGAGAGTGTATATGGTTCTACTTCGGTCGCGGCGATCGGTGTTGCGGCGCATGAGTGCGGACATGCGATGCAGGATGCATCTGAGTATGTTCCGTTGCGCCTGCGCGGTTCAATGGTGCCGGTGGTCAACATCGGCGCACAGCTTTCCTGGCCTATGATCCTGATTGGTGTCCTGGTCGGCGGCATGGGATCTCCGATCGTTTCACTTGGAATTTTTTATTTTCCTTGTCGGTGCTGTTCCAGCTGGTGACGCTTCCGGTTGAGTTCAATGCATCCGCGCGTGCGGTACGTCTGCTTGATTCAACAGGGATTCTTCGCGGGGAAGAAGTTGGATATACCAAACAGGTGCTTGGTGCGGCGGCACTGACGTATGTGGCAGCGGCGGCTGGTTCGATTTTACAGCTTCTGCGTCTGATTATATTATTTGGAGGACGACGCGATGACTGATGGAACTGCGCTGCGTGAAATAGCGGCCGAAATTTTGACCGAGATTCTGGAAAAGGGACAGTATACACATCTTACCCTTTTTCAGGCTCTTTCTAAATATCAGTATCTGGAAAAATCAGACCGCTCGTTTTTAAAACGGATTGTGGACGGGACGGTGGGAGTATAAAATCCAGATTGATTATATTATCAACGCATATTCCAAAACAAAGTTCATAAGATGAAACCGTTTATCCGCACACTTCTGCGGATGAGCGTGTACCAGATTTATTATATGGACCGTGTACCGGATTCGGCGGCGTGCAATGAGGCGGCGCCTTGCGAAAAACGTGGATTTTCCGGACTTTCCGGCTTTGTAAATGGTGTGCTGCGTTCTGTGGCGCGTGGAAAGGCAAATTGACCTTCCGGATGATTCAGTGCGGTATTCAATGCCGGACTGGATTTTATCTCTGGAAGGAAAAACTATGGGGCAGAGACGACGCACAGGATGGCACAGGCTGGTCTGGAGAAACGTCCGTTTATGGTGCGGTTTGCCGAGAGCCGTGCAGGGAAAGAAGAGATTCTTGCCTCCCCTTGTCCGCCCAGGGCGTGACGGCAGAGGAGACAGCGACGGAAGCGGTGTTTTACCGTCTGACGGGAGTGGACTATCCAGAGTCTGGATGCGTTCCGCGAAGGACTAATCCGATTCAGGATCTGAGTTCGTCGCTGGCTGGTGATGCGGCGGGTATTAAAAGGGTGATTTTGTACTCTCGTGTCTGTGGGGCACCGGGTGGAAAAAGGGGCTTCGCGGCGGATCTGCTGCACGGAACTGGACAGGTTGAGATCCGGGATGTGAGTGATTACAAAGGTATCTTTGATCAAGGAGAATATTGCCCGCAGCGGCTGTACAAACATCTCTGCCTGCGCCTGGAATGCGTGTGAATTCGATGCTTCGATGGAGCAGAAAAGCGGATGTGGTCATTGCCGATCTGCCGTGTTCAGGACTTGGCATTATCGGACGCAAGCCGGATATCAAATACAACGCTTCAATGGACGGAATCGGGACTTGGCTGCATTGCAGCGGCAGATGCTGTCGGTGGTCTGGCAGTACGTGAAGCGGGTGGAGTTGGTTTACAGCACCTGCACGGTCAACCGTCTGGAAAATGATGAAAACCGGGCATGGTTTTAAACGAATATCCATTTGAGCCGGTTGATATCAGTGGTCGTCTGGGGATTGATTTTCAGGAAGACAGCCTGAAAGAGGGATACATCCAGCTCTATCCGGGCGTTCATCCGATGGATTTTTTTCATCTCTGTGATGAAAAAGAAAAAGGATAACTGGACGGAACAGTGTATGAATACAGGAAAGACTCCTGAGAGTGCATATAGAGAGAGGGAGGCAGTCCGATATGGAAAAGCAGGATAAAATCAATGACGCAGGAGGAACTGCGTGCCTTTTTTGGTGAGTCTGGGCGAAAAAACCATTCCGGACCGCCCCCAGATCTATCAGTGGATGCATGAAAAAACTGGCATCTTCCTTTGACGATATGACAAACCTTTCCAAGATACTCCGGCAGAAGCTGCAGGACGCGTGCGAGTATGTATCACTGGAAAAGCGTACGGGTGCAGATTTCCAGATCGATGGAACCCGCAAGTACCTAGTTCCGCCTCGCGGACGGCAATGTCATCGAGAGTGTCCTGATGCGTTATAAGCATGGAAATTCCGTTTGTATTTCCTCGCAGGTGGATTGTCGGATGGGCTGCCGTTTCTGTGCTTCGACCCTGGACAGTATGGAACGGAACCTGCGCCCGTCGGAGATGCTGGACCAGATTTATCAGATTCAGCGCGATACAGGCGAACGCGTTTCCAACGTGGTTGTGATGGGATCGGGTGAACCGCTGGACAATTACGATAACCTGATCCGCTTTATCCATCTTTTGACGGAGGAAGGCGGACTGCATATCAGTCAGCGGAATGTGACGGTTTCCACCTGTGGGCTGGTTCCGAAGATCCGGGAGCTGGCAGATCAGGGGACTGACCATCACGCTGGCACTTTCTCTGCATGCGCCGAATGACGAGGTGCGGAAGAGCCTGATGCCGATCCGCGCGTACATATGCGTTAAAGGATGTATTGGCGGCCTGTCATTACTATTTTGAAAAAACGGGACGCCGCATGACGTTTGAGTACAGCCTGGTGCAGGAGTCAACGACAATCTGGACGAGGCGCGCGCGAGCTGGCGGCGTTGATTCAGGATCAGCACGGGCATGTGAATCTGATTCGGTCAATCCAGATCAAGGAAGCGCTCTTATGTACAGTCGGGAGGACGATCGAAGCATTTAAGGGATGTCTGGAATCTAAGGGAATCAATGTGACAATCCCGGCGCGAGATGGGGCGCGACATAGACGGTGCCTGCGGACAGCTCCGGAAGAGCTATGGATAAAGAGGCAGGAGAAAGAAGGTGCGGCAGTCAAATGGCTTATACGCACTGACGGATATCAGAAAAACTCGTAAGATCAATCAGGATGCTCAGTTTGCCAGCACGGAGCCGGTGGGAGAACTTTCCAACCTGTTGTCGTGGCGGACGGAATGGGCGGTCATCAGGCGGGAATTTTTGCTTCGCGCTATCTGATCGAGCATATGCCGGAATATCAAAGAGAGTGGTGAGAATGAGCCGGTCGCGGCTTCGAGGGATCGAGGCAGTCAATCAGAACTTTATACCCTTTCCTGTGAGCGCGAGGAGCTTGCCGGCATGGGAACGCTGGTAGCGGCTCAATTCAGGGAAATACACTCTACGTGGCAAACGTGAGGGACAGCCGTCTCTACCAGTTGAGCGCTCCGGCATTCATCAGATTTGGGATCATTCCTACGTGGAGGCGATGGTCTCGCTGGGACAGAATGAGCCGCGGCAGCCAAGAATATGAGACGAAAAAATATCATTACCCGCGCAGTCGGGATCGGTGGGCATGTGGAGCCGGATTTCTTTGAGGTTTCACTGAACCCGGGCGATTACATACTGCTGTGTTCGGACGGGTTAACCATATGTGGTGGATAATTCAGCAATTTACCGGATGGTGCTTCTGCCGGGAACCCTGGACACCAAGGCAAGGGCGCTCACAGCTCACAAACCAGAACGGCGGGGAAAGATAATATCGCGGTCATATTGATTGACCCGCAGAATCAAGGAGGTGAGAGAATCATGATGCTGAAACCGGGAACTTATCTGCAGGATCGCTATGAGATCCCTCTCACTGATTGGTACGGGCGGCATGTCAGAGGTGTATCAGGCAAATGCCACACTCTGGAACCGTCCTGGTGGCGATCAAGGTTTTAAAGGATGAGTACAGCCAGGATGCGAATTTCGTCAGCAAATTCAAGATGGAGGCGCAGGCGGCGGCAGGGCTTCTTCCCATCCCAATATTGTGAGTGTTTATGACGTTGTGGATGAGGGCAGTCTTCATTATATCGTCATGGAACTCATCGAGGGAATCACGCTGAAAAAGCTACATTCTCAAGAAAGGTCATCTGGGCGTCAAAGAAACGATTGGAAGTTTGCCATCCAGGTAGCGCAGGGACTGGCAGCGGCACATGACCAGCATATTGTGCACCGGGACATCAAACCGCAGAATATGATTATCTCGCGTGACGGCAAGGTGAAGGTGGCGGATTTCGGTATCGCCAGAGGCTATCGTCCCAGACGATCAGGGGTCAATGCGGTCGGTTCGTGCATTATATCTCGCCGGAGCAGGCAAAAGAAATTATAGCGATGGACGAAGCGATCTGTATTCACTGGGAATCACGATGCATGAGATGCTAACAGGAAAACTTCCGTTTGACGGGGGATGGCCCCCGGTTTCAGTGGCACTGGCACATTTGGAAGAACCGGTGCAGCCGCCGAGCCGCATCAACCGGAGGTGTCGGCAAGCCTGGACCGCATTATTTTAAAATGTACCCAAAAAAGCCGGAACGCCGTTACCAGAATGCGTATGAGCTGATCGCGGATCTGCGCCATGCGCTGGTGGATCCAAACGATGATTTTCTGAAAAAGAACCGGAATTTGATGAAAATTCCCCGACAGTCGTGCGCGGGGCAGAGGAACTGAACCGCCAGATGGAGAACACAGAGAAATCGAAATTGGAACAGACGATGGAACATCCGGCAGTGAGTGAAAAGACCGACCGGTTTCCGACAGAAAAATGAACGTGGTGAGGTAGTCTGGAAAGAGCCGGGAACCGTCGGAGAACGAGATAGAAGGTTGGCAGGAAGAAGAGACGGATGTCTATGAGGAAGAAAACCCCTCGCGCTTCCAGACCGTAGACGGAAGGGACGCCGTATAAAGAAAGACAGCGAGGATGTCAATCCGCCGATGGAGCGCCTGCTTACGATGATTGGAATCGGTGCAGCCGTATTGATTGTGGTGGTTGTGATTGTCATTGCTGCGAAGTTGACAGGCATCTTTAATCTGGGGATCTGGCAGCCGTAGAAGCATCCGAAGACGACCGTTGAAGCTTCTTCTTCGGATGCGTCTGAGAGCGAGTCTGGAATCAACGGAGTGCAGGGTTCCGCCTCTGGACGGCATGACGGAGGATGAGGCGAAGACAGCATTGGAAAAGCAGTCGTTGAAAATCCGTTATGAATATGAAAAGTCGGAAACCTCTGAAAAGGGGAAGGTCATCGGTCAGAGTATTGCCAGCGGCACGGTTGTCTCGAAACAGACGGAAGTTATCGTCACGATCGGAGAAGGCAATGAGGCAATAGATTTGACGAAACTTGGACTGGAAGAGATGTCCGGCGGATGCAGAGACGCTTCTGGCAGAAGAAAATAAACTGACCGTAAGTGCGAAAGAAGAGCAGCGATACGGTTGCCTCCGGTATAGTGATCCCGATACAGTCCGTCCAGCGTGGATCAGGCGGTACAGTGACGCTGTATGTCAGCACACAGGTCGAACGTACCGACAGTGCCGATGCCGGATTACAGGGCTTTCAGAGGAAAATGCAAAAGTTGTTCTGGAAGCGGTCAGTTAGAGCTTGGCGAGCGCAAGAAACTGAAAGAGTTCAGAAGTGGCAAAGGGCAAGATCATCAGTCAGGATGTCTGGAGAAAACAGATACACCGGAGGGAAGTGCCATTGGCTATACATCAGTCTGGGAAAAGGAACCCGCTATGGGCGGCGTCAACGATAATTCAGATGAGTGAACTGTTTTGGACCAAGTTCCGGGATACGCATATCCGCGTCAGTATTGTGATGAAGCAGACGATTGCCGGCAATACTGTGACTAAGACGGTCATGGAACTGGAGGGAGATCGGCGGCGATATCACGCTTCCGATTCATTATAATATCGAGGAGCGGACGGTGTGCAGACAGGTGAGCTGCAGATCCTCGATCTGACGAACGATCGGGTTCTAAAACGTATCAGCTTGAATTTGTGGAAGTTTCAGATAATTAATAAGAGGTAGTTGTAAGGTACAGATATGCAGGGAAAGATAATTAAAGGATCGCGGTTTCTATTATGTACGACGGTATTGGAAAGGGTATATGAATGCCGTGCAAAGGAATTTTCGAAATCGCGGCATCAAGCCGCTGGTAGGCGATGACGTGGAGATCAGTGTTCTCGATGAGGAGAAGGCGACAGGCAATCTCATGAGATCCTTCCTCGTAAAAACCGTCTGATCGGCGGTTTCAAATGTTGATCAGGCGGTGGTGGTTTTGCCATCACCGATCCGATGCCAAATTTAAACCTTCTCGACCCGCTTCCTCGTCATGATGGAACGGCAGGAAGTTCCGGTCATCTGTTTCAACAAGATCGATCTGGTTGATGCAGCCGAGCAGGAAGCTGCGTGCGATCTATGAACCAGCGGGCTATCCGGTGCATTTTATCAGCACCTACGAAAAATCAGGGCTGGAGGAGTTTCATCGGTTGATCATTGGGAAAACAACGGTCTTAGCAGGACCTTCGGGTCGGAGGAAAATCGTCGATCACGAACTTTATCCAGCCGGAGGCACAGATGGAAACGGGCGGTATCGGTGAGAAGAAGATCACCCGGAGACAAACATACGACGCGCCATTCAGAACTGTTTTTCGTGGAAGAGGCACCTATATGATGGATACGCCGGGTTCAGTTCTCTCTATATCAGATTTGGAGCCGGGAGGCGCTCAGGACTTTTCCCGGAATTTGAGGCATATGAGGATGAATGCCGTTTCTTAGGCTGTGTCCACATTGGCGAGCGCGAATGCGGCGTCAAGACAGCGGTGCAGGAGCATAAGATCGGGCAGAGCCGGTATGACAATTACCGTTTGATGTATCAGGAATTAAAAGAAAAAAAGAAATACGGCAGAAGCAGCCGTTGAGGATATTATACAAAAAATGGGAGGAAAGAACCATGATTATATTATCACCTTCGATTCTGGGGGCAGATTTTACGAAGCTGGGAGAGCAGGGTCGCTGAGGTGGACAAGGCAGGCGCACAGCACATCCATCTGGATGTGATGGATGCGCGTTTGATATGAGTATCTCCTTTGGAATGCCGGTAATTAAGAGCCTGCGCCGGTGACGGATCGTGTGTTTGACGTACACATGATGGTGGAAGAACCGGGACGTTACGTAGAGATATCAAAAAGCGGGGCGGATCTGATCTGTGTGCATCAGGAAGCCTGTCTTCATCTGGACCGCACGATCGCGCAGATCCGTGAGGCAGGGCTGCAAACAGGTGTAGCGTTAAATCCGGCGACCCCGGTCGAGACACTGGATGTTATTTTGCCGGAGGTGGACATGGTTCTTCTGATGACGGTCAACCCGGGATTTGGCGGTCAGAAATTTATTCCATATACGGTAGAAAAATCAAGCTGCGCGCAATGTGCAGCGAGAGGGACTTTCCACCCGCATTGAGGTGGACGGCGGAATCACGCCGGACAATGTGCGGACGGTATTAGAGGCAGGAGCCGATGTGATCGAGCAA
>VOFG01002261.1_pt1 | contig 28805 bp, 55 predicted proteins | sample 5384171 | NCBI WGS metagenome assembly VOFG01 (sample SAMN12384726, study PRJNA508395) | human gut metagenome | isolation source: healthy gut F | host: Homo sapiens
ACAAGCTGGCCATCTGCTATGAGCGCCTGGGGCAGGAGAAGCTGGCCCAGGTGGCTTTGGACCGAGCCCTGGAGGCGCCTCTGGGGGATCTGCCTGCGATCCGCCTCAGGCGCGGGAGATTTTTGAGCAGATGTGCGGCCTCATCCGGTTCCGGCTGGACCATAAGGGCTATCTCCAAGAGCCTGAGTATGGAAAAGCGCTTCACAGCTGCGTGAGAAGCATGGAGCAGCAGTTTCCATCGGGTTTGTCCGGTTTCATGTGCCTTGCTGGAGGAGTGGTACGCCCGCAAACCGGCAGTACCGTCAGGCATATGAGTTGGTGCGCAAGTTTTCCTAAGATAACCCTTAAGAGGGGAAGTCGGCTACTTTGTGGGATAATTTTCCCAGTAGTCGACTTTCTTTGGGCTGCGTTCTATGATATACTGAAGCAGAAGGAAGCGCCGGATCTCATCTTGCCCCGGCGGGATGAGCTTGCTGTACCCATGTGCTTTACTGCATTAGCAGCAAGCGGCGCTGGCTTATATGTACCCAAAATCAAAACAGAAAGGAAGAGCAACGTGAAAACAAGAATCAGAGCACTGCTTCTGGCCCTGGTCCTAGTGCTTACCATGACCACTGGCGTATGGGCGGCAGGGACCGGAAGCGAAAGGACAGCCGGAGCCCGGTTGACTATGACCGCAGAGTACCGGGCAGGGAACGCGGTTGTGACAGTCTACCTGGAAGGCGGCGAAGGGGTGACCAATGGCCGTCTCACTGCCACCTATGATCCCAAGGTGTCCACCTTGACCGGTTCCCGGGTTCTGGGGGAGCTTGGAGCCTCCAGCGTAAACGGGGAGACGGCAGGGGAGGTTTGCCTGGCTTGGGTCGGTAGCAACCTCACGGCAGAGAAGACTCCTATGATGGAGTTGACTTTCCAGGTGACCCAGGATGGGACCTTCGCGGCAGAGGCCGGTGAGGTTTATGCCGGGGAGGAGAAACGAACGGTAGAAGGAGACGCCGTGTCTCTGGAATACAACCCCTTCCAGGACATCGAGAATCACTGGGCCAAAGAGGAAATTCTGAAGGCCTACCACGGAGGCTTGTTCCAGGGCGTCACCGGGACGAAATTTGTCCCTGAGGGTAAGATGGACCGGGCTATGTTTGTGACAGTGCTGTAAGGCTTTCGCGGGAAGCCCGGCTGTGGAGAGTCTGGAGACGGCGTTTACGGATGTGGACACGGCCCGATACTATGGAGCGGCTGTGGCATGGGCTGTGGAGCAAGGCGTGACCAATGGTGTAAGCCAGACCCAATTTGCGCCGCACCAAGCCATCAGCCGTCAGGAGTTGGTGACCATGCTGTACCGGTATGCAAAGGCAACGGGACAGGATGTGACCGGGCAGGCGGACCTAGCCAGTTTGTGGATGCCGGGAAGGTGGCAGGCTGGGCGGAAGCCGCTGTGGCCTGGGCCTTGAAAAGAGGAAATATTGGAGGGCTACCCCTGGGAGCCATCTGCTTCCCAGAGGCAGCGCTACCCGCGCCCAGGCGGTTGTAATCTTCTGCCGCTATGGGCAGCTGTAAAGAAGGAGGAGCCGGATATGAAACGAATGAACCGTGTACTTTCCCTCCTGTTGGTTTTGTGCATGATTGCCACCCTGCTTCCAGCGCAAGTTTTGGCGACAGACGGCGAGCAGGCAACTGCGACTCATCACGGAGAAGACCGGCTGCAGGCGGAGGCTTTTGCCGGAAGCGCTTCCTCAGGAAGCACAGGCGGAGCAGGCAGCTGCGCCTGAGGTGACGGCAAAGAAATTGAAAATCCCGGCGTGGACCTGAAGCGGGACCAGGCTGGCCAGCAGATGCACGAAGCGCTTTACGACGAGGACGAGACGGTCCGCGTGATTGTGGTCCTGGAGGAAGAGGCGCTGCTGGATCAGGGCTTTACCACAGACCAGATTGCCGCCAATGGGGCCAAGGTGGCCCGCCAGGGAAGCGATGACGGCGACCCAGATGCCATGGTTGAGAAAATCAGCCAGGCGGTGGTGAGCGCCCAGGGTGAGATGATGGGGCTGGCTGAAAGGCGGCCACGGTTTCGGAGCCGGACGTGCCCTTGCTGTGCGCTATCACTATAATGCGGCCTTCAGCGGCCTGGCCTTTGAAGTCCCCTACGGTGCTCTGGAAAGCATCCGGAAGCTGGATGGGGTGTATGATGCCTTCGCGGCGCAGAAGTATGATGTGCCCGTGGGATGACCGACCGGCGGAGCCGACGTGAGTGACCCCAGCATGTACGCCACCAAGGAAACCTTTGGCCTGCGATGACTTGGGAGACGCTGGGCCATACCGGCCAGGGAATGCGATTGCCGTCATCGATACGGCCTGATTCAACCATCCCTCCTTTATGGCATCTCCGGAGCTCACAGAGGATTCTCGACAAGGAGTGAAATCATGGGGTGCTGGAATCCCTGAACGCCTATACCCGCTATGCTTCCAGCAGCGCGTGAAACTGACGGCGGATAAGCTGTACCGCAGCGAGAAGATTCCCCTATGCCTTCAACTACGTGGGATTCTGGCCTGGATGTGACCCATGACCATGACAACCAGGGCGACCACGGTACCCACGTGGCCGGCCAATGCAGCCGCCAATGCCACGGAGGGCACGCCTGTGGTTGGCGTGGCCCCGACGCCCAGATTCTGGTGCTGAAGGTCTTTGGCGTGAACGGCGGCGCTTATAACGATGATGTTTTGGCAGCTGTGGGATGCCATCCGGTTGAATGCGGATGTGGTCAACCTGTCCCTGGGATCTCCCGGTGGTTTCACGGACGAGTCGGAAACGGTCAGCAAAATTTATGGAAAGATTCTGGAGAGCGATGTGGTGGTGGCCATTGCCGGCAATGCCTCTGCCGCCGCCTACAACGGCTTCGGCACCAACCCGAACTGACCGAGGACCCGACAATGGTATCGTCCCCCTCCCGGTACTTACATCGGTGCCACCTGCGTGGCCAGTCTGGAGAACACCCGGCTGATGCTCAACTACCTGGTGGTTGGGGAAGAGAAAGTCGTCTTCTCCGATGCTGGCCAGATTCCCTTACCTCCCCTGTCCGGAAAATTCTGAGTACGTGATGGTTCCGGCTACGGCACGGAGGAGGATTACCAGGCCTGGATGTTGCCGGACGGGTGGCGGTGGTTTCCCGCGGTTCCCTGGACTTTACGGTGAAGCAGCAGAACGCTGCCAATGCCGGCGCGGTTGCATGCTTGGTTTTGACAATGCAGACGGCAGCCTGATTAACATGCTGGACGCCGGTGTGGTGCCCAATGCGTTTATCACCAAGGCCAGCGGGGAAATCCTGGCGGCCAATGCCACAGACGGCGTGGGGACCCTGAGGTCATGCCCGCCGGCGTTATGACGGAGACCCCCAATCCCCTGGGCGGCACCATGAGCGATTTCTCCTCCTGGGGCGTCACCCCGACTTGCAGCTTTCCCCCGATGTGACTGCGCCTGGCGGAAACATCTATTCTACGTTGACTGACGGCACGTATGGTACCCTCAGCGGCACCTCAATGGCTTCTCCCACATTGCCGGTATGAGCGCCCTGGTGCTGGAGTACCTGCGGATACGTATGATCTCCAGATAGCCAAACTCATACCGTTGCCGAGGCCCTGATCATGAGCACTGCTGTGCCGGTGGAAGAGCCCTCTGGCATTCTGTACTCCCCCGGAAGCAGGGCGCAGGCTCTGCCAACGTGTACCATGCCATGATCAGCCCCGCCTACCTCACTGCCGGTAACGGCGCGGAGCAGACGCCCAAGATCTCCATGGGTGACGACGACAACCGGACCGGTGTACCGCTTCTCTTCCAGGTGAATAACCTGTCGGACCGGGAGCAGGTGTACACCTTTGGACGGCGTCGCTTTGACGGATCAGGTGAATCTGGATTACCCCGGTTATACCTTTATGGGCGAGACCTCCAGAGCCTTGGGCGCTTCTGTGGTCTTTAGCGCGGAAAACGGACAGCTGCCGAAGCTCTATGATGTGAACGGCGACGGCGCAGTGGATATGACCGACGTTCAGGTCCTTCTGGACGGCGTCAACGGCCTGGAGAAGCTGAGCGAGACGGTGCGCCAGGACTTTGACCTGAATGGCGATGGCATTCTGACACGGCAGATGTGCAGATCCTCTTTGAGAAGGTCTGCCGGCTTTACCGCCTTGGATGTGGTGAAGGTGCCTGCCAACGGCACGGCCGGCTTTACGGTGACCTTGACCGATGCGGACAAGGCCTACATGGACGAGTATTATGAAAATGGCATTTACGTGGACGGCGGCTTTGTCCGGCTGTATGCCCAGAGCGAGGACGGGTGGACCTGAGCCTTCCCTTCATGGGGATTCTACGGCAACTGGAGCGATTCCAAGGTCTTTGACATTGGCTGGTACTATGAGGGCCAGGATGTGCTGTGCAACCGGTATCCCAATGTGCTTTTTACCAACTATGGTTCCAGCTATTCCAATCTGGGACTGAATCCCTATGTGGCGGAGGCCTATGATCCGGCCCACAATGTGCTGTCTCCCAACGGCGATGGGTATCTGGATATGATCAATGAAATCTATTTGGGTATGATGCGGGCAGCGGAGCTGGTGGACTTTACCTGGACCGATGAAGCGGAAATCAGCTGTTCTATGAGTGGTACCCCATGCCCGTAAGAGCTTCTACATGAATGGGTACGGCATCTGCATGCCTTTGGCCTACAGCAATGCCCTGCGCTCCTTACGACTTCAAAAAATCCCGGATGGCAGCTACGCAGTGGCGAACAACGACCGGGTGACGCTTACCATCGATGCCTTCCTGGATGATGGCGAGCTGGATGACGGAATTGCCGATGAGGCGGATCTGGATGATCGTGTTGAGGTTCCGGTGATCATTGACACGGAAGCCCCTCAAGCTCTATACCGATGAGATTGCCTATCTGTACAATCCCTATACCGATGGACGCCGGTTGGAGTTCACGTCTCCGACAACCACGACATCGCCGCCGTGCTGCCCATGACGGAGGCTGGTGTGGCTTACGAGTACATCCTGTGGATGTGAAGCCCGGTGAGAAGACCCGGTGTCCATTGATGTGAGCAAGTACGACGCCACCTTCCGCATTGCGGTTTGCGACTATGGCTGCAACGAGTCCTACTATGAGATCTCTTTGCAGGCGCAAACAACGTAAGCTTTGATTCCTTATGCCTACCGGCGGTACAGCTCCCCTGTGATTGGCGGGTACCTGTATACAACGGATGGACTCAATGGTTGGTACTCCTTTGAAGATGCCAGTGAAATGCTCCAGCATACCCCAGTATGACAGCGGCGATCCGGCTGTGGCGGCTGCGGAATATGTGGACGGCTACATCATCGGCATTGATGTCAACAGCCAGATTTTTCACCATGAAGGCCGGCTCCTGGGTCAGAACGAAGCTGGGCGATCTGAAAATCGGCAGCGGCTACTTTGGCAAGACCTATTCCGCCCTGGACATGGCCTTTGACTACAGCACGGATACCCTCTATGTTCTTACAGACGAGCTGAAGAAGGAGAACGGGGGGCCACCTGATGACGGTGGACTATCTCACCGGCAAGGTGACGGATCTGGGGCGTGATTGAGGGGTAGACCATGAAGATACCCAGCTGCTGACCTTGGCCTGCGATAACGAGGCCAGCTGTTTGCGGTGGATATCAGTGAGGGCCGCCTATACTGTGGATGCGGAGACCGTCACGGCCACTGGCATGGCGCAAAAAGAGCAGCTACTACCCCGCCTATGCCCAGAGCATGACGGTGGATCATGAGACCAAACATAAGCCTCTATTGGGCGGTTACCAGGGCCAGGTTGGCCAGGGCTATTTCTTCGAAGTAAGCAAGGAAGATGGCAGCCTGCTGTCTATGGTGAAGCCTGAGGAACGCGGAGCTCACCGGGCCTGTTCAAGCCCTATGATTGCGGTCGGGCCCTGCTGCCTGAGAATGAAGCGGCTACGGCACTGCTCCTGTCCAAGACGGAACTGTATTTGACCATGAATCAGACCGCCGGCCTCACCTGTCTGCGAAGCCTTACTATGCAGACATGGAGAACGTGACCTGGACCTCGGACAATCCGGAGGTTGCCACAGTGTCCGATGGCATTGTGAGGCGACTGGCGTGGGGAGCGCCCGGTCACTGCCCAGGCTGGCGACCTGACGGTTTCCTGCCAGGTGCACGTCAACGCCGTCACAGGAGAGGCATACCTGTACAACAACAAGGGAAGCCAGTGGGTCCACCTGGCGGCGGGCCAGCCTCAGAACGGCCTGGCGCTGTCCGGTACGGCGGAGACCGGCCCCATCACGGCTGCCGCTTACATGAAGGGCTTTGTCTATGCCTTCGACTGTGAAGAGAGCTATGACGAGGACTATAACACCATTTACAACAGCACCCTTTACCGCTTGAACCCCACAGATTTTACCGGAACGGCAGTGGGCGAGACCCAGGGCAAAATCCTGGCTATGGCTGTAAACTATGCCGATGGCTTCCTGTATGGTCTGACTGAAGAGGAAAACACCTCCACCTGGGAAACGGAGTACTTCCTCCTTCGGGTGAACCCTGCCAGCGGCGAGACTGCCAAGGTACAGAAGCTGAGCAGTCAGTTCGGCGCCCCCAAGGGCGGCATGGCCATTGACTACGAAGGAATTTCTACTTTATCACTGAAAGCCAGGAAACCTGGGAGGCAACTCTGGTGAAGGGGAAACTGTCGGGAGACAGTCTGGACTTTGTGGGCGAGACATCCCTGGGAGAAGGCCTGGCAGACCGGACGGATTACGGCTCTCTGGTGTACTCTCAGGAAAACAACGGTCTGCTGTGGGCCGATGAGAAGAATCTCATTCACTGGATTGACCTCAGCACCTGGGAGGATCTGCGGATCATCACCACTGGCGCTGTGGGCGGCCAGAGCCGGACAGCGGAGAATACCGGCCTTTTGATCTTTTGAATCCGGAGCCGGAGACTCCGGTGGTGGCGCCCAGCCGGGTTTCCATCCCGGAGCGGGTTGAACTGGCGGAGCATGAGACGGTGCAGGTACAGCTGACGCTGGAGCCCTGGAATGCCACCTGCCACCCCACCTATACCATGGCAGATGAGACGGTTGCCACAGTAGATGAAAACGGCCTGATTACCGGCGTCTGTGCCGGCGAGACGGTTCTCACGGTCACCGTGGAGGGCCTGGAGCCTTTGACGGCTCAGGTGGTGGTTAATCCGGATCTGGGCAGTCTGTATGGCTTTATGCTGTATGACTTTGGCGATGGCATGAATGGCTTCTCCATTGAACGCTGGGGCGAAATTCCCATCCTGCGTCCCGGTGAAGGGAAGCTCCTGTCTGCGGCCAGCGACATTGGCATTTACGCCGGCGCTTACTATGACGGAAGTATCTACGCCAGCGGCCAGAGCAATAAGGATTACCTCTACTACACCCTGAAGGTAGACCCTGGCAACTTCTCCTATGAGGTACTGGCACAGGTGGACTGCTTTCGTGCGGGACATGGCCTTCGATTATACCACCGGTACCATGTTTGCTGTGTTGTCAGATGACCGGAACACCGGCGCCTTGGCGCAGATGGATCTGAAGACCGGCCTGTTTACGGTGGTGGGCGATACCGGCTATGAGATGGTCGCCCTGGCCTGTGACAACGGGGGCATTCTGTACGCGGTGGATGCCGCCGGTAATATGTATCAGCTCAATAAAGACACGGCTGAGGCTACATATCGGAGCAGCACCAGCATGTCCGGCTCCATTTATCAGAGCATGCATTATGATTACAACAACGACACCATTTACTGGGCACGGACCAACGGCTTTGGCAGCAAGCTGATGCGCCTGGACCGGGGAGACCGGATATGCTGTCTCGCTGGGCACCATTGACGCCGCCAGCGGCGAAAAAAAAGGGTGTGGGCATTGAGGTAACCTCCCTCTTCAGCATCCCAGCGGAAGAGCCGGCAACACCTGCCACACTGCAGGCTACCGGCGTCCGACTGCCGGAGGTGATGGTTGCGGCAGTGGGCAAGCCTTGACGCTGCATGCCACCCCTTCTGCCGGTGAGCGTGGCCCAGGTGGAGGGGAGCCTTACCTGGACCTCCAGCGATGAGACAGTCGCCACAGTGTCCGACGCGTGGTGACGCCGGTGTCCACCGGCACGGTGACCATCACCGCAAGCACGGCTGAGGGGGCTTCTGACTCCTGCACCGTCACGGTTTTGGACCATGAGCGGAAGTTTTACGGCTACGACGAGCTGAATACCCGGTGGATCAGCTTTGACGAAACCACAGGGGAGGTGACCACCCTGCGGGAGGACGCAGAGGGGCGAGGCCAAGATCACGGCTTCGATCCTGGCCGGTGAGACCCTGTACTCCTACGACGCAGAAGGGTACTTCTACACCGTGGACACAGAGACCTTCCAGCGGACCCAGGTGGGCAGCGGCATCCACGGCCTCACCGAGAGCCTGGAGGCCCAGGATAAGCTGGGAGCAAACATGGTCTATTATGTAGATGCGCCTTACAGCGTGGTGGATATGACCTATGATCCGAAACGGGCAAGCTGTACGCCACGATGGAGGCCTACAACATCTCCCCGATTTTGGACTCCTTCAAAGCCATCATTGCCGAGGTGGATCCTGCCACTGGTGCGATCAAGGAGCAGATCATGAAGGACTCGAGTCTCGTCCCACGAACCTCCTGTTCCACGATGGGAAGCTGTACTTTGTGGATGGCTTTACCACAGGTATGCTCACCAGCATTGACTTGGAAGGGAATCGATCTCCTGTGCAGCAGGCGATTTTTGCCAAATACTGGGGCGATTTCGTTGGCGGTCGCAGTTTTGTGAAGGATATGCTCACGGGTACAGTGTATGCGATTCGCGATCTGCGCACCGAGTACTACGACGGGGCCCGGCATGAGTCTGTGCTGTGCACCATCGGTTTGGGCACTGCCTGCGCCACGCCGGTCTGCGAGATCGGCACAGGACTGGTAGTCAACAGCCTGTTCCTGAAATAAGCGCTGCTGCGGCTGCAGCAAGGTTTGGCCCCGGGCTTTCCCGGGGCCAAATTGATAGGGAGCGTTTTTGGGCGCCGGGGGACACGCTGGTCCGCCCCTATGGACAACCATGGCATGGACAGCATCGCCCTAGCTGTACGCCTTTGTCTCCGCGGGAAGCCAGGAGAACTTCTGTGCCAGTGCAAAGATGGGTGGCGAGCATCCTGAAAGAGGCTAGAATGGGGGTGGAAATGGGGAAAACATGATATACTGATTCCATAAAAGGCTGGACTTCCGGCCTGAGCCGCGCGGCAGCAAGTCCCTTTCCTCAGGCAGCGCGGCGTTTTTCCAAACAAATTTGGGAGGGATCAGCATGAAAACTGCACTGGTTATTTTGGCTGCGGGAATCGGAGCCCGGTATGGCGGCGGCATCAAGCAGCTGGAGCCTGTGGGCCCTATGGGCGAAATCATTATGGATTACCCATTCACGATGCAATTGCGGCGGGGTTTGACAAGATCGTATTCATCATCCGCCGGGACATCGAGGCGGACTTCCGCCAGGTAATTGGGGACCGGATCGAGGAGATTTGCCGCCGGCTGGGGTAGAGGTGGCCTATGCCTTCCAGGAGCTGGAGGATGTGCCAAAGGGCGCGAAGGTTCCGACTGGGCGGAAAAAGTTTTGGGGAACCGGACAGGCGCTTTTGGCCTGCCGGGAGGTACTCCATGAGCCCTTTGCTGTAATCAATGCAGACGATTATTACGGAAAAGAGGCCTTCGGCCGCCTGTACGCCTTCCTTCAGCACTATGATCCCCGGAAACCAGGCGCTTTTTGCATGGCCGGCTTTTATTCTGCGCAACACCCTCAGTGAGCACGGGGGCGTAACCAGGGGCATTCGCCATGTGGGCCAGGACGGATATCTGCAGCGAGTGATAGAGACCCGGAATGTGGTAAAGCAGCCCCACGGCGCGGCAGTTCAGGAGCCGGATGGCAGCCTGCGGCCCCTGGACCCGGATTGCTTTGTGTCTATGAACATGTGGGGTATGACGCCGGAGTTTTTGCAGGAGCTGGACAAGGGCTTTCGGGACTTCTTCCGCCGTGGGGAAGAGGAGCTGGACAAGACGGAATTCCTGATCCCCATTTTTGTGGATCAGCTGCTGCAGGAGGGAAGATTTCCGTGCGGGTCCTTCCCACGGCGGACCGGTGGTTCGGCGTCACCTATCGGGGGAGGACAAGCCCCAGGTGGCAGAGGCCTTCCGGGCCCTCATTGCGGCAGGAGAGTACGGCGCTGACCTGTTTGCCGGTCTGCGTCCGGTCTGACGGCAGGAAGAAAAGGAATGGGAACGGCATGACCCGCTTGAAACGGATCTGGCAGAAAATCAAAGAGGAAAGCTGCGCCAGGTGCTGAGCGAGCTGGCATGGATTTATGGCTACGGGAAGCGGTACCGGTCTGCCGTGACTTGGTATATCTTTTTAGGCGTTCTGGGCACCGGTATGAGCCTGATGGCCAGTGTTCTCAGCAAGAACATTGTAGACGTGGTCACCGGTTTTCCACACCGGCGCTTTGGCGCCGGCGGCGGTGTTTTTACGTGTCTATGCAGTTGGCCCGGATTGGTATAAATGCCTGGACTGGCCGTATTTCCGCCAAAATTGAGGTGAAGGTGGATCAGAGATCCGGGCGGAGGTCTACGACAAGATCATGGAGGCGGATTGGCAGGCCATGTCCCAATACCACTCCGGCGATCTTCTGAACCGCATGGACAATGACGTGGCCAGCGTCTCCAGCAGCGTCCTGGGTTGGCTGCCGGACTTGGTGACCCGGCTGGGTGCAGTTCCTGGGGGCGCTGGGAATCATTTTATATTACGATCCCACCCCTGGCGGGGTTGGCCCTCCTCAGCGCGCCGGTGACCCTGGTGGTGTCCCGCACCCTCATGGGCCGGATGCGCCAATACAGCCGGCAGGTCCGGGAGGTCAGCTCTCAGGTGATGATGTTCCATGAGGAGTCCTTTCAGAACATCAAGTGATCAAATCCTTTGGCCTGGGCGGTCTGTACAGCCGGAAGCCCGTCAGGTTCAGGAGGATTACCGCCAGGTGAAGCTGGCATACAACAAGTTCTCTGTGGCTGCCTTCTGCCCTCATGTCCCTGGTGGGGACGGCGGTGTCTGTTGCCTGCTTCGGGTGGGGCGTGTACCGGCTCTGGGGCAACTTCATTACATATGGCACCATGATCCTGTTTCTGCAAATGGCAGGTAGCCTGTCTGCCAGCTTTGGCGCCCTGGTGAAGCTGGTGCCCAGCGCCATTTCCGCCGCCACGGCGGCGGGCCGCATCATGGCGGTGACGGAGCTGCCCCGGGAGGACCGGTCTCAGGACAAGGAGGCCTGGGAGCTCCTGGAGGAAAACCGGGCTGATGGCATCCGGGTGGAAACCCGGGATCTGGTCTTTCGCTACCAGGATGGGGACGTAGTCCTGGACGGCGCCAACTTCTATGCCGATCCCGGTGAGATTGTGGCCCTGGTGGGCCCTTCAGGAGAGGGAAAGACTACCATGCTCCGCTTGCTTTTGGGCATTGTGCGGCCGCAGGCGGGGTATGTGGCGGTCACAGGGCAGAGAACGGGCCAGAGCCTCACGGCGTCGGCCTCCACCCGGCCGTTTTTGCCTATGTGCCCCAGGGAAACACCATGTTTGCAGGGACTGTGGCGGAGAACCTGCGGGTGATGGCCCAGGAAGGGGGGGGAGGAAGACCTGTGGCGGGTGCTGGACCTGGCCTGCGCCGGGGAGTTTGTCCGGAAGCTGCCCCAGGGCCTGGACACCAAGCTGAAGGAGGGGGGCGGCAGCCTGTCCTCCGGCCAGGTGCAACGGCTGTCCATTGCCAGGGCATTGCTGGCCGATGCGCCGGTGCTGCTGCTGGACGAGGCCACCAGCGCGCTGGATGTGGCCACAGAGCGGAAGGTCCTGCGAAACGTCCTCCAGGCACAGGCGCATAAAACCGTCATCGTCACCACCCACCGCCCCAGCGTTTTGAACATCTGCAACCGGGTCTACCAGATTGCAAACCGGCGGATTTGCACGTTGACCCAAGAGGAAATTCGACAAAAGATCGCTGATTTTTAAATGGCAAGCTGCGGAATGGTTCTGCAGCTTGTTTTTTTTGACTTTTGGGGTGCAGCAGATGGAGGGCGATATGTTCCACTGCTGGATTTGTGCTGTGACAGTTTTTCTTGAATAAAATGCAAAATAGGACCTTTTTTTCACTGTCCTATGCTATTGTATACTCCAGATGTACCTGCAAAATTGCAGGAAGAAGACGCGCTTTACTGCGGCAATAGCAGTCTCCCCGTGCCCCGGCGCGTCTCTACCCAGGATCCAACTGCACAGGCGGTGCAAATTGCCCGGCTCCCCTGTGCAGTGTGATCGTGTACCGGTTTCGGATACACAGTCTTTATAACAAAAAGGAGGAAACAGTGAAAATGAGAAACAGTTCAACGCGCTTCGTCTCCCTCTTGCTGGCTGTGGTCATGGTCTTCTTCTGGCCCTGACTGGCTATGCGGCTGAGAGGACACCTTTGCTGGTTCTGCATGGGGACGAGAAGGAACCTGTGCTGAACGGCAGAGTTACCGTCTGTGTGGATACGACGGTGGACGCTGTCCTGGCCGATGGAAAGCTTACCATTCGGTACGACAGCCAGAAACTGCAATTTTTATCTGCCAAGGGAGGAGAGGCCTGGCGGGGACAACACGGACCTGAGCCTTCAGGTCAATAGCAACGAGGCGGGCAAGCTGGTGGTTGCCTTTGCCGGTGAGGAGCCGGCGATGGTAGGCACGGCGATCTGTCTATCCTTCCAAGCCATTGCCGAAGGCGCTTCCTCCGTGATGGTGGTGGAGGAAGGCAGCTATGTCACCGGTGCTGAGGGCTATACTCTGGAAGCCCGGACGGTTGTGGAGGTGGGCGGCCACAACTGGAGCCAGTGGAAGGTGATTAAGGCTGCAACCTGCACCGAAGCGGGGGAGGAGTCCCGGACCTGCCTCAACTGCGGTGAGGTGGAAAAGCGGACGGTTCCTGCCACCGGCCATCAGTGGGGCGAATGGGCTGTGACCAAGGCTGCCACTTGCACCGAGGCCGGTGAGGAGACCCGGACCTGCACTCTGTGCGGTGAGAAGGAGACTCGGGCCATTGCCGCAACCGGCTCCCATACGTGGGGCGAGTGGAAGACCCTGGAGGAAGCCACCTGCACCAGCAACGGTGTCCAGGAGCGGGAATGCACGGTCTGCCATGAAAAGGAAACCAAGCTGATCCTGGAGCTGGGCCATGCGTACACCGAGCAGGTGGTAGCTCCCACCTGCGAGACTGCCGGTTACACGCTCCATACCTGCTCCCGGTGCCAGCACAGCTATGTGGACAGCATCGTAGAAGCCCTGGGGCACAACTACGAGAAGCAGGTGACGGCACCTACCCATGATAAGATGGGCTACTCCACCTATACCTGCACCAGATGTCACCACAGCTACGTGGCTGACTACACCGATGCCTTGGGCCACGAGTATACCCAGAAGGTGACGAAGGAACCTACCTGCACCGAGGAAGGCGTCATGACCTTCACCTGCTCCTGTGGCAAGACCTACACGGAGTCCATCCCCAAGAAGGAGCACACCTATCAGGATGAGGTCACGAAGCCGGACTGCACCCATATGGGCTACACCACCCATACCTGCACCGTCTGCGGCCACAGCTATCAGGATTCCTTTGTGGATGCTCTGGGTCACGACTGCGAGGCAAAGACTGTGCCGGCTACGTGCACAGGCTATGGCTATACAGAAAACACATGTAAGCGTTGTGACTACACGTACATCAGCGAGATCACCCAGCCTCTTTGGCCATAAGGGTGAGACCGTAAATGCCAAGGAAGCCACCTGCACGGAAGATGGCTACACCGGCGACCTGGTCTGTTCCGTTTGCGGCGAGGTTCTGGAAAAGGGCGAGGCGATTGCCAAGGGTCACACCTGGTCCGACTGGACCGTCACCCGGGAGCCGGAGTGCTTCCAGGATGGGGAGCGGACCCGGACCTGCACCGTCTGCGGTGAAACGGAACGGGAAGTTCTGCCCGCCAATGAGGACCACTGCCCTCCAGAGTGTTTGCCGATGTGGACACCAGCCGCTGGTACCACGAGGGCGTGGACCATGTGGTGCGCGAGAAGCTAATGAATGGCGTGAGCGAAACCCTGTTCCACCCCAATCACAACCTGACCCGGGGCGAGCTGGTGACGGTGCTGTACCGTATGGCCGGAACTCCCGCGGTGGAGGCCAGCACGCCCTTTACGGATGTGGCCGAAGGTCGGTTCTATAGCGATGCAGTGGCTTGGGCCTATGAGAATGAGATTACCGAGGGCGTGACCGACACGCTGTTTGCCCCCCAACACCGACGTGACCCGGGAACAGCTGGTGACCTTCCTGTACCGATATGCACAGCGGAAGGGCCTGAAGACGGATGCAGTGGGCAGCCTGGATCAGTATCCGGATGCAGGCAGCATCGGGAACTTTGCAGGAACCTATGACCTGGGCTGTGACCAATGGCATCGTCGACGGCTTGATGGTAAGCTGGCCCCCAAGGCGGCGTCCACCCGGGCTCAGATCGCAACTGTGATCATGCGGTTTGAAACCGCTGATCTGGCTTAAGAAAGGCAGGTGCGGATAAGATGAAGAAACGGTTCCTATCTTGGCTGCTGGTGCTGGCCATGATTTTGACTGGCGTCCCCATGGCTACCGCCGCAGGCAGCGGCTTGTAAGCCCGGATGCGGAAGCGCCCAGCTATGAGGGCGGCCCTCTGGAGCTGCCTGTGGACACCGGGGTTGAGGCGCAGTCCGGCATGCTGGACCCTCCACCGTGGAAGCCGGCAGCGATACCCTGGAAAATGAGCCGAAGATCGTCCATGACGCTTCCGGACGCTTTCCCTGACCGAGGCCGGCCAGACGAAGACTCCCGAGGATACGGATGGTGAACTTCATCGTCGTGATGAAGGAGCAGTCCTTGCTGGCTGCCGGCTTCTCCACAGACGATATCGCCGCGCGGACGGCTTAGCGTGACTCGTTATGAGGCCGAGCAGACGGCTTCGCTGGATTCTCTGAAGACCCAGATGACAAAGCGCTTTTGCCTCTGACGAGAATTTTGAGATCGGCTTTATTTACACCGTTGCCACCACCGGCGTTTCTGTGACCACCGAGTATGGCAACAAGGAAGCTCTGGAGGCTATGCCCGGTGTGGACTACGTGTATGTGGCCCCCACCTTCCAGCTGCCGGAGGATTATGCGCTGGACACTGGCGACGCCTACCAGCCTATGACCAGCAACGCCACCACCATGATCGGCGCTGACGTGCTGAATAAGACTGGTTATACCGGCAAGGGGGCATGAAAATTGCCATTCTGGATACGGGCATTGTGGTGGATCATCCCAGCTTTGGCGCCCTGTCCGAGGACAAGCTGACTGAGACTTCCCCTGACCAAGGCGGGCGTCAATGAAATTTGGGATACGCTGAACGCCAGCAAGACCACCTCAGGCAACATGTCCTATTATAACAGCAAGCCCCCTTTATTTTCAACTACTTTACCATGAGCTTCGATGTATCCCATGCCACGGCGCAGCATGACCATGGCACCCACGTTGCCGGTATTGCGGCTGCCAACAAGACGGATTCCAATCCTGTGATTGGCGTTGCTCCCGATGCCCAGCTCGTGGTGATGCAGGTGTTCAGCAACAAGGGCGGCGCCGGTTGGGACACGATTATGGCGGCTCTGGAAGACTGCGTCCGGTTGGATGTGGACTCTGTGAACCTGTCTTTGGGTGCAGCTGCCGGCTTTACCACCTCGACCGATGGCATGAACGAGGTCCTGAAGCAGTTCGTGGATACCGACATTGAGGTCCTGATTGCAGCCGGTAACGATACCAATAACGCCTACATGAACCTCACCGGCCTCAACATGTCCAAGGCCGGAAACCCTGATATCGGCCTGGCTGGTACCCCCAGTACGTATGAGCCTGCGATTTCCGTGGCCTCCGTGGACAATGACGGCACGGATCTGCTGTATTTCACTGTGAACGGCCGGGAGATCGGCTACTATGATACGGCGGCCAGCACGTCCACGAAATTCTTCAATAATTTTAAGGGCCAGACCCTGGAGTTTGTGGCTGTGCCCGGCATTGGCGAGACTTCTGATTATGCCAATCTGGACGTGACCGGCAAGGTCGCTTTGGTCTCCTGCGGACAGTCTTCCTTCCCTGAGAAGCAGGCTGCTGCCCAGGCGGCTGGCGCCATTGCCTGCGTGGTTTACACAACAACATGCCTGGCCAGATTTTGATGCAAATCAATGACGGCGGCGACAACATCCCTTGTGTTTCCATCTCCATGTCTGACGGCCAATACCTGAAGGAGATGGCCACCGGTTCCATGACCGTGTGCGAAGGTGACCTGATCCATGTGAAGCTGGAGAAGACCATCAGCCTCCTTCTCCTCCTGGGGCGTCACCCTGACCTGGAAGCTGAAGCCTGAGATTGCAGGTGTGGGCGGCGGCATCTACTCCACGATGAGATCCCTTCCCCTGGCCGGCTCCTACTACGGCGAAAATGAGCGGTACCTCCATGGCCACTCCCAGGTAACCGGCGCCATGGCTGTGCTGATGCAGTATCTGCGGAGCACTACGACTATGAGGAAGCTGAGCTGCGCCAGGTGGCGGCAAACCTCATGATGAGCACTGCCAACCCGGTGATGGAGGGCGAGCTGGAGGTATTCCCCAGAGCCCAAGGGCGCCGGCCTTGTGGACCTGGTGAAGGCCACCACCTCGGATGGCTATCGAGCAGCCGCGATGCGGTGGAGCCGGCCGCCCGAAGGGGGCGACGACGACGCCAGAACCGGCACATATGAGTTCGGCTTGAGATTAACAACATGTCTTCTGACAAGGACCTGATTTATACCTTTGATTTTTCGGTCCTCACCGAAACCCTGTATGCCGGTGCATTGGCATTGCCAATGCCCCTATGCCTGATGGGAATGTGACCGTCTATCGTAACCAGAATCGAACGTTCTGAAGTATGACTTCAATGACGATGGCAAGATCACCACGGCGGATGCCCGTGTCCTGCTGCTGCATGTGAGCGGCGCGGAGGCGCTGGATGAGGCCAACGTCCATTATGCTTATACCGATGTGAACGGCGACGGCAAGACAGACAAGGCCGATGTGGACCTCATCACGGTGTATTGCGCAGAGCTGGAGGTCCCGGTGGACCTGCTGGCCAAGGTTGCTGGCGAGGAGCCGTTACAACCGTGACGGTTCCTGCCGGGGAGACCATGTCCCTGGTGGCTCGCATTGAGCTGACAGAGGCTGATAAGGCAGTACATGGAGGATTCCTTCAATGGTATGTATGTGGGAGGGCTTCCTTTATGTGAAAGTGCCGATGAGGGCGGTGGATCTGGAAATGCCCTTCGTTGCTTCTACGGCGACTGGTCGGATGCGCCTGTCTTTTTGACGAGCCGGGGCAACGACGCCAGTTCTGTATGAGCGCCTGATCTTCACCAACAACACGCAGCTGGGCACCAATCCCTATCTGCGGAACGGCAGATCCGGCGATGAGTACAATGCGTTCTCCTATGCCAACCCCTGGCTGAGATTGACTTTGGTATGCTTGGAATGCCAAGAAGATGAGCTTTACGGTTACAGACAATGCCACCGGTGAGGTTTACTTTGACATCAGTGGCGATCAGCTTACAAAGTCCTACCACAACGCCAACTACGGGCAGGTCATTCCCTTCTACGTCTTGGCCAGTGAGAACGAGGTCTGAATGGCATGGACGCCGAGGGCAACAAGCTGCCGGACGGCACCAAGGTCACCTATGAGATCAAGGCGTTTGGCTGGATGACGGCGATGACGAGGTGGACGATTCCTTCTCTTTCCAGGTGACGCTGGACAACGAGAAGCCGCAGATTGTCAACGCCTTATGACCTGCACGGATAGCCTGAGGATCGAGAACGGTAAGATTCTGCTGTTCTGACCTCCAGGATAACCAGAACCTGCCGCCGTGATCTTTGTGAACCCGGATGGCATTATCATGGGCAAGTACGAGGTGGATAATGTCCCCGGCCAGCCCTACACTGCCGAGTATGACATCACTGGCTTTGGCACCGATTTCACCATTGTGCTGGCGGACTATGCCTGCAACGAGACCGAGTTTGATGCGGTGCTGGACCTGGGCGAGTACTCTGATATGGCGCCTGCTCTGAAGCAGCTGAGCAAGGACCGGCTGTATGGCTGCGAGACCTTCGATGCTGCCGTGGTGGAAGGCGGCTGGTTCAGCGCCAACAGAGCGGACCTGTCCGACCTGAAGAACGAGACCTTTGACTCTACCAACCGCTACTATTCTGCGGAGTATGTCAATGGCTACCTCTTGGCCCAGAGCGCCGTCACCGGCGACCTGATGCTGGTGACGCCCACCAGCACCTACTGGAACGCCAGCACCCTGGTTTTCAGAACGGCAAGAAGATCGGCGACCAGGGCGTGTGGGTCCTGTATGATATGGCGCTGGATTACTCCGGCCAGTATGCTGAGACCCTGGATCTTACCAGAGCCACACCGGCACCGATACCCTGTTTGCCGTTGGTTGGCAATATGAGGGTGACAAGGATGGCGACGGCAAGGACGACGGCCAAAACACCCTGTTCCAGATCTGGATGTCAAAATGGAATGCTCAGGTCTTTGTGGACCCGATCGCTCCCATCACAGGAACGCAGGATGGCGCAGAGCTGCTGACGTTGGGCTGCACCACCGATGGCGGCCTGTATGGCATCGATACCCAAGGCAAGCTCTACACCGTGGGCGTTGACGGTGTGTGTACCTACGTGGCTACCACGGATTTTGTCAACGAGTTGAATTATTCTGGCTGCAATGTCATCCAGTCCATGGGCTACGATCACAACACCGGCAACATGTACTGGTATGCCCACAGCCAGACTGCCAACGGCAACCGGTATATCAATGTCTGCATGACCTACATTGTGGACTTGGCCACTGGTGCGTGCACGGAGGTTGGTACCTACGGGCCCAGCGGCCAGACCTGCCTTTGTTCCGACAGACCAGGAGTCCGATTGTTCACCATGGGTGTAGACCCCACTGAATTCAATGTATCTCCCTCCAGCCTGACCATGGCCCAGGGCCAGGTGAGGCGGCTGGATATCAACTGGACACCCTGGAATGCCGCTGCAGCCAAGGTGACCTGGGCTTCCTCCGATGAGTCGGTGGCGACAGTGAATCCTTACGGCTATGTCACCGCTGTAGGCGAAGGCAATGTGGAGATCAGCGCCACTGCCCAGGTTTGGGATCAGTGGAGCGGTGAAAAACGGCGAATGGGTGGACCGCACCGCAACCTGCCAGCTGCAGGTGGTCGGCTCCAACGACGGCATTTACGGCTATGTGATCATGGACTACAGCAATGCGGATAACAACCAGTCCTGGGTCACCTATTCTGACAAAAAATGCCCGGCCAGGTAACACAGGTTGCCAAGCAGTATGTGACAACCACCGGTATGGACGGAGCGCCGGCGGAAAGTCTGGCGCTCTGGCAGGGCGGCACATACTACAACGGCTACGTCTACACGGTCAACACTGATATGCTGGCCGATGAGAATGGCAGCGTTGGCGCTGCATCCGTCCTGTACCGCAGCAAGGTTACTAAGGGCGCTACCCTGCTGAGACGGTGATTGGTGAGCCAGAGAAGATTGGCGGCACCATCGGCGTAGAGCTTGGCAACCTGGGCTTTGATTACAACACCGGCCGCATGTACTGTGTGGATTACACCAACGGTGGCCTGGGCATCATTGACCTGGATACCGGCGCTGTGGATCTGCTGGGTACCTACTCCGGCGATATCGGCGGTCCTGCCATTACGCCTGCTATGTGTGTCACAGCCGATGGACTCATCATTGTGGCGGATATGTCCGGTAACCTGTATACGGTGGACTGCGACACCATGCGCACCACAAGGATTGGCTCCTCCGGCGCCGACGGCTGGTATTACGCCGGCATGACCTACGACCACGACACCGGCAACATTTATTGGAACCCCTGTATGAACACCGGCCTGTCTCCTCTCTATCTGGTCCGCCTTGGTACCAATCAGTGGAGCGGACAGCTGGAGGCTACCATTGTGGATATCGGCGATGTGAGCAGCAAGAACGGTGTGGAGCAGACGGCTATGTTCACCATCCCCACCAACGAGCCTGAGACCAAGCAGATTCCCGTGGAGGGCATTGAGATCACCAACGGCGATGCGGTTACCGGGCTGGTGGGCGGCACCCTGCAGCGAACACCACGCCCCTGCGTCCCACGGTGCGGCCAGAACCTGGAGCACCTCGGACGAAAGCGTTGTTACAGTGGACCGGTTTGGGCTGACCTTCCAGGGCGTTGGCACTGCCACTGCATGGTGTCCATCAGCAATAAGACCCGGAGCAAGGGCGGTCCCTTCACCGATACCGTGGAGGTTACCGTCACGCAGCTGCCGGAGCTTACGGCGTTTGTGGCCGATGACAAAGGCGGCAGTGGGTACTACTCCTACTGGCTGGATATGTACGACTATGCAGTAAGCCTCCGAGCTGAAGGAGAGAGCCATTGGCACTTGACGACATCTACACTGGCACCTATTATGATGGCTATTTCTACGGCTACAACGTGAACCTGCAGTTCATCCGCGTCGACTGCCGCCCAGCGTCTGACTTCATGCCATCCTCAACGAGGTGTTGCGGGAAGCGATTGGCTGTGGACGATTCTGGCTACGCAACGAGCAGGTTACTGCTATGGCCTACGACTACAACCGCAACGATGTATAGCTTGGTTCCTCCCGGTGGGTTCTGAGATGGGCTATCTGGCCTCCATTGATTTGGATACCGGCGCGGTGACCAAGCCCACCAGCTGGATCAGAAGGTCTTTGCTCTGGCCATCGATGATCAGGGAACCTGTACGCAGCAGGCAGCGACTCCTATGTAAAGGATGCCAACCTGTACACCATTGACAAACCAACGGCGCCTGTGGACGCTGATCAAGGCGCTCCCGGCGCTTGGGTGTATACGGGTTCCAACTACTATGGCTCCGCGGCTACAATGCACAGATGACTTTTGATTTCACAACGGGTCGTCTGTATTCAACGCTACGTGCAAGACTGACTACTATGGCAAAACTCCGGCATGTTCATGATTGATCTGAGAACGATCTGGTGCTCAACTTGGGTAAACCTGCAACTGCCCGGGACCGCCGCAACCAAGGTGGACGACCTATATCTGGGCGTGTGTGTGCCATCCCCGAGGAGAGTGAGCTGCCTGAGAGCGGTGTCACCGGAATCCTGCTGAACAAGGAAGCTGCACGGGTAGCTGTGGACGGCACCATCACCCCTGACAGCAAGAGTTCGCCCTCCAATGCCACCAATCAGGCAGTCACTTGGTCCTCTTCCGATCCTACCATTGCCACGGTGGATGAAAACGGTACCATTACCGGCGTTGCTACAGGTATTGTGGATATTACCGTGACCAGCGTGGAGAACCCGGCCATCAGCAAATCCTGCAAGGTCACAGTGGTGGATGTGACGGGCCCCCAGTCTGTGGGCTACACCGTGTCTGCTCAGAAGGACGCGCTGATCAGGTTCAATCCTGAGCTACCCGGGCGCGACGGCCGAGATCATCGCGGAATTCTCTGGCGGCACAAGCATCTCGGGCCTTGACGTGGATGGCGACAACCTGTGGTATCTTCTTCTGGATGACGGCGGTCTGCCTCTCTTGTACCGCTATGACATGGTGTCCAAGCAATCTGTAAGCTACGGTAAACTGAACACCTTTAGCATGGGCAATGACCTGTCCCTATGACCCGGTCAATCACATGATTTACGTGACTTCCGGCTTCTATGTCTTCCAGTTCGACGTGTCCAAGCTGGATCCCAGCGGCCTGAACTGGGGCTGCGGGGGTACCGGGACATCAGCACCCTGAGAGATATCCCCACCACCCATGCTGTGGTGGGTAGGCAATGACGTCTACTTCCTGGGCAAGGGCTACTACTATGGCTGCAACCTGTACAAAATTACGACAGATGAAGTCACCCATGCTCTGACCGGTACGCCTGAAGTGGTGATCTCCAATCTGGCTGTGAATACCAATGCCTACAAGAGTGAGATGGCCTACGACAGCAGCAGAGAACTGTTCTATGTCACGGACGCTGCCAACCGCCTGTACAGCTTCGACCTCCAGGGCAACGTCACTTCCATCGACACGTTGGGCGATGGCATTGACATCAATGGCCTTGGTATTGCTCCTGCTGTGACAGAGCAGCCGTAAGCGTTTCCTGACGCATTCCTTTCTACCAAAGACGCCCGAAGGCTCCGGCCTTCGGGCGTCTGTTAAAAAAATGCCGTACAGCCAAGTTCAAGGCTGTACGGCAGGGTGAATGACGTGGGGATGGTGCTGTAAAGCCGCTGGGTTATGCTCCGTTTAGAATGAGAGGGCTGGCTCTTCTTCCTCTTCTGGCTCATCCTTTAGGCCGTCCGACACAGCCTGCCAGGCCCGGCTGAATTTGACGTCCCGGAACAGGGCGGTGAGGCCTGTGAGCTGCTTCAGGCGCAGGATTTCATCCCGGTCCATCCCCAGGTGCTTGAGATCCAGGCGTCGGAGCGGCCCAGCTCGTGGAGCTCCTGGATGATGTTGCTCATCAGATCTACGTTGTGGCTGCCTCGGGCCCGGTTGTGGCGGATGGTGCTGGCCATCCGGCAGTCAGGGGCTTGTCCACCACGGAGACAGGGGAGCTTGCCCTCTTCCCGCTGGTAGATATCCGGATAGTCCAGCATCACCCGGTAACGGTGGAACCCGTCAATGATGATGTAGATATCCCGCCCTTGGTCGTGGTAGCAGACGATAGGCATAGTGTAGCCGTCCTCCCGGATGCTGTCATACAGGAGCTGTAGCTCCGGCGGCGCCACGGAATTGGGATTGTATGTATTGGGTTCAATTTTTTTTTTTCGATGGGAACAGCGCGCACCCGGTATACCGGGCTTAGAAACGCCATGAGCGGTCACCTAACCTTCCATATTTCTCTTTCAGGCTGTTCACCATGCGCTGCTGCTCCCGGGTCAGACCAAAGCCCATGGTACGGCAGAGATGGTCATTTTCAGGATGCAAAAGCACATCCGCTTCCAGCTGGGAATGTCCTTTGACGATTTGATGTCGTCGGTGTGATCCGGGATCTTTCCCAGGAAAATGATCCGGGAATGCTTCATGAGAGTGTAGTTGGACACGCCGTTGCGGCGGATGTCGTAGCCGTGTTCTTCCAGCTCCTGGATGGTTTGCTCCTCCAGACCACCGCCCACGGTGTGCCAGAAGTGGATGGAGGTTTGGAATTTCTCCCATAGCTTTTCCGAAGGCGGGCGGGCAGCGTGGCCAGGAGGAAACGGGTGTGGGGACTCCCAGGTGTGCCCCTTGGGCAGGGTGATGTTTCGGTAGCCAAGGGCCTTGCTTTTTTGCCGTAAATGGCGGCAAAATTTGCGCCCTGCACGCGCCCCACCAGTTTGACCCAAATCTGAGGGTCAATGACCCGATAGAGATTCAGACTCTCCTTGGCGTAGTCGTTGAAAGGGGAGGCCACCCGCATTTGGGAGGGTCGGAGCCCCGCCATATGATAGAGGTCGTAGAGGCGGTTGTAATCATAGTGAAACACAGCATTGGCGTGCCACACATCGCTGGTGGTCCAGTCGTACATGGGAGATGCGGTCCACACATTTTTGAATTGGCTGCTGATCCAGCAGGTGTTTTGGTAGCCGCATTTCCGGTTAAAAGCCCCGGTAGCGCTGGAGGATTCATCGGCCCGAATACCCAGAAGGCACACGGTCTTTTTATTCCCATGGCGCATGCGGTACCACCGGCAAAACTGCCGGGCCAGATCTTCCTGGTGCATCTTATAGCGGTAGGTGGTGATGGGGTTATTGCGCAGGTTGATCACATGGGATGCTTTTGGCATGGGGCGAACCAAGCCTCCTCCTTTTCATCGTCCCAAGGATACCAGTACATCTCATAGTTACTCAGGGCCGTCCGGGTAGCCATGGGAAGACAAACCAGTATGGCTCCACCTCCTTTTTCAATGCGGGCAAGGTGCGTTCAATATACTCCGTGGTGACGCTATACTGAGCTTCAAAGTCCTGGTGAAATACCCAATGCGCCGGTTGGGGGTAATACTTCTTCGGAAAGTCCAGCACCGGGTTCAAAAGCAGTCCGCTGTCTTTCCCACCGGAAAAAGAGACAAAAATGTTCTGAAATTCCTGAAATATAAAATGCAAGCGGCTCTGCAAAGCTTCGTATACATTTTGATTCAAATATTGTCGCTGCATAGACTCACCGTTTCACTGGTAGAAGGAAGAAACCTGACCTGCACATTATAGGACAAATTCTGGCAAATTTCAACATTTTCCAGGTTTTCCAAATTGCCCGCCAAAATCGGCCCAGATATTGGTGAATGGCGAACAAAGAAAAAATCGACAATCTTTTTTCGAGAATTGCCGATTTTGTCAATTGTAAATAGTACAGATGCAGCTACCTCCAGATCCGCGCCCAAACGCCAAATGCGAGCCCCGCAGATCGCATTTGGAGAGGGAGGAACGACGGAATGAGTGGTGATTTCTTGAAAAAAGTCGTCGCGAACGACATGCAGCCCGCGACGACGTGGTGGAGGCAGGGAAACCTTGGCCGTGTAATAGCAGCCATGCCGCAATGCGTCAAGGGCAAGGCAAGCGGCGTACCGCCGCCCTTGATCCCTGCGTCCCTGCCTGCTGAAATGTAACCAAGGGGCGGTTAAGCCGCCCCTATAATAGATTTCTACCAGTGGCCAAAAACAAATTTGCGCATAACTCTTGACACTACCTTTTTCAGTGTTTTTGCCCGCACTGGCGCGCTTCCAAGGTAAGCGCTAAATGATTGCAAATATGATATGGCAATAAGTTCGAGTTCCCTGGAAATCGAAAAAATACAAAAAGAAAGCCGCCCAGACCGTAAAATCTGGACGGCTTTGTTTGGTGGAGGCGGGGGAATCGGAACCCCCGTCCGAAAGCAACTTGACAGGAACTTCTCCGGGCGCAGTTTGTTATTTACCTTCCCGCAACCCGCCGGGAACAAACACCCTGCGGGAATTGGTAGCTTCATGATGCATGGTACGGGCAAAGCTTACCGTACGCACGGTCTCCACTCAAATCACACCCGAGCCCGGCTCGTGGCCCTTCCGGGGAGGACGGGCTGCCTAATTAGGCAGCCTGTGCGTACTAATTGTTGTCAGTTATTTTAAAAAATTGCCCGTTTTATGGAGGCCAGGCGCCTCCGCCCGCTTATCCAGCCTCACTACCCCCGTCGAAACCGGTACGCCCCCGTATAGAAAGGGCTGGGGAAAGAAGCCGGAGGGATGGGGGAGGAGCCCCATCTTTCAATGGTTTTCCAATGGCCGCTTACGCTGCAGCCGGAAAACTGCTCCAGGAACGCGGTGACCCGCACCTGAAAATGGGTCTGCAGCTGGCGGATGGGCGCCAGCTCGGGATTTTATATTCGAATCAGCAATATCAAACCAGTATCGCTGGAAATATGGATCCATGCTCAGGCTGTCCAGGGGCCAGCCGGGGTTTCGCTTCTCGTGGGGATGGGAGCACATGAAAGCCGAAAGCACGAAAGAAATCGGCATCTCGGGTCATCCTGAAAGAACACGGCATCCCGCCCTTCCTCATCCACCCCAGCAAAGGCGGTGCAGTAGCAGGCATGGAGCAACCCGAATTCCCGGGCCAGGCCGCTGTAGTACTGAAGCATTTCCTCATCGGTCAGGGAACTCTGCCCCCCACCCGGCGGATGTAGGGGCCGGGCTGCCGGGGATCGTCCATGGAAGCTCCCGAAAGAACAGTCCGGAGTCAGCACTGAGCACGGCCAGGCCGGTGCCGCCGGTGAAAGGCCCTGGCCTTGAGCTGGGCATTTTCCGCCATGGTGGCGCCGGTCTCCGGAATTTCCATTTGCAACGCCAGGTCAGACGGGCTGACACAGGCAACCCCGGAAAACTGGAAAAACCGCCGGGACAGACTTTGGAATTTGCTTGGATTGGTGGTGCCAATCAAAATGCGCCGGGGGTATCAGAACCGGCCATAGGGGTCAGGGAGCTTATTGGGCTCGGGGTAGGTTTCTCCGTGGGTGTCTACGGTGATGCGGCGGATTTTTCTGCTCCGTCAGGGGGCCGGTCGTTTCCATCGGTCTTCCCAGCGGCAATTTGATCCACCACATCCATGCCATCTGTGACCTTGCCAAAGGCGGCATACTGGCCGTCCAGGTGCTTGGCGTCAGCGTGCATGATGAAAAACTGGCTGCCGGCGGAGTTGGGGACTGGGCCCGAGCCATGGACAGTACGCCCCTGCTTGTGCTTCAGGGGATTGTCTACGCCGTTGAACAAAAACTCGCCTTTGATGCAATAGCCAGGCCCGCCCATGCCAGTGCCGTCGGGGGCAGCCACCCTGGATCATGAAGCCAGGAATGACCCGGTGAAAAAATCAGACCGTCGTAAAGCCCTTCTGAATCAGGAGATGAAATTAGAAACGGACTGAGGGGCCTGCTGGGGATAGAGCTCAGCGGTGATGACGCCGCCGCTCTCCATTTCTATGGTGACAACTGGGTTCATAGGATTAGTACCTCTCTTTCATGGCGCGATCCATCTGCCGCTTGGCGTCTTTGACGGCGGCGTCCTGGCGCTTGTCATAGAGCTTTTGCCCTTACACAGGCCGATGGAGACCTTCACCCGGGCATTTTTGAAGTACACACAGATGGGAATGAGGGCATACCCGTCCTGCTTCACCTTGCCATAGAGACGGTTGATCTCCTGCTTGTGCATCAGCAGGCGGCGGGGACGGCGGGGGTCCTTGTTGAAGATGTTTCCCTTTTTCATAAGGAGAAATATGCATTTGGTTGACGAAGAGCTCCCCCATCTTTGATGCCGCACCAGGCGTCCTTCAGGTTCAGGGTACCGGCGCGGATGGATTTGACCTCGGTCCCAAAGAGCTCAATCCCCGGCTTCGTACTCTTCCTCGACAAAATAGTCGTGATAGACTTGCCGGTTTTGGCCATAATTTTTATGCCTTTGTGCTCCATGGAACTCACCTCCTGCCTTTCGCAGTCTTTTTTATTATACCATGGCTGTCGGGCGAATCAGACGCGAAAGAGGTCAGTCAAACAAAAAATGCTCCAGCTGGGCGGGGGGGTGGAAGGAGAAGTCACAGTGAGCTTTCATAAAGGCGGCCACCTCCGGCAGATTTTGCTGGCCCCAACCGGCCCAGGCAAAGGGGACGCTTCGAGCCTTGGCCATGTCAAAGCCAGATTTCATATCATCCACCACCAGAAGCTTGACGGGCTCAGGCTGTAAGCCCGCATGATCTGGTCCAGTGGGTGGGGGCAGGCTTGCGACGCTGGGGACCCAGCCCCAACCATAAATACAGTCCGGACGTATGCCAAAATGGGTTTGGTAATCCCGAAGAATGTTCTCACGGGCGGGTGGGGATACCACATTAAATGAGACCGCCAGACTCCTCTGCCGCCGCAGAACGGCAGCCATTTCGGGAAACAGGGCGGCGTGTGAGTCATCACATAATCCAGCCAGATTTCATATTGCCGGTCCAGCTCAGACTGGTAAAAACCGAAGTGCCGGACGCACATGTCAGTAAAGCCCCTTGAAAGGTCCAGAGGGAGAAATCCCGAGCGACACGGTCTGTCCGGGGCGGAGCACTCCAAGGCCTTCAAAAGGCGGGATAATTGACGGTAGATTCACTTTTGGACCAGGGTATCATCGTGGTCCAGCACCAAACAGGTATTTTCCCATAGTAGCCTCCCGATCGTTTGACAGAAAATGCGTAGGGGTGGGATTATAGCAGACGGACAGGCGGATTGTAAATAGGGGGCGAGGAAAAATTTATGAGGTGTGTATCTTGCAAAACCAAAGCCGCCTGTGATAAAATAGAACAAAAAGTTCAGAAACAAAATTTCGAGGTGAGAGGATGGAGCAGGGCCGAAGGTGGAGGGATCCGGTTTGCGATACCGGCAGCCTGCGCCCGCTGCGGTTTCTGGCTTGAGGGGAGGACCACCAGCTAAGCATCGGGTGGACATTGACTAGGTCCTCAGCACCCGGGAGGTGTCTTACGTGGGCATTGAAGCTCTTCATTTTCCTTGCAGGGCCAGATGGGAGGAGCGGGAACGGGTAGCTGGAAACTGAAATACACCATCCGCACACCACTGTTGGAGCTTGCTCAGATGGGTGTATTAGAGAAAAGGGGCGCCTCAAACCGCAACTTTGAGGCGCCCCCGGGAAAAGATTTAAAGAATGACAACCGGCTTGATGAGATCGTGGGCTTATCCTTCATCAGCAGCAGCGCCTCTTCCATATGCCGCAAATCCCTGGAAGCGGTGGGTCAAGGGCGGGAGGTATCCAGCCGGCCGGTCTCCATCAGAGATGCCAGCTTCTCCATGCGCAGTCTGCCACCGGGCATCAGACCGCCGCGAATGGTTTTGTGCCCCATGCCGCAGCCCCATTCTACCCGCGGAATCCGCACATAGTCGCCGCTGCCCAGGTAGTTGACGTTGCCAATGCATCCGCCGGGCTTTACCATTTCTACGGCCTGGCGGAAGGTGTCGTTATCGCCACCGGCGAGAATCACCCGGTCCACGCCCTTGCCGTGGGTTTGATCCAGGATCTGTTGGACGATGTCGCCCTCTCGATAGTTGATGATGTCTGTGGCGCC
>VOFG01004611.1_pt1 | contig 28789 bp, 45 predicted proteins | sample 5384171 | NCBI WGS metagenome assembly VOFG01 (sample SAMN12384726, study PRJNA508395) | human gut metagenome | isolation source: healthy gut F | host: Homo sapiens
TTTGTGTGTAGTTACCTGAACATTCACCTGCACCCTCACAGTCGCTTCCTGTGATCAGTGGTAATATAGACAACCCTTCTCCTGAAAGAATTTGTGATCGCATAAGCACACAGAGAACGTACACGGAATACCGCCTGGAAAGTGTTTGTTCTCGGTCTTAAGTGTGTCATGGTTCTTAAGTATTCAAGAGTATGGCGTTTCTTCTGAAGCAGATAATCCGAGCAGATGCACCCCTCTACCTGCTTCCTCTGCCTGGATCTCAAACGGCTGCTTTGCCTTCCGGTGTCGGAACGAGGGTTCCTTTGACGATGATGGCAGCACCTACGTTTAATTTTGCTGATCTCAGCAAAGTTCTCCATGGTGTCGTGATATACGATCTGAAGTGTCTCGAAATAGGTTCCGTCATGAAGGGACGATGAATCCAAATGCTTTGGAACCACGGACGCTGCGGACCCACCTCTACTGTCACTTCTGGTTCATATATTGTTCTCTGTTTTTGTAAATTTCTCTTACAGTTGTAAAGCTTCATAATCTGTTACCTCTCTTTTTTTCAATTCTCATCCAATTGATTTCTAGTATAGACTATTCACCAGATTACTGCAAGAAGTAAATACGAGGAGATCACGGGTTTTTATTTCCATGCAAGCATATTCTGAAGTTTTTATATCCGTCTGTCATATCATAAGAACTGATTCCATTCCTGTGACAAGATAAAAGTATCATCGATATAAACACCTCGCAGATCGGTACCTCACTGGTACTGAGCGTATCATCAAACAGGTCCTGCCCAGTGCAGGATTCAGACGTATCCAATTCCAAATCCTCCTCCTCCTCACTGTAGAAAGCAGTCCGTAATAAGTACTGTTTATCTGTATCATAATACCTTTCTGCAGTTTTATACATTCCATATGCAAACCAAACAGATTCTGCCCGGTGATAAGGATTTCTAATGACAATTGAGTGTCACGCAGACAGATACATTTTGAGAAACGATTCTGTCTATTTCTTTACATCCGAAGGATCTGAGATATCAAACATAGAACATTTCAGCCTCCTCTGGTGCTGCCTGTATCCGATCTGTCTCCCATCCAATGCCAAGCAGTCTGTTTTCCCATAGAAAATGCAGGTACAGAGAGAAACCTGTGATCTTGAGTTCACTGAGAATTTTGGGACTTCCGGATCAGAGAGATCGGTAAAACAGAGGATCTGTATTTTCATATGTGACAAATATCCTGTTTTTCCCATAAACGAGCTGATGCACTTCCTCATTTTCTGCAAGATTTTTCAATCCTTTCCAACGGTTTTTCATCTTTATCAAGGAAGCCTGTTCGTCCTGTGATATTCACTGTAGTCCCCTTTAGGTTCCATCCTGTTGTTGTTGTCACTTCACCCGGAGATGTCCGCCATATTCATCCATAGAGAAATTATTATTAAGTTCTCCGGAAACGGAACCTGGCAATCTCCTCTGTAAACGACTCCGTCCCTCATAACCGATGCAGGATACTTTCCTGTCTCGCAGATCTGTTGTCGTCCGATATATTCCAAGCCGAACCGCAGAACAATGGAGCTGTTTTCACTTACATAAAAAGTGCACATCCGCACTGCTGGATAAACTCGCCATGCTGTCCGAAAACCTGATCTGGCTTCCTCAAGCCCGACACAGAAGAAACCAACAACAGATAATCTTTGCCATAATAGGTATAATCCGTTGTATCTTCCGAGCACCGGCAGATAGATGAGACAAGCTACGCCATATAATCGTCACCACTCTGAATGAGAGCTCACTTTCTGCATCTGCGCGCTTCTGTATCCGGTGCATAAGTGAGGTGCAGTCAGATAGCAGATTGTTTCCGTTTCTTCTGGACATGAGAGATGAAGCCTATCCTGCTGGCAGCTTCCAGTCTTCTTTCGGACTTCTCACGTATCAGGTAAAAGATCAGAGCATCAACGTGAAACCGTCGTCACTGGTATACACTGTAGCTGGCACGCACCGCGTCCGAAGAAAGCTTTACCGTTCTGTATGTGATATAAGTCTCTTGTTGATGGATACCCAGTTGTCACCATTCAGATACATCTCCATATAATCCGGCATTTCTGTCACCGTAATCTCACTGACCAGTTTCATGGAAGCGGCATCTACAATACGAATATCACCCCTGCTGTTCATTGCATAGATGTAGTTCCGTCTGTCTTGACAATGTCTGCCTCGTCAATTTTCTTCCTGTGTATTGGTTGTTGAATGGTCGGTGGATTCCTGCGATTCATCATAGTAAAACCGGAGTCAATATCAGACGGATACATTGCCGCGGAGGAGTCTTCCTGTGGCAACAGCATCTGCGGTGCTTTCGCACCATATCTGTCTGCATCAGATGAATACAATTCAATTCCATCGTGCAGCCGTCTGCTGCGTTCCGAGTTGTTGCTGTCGCTCTGCCATTTGTGCAGGATCATCATATAAAGATTCATAGCTCTCAGCATGTGCGAGACCTGCTGATTGGAGGTGTGGCGATTTTTTTGCTTTACCATCAGCCTTGCTGTCCTGCTGCCCGGTGCCTGATATATCTGTTTCATCTGTTGTTTCTGTTACATTTGATGTATCCGATTTCGGCTGCCTCATCTGCCTGTAATTCTTCCCTGCTCTGCGCTTTCCTGTTTCTCATCTGCGCTCGCAGTTTCTTCCTTGCGCAGCCCTGTTTTTCGCTTCCTCGATCTGTTTCTTCGTCTCCGGATCTTTCATGAGCCGCGGTGCCCGCGCCAACGCCGCCGACCAGCATTAACGACCGCTGCCGCCGCTATCATTTTCTTTTTATTGATTAATTTACGTTCCCCTGCTCCTCCTGCACCGGTTCTTTTTCGGATCGAACTTTCCACCCGGGATCTCTTCTTCACTAGAGTTATCCACTGGGGCCTTTCGCCCGTACGCTGGTCTGTGGATTTCTTCCGTATGTTTTTCAAACTTTCCTGTTTCTGCATTTATCTTCTGGTTTGTTCAGATCATCCTTTATAAAGTCACCCTCCTCATGATTTATTTTACTGCTTCGCCCTGTTTCCGTCTATTAAAATTTACCCTGTGCAATTTATTTTATATTAGCGAAAAAAGGACCATATCATTTGCTTATCTGTAAAATTTTTTGTTAAAAGATCATTTGTAATCGTTCAATATCCTGTCACAGCCGAAGTCCCAGAGCATTTATTATTATAGTGTTCTTTCAATGAATCGCATAAATGCCATTTCTGCCTTCCTGTGTGCATTTGTATACACCTGCATCTTCGAGAACATGGTGTAAAGACAATTCCCCACTCTTTCTGAAGGATTTCATGGATATTGTCCTTGTTGATATCCTTGTATTTCGGCAAAAATTCCTGTTGCCCAGGCAGCATGTTTTCAATTTTTGTTGAAGCGATATCCCTGCCCTCAAGAATATATTCTTCCAGAAGTTCCAGTTCTTCTTTCAGTCTTGCTGGAAGCACTGCAAGTCCCATAACCTCTGATCAGACCAATGTTTTCTTTTGATATGATGAAGTTTTGCATGTGGATGGTAAACACCCAGCGGATGCTCGCTTGATATTGTTTCAGTGTAAGATCAAGCTCATACATATCACCGACTATGGTGATCGGCGTGATTGTGTTGTGGTTCGCCCTCTGTCTCTGCAAAAATAAATGCCGTGCCTGTCTGTGTATCCTCTCCATACCTCCAGCACATGAGCTGCCAGATCTACCAGATGGTCTGGAATCTGTGGCGGATACAGATACTACCATTTAACGATTCCTGCCCACGTTCAAATCCTGAATGGCTTCTCGATCGGTGCTTTTGCTTATATAAATGCGGCACGTCCGCCCTGGAAGCGATCATGACTCAGAAATAGAACCTCCAACGATTGGAAGATTCATGTTGGAACAAGGAAATAATGTGGAAAGAGCTTTACAAAATCAAACAGCTTTTGATAAAATGTATTTCTCAATCTTTCTATTGAGGCATTACTGTTGAATACGATACAGTGTTCACATAAGATAATATGAATACTGAACTCTATGAGAATATTGACAGTGATCGGAATGATCTGTGATTCTGTCTTTGCCGGATGATTGACACGACCTGCATATCCTTCTTTCTGCTCGGACAGAAGACATTTCGATAGCTGCTTGTCCAGCCTATCATAGCGATCGTTTTAGGATCTTTTTCCGGTTTGAAAGATTAATGGTAATATCGTAGATATCTCCGGTACGGACTTTCACTTTCCATTTCGGTCTTTTTACTCGATAACTATGGGATATAGTTACCGTCCTGACTCAGCTTTTATAGAAATAATCTGCAATTTCCTCCGGTTTTTTCTCATACTTATCCCAGAATTCCTTCTGAACCTGTGCCGGGCGGCATCAGGCAGTTCATCAGTCTTGTATCAAAAAGATCACGGTAGACAACGCTGTCTCTGTCAGATTCCTCTTTTACCGCTTCATCCAGAAGCTCATTCAGAGTTCCTTCCAGATTCACATCAGTCGGTTTTTCTTTCCGGCCCTGTAAATTCATCCTCGTGAAAACATCAAGAAGAAGAAGACGATGTGTAACTGCGCTCACACTCCGGTGTGAGTCCTGATTCAATTCCATACTGCACAAGTTTTGCAATACTGTTACTTAACATATGGTTGTCCCCTGTCATTTTATATTTTTTATAACTGTTCAGTACTCTCACAGTTACCACCTTCTGAACAGCTTACATTTTTCGTATGACTTTCCAGTTTATTTTTTGTCACATAAGATAAACATGTTTTCCCGCATTCTTGAACAACGCAGTACTGTCGTTCATTCCATACTATTTCACCTCTCCTGTAGACGGATCAAGTAAATAAGTATTGTACTGACTACTATCCGACGATCACAACACTGGAATCCGATCCCTGTTCTACATCACAGCACGCCGTGCGCTTACCCATAGAGCATTTTCCAGAGAACATCCGGTCAGATCAGTAACTTTCAGCACTGTCAATTCAGACTATTCTTGAAGATTCTGGAACATCCAGAGACGCGGTACGGAGAATAGATCTCCGAATATCTGTTTGTGTCTGGCGATCTGTGTCTCTTGGCTTCATGCTCCCAGACACATACTTGCTGTGCACCTGTCTAGTGCCAACCTTAATCTGTTTTGACAGCACGCTGAACTGCCTTTGCCGGATTTGTCCAGACGCTGTCCAGTCCACCTCCTGCATATACATAATAGACTCTCACTGAGCTCTTGTCCACCTGAATATCTACTACCTTTCTCCTATGTCTCTTACTCCTATGGCATAAAGGATAAGAGGTCTCCTCCGAAGACGGTGAATCTTCAAAAGTAAGCAGCACCTATAACGACGGCTTGAACTTGTCTGTTCCACACTGGTCATTCATTCAGTCGCAGCAGTGCTAAGGTCTATGTCATAATATTGTCTTTTGACACCTTTATAAATATCACCGTACTTGCTGGCATATAAATTCCATCAGAGTAGTACCAACGGTCACTGCTACATACAACCCATCCTGATGATACTCTTTTAATAAAATTGTCAAAGCCCCCTATCCTGAATTCAGTGATTCCTGTCAATCATATATCCGGTTGCGTTCGGCAGTGTGTCGCCTGTCCAGAACGATTCTATAACCAGACCTCACCAAACCAAGAAGATCCAGTTTTAGATGCTTCCTGAGCGAATCTCCCATGCCCTTCCATCAAAGCCAAAATCAATAAACCAATCTGTCCGGTGGCGCACCTGCCAGACTTCCATGCCGTGTATGCATTCAACAGAAACACCAAATCATCACTGTCACATAGATCTGCCAGAACTTCATATATATTATCTGATAAAGATTTATGATCATGATTAAACAGCTTGTCCGCCTGATTACATAGAGTTCTAAAGGTCTTCTCCTGCAGAAACCTCTAAAGACTCTCAGTGGTGAAGAACTGTTCTTCTTATTGTGCCCTGATCATTGTTATAATGAGAATTCCTGACACCGTTGTAACCTTCATGTGCACCATACCAGATCTATGTAGCCATAAACCATAAAAGTCTGTAAGCATTCCATTGCCTTCACACTCAAAGCTTGATATCATGCCTGTCCTCGCATCCCGAAATCACTTGTATCCTTCATTCTAAGTAAACGCTGCCTCATTTCAAAGATAATCACATCTTTGCTTAGAACCTGAAGAAGTCCACTGTTGCTGATCACAGAAAGAGATGGATCAAAAATCTATGCAGAACGTGTTTAAATCAAAGCAGCCTAGATTTGTCTCTCTGTCATAACTTGGCCTCCCATAAAAATCTGTCACAAGATATACTCAGCTCTCACTATTTCATTTATGGAAAATGCCTGTTTCATTACATCCTTGATGGACCGGGAATCCTGCTGGGATAACTGCACGAATCTCCAGCTGGATATCCAGTGAGAGTTGATGATTTAATCCATGAAATTGCTGGATGTCTCCATAAGCAAGTCAGATTGTCCGCCTGTGTTCTATCCAGACTCATCTGCACAAAATCATCTGCAATTTCTGCATACTGTTCAGAAAGAAGTAGCTTAGATCTTAATCACCTAGTATAATAATAGTACTGCCATGATTAGTTGTTGCACTAAGAGAATACTCCTGATTCATCAGAAGTCCGGATGAAATTTCTATTTCTGTTCTCAGATATCCGTCAGAACCCGTTGTCTCCAGATTCTTTGATTCAACCTTGCTTCGTCAGAAGTTCTGATTTCATAGAGACCCTGAATCTTCGTGTCATGTGATTTCACCACAAGTTAATTGTTAAAATCAGAGGTGTCACACTGTCCCCACAAAAATCTGCCTCCATCGGCTGTCTCCTGTATCCGTACATGTTTGGTTTATAGTGAGAACATCGCCAAACTGTACCACCTCCAAGTAGAATAGCATCATTCATGTCCGGAATGGTCATCATCTCTATTATTCATAAGAAATGTGTCCGCCACTCCCCAGTGATAAACACAACAAGTGTTAGACCAAAAACCTTGAAAATTTTGTTCCTGTACTTTCTCCCGCTCAAGTCCTCATGTGATGCGCAGCCTCTCCAGTGTCAGATCTGCTGTAGTGCTGGAAAGTCAATTTGAGCGACTTTCTTCCTGCTGACCGCATCGCATCATAAGATTCTTCTGGTGATGCCCATATCGATAAACTTTGGCGATCTATGAGCATCCCTGATTCCAGAAGTTTCTAGTATCGATTCTGCCTTCAGTCAGTGACAGACGTTCATATTCCATAACTGAGCACTGTCTAACAGCCTATTCTGTATTTATCATTGTCTACAGAAGACAATCCCCTGCCATTCAACTGCTTTGCAAGCATAATCCAAGTTGCCCTGTCACACGCATGTCACAAACCATATCTACCTTCTGAACCCCATCATAGTCCGCACATACTGCCCTGCAGGAAATGTAGCTTCTCATAACCGTATTTTTGGTTAAAGTCTGCCAGATTAATTCACATCTGTTTTGAGATCCAGACCAATGATGTTCACATCATATCCCTTAAGTTCTCTCAGATACAATACATGGCAAACGTAAGATAAGATTTACCGCAGCCAAAACCAGGAATGGTGATTCCCTCCCTGGAAAGTGCCGGAAGAATATCCTCGATAAATTCCAGAAAAACGGTTGATCTGCTTAAATTTGTCATAAGAGGACTGATGCACCTTACCCTGCTCACTCATGACGCCAAGATCCACCAGAAACGGAACTGGTATTCCTCTTGGAGAATATACTGTTTACCCTGTTGTGAGCCATGATTTTCACCGGCTCCATCGGCGGATGCTGCTTTTTTCATAGTCTGCCTGCCTTTTTGCTGATCAAGAACAGACGCATCTCTATGCTGACCCTGAATCTGAAGCTGGGAAAACCATTCTCAAGACAGTCCCTGACATAAATGATAACCTCTTCCAGAGTATAGTTCTTGTGGAATTGCCTTCCTGACCGACTGCTGCCGTAGCCTGATGGCAGACAGTGCCTCTGATCTCCACAGGACGTATACGCACCTTTGACGAATGTCATCACCTTTTTGCCTCTGTCCGCTCAAAACCGCCAGCATCATTTCCTGGTCACACTGTTCCTCCAAAAATTCCTGTAATGTTTTTCATATTTTACTGTAAATTCTTTCTATTCTGTATGCTCCATAACTGTTACTGTTCTGTGATACCACTTCAGACCGAATACACATAAAAGTCTCCATTTCATCACTTGTAAAGTGAATGTCTTCCGGCTGAGATAATATCTGTGCTGATACATCGTCTTCGACAGATCTCCTGACAGAGGAGAACCTGGATAAGCTCATCGAGAAACCCATCCGGAACACCCTGAGCCTTCATTTCACCTCCACCTGTGCACGAATCTGCCGACATAACTGATGCAGCATAAATTTATCCGGATATTCGTCATAAAGTCTGCTTCCTTCGTAATCCAGAAGCTGGCATTCTTCCTCCACTTTTTCCTGGATCCTGCCTGCTGCCTCGGGATAATAAGATTTCATCAGCGCAAACTCCTGTTCCTGTATCTGCTCTCCGCCATAAAAAGCGGGATTGGCATACGCTACATAGAATGGAAAAAATCTGTCATCGTACATAAATTTCTCCTGTTTTTCCCATCATCTATAATAGTCTATGCCCTGCAGTCTATAGTGTGCAATTTCGGCTGAAAATCTGGCAGTATCAATCCTTAATCTGATTCAGGATGCGAAGTGTCATCTTTTACGCAATGTTCCACTGCCAATGCCTCAAATGTCGGATAATCTACCTCTGCACTTCCGTCCGCCTTGTCAGAAATCGCACGCACTACAAGGAACGGAACATTGTTAAGGTAGGCAGCCTGTGCGATTGCTGCACCTTCCATCTCTACTGCACAGGCGTCAAAGTTCTTTATAATCTCATCCTTGACACCCTGATCTGCTACAAACTGATCTCCGGAGGCAATGCGTCCCTCATAAACTTCAATGTCAGGATTTACATCTCTGCATGCCTGTACTGCCAGCTTACGCAGATTCTCATCACTTCTTGAATGAAAAAGCCTCCATCTGCGGGATCTGTCCCACCGGATATCCAAATGCAACTGCATTCATATCATGATGTACAAGATCTGTGGAGATCACAAGATCCCCAATGTTAATATCTGCATTCAGGCTTCCTGCAATACCGGTATTGATCACAGCCTCTGCCTCAAATTCATCGATCAGAATCTGTGTACACACTGCCGCATTTACCTTTCCAATACCAGAACGTACTACAACTACATTTTTGCCTTCAAGAGTTCCTGCATAAAATTCCATGGAAGCCCTGCGTGTGTAATCTCGACATTTTCCATGCGTGCTTTAAGCTTCTCAACTTCTACTTCCATTGCTCCGATAATTCCAATACGTCTCATAATATGTGTTCTCCTCTGTATATAAAAAGATAAAATAAAAATTTTCATAGTTAAAATCGTTTTCAACTTTCATTATAACAAAAGTTCAGATTATATGGAAACCTTTTTTACTTTCTGTTATAATATTAAAAATAACTAAGGAGGAATTTTTTATGGTATATAAGACATCTGGCGTCTGTGCCAGCGCTTATTTCTTTTGATATCGACGATGCCGGAAAAGATCCGCGATGTGAAATTCCAGGGTGGATGCTCCGGAAATACACAGGGTGTTGCCTGCCTGGTAGAGGGCATGGATGCCAAGGAAGCAATCAGCCGACTGGAAGGAATCCGTTGTGGTTTCAAGCCAACTTCCTGTCCGGATCAAACTTAAAAAGCATTAAAACAGAAATTAGAGAGGCATAAAGCCTCTCCGCTTCTTTATTTATTAGGAAATAGATATCAGATATCATTTCTGTCCCATTTATCACACAGCGACTGGATGTCTCTCGCAAAGCGGTCGAGGTCTTTGTTCGGAATGCCCTCGCTCTTGCGGATAACGGACATAAGGCGCTGTCCCATGGCAACCAGTTTCTGGAATGCCCTTGCCGCTTTGGTTGCCTTCGGAGATACAGAAGCTTTCGTAATGCGGATACCCTGAGCTTCATAAATACAGCTGTTCGCCCTGAGATCATAGATCGTGCCGCTGAAAGGAGCCATGGAATCCAGTCCCAGTTCTTCATTCAGACGACGGGCAAAAAATCTCCGTCACTTCGTCATCCCCGTGAGTTACAAATACTTTCTTCGGTTTTCCCCGAAAGCTTTGATCCAGTCTATCAGACCATTGACATCGGCATGGCCGCTGATTCCCGGCATCTGGCGGATCTCTGCGCCTACATGGACAGTCTCACCAAAAAGCTTCACGTCCTCGGCACCCTCGATCAGTGCTCTTCCCAGCGTTCCGATCGCCTGATATCCTACAAAAAGTATCGTATTCTTCTGATCCCATAAGTTATGTTTCAGGTGATGCTTGATTCGTCCTGCATCACACATACCGCTCGCAGAAATGATCACCTTGCAGTCCTCATCATAGTTGATGGCTCTGGAGTCATCGCTTGTGATGGATGTACGGAGTCCCGGGAACATCAAAGGGTTGATTCCCTTCTGGACCAGTGCGATCGCTTCTTCATCGAAGCAGTCATAAATATGTTCATTAAAGATCGTCGTTGCCTCATTTGCCAGAGGACTGTCTACATAGACTTTGAAGTTATCGTGTCCTTTGATACGGTTTTCTTCCTTGATCTGCCGGATAAAGTACAGCATTTCCTGTGTACGGCTGACTGCAAAGGAAGGAATTATGACATTTCCGCCCCTGTCAAAGGTTCTCTGTATCACTTCGAAAGGATTGCCACATAATCCGGTCGGTCGCCGTGACTTCTGTCACCGTAAGTGGATTCCATGACTACATAATCTGCATCGTGGAGGTAAACCGGGTCCTTGATCAGAGGCTGATGGAGATTTCAATATCACCGGAAAAACAATCTTTTTTTCTTCTCCGTCTTCCTGAATCGTCAGTTCAATGCTGGCAGACCCCAGAAGATGTGTCTGCATCTACAAACCGTACGGAAATTCCCGGTGCCGAAGTGATTATTTTTTCATAAGGGCATGGTACAAAGTTTCTGTATAACGCCCATGGCATCTTCCATTGTATAAGCAGGTACAAATTCCGGTTTACCCTGCCGGCGTCCTTACGGTTACGCCATTCCGCCTCGAACATCTGAATGTGAGCACTGTCTCGAAGCATAATATCACAGAGATGACAAGTCGCCTGCGTTGCATAGATCGGTCCCATAAAGCCCTTCATAAACAGCCGGCAGGTTTCCGGAATGATCCATGTGTGCATGTGTCAGAAGTGCAAAATCCAGATCCCCCGGATTGACCGGAATCTCCTGATTCTGATAGTAGTCCGGTCCTGTTCCATGCCACAGTCTACCAGAAACTTCTTTCCTGCTGCTTCCAGATAATAACAGCTGCCAGTAACTTCGTGTGTCGCCCCAATAAAGGTAATCTTCATATGAGAACCCCCTTTTTCTGACAATTTTGCCAATACATTTTAGTTGTAATTATTATACACGATACAGCAGCTTTTTAACAGTCTCCACACAAAAAACGAGATGAAATTTTTATAAATTCCATCCCGTTTCTGTGTGTGTTGTTGTGTATATTGTTTTTATCGAGTCGAATATTTTCCCATATATTCTCGACGACTGCAAGCACTTCGCGCCAGTTGAAAGGTAACGGATGTTTTACGGCTTATTTTATGTTTCTGTCATCCCCGGAACGCACCCATGCTTCGCTATTCAGTTGTAATGGTACTGCTTTTAATATTTTTCTTTTTCTGTTGTCGGCAGAAAGATTATTTCACCATAATGCCCTGAGTCAGAGTAGAGGTTGATTCTTTCAGACCTCCGTTACTTGCTGCGTGGTAGCCGCGGACACGGTAGTAGGTACCGCTTGGGACTGCAACATCAAGAGTTTTGCTTTAAGCTTGTCACATTAGATGCATTAAATTTCCAGTATTTATACGTATAGTAACTTCCATCCAACTTTCGTTCCAGATACAAATATAAATATACTTTACTGCACTTTTTATGGCACTGTGTTAACCATAAATAGAAATTTCATTACTGGCCACTCTCGAAATTTTAATGTTGCCCAAATTCAGATTTGTACCTCTGAGCATACTATAACTGGTGTCTTCCGCAAAATCTTCCGTTGTCTCTTCAGCGGTAATTTCATTCGCACCTTCTTCCTCATCCAAAATCGCATCTATCAGACTGTCAGACTGTGCAAATACCGGCTGAGAGCCACATGTCATAAGTAACGCGGCTGTCATACCAGCTGCCAGTATTCGTTTCCACTTTTTGCCATTTCGCACTTCCCCTTCTGTCGTAAACAACCCTTACACTATTAATACGACGAGAAAACGGCGAAAATCACGCTAGATTTCCATATTTTTATAATTTTTTTTAATTCTGCCCCTTCTATCTTGCCAGAAATCCTATATAGAGTATCCTTTGCTTTCCACTCTGCAATATAACACGGTTCTTTGTCATCTTCTGATTGAATTTTTCAACAGATATTTCTATATTATCTTTTGTTATCTTTTGACTTTCCAGATCATCTCCGTGCATACTGTTAATATTACTGGATGCATTTGTGCTTCCCTGTCAACATAGAGCAGAATAATATTATCCTTATACTGATATTCTATTTTGCAGTTTCTGTTAGTTCAGCAACTTCATATGATAAAAATCGAAAATGTGGCATTTTGTAATAAAACCGCGGCATTTCTATCCCCAGTTTCTCTTCTATATCCGCAATTGCCTTGTCCTCGTCAAGATTCGCGTTCTCATTACTGTCATCATTATAATTTACCGTCTTCGTATCATCCCCCCACTCCAGATCCTCATACTATTCATCAGATACTTCCGGTTCGCCTCACTGGTCATGCTCGCAGCAAATATACATGCCAAAGCAACCGCCGCCATCCCCGAACGACTTTTCCAAGCTGATGCCACCTGACTCCTGTTTTTCTGCTTTTGATCTCAATGATTTTTGAATCTGAAGCTTCATGCTCTGCATTTTCCTGTTTTTCTCTCTCAAACCGGCGCAGCAGTTCCTGATAAGAATCTTTCACTTCTTCATCTGTGAACACCAGATCTTCTACATCTTTGTCCGCAAAAAGTGCTTCTTCTATCTGCTTTTTCTCTCTATAAATTCTTCCCTGAGTATCTTCTGAAAGATTTCATCATCTATATCATCCCGCAGATCCGGGTTATTTCAATACGTTTTTTTGTTATTTTCAAACTCTTTTTCATAAGTAATTCTCCAGCCAATGGGATATCCTGATAAATCGTTTTCTGTAAACGGAATTACTGAGTAGTTACTTATCGTAACTGTTCACAGTAACTTTTATCCTCTTATACTGTATCTTTCCTTGACAATTCTGCCCTTGTGGTTCATAGTTATTGATAATAAAAAAGATTTTTCAGGAGGAATTCCCATGAAACATATTGTACTTACCGGCGGCGGTACTGCCGGACACGTTACTCCAAACATAGCTCTGATCCCGGCTCTCAAGGATGCCGGATATCAGATATCCTATATCGGTTCCTATAACGGAATCGAACGTAAACTGATCGAGGACCTCGGAATTCCCTATTACGGAATTTCCTCTGGTAAATTAAGACGTTACTTCGACCCGAAGAACTTCTCCGATCCGTTCCGTGTTCTCAAAGGATTTCATGAAGCCAGAAAGCTTCTCAAACAACTGAAACCCGATGTTGTATTTTCAAAGGGAGGGTTTGTTACCGTCCCTGTTGTTATCGCTGCAAAGCGTTGTAAAATCCCAGCAATCATCCATGAGTCTGATATGACTCCCGGACTTGCCAACAAACTGTGTATTCCATCCGCTGTCAAAGTGTGCTGTAACTTTCCTGAAACAGTCAGTTCTCTGCCAAAAGGACAAGGCTGTTCTCACCGGAACACCGATCCGTCAGGAATTGCTAAACGGTAATAAAAGAGGCTGGCCGTCAGTTCTGTGGTTTCACTGCCGATAAACCAGTCCTCATGATCATCGGCGGCAGTCTTGGTGCTGCCTCGGTTAATGATCATATCCGCAAGATCCTTCCTGAACTTCTGAAGGATTTCCAGGTGATTCATCTGTGCGGTAAGGAAAAATGGACGAAAACTGACCGATACTGCCGGATATGTTCAGTACGAATATATCAAAGATGAACTGCCGGATCTCTTTGCCCTGGCAGACATTGTGATCTCCCGTGCAGGAGCTTAATGCAATCTGTGAGATCAGTGCCCTCCACAAACCAAATCTCCTGATTCCGCTGTCCGCCAATGTGAGCCGTGGTGACCAGATCCTGAATGCCCGTTCCTTCGAAAAACAGGGATACAGCATGGTTCTTGAAGAGGAGGAGATTACCGATCAGAAGCTTCTTGATACCATTCATCAGCTTTATGATAACCGCCATTCCTTCGAAGAAGCCATGGCAAAAAAAAAGCAAACAGATGGATTCTATCCATCACATCGTTTCTCTTATTGAAGGATGTGTCCCATCAAAATAAACGACAGATATTTTACGCAGACTGCCCACTTTAGGGTTGTCTGCGTATTTTTAAGTTTCTCTTTCATCCACGCCTTCGCCCTGAAGTTACGATTATTAACCGCATTTCTACTGATTCCATACTCCTTCGCTACCACATCCGGTGGTTCTCCATAAACTCTTGTCCTGAGCAGGATTTCGTAACTTACAGGATTTTCTCTCCGGAGCATTTCCAGCGCACGATTCCTTTTCCGCCTTATCTTCTAATTCGAGGATAACAGCTTCCGGATTAGCCTTCTCATCTATAATCTCCTCACCGTTATCCTCATCGTCAATAATACACATTTCATGTCTGTTACAGGAACGTTTCAGATAATCAAGACATACCTTTCTGGTTTTATTATGAACCTTGGCCTTAAACATTTCTTCATCAAGAATAATCCAGTTTGTCCTCTTCTTCCAGAAAGTACATAAATACCTCCTGTGCAATATCCTTGGATATGTTCTTTTCCTTTACGATCCTGTAGGCAATGTTTGCTGAGAATTCAAATAAAGTATCATAGAAATCTGTAAAATTCTCAACCATATCTTTTGCATCATCCTGACATATTTTATTTTACTTTTGCCAGAATTTCTTCTTTCTCTTCATCTGTCAGTTTTCCCGGTTTCAGGTAATTCCAACATTATCTCCCTCATATCTCGGAATCAGATGCATATGGAAATGAAATATTTGTCTGACCTGCGATTTCTCCATTATTCTGTACAATATTAAAAAACCATCACATTTCAGTCCGTCTCTGAGCCTCGTTGCCATTTTCTTTGCAAGGATCATTGCCTTGCCGGCAGTCTCATCCTGAAGTTCATAGATATTGGCTGCATGTGATTTCGGAAGAATCAGTGCATGTCCCTTGCTTGCCGGTCCCAGATCCAGGATCACCGGAAGTCTTCATCCTCATATAAAGTAGCTGACGGAATTTCTCCATTTGCAATTTTACAAAAAATACAATTTTCCATGGTCGTTTTCTCCTTTATTTTATAGTGTTTTCTGGTTCTATTGTGACGTATTTCTTCGATTTTTCAATACGAAATTTGTTGCCGTGGGCATTTTGCGATGCTACACTTGACGTGAGGTGACAGATTATGAGAGAAAAAAATCGATTTGAAAAGCATACAGAACAAAGTTTAAAATCCCTGTTTTCAGGTTTTTCGCATGAACTGAAATCCACTGGCTCTTCTCTCCAGCGAACTGCAGCTTCTCGCTTCCTCCCACCCTCAACTCTCAACGATGAACAGTGGGAAAACATACTCGAAAATCTGGAATATATCCATGCACTGCTGGATGACATGTCGCGATACCAGAATGCAGGACAGCTTTCTCTTGTTTAACTGACTTAAGTCCCTGCTTAAACGAAATATCAAGGTCTTTTCGCCCTGTTCTGAAATATCTGAAATCGAATTTAAAACGGACATCCCCGATAATCTCCCCAAATTATCTCTGGATCCCTGAAAATCCGACAGGTATTTCTGAATCTTCTTCGCAACGCTCAGGAATCCATCAGCCATACACATGGAAGCATCTGTTTTCGTGCCGAATCCACTGCTCAATATGTACATATTTCTGTTCAGGATAACGGATGCGGCATGACCCCATCTCAAAAATCGCGGATATTTGAACCTTTCATAACCTATAAGTCCGGCGGCACAGGCCTCCGGACTTTCTGTCGCCAGACAGATTATTGAAAGCCCATCACGGTTCCATAAAAGTTGAAAGTGCTCCCGGTATCGGAAGCACTTTTCATGTATATATTCCTCTGGATCCTGAAGGATGCCAGAACAGGACTGCCAATTACAAAACCTGCAATCAGACCACCTATATGAGCAGCATTGTCCACACCTGAACTGGTGAAGCCAAAATAGAGGGAAAATGCTGCCATCACCAGGATCTGTCTCATGGACAGATCACCCAGCCATCCTTTATTTCGGATCACTATATAGATCATGGCACCCATTACTGCAAAAACTGCACCGGACGCACCGGCAGATACAGAAAACTCCTGCGTCTTTAATTCCAGAAACAATGATACCACGTTTCCTGCTATTCCGCCCAGCAGATAGATCAGAAGGAAACGTATTTTTGCCGATCACCCGTTCCAGACGGCTGCCAAGCACAAACAATACCAGCATATTATTGACAAGATGTTCAATTCAAAATGAAGAAACATAGAAGTAAACAGACGATAGACCTCTCCATTTTGTACAATATAAGGTGTATATGCCGCTCCATAGTCCAGCACATGCCATGCATTCTGCGAAGTCCCGGTAAACTCTACTGCGATAAAGACCAGAACATTGATCAGGATCAATGCCATCGTTTGCAGGTTCTTTCCGAATCTCTTCCAAAGTCCTCACTCCATTCTGTAACATTCCAAGACTCAACATTTTATGTTGTTCCGTATATTCTAACAGATGGATCTCCATATAGCAAAAGAACTCCATAGTCCGGCATATTTCTATTTTATGAACACATATCTCGCTTCTGCAAAATCTACTTCATCTTCGTCCTGAAGCTGGTATTCTTCATTTGCCCTGAGCATTCTTCCATTTACAGAAGTTCCGTTTCTGGAATTCAGGTCAGCCAGAAAATAGCCTTCCTCCTCTTTACGTATCCGGGCATGGACACGGCTTACAGTAGCCCGTGGGATTACTGCATCTGCCGCATTTTCCAGTTTTCCTATAACAGTAAGGTCCTGTTCCAGAAAAATTGTTGCAAGTTCACCAGGCTCTCTGCTTACCAGGCTGGCACCCTTTGACCGAGCCGGAGGATAACAGCATCGTTTCACCATAATTCTCTTCTTCTCTCTTTTCGCCTCCTATATAAAGGTTTTTCCCGAATCCAAAGCTTTCATCTGACGATTCAGATTTATGATATTCATGTGGTTTTGTATCCTGGCTCACGTTCTTACAACTGCTCTGAAAATTCTCGAGTTTCTCAGATTTTCCGGCAATTTCCTTTGACTTTCTGTCTCCATTCCAAAGTTTCATTCTTTTTTTCTGGTTTTTCTTACTGAGCCAGGAGCCCAAAGCCCCAATCCCCAGCAAAACAATTGCTGCCAGCAGCACAGCTTCTATCGGAACTTCCGGAAGATATCCAAGATAACACGCTACAGCAACGCCCAGCAGAAGAAACACTCCCCAGAGCGCAGCCTCCAATCCACAGAAGTCTGCCGTCTATTGTTTTTCTTTTGTTTTTCCTTTTTTCTGCCTTTTTTTCACCGGGATCCGGTACTTTTTCTTCCGGCAGCACCAGGCATTCCGGAGGCGCTTCCACAGGCTTTGTTTCTTCATCTCTTCTCTCGGATGTCTCCGGCACATTCCGATAAATGATTTCTTTGATCATTTCCAGACAGATGCCATTTTCCAGTGCCTTTCGATAAATACCATATCCCATTGTCACTGCAGATGCTTCTTCGTGATCAAGCTTTGGAAGAAAATATTCTGTCATCTCCCGAAACTGTTCACTGATTGTTTTGGGCTCACCCGGAAGACAGCAGAAATACATCTTCTGCTTCTCAACATCCAGATACATATATTCCGGCGAAAGCAGAAGCTGATCCGGATTCAGAAGAAACTCCATCATCTCTTCCATAATCTTTACAACTCCGCCAAAGATAAGTCGGATATCAGAAACCTGAAGTTTCTTCTGTTCATAGAATGAAGCCAGTGACTGTCTTGAAGTAATATCATAATAAAACAGGAAATTTCCATCCAGTCCCTGAATACGACATTTGAGAATAGAAGGCACTGCATTTCCTGTCAGCATCCTCACCTGATAAGAAGAAGTGTCTACCGGATTTTTCTCCATGCAGGATCAGATAATTATGGCTCATATCACGTTTATATTCCGCATACATTTTTATTCTCCCATCTCTTCTATTACTTCAGACGCTGCTTTGATCTTCCGGATCCATGCCGCCGGACGGATGATCAAAGAACTTCCTTCTGCCATAAGTTCCCATTTCAGACCACCAAATCCGGAAATGGTATCAGCGGTATAAGTCACCTTGATCTTTTTTCCGCCTGCACCTGTCCTGTCAGATTTTCCGCTCCAAAAAGCCAACATTTCCAAGCTCTCTGTATCTGCTCTCTGCCGCCTGCTCTGCCTGTCCATCTTTTCTTATTCCTTCCATGCTTCCGGTGAGCGCCGATTCACAGGCAGCAGCCGTCAGCCATGCCCGGTTATGTACAAAAAAGGTCAGATATAAACACCCATCAATACCAGAAGTACCAGTGACATTACACGGATACCGCCTCGATCGTAAAGCTTCCCTTTCTTAAATATTCTCTTTTCATAGCAGCACAGCTCCTATATATCCTGCCAGCAGAAACGGAACCAGCGGTATCTCTGTTTTTCTGCTCTTTCCAAACACTGCAAGAAGAACACCTGACCATCCTGCCGCAAAAAACAGACCCATACAGAGCATCTGAACATAGATTTCGGTACTCAAAGCGTTCCCAGCGCAGCCAGTATCCAACCATCTCCAACTCCGACTGTTCCACGACTCAAAAATCCGGCTGCAAGAAACATCATTCCAATTCCCGCCGGAATCAGTATATCTCCAATTGGTCTGCCTGTAAAAATACTGTACATAATCCCGCTTATCCCATAGATTCCTGCCAGCACCAATGAAATCTCTTGACCTGAAATCCAGCCAGCTGTTTGCCGCCAGAAAAAATACTGTATATAGTTCTTTTCAAGATATTCTCCTTCTTTATCCGCAACTGCTGCAGGCATGCATATCCTCTACCTGTGACAGTTTCACCAGTCTTATTGTTCGCTTCAGCCCACTGCAGGTTTCCTGATTATGATAACGATTCCCTGTCGAGGTAATATAAACGCAGCCTGCCGGATTCTGATTGCGGCTGCACGACTCACAGGGATAATATTTTGCGCCATAAGTATTTCTCATGGAAGCAATTTGGAACCGGCTACCTGCTTGAAGTGATACCCTGAGATATCTGCACCCCTGGATTCCTGTGATAAACCGTACCAGATTCTGTTACATAAACCATCTCTTCCGGCGAAGCTTCAGAACCGACATCCGTCTTCTCTTCCGCTCCGGTCCAGGCATGAACCGTTATCGTATTCTGCATCCAGACCTTTGAGAGTGGAATCAGCCTCCCACCGGTGTATACGAATATGCATCAGGCAAAGTTATCTTCTCCGGCCCTTTTTCGTCCAATGCATATGCGTACATTCCTGCCTCTTTTGTTCTCTCGCAAAGTTTCTGAAGATGTACCGTCTGAAGCTGATAAATATCCATAAAAGAGATCATCGTCACCATGCCAAGAAAGAAAAGAGGAAGTACCAGTGCTGTTTCAACTGCAAGACTTGCTTTTCGCAGCCTCCCCCAAAAGGCACAGAAAGATACCTTTTCAGAAAGTGTCTGATCCTCCGTTTATCGGGGGAAACTGGAGAACTGATTTTTTAGAGAGCGTTTCCTTTCTTTTTCTTTCTGTCTATCATCTTTTAAATACCCATCACTTATTACTTTCTGAAAAAGCATCTTTCTGCACCCCTTTTGCCGGGCGGTTATCCTTCGAAAACCGCCCTTATTTTCAGATATAACTATACCGCCGTGTTACGTTAAATACTTTCTTTCTGCCGGAACTGACATCCACAGAAGCTTTTATCGCCTCAATAGCAGTCCAGCCGAAACTGTCCTTCCCTTTTTTCACGGATGCTGACTTCGATCATATCCATTCCCCGTTCCAGTTTTTCTTTTTGATTTTGTCATAAGAAGCACCTGAAGATAATCTTCGTAGGACATTCCTTTTTCATTGGTTTTTCTCTGACTGTCCAGATTTTCAAGAAGATGAGGAATACTTTCCAATGATACCTGCCAGGTTGCCGCACTCTTTACAATCGGCACTTTACCGCCATGAAACAGTTCTCTGACATCCAGTACGCTCTCCGCAAAAGCCCAGCATAAAAAGAAGTGCTCCTTCAATAATAAATGCTGCCGGCGGAACTAGAAAGGCGGATGCTATTCCAAGTGCAAGTGCATGCATCTGAGCCCGCTTTCCTGCATCCGACATCAGACATGCCGCATTGATCCCTTCTCTGATCATGATCAGTCGATTCGCCACAATACGGAGATTTGCTCTGTCATTGTCACCCGCACCAAGAATATACTCCTGCTGATACTGAAGCCCTGATGATGCCGGTTTCTGGTAATTTCCCAGTCTGTCTGTCAGATATTTCTGAAACAGCATCTGAGAAGTCTGTGAAGAGTCTTCTGTCGGATTTCCTGGCATGGACATTCCCTTCTGGATGTTTCTCTTTGATACAAAGTCTTTTGTCGAAATCTGCACATCCGATATTCCTTTTGCCGGTGGCACAACCAAATCCAGAATACTCATGGTTCGAATTTTCTTTATGCCGGAATCGGATTCTTCGCATCATTAGATTCTCCGTCTGAAAATTCATCTTCTGCATCTCCACTTTCAAAATCTGCTCCATTATTTCCGTCATCTTTTTGGTTTCTTCCGTTTTGCATTCTCTTCTGCTTCCTTACTCTTATTAAAGGCATTATTCATTTCGAATCATAATTTTTCAGCGTTTCGCCATTTTCTGTTGATTTTCCGTCTTCTGCCTTCTTTGTTTTTTTTTTCTTCTTTTTTCTTTCATGCGTTTTCAGAAGTACCTGTACACCCTGGCTTCCCAATGTATCCTTCATATAGGACACCGCCTGATGATAAAAAACTTCTCCATTCTGATCTGTTGCCAGCCTGTATCCCGTAAATCCTCCTGTTTGATCCGAAGCTTTACCATTCTGCTTCAATACAGGTTTTATATAGGATTCCAGATTGTCATAAACAGCCGCTAGGTTTAATTCCGTTCCTCCCTGAGTTCCATCCAGAAAAACAGATCATAATCCTGAAGAAGAAAACGGTCATACTGCCCGAACAGAGAATACAGTCCAATATCCAGCCCATTCAGGATCTGAGTTCTTGTCGCTGCTGCCTGCACTGACTGAAGACTGGCACTGACAAGCGACAATAGAATACTGAGTATCAGAGCCAGAAAACCGTAATGCTGCCTTTTTTCTCCATAGGCACTTCTCCGGATCAGATAGAATTACTCTGTTTTGTAATCTTACTTAAAATAGACTCTACCAGACTTGTGAGCTGATCCTTAAAAATAATTACCAGGCTGATCAGTACTACCAGGATCAGAATGATTTCAACAACACCGACTGCCTCTTCTTCTCTTGCAAACGCTTTAACTGTATCCACAAAATCTCTCATGTACATACCTCCCGATACTGTTTCCTGTCAATAACTGCTATTTTTGGATATTTCCATAGGTTTTTATAGCACCTTCTGAATAGTTACTTACTGTCCATAAAATGAAAGAAATGCAGGAATCATAATGATCGCCATGACCACTATGAGCATCATGATCATCGGTATCGTGCTTTCTGTAGCTGCCGCTTCTCCCAGAACCCTTGCCTTTCTTTTTCTTTCATCCCATGCTTCCATTGCCTCCTGCTCCAGAAGATCTGCCATATGTCTGCTTCCTTTTGAAGATTCTGGATCAGGATCGTTGAAAAAAAGTCTTATATTTCATCTGACCGCACCGTTCGCCAAAACGACGATAAGCCTCCAGTTCTGCCACACCACTGTCCATCTCCCCGACATACCAGTACTATCATTTCATATGCAAATGTCCTTTTACCGGTTTTGACCTCATATAATCCGATGCCATCTTCTGAAATGCCCGCCTTGCCGTCATACCTGCCTGATAAGAAGTGTAAATTTCAGAATCAGAGGCGGATAATCCATCAGAAGCTGCTCCGCACGCTTCGCTGATGCCTCCTGTTCTTCTCTCGTTCTTGAGCATAAGCACAAAAGGCTGCAAAACAAACTTAAGGCTGCGATCAGAGTTCCCGTATTATCTCCCGGCTTCTGCCACTCCAGTTTCTGTCCCTTCCAGTCTTTTTGAAGGTAATAATAATCAGGATCCTTTTTGATTTCATTGTACTTCTCAATCGCTTCTCTTAGTTCTTTTTCTTTCTGATTCTTCCCGCCTCTCTTCTTTCTCTGTCTTTTTCTGCTACCTGTCCTTCTTCACTTTCTTTCTCCGGGATCTGCACATCAATCTTTTCTGCATCCTGTCCGTCTACAGAAACCTCAAATTCTTCTGTATATGCACCGGTCGTTTCTTTTTTTTTCAAGGCGATACCCATCTGTATAAATTTCTTACACCGCTGGTCATCGTCAGAGCCATTCCAAGACAGTTTCCACAGACTGCCGATCAGAAATAACCGGATACTTTCCTGTCTGCAAATCCATCCAGGCGGAGCCATCCTGCTTTCCAGGCGATACCGATTCCGGCAGTAGTATAAATATTACAACATGTACCCACATATCACACCTCTATATCTACAATTCTTCTTCCGAGCCAGTAAGAAAAGCTGTATATCCCAAGACATATCGTCATAGCACAAATACCAAAGGGATTTCCATACAGCACTCCCAGAAATCCCGGAGAGGTCAGTTTCAAATAAATAATGATTCCCACCGGCATCAGACTCATAACCATCTGTTCTGCTTTTTTTGCTGCCAGAGTCGTCTCGATCTCTTTCTTGACATCAATCTTATCCCCCAGCATTCTCGCAGATGTCTGGACGATTTTGACATATCACCTCCGGTCCGCTTGCTGTGTAAAGACTGTCGCAAAATTCTCCATATCTTCAATTCCACAGCGCTCACCAAGACTGCGAAACAGTTCTTCTACCGGAACACTGACCTTAAGCTGGCTTTCCATATATCGGAATTCTTTTACTATATCTGCATCCTTCGGATACATGCGCTCCAGATCTGGCACACGCTGAGACTGCATTTTCTACAGAGTATCCGGCCTGCACTGCCACGCTCAGCGCATTCAGCGCATCCTTGAACTGATAATTCAGTATTTTTCCTCCGTTCCCGGATAAGCTGTTTCTTCCGTACCTTTAAAAATATGACAGACACCGGTATTGCCAGTATCATCAGCCATTTATTTTGATAAAAAGATAATCCAGTGCACCACAGAGCAGAATGCTCTGTACCAGATATTTCAGTGATCTCCTTTCCGGTAAAATGATATTCTCTGTAATCCTAGCTTCATAATTCCCTCCTGCCCGGACCAGTTTTTCTCTGTTCAGAAGTTGCTGCTGTCTGTACAAGCCCCTTTCCCTCCTGCCATCTGATAAAGTGTCCTGGTCTTTATTTTCATGATTTTCAGAATCCACAAACCTCTGTTATCTCCAGCATTTTTTCTCGACTCTTATCCCTCATACGTCCAAGATGGACCAGAATATCCATCCCTGAGGCGATCTGTCTTCGAATTGCTTCCAGCGGAAGATCCAGTTCCATCCCCATCAGAACCATTGTTTCCAGTCTTGAAAACATATCTTCTGCTGAATTGGCATGTGCTGTAGACAGCGACTTCCTTCATGCCCGGTAGTGAGAGCCTTTATATGGACTCCCTATGTTCCCATCATGCAGAAATACAATATCTTTACTTAATATACACTGTATATAACGTTATTATCTTGCCATTCCACAGTTCAAAAAGAAAAGAGCGCCTTTCACAGCCCTCTTTCATATCGACTTTCTCATTCATTTGTCATACTCAACAGTTTTGCAACCAATGTCTCTAAACTTTTTCCCAAAAATGGGATAAAGTCTGGTATTGCACCAAATGCCATCCCAATTATTATCATTCGACCACATTCTCTTGCAGATTCCAATGCAAATCCATAACTCAAAACACCTGTCAGAATAAATATAATTGATAAAAAAGTAAAGCAAAATATTTCCCAATATCATCGGAATTTTTAATAACCAGTGAATCAATGTCATTACTGCAAGAATTAAATATAAAAACACTTTTATTATGCACTTAACCAACATTTTTAATCCCTCCCTTTTTATCTTTCCGGACAGCAAGAATCTTGCCATCCGGACTTCCATTTTTTGCTATCCGGACTTCCATTTTTTGCTATCCGGGCTGCAAAATTCTTGCTATCAATACAGTTCATTATCCTTTCGTGTATATCATTTCCGTCAAAATCATCTCTTCTGCATCATGACAAAGGGTATTCATCCTCCTTGTCCATTCCATGTTGTCCTGCCTTTTTAATTTCTCTGTAATTCCTTGTTTCTCCATCATCAGTTTTACTAATTGTTCTTCTCTATCCCTTGCTTCTGCATCAATCTGATTCAAATGCTCGACAAGTTTTCCTTGTAACAACAATATTTGATATTTTGCCTTTCTGTGTTCCTGTAAATAGCTTTTACGAAGCATCCCATATTTCCCATAAGTTGGTTCGATATCTGTAAGTGCCAACTCCGGCAAATAATAATCTCCACATAACATATAAGTAAGTCCATTTTTCTCATCATAAATTTCGTTCTGCATAAAATATTCTCCTTTTCTTCCTATAATTGGTCGTACATCTTCAACAGTGTTCCCTTTTTTATTTGACTATATTTCACCTGTAATTCTTCATATTTTTTCTGAAGACTTTCATATTCGTTTTTCGGAACACTATCGGATAATTTCTGTTCTAAACTCTTAATCCGTGCTTCCTGTGCTTTTGCAATAGCATCACTTTTAGGATTTCGCAATATCATTCCCTGTTGTTTTTCCTTCAATTCCATCATGACCTGTTTCACATTCGGATTATTATAGAAAAAACCTCTGGAAAGTCCTGTTAGTTTTGTAAGTTCAGCAACTGAAATTTTTATATTTTTTCTATACATTGTTTCAATAGCTGTTATTGCTGTTTCCGTCATTTCCGCACTTTTTCTTTTTGCCAGTGCTACCATTTTATCGTGTTTCTGCATTTTCCTTTTCCCTCCTGTATTGTGCTAATAATTCATTCATTTCATCTCGTACAGCCTTTGTATCCTCCGCTAATGCTTCGTTTCTTAACCGCCGATAATGTGGTATGGTTCGTGTATCCTTATGCCCCAACAGCCTTGCAATGCTATCATCATCTAATTTCATTTCTGTAAGTTTTACTCCAAAAGTATGTCTAAAACGATGTGTACGAAACTCAAAATAATTTCCATTATCATCCCTGATATCATTTTCATAAATCATGATATTTACATGATATTTCAGCATTGAATCTGTATACAATTTTCCATTATCTTGCAGAAAAATATATTCTGAATCTGGATGCTCCTTTTCTGAAACTTCTATTGCTTTTCTAATCAATTCTGCCAGCTGATCGCTAACTGGTCTTTTTTGTATTTCCTTGTTTTCTGCTGGATAATAGTTATAAAATAATGTCCAGATTTCTCAGATAAGCAATCCCTTCGCAAAGTCAACGTATCCTCTATTCTTGTACCGAGCATCTGATGTATTATTAAACATCTGCCTAACTGGGGCTTTAATTTTGTTAATGCACAATTAAATCTTCTGATTTCTGCATCTGAATACGCTTCTGGTAAAGCGTTGTCATATGCTCTGCAATCACTGGACAGAAAAAGGTTGCATATATTTTCTATTTCCAGTTCACGCCCTATTTCATCCAACAGATTATCCAAAACCGACAGCTCTGTCGTGTAACTGACTGATGTAAGACCGGTATCCGTTTTTATATAAACCAGATAATCTTCTATCATATCCCTGCTAATTTCTGTAAAGTGCTTTACTTCTGAAATCGATCATACATGAAACTAGCAAACCGACGGAATCCACGCAATTCACCTTTTATACTACCCATTGCTTTTGTCTGGCAGTGGCTATACAATATTTTCTTTATTATCTCTTTAAATTCTTTCTGCCTGATCTCACGAAAATCTAATCTATATCTTCCACGAATCGGATTACTCCTTGGCACAATATCCAACTTTCTCATATCCCATACATCTTTTTCGTTTTCTGGAATACCTGCTGTTTTACACTTCACAACATACTCATAATACATTTTCAGAAAAGAAACCTGAGCGCTACTTTGTTGCTCAACATTCCTCCTATCTGGTCTATTTCTTCTAACATACAGCGCCAATCCTTTTTTATATAAAAATGCTTTATAACTTCTCTCCAGTTCTTCCCATTTTTTATCAGTGATGCTGCTACAACTTGTACACTTCTCATTCAGAAATTCTTTCAACAGATCAAATCTGTAAATATCATTTACTACTGTTGATAATGACAAACGTCTACATCTATCATCGATATACCCATAAATCTCATCCTGCATCTTTTCATTATGAATCTCTGATATGTAGTACACCCTGTTTTCCTTCCATTTCAGTCCTGCCAACTGTTTTTCTGTAGCTTGTTGATAACAGTCATACGAAATCAAATTAATATTACCTTTCATCATCTTCTGCTCCTTTCAATTTAAATGACTGATTTTTAGAGAAATATTTATCTTCAGCCGATACAATACGTTCCGGCATGAAATCAATGTACTGTTTTGTCATATTCTCACTTGAATGTCCTAGATAATCTCGTACCCCTTGTATAGAAACCCCATTTCCGTACATTGAAGTTGCAAGGTTATGTCTGTAATCGTGTGCTCTAAAGATATAATCTCCGCAGGCAATCCCACGAACCTTACACTCCCGAATCATCTGATTTGAAAATGTCTGTCCATTAAATGCACCACCCTTTTTATTTTTGAATAAATACTCCCCATTTTTTATTCCGTACTTTTTTTCATAATCGTTCACCAGTCCAACCAATAAACTGGGAACAGGAATGACTTTTTCCCTCCGCATTTTGCTTTGATATATGCGCATCCAATTCTCATTGCCTTGTGAATAAAAAGGCTCCTGATTTTATTGTACAAACCTCGCTTTTCCTAATTCCTGTGCAAAACAAAATCAAATACATCAACTGTAAATGCTCTGGGAATGCCGGCAGCTCCTTAATTAGATGAGCAATTGTTTTTTCTGGAACACTTCTTTCATTGTGTTCCGAAAAACCTTTTTTAAAAATCGTTCCGGATAAAACTTCAACACTTCAATATTTTGCATTTTCAAAAACTGTAGAAATGTATGCATATGTGTGATATATCGGTTAAAAGTGGAATACTTAATATCGGACTCATCCAAACAGACACATAATCCGCTATATCTTGCATCTCCAGTTCAGTTACTTTTTTTACTCTGTCCATCCAGATATTTTAAAAATTGTGAAATAAAACTTATTGTATTTCGGATATTTGATAAAGACAGATCAGATATCCCGACCAAATATTTTGCGTATAATTGTAAATACCAACGATTTTCTTTTTTCGTAAATATTAATAAATGAAAGGCTTTTAACAGGTGAACTGGCATTGATTCTCGATTTATCAAACTGAAACCTATCCATATACCAGATACACGCTCGCCAATTTGTCTCTGAATCTGTCAGAAATAACGTTCTTCTCGCAAACTCAACAATCTTAGAAGCCTGTTTTTTTATAATTTCCGACTCCTTGTTTAAATACAGATAAAATCTGTTTTCGTCTGCCTGTTCCATTTCTTCAATATCATCTATTCCGTACTTATCGCAAAACCGTATAAGTGCTTTTAATGGTTCTAAAAAATATCTTCGATGTCTTTGTACCTTATCCATATTCAGAATTTCACACAGCAATATTTTTGTCTGTCGCACCAACTGTGATGAATGTATCCCCGTTAAGTCCCATAACAAATCATTCTTATCGACCACCTGACGGAAAGATTGTGCTTTCTTCTTATTGGGGACATACAGCAAAAACAATTTGTCTTGCTTAAAAAACTCCTGTTCTACAGAGAAGGATTTCCTTGTGAATAGACATCCGGCATATTTTCAATTTTTAAACGATCAAATAAGCTCAGTAATTCCGCTTTATATTTTTCTGAAATATCCTCTTTTTCAAGAGAATCCATATACATTTTTCTCGTTTCATAGTTAATATCTGCAGTACACTGTATATCTGTATACTGAAAAATTTGTATAACCGGTTATAGTATTTTGCTTCTCCATTTGTAACTAAAGATATTTCTTCCTTTAATTTTTCAGATATTTTTCCTGATATAACTTCGGAACAATTTTAATACTGCCAAAGGTAATCCCTCCTTCCTTTTACAGAAAATCTGCAATTTGGTATAAATCTTCATTATTTGAGTAGTATTGATCTGTCGCTATCAATCGTTCATTATTTTTCACCCAAGTATTTAATGGTAGTTTCAACTTTCTTATACTTTAGGGGCAAAACGATGTCATTCAAATCCCATCCTTCTTTTCTTCTTTCCTCCGCA
>VOFG01000248.1_pt1 | contig 28745 bp, 40 predicted proteins | sample 5384171 | NCBI WGS metagenome assembly VOFG01 (sample SAMN12384726, study PRJNA508395) | human gut metagenome | isolation source: healthy gut F | host: Homo sapiens
GGCTCATATGCTGCATTAGTCCAACGATGTCTTTTGGCATAAAAGCTCAATATTTCAATTTCTGAAAGCGCTTGAAAAAAAGGCATCTCTATCATATTCTTTCTTTCCGGCAGCTAATTGATTACGAACAAATTCTTGAATTGGTTTTTCACCAAATGTTTTCTGAAGCAATGAGAGACGAGACGATAAGTTAATTATAAAATTATTTGAGAAAATGGCATAATTGATGTCTTTTCCATTCATTGGTAAATATGATTTAAACTGATCATTATTAATTAGTTGATCTTTCCATTTTAACTCTGTTATTCTGCCTTCAAGAGCTTCAATCAAGAAATGATTGTTAGAATATTCATCCAACAGGCCATTTTTCCCATGCATTTTTAAAAAGTCCGCCATATTTTCATGTCCAAAAGGAAATTCAATTTCTTTTCGAGTCATTTTTACCTCCGCATATATTTTTCACAGACATCCGCCTGGAGTCAAAAATGACCTTAGTGTATTTATATCCTTTGTTTTTTCTGCTGCATTCCATGACAATATAGTAATCGTCATCAACTTCATCTTTTACTACAATCCCTTGTGAATAGTCTGTTTTCCAAAGCGGCTTAATGCCATAATATGCTGCAACGAACTCGTTTGTTGGATTCGAGATTCTCTATCAAACCCGTTTTCATATAACCATGCATGATAATTTTTCAATGCCGGAGGAGGACCCATAATTTGAAAAGCGCTAAATATTGCAGATTGAGATTCCAATTCGACTCCATATCAATCACATACTTTTCAGTCGGTTCAAGTTCATACTCCCCATTTGAAATCCTTGTTTCGAACTTACATTAAGATTGATTTTCTTCATTTTTTTACATCCTTTCATTCTCCTTCTGGTCTTGTATCCGCATATGCTTGGTTTTGCGAAACAAATTCATTTACTTTCAAAAAAGATTTTCCCAATTCATTCAAACTAAGGACCAACATATATTCAGCCACTTCTCCCTGAATGATCAATGCTTCGCATAGGATCTAATTTTGCGCGGAAAGATTCAAAAGAATCACCCACTATCACCCATTCATCGTCTTCGTTGTCATAATGACAATGAAGTTCCACAGAGTTTCATCAGATTCTTCATAAAAATCTTGATCAGCAGAAAAAAGTTGCCCAGGGAAAAGGCGAGGAAAGACTTCGGTATATGGCGTATAAAGGAAACCAGTATGGATAGGCATATTTTATTACGCTTTCCCCATCATCAACAATTAGTTCAGTATCCCTCTACCACTACATTTATTTACCATTCCGTTGAATGTAGTTTTATTTCACCACCATTTGCAGAATTTGCATAAACTCTTTTTTTGAGACAGCAAAAAATTATAATTTACAACGTGCGCTGGCAGATTGGAAAAAGCAATTCGTTGTTTGATGTTTCGTTTTAAGAAAACTTTAGATAACGGCACTTTGACAAATAACCTTTTCAGTGCCGGCTTTTGTTTTTCAATAGTCTTTACCGTCAGTTTTTGCCAAATGCACATTTTATCTTTGGGATTATATAGAACAATAATGCATGGTAAAGAGTTTTGTCGTCAATAAAGATATTGCCTTTCATTTATGTCGCGAAGATAACACAGCCAGCCACTTGCTCTTCAAAATAACTGTCTCCCCGTTTTGATTTGCAATGCAAGTAACTGCTTTGGTTTTGCCAGAAGAATCAACGAACTCCATATGTGCGTCAATACCAATATCATTTATGGGCTGTACTCTAAACATCCAATTATGGGTTTCGGCAATTTCTCCACAATGGTTTACACCAATTTGTTCTGTATGATTAGCCATAATCTTCATTTCTCCCAACAAAAATTTCAAAATTATATATTAATTATCTTGCGCTGCCCCGCTTTTCACCCACTCATCAATCTCCGAAAGTTTGAACTTCCAGTTCTTCCCGATTTTATGAGCAGGCATCCCTTGGTTGCAATCCATCTGAGTGCTGTATCACGGCTGATGCCCAAGTATTTCATAATCTCCGGCATTGAATAATAACGATCTTCCAAATCACTCATTTCAGCACCTCACAAATGTTTCTGTCTCTATTATACTAAACCTGCAATATTTTGTCAAGTATTGTATGATATTGTATGATATAATAGAATCATCTTTTTAAGGAGGATAAAAATGAGTAAAAAGCATACTACCAAAGAAAAAACAAATGCATTCAAGAATATCGAGATGGAAAGCCGATAAACGAGTTACTGTTTCACTATTCCATCTCAAAAACAACTTTATACCGCTGGCTGCAGTTACAAGAAGTAAAAGACAAACGTAGCATTGGAGTTCAAGTGAACAGGCAGACAATTGCCGAGCTGGATCGGCAACGGAAAATGCTTGCAATTTACCAGAGGACGGGACTTGGGACAAGCAGTCCGTTCCCGGACCGAGTTCATGCAATTCAAGAGCTAAAAAGGAGAATATTCCTTAAATATGCTATGTTTAACGCTCGGTGTACCCAAGGCGACCTATTACCGTGCCATTGAAGACAAAGAAACGCAGTACGAAATCAAGTGCAAAATGTTGACGCCGATTATCGGAGAAGTTTTTGATGAATTCCAACAAACAATAGGCGCGCGAAAGATTGCGGCAATATTGAAAGAAAAAAGGATACCCCACATCGCCGGATACGGTTGCAAAAATCATGCATAGTAACGGTTGGTTCAGCGTTCGGGCAGGAGCGAAGAAATTGTATTTGCAAAATCGAAGCGTATGGAAAACATGCTTTGTCAGCAATTTTTTCGGTTTAAAACCGAACGAAGTTTGGGTAAGCGACGTAACGGAAATCAAATACGGGAAATACAAGTACTATATCTGTGCGGTGTTAGATCTTTTCTCTCGAAAGGTTGTAGCATTTCATATCTCTATGAAAACGACTGTACAACTGGTAAATCGAACAATTAAGAAAGCTTTGAATCAAGACAACCAACGGAACCGTTGATTCTCCATACAGACCGGGGCGTGAATTATACGTCAAAAAGTTTACAACCAAACGTTGCAGCTGATGAACATTACGCATTCCTATTCCGCTACCGGCAATCCGTATGACAATTCGGTTTGCGAGGCATTCTTCAAGACCTTGAAGGAAGAGGAACTCTACCGTCACGAATATCACTCGGAAGCGGAAATGAAAAAGTCCGTTTCTGATTATATCGAGCGATACAATTCAAAACCTATTTCATACATATTTTACATAATAAAACACCGGACAGGGTGGAAAAAAAGAGTACCAAGAAAACAAAAGGGCACCGAAAAGTAATGAGATTCGGGACTTTTGCGGTCCAAAAATGTGGCAAATCCGATTTCTGCTTCAAAATGGCTACTTTTTGAAAAGCAAGTCACATTTCATAAATGGAAAAATCCTTGTAATATAAGCAAAAATAAACCCTCAAATGAAACTTGGTGGTTCACATTTGAGGGTTTATTCACATGGAGGCGCCACCCGGAATCGGACCGGGGATGAAGGTTTTGCAGACCTCTGCCTTACCGCTTGGCTATGGCGCCATGAGATGAAAGATGAGAGGGGGGGGGGAGGAGAGGGAAGAACCGAAACAGGGAAGGGAACAAGTCTGAAAAAGCGGATGCGAATGTATGCGATTCGCATCCGCAATTCTGGAGCGGATTACGGGGCTCGAACCCGCCACCTCGACCTTGGCAAGGTCGCGCTCTACCAAATGAGCTAAATCCGCAGTGGTGCCTCCGGTCGGAATTGAACCAACGACACGGGGATTTTCAGTCCCCTGCTCTACCAACTGAGCTACAGAGGCAAACAGTCATAAGCAAGAAACTGAAGCCAAACCAATCCGACCCTCGGAAAGAAAGTGGCGACCCGAAGGGGTTCGAACCCCTGACCTCTGCCGTGACAGGGCAGCGCTCTAACCAGCTGAGCTACCGGGCCATACCATGCTAAAGGAAACCTTGGTGGGAACAACAGGGCTCGAACCTGTGACCCCCCTGCTTGTAAAGGCAGGTGCTCTCCCAGCTGAGCTATGCTCCCTCCCATGCCGCACGGGATTTCTCCCGACGACTTTCTCATTATACCACATCCCGTCGCCTTTGTCAGGAGGTTTCGGAAAACTTTTTTCTTTTTTTCGACTGACCGGTTTGGAACCGAGTGGACGTCGCCGGTCGTGCGGGATGCGCAACGTGCCGTATTATAGCATAGATCGCGCGCTTTGTCAAGGGGGGAGAGCAAAACTTTTTTCGAAGAATTTGAGGCGCGGATGCAGCCTCCTTCCAAGCGAGAACAGATTGGTTGAAATTGTAATACCCGCGTGAATATTTTGTAACCTTTTCCTTTACCCCTTGCAAATTGACAAGCAATGGTGTAAAATACATACTGGGTAACGAAGGGCGTTTGACCGGGATCTGGTTTTTCGGGATGCTTACGCCACTTTGCCTGCCAAATGAGACACCGAAATAAGGAGGAATTTCAAAATGAATCCTACAAACAATCAGCACGTGCTGAACTGGCTGAATGAGATGGCAGCCATGACCAAGCCGGACAGCATCGTCTGGATTGACGGAAGCGAGGAACAGGTTGCCGCGCTCCGCAAGGAGGCACTTGCCAGCGGCGAGATCATCCAACTCAACCAGAAAAGCTGCCGGGCTGCTACCTGCACCGTACCACCTGGGACGACGTGGCGCGCGTGGAGGGGCGTACCTTCATCTGCACCAAGACCAAGGAGGATGCCGGAAACATCAATAACTGGATGGATCCTGCCGAGTGCCGTGCTAAGCTGACCAAGCTGTACACCGGTGCATGAAGGGACGTACCATGTACGTCATCCCGTACCCATGTCCATTGTCGGCCCCCTTTGCCAAGTACGGCATCGAGCTGACGGACTCCATCTATGTTGTGCTGAACATGGAGATTATGACCCGCGTCGGCTTCAACGTGCTGGAGGCGCTGGGTGATTCCAGCGACTTTATCAAGGGTCTGCATTCCAAGGCAACGCTGGACGCCGAGAACCGCTATATCGTTCACTTCCCGGAGGATGACACCATCTGGTCCATCAACTCCAACTACGGCGGAAATGTCCTGCTGGGCAAGAAGTGCTTCGCCCTGCGCATTGCGTCCTACCTCGGACGGAAGGAAGGCTGGATGGCGGAGCATATGCTGATCCGGGCGTTACCTACCCGGACGGCACCAAGAAGTACGTGACCGCTGCTTTCCCGTCTGCCTGCGGCAAGACCAACCTCGCCATGCTGATTCCGCCTGAGGTGTTCCGAAGCAGGGCTACAAGATCGAGACGGTCGGGGATGATATTGCATGGCTGCGCGTCGGCAGTGACGGTCGCCTGTGGGCTGTCAACCCGGAGAACGGCTTCTTCGGCGTTGCACCCGGCACCAACGAGAAGTCCAACCCCAATGCGCTGCACACCACGATGAAGGACACCATCTTTTTACCAACGTGTGCCTGAATACCGATACCAATACGGTCTGGTGGGAGGGACTGGATAACAATCCGCCCGTCCATGCCATCAACTGGAAGGGTCAGCCGTGGGATTACCACACCTACGACAAGGCGGACAAAGTGAACACCTCCGGTGCGCACCCCAACAGCCGCTTTACCGCCAAGGCGACCAACTGCCCCTGCCTCAGCCCCGCTTTCTATGAGCCGAACGGCGTGCCTGTGGATGCCATCATCTTCGGCGGTCGCCGTGCCCGCACCGCGCCGCTGGTGTATCAGTCCACCTCCTGGCAGAACGGTACCTTCGTCGGTTCCATCATGGCGTCCGAGACGACGGCTGCCGCCGCCGGTGCAGTCGGCGTTGTCCGTCGTGACCCCATGGCAATGCGTCCCTTCGTGGGCTACAACATGGGCGACTACTGGGCACACTGGCTTGAGATGGGTCTGAAAGATTCCGCACCCGCCCAAGATCTTCCACGTCAACTGGTTCCGCACCGATGACAAGGGCAACTTCATCTGGCCCGGCTTCGGTGACAACCTGCGCGTTGTGCTGTGGATCCTTGCCCGGTGCGCCGGCAAGGTAGACGCGGACATCACGCCGATCGGTTACCTGCCCAAGGCAGAGGATATCTGCATCGATGGTCTGGAGGGCATCACGCTCGACACCGTCCGCGACCTGCTGTCCGTGGATACGGCGGCATGGCTGGAGGATGTGGAGAACATCAAGGAATTCTATGCACAGGTCGGCGACCACGTGCCGCAGGCTATGTACGACGAGCTTGCCGCACTGGAGGCGCGCCCTGAAGGCTGCCGATAAATCGACGATCCGCAACTGCGGATGCCCGTTTGCCCCGCTCCGTAAAAAGGAGCGGGGCTTTTTCGTTTGTCGCTCGTCCGGGCAATGCCGTGTCACGCTTCCGACCGCGCGCACATAGAATAGCAGGGGAAGTGACCAAACGATACGTGCGGTACACCGCCCCGATTGCATGGGTGTCTGAACGGTCGGTCGGTGTTCCGCCGCACGCGAAAAGGAGGATACATGTATGGAGCAGAATCAATCCCGTGATCTGCCGCCGGAGGAAGTGACCGACCGGCAGGAACCGCTTTTTACGGACGGGGAAACAGACGGCGGACAGCCGCCCGCGGTTGACGAGGGCGAGAACCCCTGACCTCGAGCCGTCTCCCCGCGCCGCTGCCGCCGCCCTATGCCGACATGACCGGAACGGGGCGCATCATTTTTCAGGTTACAACAGCCGGCGGAGCGGTGCCGCTGGAGGACGCACAGGTGACGGTACGGGAATACAATCCCCTCGACGCGCCGGGGGAGGCGGGCGATACGCTTGCAGTCCTGTTTAGCGGCGGGGACGGAAAGACCGATCCGCTGACACTTCCTGCCCCGGCACGCTCGCTATCCATGGAGCAGGCGGGGATCGGTGCGCCGTTGCCCTTTGCGCTGTACAATGCGGAGGTCGTGCTGAGCGGCTTCTACCGGCAGGAATACACCCGCATCCCTCTGTTTGACGGCGTGACCTCGATTCAGCGCGTCGATCTGGTGCCGTTGCCTGCCGCGTCGGCGCCGGAGAAGATCGGTCAGCCGTACCGCGATATCACGGAGGGCGCACACCCTGACCTGTGACCGGCACCGATCCGGAAAGGAGGAGAACTGCCATGCCGACAGGCTTGCCCTATATTCCCGAAAGCATCACCGTGCATCTCGGACGTCCCGATGAGAGCGCGCCCAACGTGACCGTGCCCTTCCAGACATACGTAGCCAATGTGGCATCCAGTGAGATATACCCCACATGGCCCGAGTCTGCCATCCGCGCCAATATGCTGGCGCAGATATCCTTTGCGCTCAACCGGGTGTATACCGGCTACTACCGCACCCGCGGATACGATTTCGATATCACCAACTCTACCCAGTATGATCAGTATTTTGTTAACGGGCGGGATGTGTTTGAGAACATCCAGCAGCTCGCCGCCGAGCTGTTCAACACCTATATCCGGCGAGTGGGCAACGTGGGAGCCGCTGTTCGCGCAGTATTGCAACGGCACGACCGTCACCTGCAACGGAATGTCGCAGTGGGGATCGGTCGATTTGGCACGCGCGGGGTATACGCCGTACCGCATCCTGACTGCCTACTACGGCTCCGACCTGGAGCTGGTGCGCAATGCGCCGGTCGGCACCGTGCAGAATACCGCGCCCACCTCGCCGCTGCGGCTGGGTTCCGCGAACAACGATGTCCGCCTGCTTCAGATCCGGCTCAACCGTATATCCAACAACTACCCCAATATTCCGAAAATCCCCTATGTGAACGGCATCTTTGCGGACGCGACCGAGAATGCCGTCCGGGAATTCCAGAAGACCTTCAATCTCGCGCAGGACGGCATTGTCGGCTCCGCGACATGGTTTGCCGTCGAGCGCATCTATGCGGCGGTCAAGCAACTCAACAGTCTGGAGTCCGAGGGACTGACCTTCAATGAGGTGAGTAATCAGTTCCCCGGCGTGCTGAGGCGCGGCGATGCCAACACAGGCGTGTCACTGCTGCAATACTACCTTGATTTCCTGTCCGTATACTACGACGGCATTCCGTCGATTGCGGTGGACGGCATTTTCGGCGAGGATACCGAAAACGCCGTGTACGCCGCGCAGTCTGTTTTCGGACTGTCGGTGGACGGATTGGTGGGCGAGCAGACGTGGGAGACTATCGTGGACGCTTACCTCGGCATCATCGAAACCATCCCGGTCCGGTATACCGAGGGCAACACCATCCCATTCCAGGGGACTATTCTGCGTGAGGGCGACGAATCCGAAGTCGTGCGTGTCCTGCAGGAGTACCGAACTACATCGCTGCCTGCATTCCGGAGGTGCCGTCCACCAGCCCGACCGGATACTTTGGATCGCGGACGCGGGCGTCTGTGGAAGCAATCCAGCGTGCCTACGGACTGCCGGTTACGGGCTATGTCAACGCCATCACCTGGCGGTATATTACCGATCTGTACAGCGATTTGTATGTCGGGAACCGCCTGAATCAGGGCAGTATCCGGCTTCACGGTCGGCTGATCGCCCCGGAAGGGAATATCTGCTATGACGCAACATCCGAATGCATCCAATGCGATCCGGGAAATGCAACGCTGTCGCGCGCGCTTTCCTGTACGGATCCCGCCATTCCGCCCCCGCCCGTGGACGGCGTAAGCGGCAATGCCACGCGGGCATCGGTCGCCGCCTTTCAGGCGGAGTACGGTCTGCCCGTGACCGGAGTCGCCGACGCAGCCACATGGGATGCTCTGCACGCCGCCTGCCGGCAGAATGCGGTGGCTGTGTCCCCCCGGCACCGCTCTATCTGTTTCCGCGTACTCCGGTTGGGTACACCGTCTCAGCGGGTGACGAGGGCGCGCTGGTGTCGGTCATCCAGTACCTGCTGCGCGAAACACTGCTGGGCTTTGGACAGGATACAGGGAGCTGGCTGTCAACGGCTCCTTTGATCCTGCGACCGAGACGGCTGTCATTGCTTTTTCAGCGTGTTCACAGCCTGCCGGAAACCGGCGAGGTCAACACTGCAACGTGGAACCGCCTTGTAGCCGAACAGAACAACCATTACCGCGAGTACTCCCTGAAGCCGCGCGACCAACGTCAAAAAGAGGGGGTAAAGAACTCATTTTGAGTTCTTTACCCCTCCGTGCGGGATATGTAAGTCGGTCAGTCGTTGCTTTCCTGATTCCGGTCGCCATCAAACGGGATCTGCAACTGTTTGTTCAGAGTGCCGCGCGCTTCCAGATCTGCCCGGTGCTTTGCCAGCAGATTGGCAATACGCTTGTCCGGCTTTGAGCAGCTCGCTGATGGTGGTGTCATGGTTCAGCGTGTCGATCAGGTAGGAAACGTACTTGCACATATTGACTTCGGTGTGCCACTCTTTTTCGTAGATATCCGGGTCGTGGTAGGTCAGGTTGGTGGTGAAGATATGGTCGATCAGCCCGTTCGCATATGCCTCGTCAAACAGCCGGAAGCCGTCGGTGAACAGTCCGAAGGTGGCGAAACAGCAGACGCGCCGCGCGTGGTAGTCCTCCTTGAGGTGCTTGGCAACCTCCAGCAACGAGCCGCCGGAGGAGATCATATCATCCACGATGATGGCGTCCTTGCCTTCCAGCGAGTCACCGAGGTAGCGATGCTCCAGAATGGGGTTCTTGCCGTTGACGACGCGGGAATAGTCGCGGCGCTTGTAGAACATACCGATATCCACGCCCAACGTTTCGGAGTAGTACATACACCGCCCCATGGCGCCCTCATCCGGCGAGATCATGACGATGTGATCCTTGTCGAACACAACATCGGGCATACTGCGCACCATAGCCTTGAGCATCTGGTAGCTGGGGTCACGTTGTCAAAGCCGGAAAGGGGAATGGCGTTGGCAACGCGGGGTCATGTGCGTCGAAGGTCAGGATATTGGTCACGCCCATGTTGACCAGCTCCTGCAACATGATTGCGCAGTCCAGAGACTCGCGCGCGGCACGCTTGTGCTGGCGCCCCTCGTACAGCATAGGCATGATGACCGTGATGCGGCGTGCTTTGCCGCCGATGGCGGCGATGATGCGCTTGAGATCTGCATAGTGGTCATCGGGGCTCATGCGCTGATCCTGTCCGAACATCTTGTAGGTGATGCTGTGGTTGAACATATCGCAGAAGATGTACACATCCTGCCCCCGCATAGACTCTGGATGGTTGCTTTTCCTTCGCCGGAACCGAACCGGCTACAGACGGCGTGCGCCGGTACGTGTCCTCTCCGCCGTGGCGTCGCCACTCCTTCGGTACCCGTCCACCTGCTCCGCAAACTTTTCGCAGCCCCGCATCCCGATGACGCTCAGGTCGCCGTACAGTGTCTCTTTCATAACTCGCAATCCCTTTCCTTTTTTTGCAAATTCGACAATTTTCGCTCCGAGGAAATGCTGACAGAGCCGGGCAACGCAGAGATCCGGCACGGAATTCCCGTCCGCAACAGCGGAAAACGCAGGCTGTACCGGAAATGCGTTACCTGAATCAGCACTTCCCTGAAAAACCAGAAGAAAAACGTCCGGTATACCCGTAAACCGACTGTCCGGACAGGCAAAAGCCTTTCTGCAACCCGCCCGACGGGCGGGTTGCAGAAGGCTTCGTCAGCGTATCACTGGAGCGCCTTAAAGCGCCCGAATGCCTCGTCCCACGCGCCACGCTCGGTCGTGGGCGCATAGTGCTTCAGCTCGAAGGAGTTGGCAACGACCTGCCGCGCCTCGGAAAGGCTGGCAATCTCGCCTGCCGCCATAGCCTGTGCCATCAGGTTGCCGATGGCAGTCGCCTCCTCGGGACCGGCGGTCACGTCCAGACCCAGGCATCCGCCGTCATCTGGGACAGGAATCTGTCCTTGGTGCCGCCGCCGACAACATTGATAACCGTCGCCTTTTGCCGCGCAGTTCCCTGAATGGTCTCCACGGTGTAGCGATACTTGAGTGCCAGCGACTCGTAGATGCAACGCACGACCTCGCCCACGGTTTCGGGGACGGGCTGGTTGGTGCGGCGGCAGAAATCGCGGATCTTCTCCGGCATATTGCCGGGGGTGTTGAAGAGGCGTCGTCGGGGTTGATGAGCGAACGGAAGGGCGTGGCTTCCTTAGCCCACGCTTCCATCTGGGCAAAGCTGTAATCCTGCCCTCGCGCTTCCACTGCCGGCGGGATTCCTGAATGATCCACAAACCCATGATGTTCTTGAGGAACCGGATGGTGCCCAGCGCGCCGCCCTCGTTGGTGAAGTTCGCCGCACGGGTGGCATCGTTGATCAGCGGCTGAGGCAGTTCCATACCCATCAGCGACCATGTGCCGGAGCTGATGTAGATGAAGTCCTCGCCCTGTGCGGGCACGGCGATAACAGCCGACGCGGTGTCGTGCGACGCCACGGTACGGACATGGATGCGGTTCTTGCCGACCTCTCCACTGATCTGAGGCAGCAGTTCACCGAGATCGGTGCCGGGCTGGACAATGGGCGCGAACAGACTGCGCCGGATGCCCAGCTTATCGGTCAGTTCAAACGCAAAATCGCGCTTGGCGGCATCATCCAGCAGCATGCCGGTGGAGGCAATGGTGTACTCTGTAGCCCGCTTGCCTGTCAGGAAATAGTTGAGCAGGTCGGGAATGAACAGCATCTGCTCGGCGCGTGCCAGCATATCGGGGTCATCGCGCCCCTCTGCGGCAAGCTGGTTGAGCGTGTTGAAGTCAATCGCCCGAATACCCGTGACCTTATAGATTTCCTCGGCGGAAACAAACCGACTTACATAGTCGCTGATGCCAACCGTGCGGGTATCGCGGTAGTGCGTGGGGTTTGCCATCAACCGACCGTTGCGATCCAGCAGACCGTAGTCCACGCCCCACGTGTCGATACCCATGGAGGACACGTCGTCCCCATCAATCACCGTCTTGGTGATGGAATTCTTGATCTCAAAGAAGATCCGCAGGATGTCCCATGTAAACCGACCGTTGACGAACACCGGGTCGTTGGAGAATCGATGATTCTCACGCAGGGTGATCTTTTTCCCCGTCAAAGGAACCGACGATACCGCGACCGCTGGACGCGCCGAGGTCAATCGCCAGCATTTTCAAGTCTGCCATAACAAACCTCCCAATCCGTATGTTAATTTCGGAAAACAGACTGTGCTGCGCCTGCGCAGCATCCTATAACGCGCTTATTATACCATATTTGCATTCACAATGTTTGAACGAAATGTTAATAAACTGCTTTTTCCGCGTGTTCCGCCGCGCACCGGGTTCGGCGGATGACGAAAAGGAGTTCTGCCTTCGCAGAAACGGACAAAAAGCGAAAAACCGTTTGCAAATCCTTCCGGGTGTGGTATACTGTACATGGTGAAAGCAGGTCGGCGAAAGAAAAACAGCGCCGGAGAGCGAAATCCGGAACCGCGCCACCCTGTACACCGGAACGCATAGGAGAGGAGAAACAGCCATGAGCAACACACCCACCCCTCACATCAACGCCAACCCGGGGGATTTTGCCCCCACCGTTCTCATGCCGGGCGACCCGCTGCGTGCGAAGTTCATCGCGGAAAACTACCTGGAGGAGCCTGTCCTCGTCAATAATGTGCGCGGCGTGCAGGGTTACACCGGTCGTCGAAACGGCGCGCGGGTATCCGTGATGGCGTCCGGCATGGGACAGCCGTCCATGGGCATTTATTCCTACGAGCTGTTCAACTTCTTCGGCGTGGAACAGATTATCCGCATAGGCTCCTGCGGCGCTTTTTCACCGACCTGCACGTCCGCGACCGATCGGCAATGGGCGCCTGCACCAACAGCTATTTTGCATCGCAGTACCGCCTGCCCGGAACCTTCTGCCCCCTTGCGGATTTTGACCTTCTGCGCCGCGCCGCAGACAGCTGCGCGCGCGCCGCGGATTGCGCTGCCGCGTCGGCAACATTTTATCCTCGGACACGTTTTACGATGACGCCGGATCCGGCATGGATTGGGCGAAAATGGGCGTTCTCGGCGTGGAAATGGAGTCTGCCGCCCTGTACTGCACCGCAGCCCGTGCCAGGCCGCCGCGCGCTCTGCATCTGCACGGTGAGCGACTCCTTCGTGTATCCGGACGAGTACATCTCCGCCGACGGGCGAGAGACTTCCTTTACCGCCATGATGGAGGTCGCGCTGGATCTGGTGTGAGACAGGGAGCGCAGACAGGCGGCTCGGCGCAGGGGAAAACCCCTGCGCCGAGCCGCAAAAATCAGGGGGTATTACGAGATCCAGCCGTAGTGGATGCCCGTGACCTTGCCGTCCCGGAGGGAGAAGGTCAGTCGCGTGCTGCCACCAACGTACACCAGCGTATCGCCGGACTGCTCGCCGATGCCCAGCGCGTCCGTGACATCCTGCCGGGTGGAGCCGATAGACAGTCCCTCCGGGGTCTTGACCGAATCGTCGGTCAGGGCGATTGTATTGACCGTGTCACCCTCGGTTCCGGGAACCGTATAGACCGTGAAGCCGGTGTACCGGTATACCTTGTCGGTGCCGGGAATGCCGCCGCAGGAGCCGGATTCACTGAAGCTCAGCGGCTCACCGAGCGCCGTCAGCGCGTCTTTGGCAGGCGTTCCGGGCGTCAGCGTGGCGGAGCCGTAGCGGAAACTGTAGGTTTTGGCGTCACCGCCGCCGCACGCGGCGACCAGCGGCAGGCAGAGACACAGAGAACGAGCGTCAGCAAAAGCACGTGTTTCAGATGTTTCATATCGGTATCCTTTCAGAAATCAGAATCGGTATTTCATGGAAAAATGCTTGAAAGAGCAGGGGAGCTTCTTCCGGGAGAGCTTCCCCGATTTTGCTTTTTACGGCCATTGCCCGCGCTTTCTTTGCTTCGAACCGCTCCACGCGCGCACGCCAGACAGAGGAGAACGCGGAGTCGGTGCGGCGGTCGGGGAGAGCGTCCGAGAGGGCGCTGTCCGCGCGCAGGTACCGCCCGAACCAGACCGACAGCTTCTCGGCACCGGATACGTTGAGGTGAACGCCGCCGTCGTAGGTGTCGGCAGACCAGTCCAGCCCGATGCTGTCAGCGGCGGGGATCGCGTTGCAGTAGGGGAGCGACCGGCGCGCGGCGTAGGCGCTGATCTCCGCGTCCCACTCGTCGTACCACCAGTAACGCCATGAGTTGGTCGGCGCTTTGAACAGCACAAGGAGAATGCCGTTTTCCTCGCAGAGCCGGTACAGTCTGTCCAGCCACTCCATGGAGGAGGTGGGCAGAGCGGCGTTAATCAACGGCTTTTTCAGCTCCGCATCGTTGACGGACGGGTCGCGTGGCTGTACGCCTGTCTGCAGAAGGTAGCCGCTGTCCGAGACAGGCTCCCCTGCGCGGAAAGCATACCGGAGATCCTCGGCGGTCAGCTGGTCCCAGCGGCTGTGGTAGCGCAGGGCAGGGAGCAGGTAGGAGGCAAGGCTTTCCCCCGCAGTTGCCGATGCACGGATGGCGGACACCTTGACCGGCGACCACTCCATACCGTCCAGCGTCATGCGGTTGTACGCCTCGCTCTGCGGCTCGCCGTACATGAGCGACAGAACATTGAAGACCACCACGCGCGGCGTCTCGTAGCGCAGGGCATCCGCCAGCATATAGTAAGACTGCCACACCAGCTGCTGGGCGCTTCCGCGCACATAGGAGGATATACCGTACTCCTGCCACAGCACCGCCGGAATGAAGGATTCATACACCTCGCAGTCGCCGATAAACAGAAGATCATGGCTGACCTCTGCCACATCGGCGTAGTATTCACCGGTCAGCGAGCCTTCCGGCGAGACTGAGCGATACTTGGGGCGCAGGATACAGCCTGCCGCAACAAGGAAGCCGATCAGCAGGACAGCGGCGGCAAGTCCGCTCACGGTACGGCAGAGTACAATTTTTTCTTGCTTTTCACAGCCGCACCTCCTCAGAATTGCCCGTAGATGAAATCCGACGCGTCAAAGCCGAATCCATAGCTGCCGAAGATCAGTGTTGCCGCAATCAGCAGAGCGCATACCGCCCACAGCAGAGCCGGGCGGCTGACCAGCCGTTCCGCAAGGCAGAAGCCCGCCGGAGCATCGGCTTTTCCCTGCCGTCCGACCAGCCAGAACAGCAGTGCCGCCAGTCCCAGAAATACCCATACCGGGACAGACAGCCCCAATCGGCTGACCGCACCGCCGCAGAACAGGTCGCGCCAGCTCGCGGGCGAGGTAAATATGGATCCGAAAGCCCGGAAGGTCACGCCGACATCGCGGTAGCAGTCCAGACTCCGGATGGCGCCCATCAGCAGGAAGGTGCGCAGGGCGCAGAAGCCACCGTAGGCGGAGGGAGGCGGTCAGACGGGAGAACCGCCTGTGGAAGGCGGCATACGCCGGGCGCAATTCGTTGGATATCGAATCACCAGCCCGTTGAGCAGTCCCCAGACCACGAAGTTCCACGAAGCGCCGTGCCACAGTCCCGTCGAAACCAAGTCAGCGTCGTGGCAACCCAGACCGGCAGTCGCATTCCCAGCCAGCGCCCCAAATGTGCCCGTCCCCACTTGGACAGCTTCTGCATCGGCTTGCTGACCGAAAGAGGGTAAAACACGTAGTCCGTGAACCACGAGCCCATGGTGATATGCCAGCGCTTCCAGTATTCCTCGGTCGAGCGGGCGGAGAAGGGGCGGTTGAAGTTCTCCGTGAGACGGATGCCCATCATGCGGGCAAGCCCCAGCGAGATATCCATACCGCCGGTGAAATCGCCGTAGATGACCAGCGAGTACAGCAGGATCAGTACGGCGGCATAGGCGCCGCGCAGCTCGTCCGGCTTCTGCACGATGGCGCGGACGGCGACAAGCGCCGTATCCGCCACGGCGACTTTCTTGAAGTAGCCCCACGCGACCCGCACGAGCCCTGCGGTGCTGTCCTCCCACGTCGGGAGTGCGGCTCGGTCAGTGCGGGCATCAGATCGTTATAGCGGCAGATGTGGCCCCTGCACAACGGCAGGGAAGAACGAGACAAACAGCGCGTATCGGCTATATTGCGCTGTGCCTGTGCCCCGGTACACGTCTATGACATAGGCGGCAGACCGGAAGGTGTAGAAGGAGATACCGAGCGGGAGCAGCAGGGTGGGCGTCCGGATATCCCCGGCGCCGAACAGTCGCCCGATGCTTCCGGCGACGGACAGAGCAAAAAGCCGGTGTACTTCAGCACTGCCAGTACGGCGAAATTCAGCACAAGGCAGAGGATCAGTGCCCTGCGGCGTATGCGCTTTCCGGCGGCGCGGCGCGCTTTGCGCTCCTCGCGCGACAGTTCCGCCCCTGCGGCGGCAAGCGCCGCCGCATCGCGGTCGGCGTGCGCCTGCATCCAGCGTGCGGCGGCGTAGGTGGAGAGGATGCCAAAGCCCAGAAAAGGCAGATACCATCCGTCCCCCATGCGTAGAACAGCAGGCTCGCCGCCAGCAGGGCTACCCAGCGCACCCGTCCCGGCAACAGCCAGTAGGTGACAGGGTCGCCCCCGCAAACAGAAGAAAAAGTCAGCGACGCGGTGCTCATGGCGTCGGCTTACGCCTCGTCCAGCCGCTGAATCAGCTGCCGAGGGCGGCGGCGGAATCAAAGTTTTCCGGCAGAATTTCCTCGGCGGGAATGTTGACGTCCAGTCTGTCCGCTACCTCGGTCACAATGGTCACGATGTCCAGCGAGGTGAGGACGCTGTCCTCGACCAGCCCGGTCGCGGTCTCAAAATCAATGTCCGGGTGCAGTTCCCGGAGGATTGTCAGCAGTTCATTCATGGATGTTGCCTTTCCGGGGCATTTGCCCCATGTACAGATGCGGAATCAGTCCGTGGCTTTTGCCGCCTCGGTCAGTGCCCGGCGGTCAATTTTACCGTTTGGGGTCAGCGGGAGCGCATCCGAGACGGATCAGCAGAAGCCGGCATCATGTAGCGCGGCAGGCGCTGATTCAGCATGGCGCGCAGTCCGTCCGGCGTGACGCTTTCGTCCGCCGTGTAGTACAGCACGAGACGGGTTCGTGCCCCGTCGTAGACACAGCAGGCGGCACGGACGGCGGGTGCCGCCGCCGCTTCTATTTCGCCCAGCTCCACGCGGTGCCCCAGAATCTTGATCTGCGCGTCACGGCGACCGACAAATACCAGCTCGCCGTGCGCATTGTACCGCCCGATGTCCCCGGTACGGTATATGATTTCCGGATAGGCGGATTGCAGGGGGATTCTGCACGAAGGCGGCGGCGGTGCGTGCCGGATCGTTGTAGTACCCGAGTGTGACGCAGGTGCCGCGCATACAGATTTCCCCCTCGGTGTCCGGCTCATCCGGCGTGATGCGCCGCGCGCCGTGCGTGCCCTCCGCCAGCAGCAGGATGTCGGTATTGCGGAAGGGGCGCCCGACCGGGATCGGTTCGTCCGGAGCGAGCGCACGGTCGGCGTGCCACCAGCAGGGACATACCGGTCGCCTCGGTCGGTCCGTACAGATTGAAGAACCTGGCGTTCGGCAGGGCGGCACGCCAGCGGTCATACTGCGGGCGCGGGAACACCTCGCTTCCGGAAGCAGACGGTGGTCGTAGCGCGGCGGGTGGCTGTCCAGCACTCCCAAAGGCGGAGATCATGGTCAGGGCGGACACAACCCAGCAGACGGTATTCACCTTGTGCTGATTGAGAAAATCACACAGGGGGATGGGAAAGGAGAACAGCATTTTGGGCACGAGATAAGTCGTTGCGCCATACTTAAGCGTGGGCATGATCTCCTTGAGCGGTGCGTCAAAATACAGTGGGGTCGTTGGCAAACACGGTGTCCTCCGAAAAGCCGATTGCTTCGCAAAGCGACTCGGTGTAGTCCGAACCGAGCGATGGCAGGCGGCAACGCCCTTGGGAACGCCGGTGGAACCGGAGGTGAACACAACATAAATCGGATCCTGATCGACGGCGGCATCGCGGACAGCGGCAAGTACCGCCTCGTCCGGCTCTTCCAGACACAGCTCCTCATAGGACAGCACGCACCCGGCAAGCGCACCCGATGCGACCAGTGCATCGGCACGGGGGGGCGGTTGTGCCGGTCGCAGATCAGCAGACGCGGGGGAGAGTGTGTGCAGAATCTGCTCCATGCGTGCCGCGGGCATTGCCTCGTCCAGCGCCGCGTAAAAGCACCCCGCCCGTACAACGCCGAGAAAGGCGGCAATTTCGGCGGGGGCGCGTTGCATCAGCACGGCGACCGGTTCCCGACCGTATCCCAGCCGGCAGAGTGCCGTGCCGATGCGACGGGAAGCACCGTCCAGCTCCCGGAAGGATAACGCGACCCGCCCGTCCGAGAAGGCGGTCTTGTCCGGCACCCGGCGGGCGGTCGCATCCAGATATTGCAGGATATTGTTCAGCATACGGAGAGTCCTCGTTCTGTCAGGAATAGTACGGCTCCAGCTCCGGCGTTCTGGTGATGATCTCGGTGGAGCTGGCAGGGGTACTTGCCCGTGTCGTAGGCGTAGAAGTTGGCACGCACCTTGCTGTACGCGCGCACCTGCTTATCGGTCAGCAGACAGCCGCTGTGGTTGTACTCCGCCCGCAGGCGCGTGCAATCGTAGTGATACCAGCGGGGCGAGGTCTTGGTTCCGATATTGACCAGGAGCCAGTAGTGCGTGTCGCTGGTCAGTCCGGGCGTGCGCTGGATCTCCCTGTACTCCACGCCCAGTCTGGACAGGAACGCGATGGCAACGGAATCGTAGGCGTAACAGTCGCCGGTTCCGTTGGACAGGCTTTCGTAGGCGATGCGCACACGGTCGCTTGTGTCCTCGGACGCGGCATACCGGATGTGGCTCTCGGATATAGGCATACACCTCGCGCAGTTGGGTTTCGATCGTGGCGTTTGCCGTGATGTTTGCCGCAATGATCTCGTCAATCTTACGGTTGAGGCTTTCCTGCGAGATGCGGCTGGCACCGATATGCACCGTGCTTTTCGCGGTGGAGCGGTTGCCGGATACGTCCGTGGCGGTATAGATAATGGGATAATCACCCGCCGCATTGGGATTGACGGCGGAGGTATCCACATCAATGCGCACCTCGCCGCAGCAGTTGTCCTCCACGATAAGACCGTCCCGGTAGGCAATGGCTTCCCCGACATAGGCGCTCGGCTCCGGAACCGAGCGGAACACGGGGGGCTCCGTGTCACGGATGACCGTGACGATTGATTGCAGGGGCTTGGTGCTGTTGCCGCTGGCATCGGTCACACGGAAGGTCACATCATAGTCCCCGAGCGCGGACAGCTCCGGCAACGGATCAACAAAGGCGGCGCTGTAGCTGTCGTATTCCTTGATGGAACCAATGAAATCCTCTGCAACGGGCGCCGTCTGCCCCAGTGCGCTGTAAACATGGCGGGGCGTCACGACCGGCGCCACGCGGTCAATGACCTTGAGCCGCAGTGTATATGATTTCCCGGAGTCTGCCTGCACCGGAACCTCGTAGACGCCGGCGCGGGTGGCGCGGTCATCCTCGATGCCGTCGATGTGGCTGGTCGCATCGTCGCCCAGCAGCCGCACCGAGTCCGGGAGCAGATCGCCGACATGGATGGTCACGGATACAGTCCTGCCGCAACCGGTGAGCGGGGCGCACAGCCCCCCCGCGCAGACGACCGCCGCCAGCAGTCCGGCAAACAGTCTCCTTCTTTTTTTCTGTATATGAATCAGCATAGTTTTTTATCCTCCGTCGGTTTGTCCTCCCCTTCGGCAGGCGGGTGTTCCGACACCGCTATGCGGTACCCAACCGTTATTATAGCAAATTCCGGAACACAAGTCAATGGAGTGCGCGGGAATTATTCATGAAATTTTGCCCCGGTTGGATAATCCGGCATTCTGCAGACAGCAAGAAGAGGGGCTGCCGGACGGCAACCCCTCTTTGCTGGCAGATTCAATCGCCTGCCCCGGCAATCTGCCGGATCGTCACGGCGCGCTTGTGCCGGATCGGCTTCCAACCGACGCGGCGGGCGAACAGGGACGCGATGCAGATCGGAACATAGGTGAACATGAACAGCGGGAATGTGAAGGTGAATAGGATCTTTTCCACGCGGGGCAGTAGATGCTCCGCCACTCGGTCACGGTCGTGATGGCACCCAGTATGAACACCGTCGAAACAGCCCGCACAGGATGTTCGCAACGGACAGGAGCAGCGTGGTGACGTTCGGTCGGTCACGAACCGGTACACCGTCGCGCTGACGTTGACGACAAGTCCCGTTGCCGTCAGGATCGCGCCGGGCGCGATGTTCATGGTCATGTCGTAGCAGGAGAAGCGCCGGGAAATCGCCTTGCGCGGGCGGAATATTCCCCTGATCATGCGCTTGCCGTAGTACCGAGCACCTGCAGATAGCCGCGTGACCAGCGCATCCGCTGGCGCCACGACTGGGCGAAGGAGGTCGGCTGTTCGTCAAAGAACACGGCACGGGGGCAGTAGCCGATGATTTCGCCGGATGTCACACGGTCGATGGTGAACTGGATATCCTCCGTCAGCAGGAAGAAGTTCCAGCCGCCGCACGCGTGCAGTACCCGCCGCGAGAACAGGAAGCCCGTTCCGGATATGGCACAGCTGCTACCGAGCGCCATGCGTGCGCCGTTGAGGTAGCGTGCCTCGCGCAGGAACCACAGACCGTATCCGGCGCTGATCCAGTTGTCGCCGTAGTTCTTCGTGTTGCGGTAACTGGTGACGATGCTGTACCCCCGCCGAGAAGGTTTTGTTCATTTCGGTAAGGTAGTCCGGACGAAGCAGGTTGTCCGCATCGAACACCAGAAAGCCGTCATACTTTTTGACCGGAATGCGTTCCAGCAACCAGTTGAGTGCGTAGACTTTGCCCACCTTGACCTTGTCCTGCCGCTCGTGGACGAAAGCGCCCCGCGCCCGGCAGACCTCCGCCGTTGCATCGGTGCAGTTGTCCGCGACCACGTAAATGTCGAACAGGTCGGCGGGGTAATCCTGCGCCCGGATGCTGTCGAGCAACTGCCCGATCACCGCTTCCTCGTTCCGGGCGGCAATCAGGAAGGCAAAACGGTTGCGGCGTCCGGGACCGTAAACGCGCGGTCGGCGCAGCCATGCAATCGGGATGTACGCGAACTGGTACGCATAGCACAGGAAGAACAATACCACCAGCAGGCGGTTGAACCATTCAATAAAATCCATATAGGTCAGATGTGGGGGTGTGCCGTTCCTGCGGCTCCGCGCACGGACTGCCGGCGGAGGACAGGGAACGGAAAGGCGACTGCCGCGCGCCGCCCGGCTTGTGCCGGGGCAGTCAGACGCGCGGGGCGCGGGTGAACAGTTGGGAGGGTATCGCGGGTTCTTACGGGGTTGCTTTCCCGGATGAAGCCGCCTGGGCGGCATCCGCCGGCGTGTACAGGGGGAAGGTAAGGCGCACCTTGAACAGGTCGCCGTCGATGGCAAGCTGCAGGCTCCCGCCCTGCAGCTCGGTCAGGCTTTGCACAATGGCAAGCCCCAGCCCGGAGCCTTCCGTGTGTCGGGAGGCGTCCCCCGACGAACCGCTCCAGCAGTTCCTCGGCGGGGATGTTGAGCGGCTCGGCGGATACGTTGCGGAAGGTAATGACCGCGACCGGTCGGCTCCGCCCGGAGCGGCAGGATCCAGCCCTGCCCGGGCGTCGAGGTACACGCGGGTGCCCGGCTGGGCATACTTGATGATGTTGTTCATCAGGTTGTCAAAAATGCGCCCGAGGTGCCTGCCGTCTGCCAGCACGGTCAGCGTCTTGTCCGGTGTCTGCACGATGAGATTCAGGTCGTGCGCGCGTGCAGACGTTCGGCGTCCCCTGCACCTGCTCCAGCAATACGCCCACTTCACACGGGGCAGGAATCACATTCAGCACGCCGGAGGACGCCTTGGATGCCTCCAGCAGGTCATCAATCAGTTTTTTGAGCCGGGTGCTCTGCCTGTCCAGCACATCGATGTAGGTACACAGGGTTTCGTCCGTGGGGGGAGTTGCCGGATAAGCTCCACGTAGTTCACGATGGAGGTCAGCGGGGTTTTTGATATCGTGGGACACGTTGGTGATAAGCTCGGTGCGGAAATGCTCGCTTTTCATGCGCTGCTCGACCGCGTCGGCAAGCCCCTGCCCGATGCGGTTGAGGTTCTCTGCCGAGACCCGGCAGTCATCCGGCAGTCCGACGGTGCTCACGCGGTACTCAAACTCTCCCTTTGCCAGATGGGCGGCACCGTCCTGCAGACGGCGCAGTCCCAGCGCGTAGCGGAGCGCGCACGCGCCCAGCACCACCAGCTCCAGAAGAACCAGCAGAAGAAAGATCCCGGCGTACCCGCCTACCATCAGCGCATAGCCCACCGACAGATTGAGTGCCAGCAGGACGAGCAGGAGTACGAACGCCCGCCGGACAGGGGGGGATTGCCTGCAAGGCAAGGCGGCGCGCGTGCGGCGGGACAGCCAGCGGAGCGATTGCCCGACAGCCCGCAGGCATATCCAGACAAGCGTATGCCGGAATACCGTTCCCGCTTTGATGCGTACCGCCAGACTCATGGCATACCCGATGAGTAGCAGCATGGCAGGGATGTAAACGGCAATAATCAGCACTGCGGATGCCGAGAACATGCTACCGCCGACCGTCGGCAGTGCGGTCAGCAACAGCAGCAGCATCACCGCCTCCAGCAGACCGACGAAAAGGTGAACAGATCAAAGGGGACGCGATCTATCGCACCCTCGCGCACGCCGTCCTCGCCCGGATGCCTGCCTGCCGCGCTCAGCAGAAAGACCGAGGAGGCATATGGAGGCGGCAAGACCGGCAAGGCACACCGCCCGTTCGTAACGCGGTAGCGGCTCAGAAAGAGCAGGCTCCGGTACATTCCGCGATACCATGTGTGCATGGCGCCGGAATCTGCCCGAGGTGCAGAGTAACGTCTTTGGTCACGGCAGGGTTGTCCGAATCCGGCACCGTAAGTCTCCATTCCAGATGGGACAGCCCCGTCTCGCCCGATAGTTGCCCGAAAGCACGTTTCCGTCCCCGTCCTTGACCTGGTAGTACAGTCCGCTCCATGCGCGTATCCAGCTGTCCATTCCGTCCGGATCGGACAGGTAGTGGTTCGTTCCGTCATGCATGGCGCGGTCAAGGTAGCTTTCGGTAAGGTCGGCGAGCAGCTGCTCCTGCGATACGCCGTCGTAAATGCCGTACACAGCCGACAGCCCGATGCCCACGCCGGAGACGGCGGTAAAGAAAGCCGTCACGGTCAGCAGGAGAACGGCGGCTGTTTTGACGGCGAGCGAGTACGTCGCGGGGACCGCCCGTTGCTTCGCGCGGCGCGTGTCATGACCGCCCCTCCGCATCCAGCTTGTAGCCCTGCGCCCAGACCACCTTGAGAAACCGGGGCGTTGCCGGGTCTATTTCGATTTTTTTCCCGCAGATGGCGGATGTGTACCGCCACGGTGCTGTCTGCGCCGAACGGCTCGTCCTGCCCAGACGCGGCGATATATCTCTTTCGGAGAGATCACTTCGCCGGGGCGCCGCAGGAACAGCCGCAGGATTTCGTACTCCGTCGGTGTCAGGCTCAGTGCCTCCCCGTACAGGAGACGGTGCGCGTGCGCTCGTCCACGGAAAACGCCCCGACGGTCAGTTGTCCGACCGTGCCTACGGGCTGTCCCGTCACGCTGCCCAGCTGCGTATAGCGCCGGAGCTGGGAACGGATGCGCGCCATCAGTTCCAGCGGATTGAAGGGCTTTGTCACATAGTCATCCGCGCCGACGGTCAGCCCCAGCACCTTGTCGTTGTCCTCGCCCTTGGCAGTCAGCAGGATGACCGGCAGGTTGCAGTGCTCCCGGATGCGCGTCATGGCGGTGATACCGTCCATGACCGGCATCATAATGTCCATCACGACCAGCTGTACCGATTCGCGGCTGACAATCGCGACTGCTTCCTTGCCGTTTGCGGCGGTCAGCACGCGGTAGCCCTCGGCTTCCAGGTATATCCGTAAAGCGGACACGATGTCCGCCTCGTCATAACAGACAAGGATTGTCGGTGTCTCCATACTGTATTTCTGCCCCTTTCCCGCCAGTGCAGTCAGTATAACAGAAAACTCTTGAATTTGCAAAGGGGAATTTGCTTAAGATTCTTTTTAAGATTTCGTGCAGGAGGTAAAATTTTCCCGACCCGGTGTATTATAGCACATTTCTCCGGTTTGTCAATAGTGAAGATTACGGCTCGTGCAGCATCCGCTCGCCTGCGCGTGGGGACACTGCTTGTCAAGATATACAAAACAGGCTTGCACGTTCTTGCGAATATCGTTTTTTTCCTGTCTTTTCAAATCTTATTTCTTGTGGTATAATAGACAATCGGTTATGAATACTCCGCGATGTATATGCGCGGAACGCTAAGGAAAACGCAACGGACAAAGCCGCGTTTTTTCAAGAGATGGGAGTGCAGAAAACAGTGATCCGAAACGATTTGAGGAATGTAGCCATTATCGCCCACGTTGACCACGGCAAAACCACGCTGGTGGACGGACTGCTCAAGCAGGGAGGTATCTACCGGGACAACCAGGAAACCGTGACGTGCGTCATGGATTCCGGCGCGCTGGAACGGGAGAGGGGCATCACCATTCTTGCCAAGAATACCGCTGTTCATTACAAGGGTGTCAAAATCAACATCGTCGATACCCCCGGGCACGCCGACTTCGGCGGTGAGGTGGAGCGCGTGCTGAAGATGGTCAACGGCGTCATCCTGCTGGTGGATGCCGCAGAGGGACCCATGCCGCAGACTCGCTTTGTTCTGCAGAAAGCGCTGGAGCTCAACCATCGCGTCATCGTCTGCATCAACAAGATAGATAAGCCGGACGCGCGCCTCGGCGAAGTGGAGGACGAGATCCATGGAGCTGCTGATCGATCTCGGCGCGAACGACGATCAGCTGGATTCCCCCATGCTGTACTGCTCCGGTCGCGATGGCACGGCATCCCTGTCTCCGGATGAGCCGGGCAAGGATCTCGACGCCGCTGTTCGACACGATCCTGAATTATATTCCTGCTCCGGAGGGCGATGAGACGGCACCGCTCCAGCTGCTGGTGTCCTCCATTGACTACAACAACGATTACGTAGGGCGTATCGGCATCGGACGCATTGAGCGCGGATGCATCAAGGTCAATCAGGATGCCATGATCTGCAACTACCACACGCCGGATGTGCCGCCCAAGCGCACCAAAATTGTGACGGTCATGCAGATTGACGGACTTTCCCGTCGCCCGGTGGACAGCGCCATGGTGGGCGATATCGTGTGCTTCTCCGGTGCGGGCAATGTTTCCATCGGCGACACCGTGACGGCGGTGGACTGCCCGGAGCCGCTGGAGGTTCGTCAAGGTCAGCGAGCCGACGCTGGAGATGACCTTCTCGGTCAATGACAGCCCGTTGGCGGGCAAGGAAGGCAAGTTTGTCACGTCCCGCCAGCTGCGCGACCGACTGTACCGCGAACTGCTCAGGACGTGTCCCTGTGTCTCGGACGGCGAGACGACCGATGAGTTCCGCGTAGCGGGGCGCGGCGAGATGCATCTGTCCATCCTGATCGAGACTATGCGCCGGGAGGGCTATGAGTTGACCTGCTCTAACCCCCGCGTGCTGTACAAGGAGATTGACGGGCAGAAGTGCGAGCCTATGGAGCGTGTCACGCTGGACGTGCCGAATGATTACGTCGGTGCCGTTGTGGAGAAGCTGGGTCAGCGCAAGGGTGACCTGGTCGAGATGGTGCCGCTGGGCTCCGGCAACCGGATGCGGCTGGAGTACGTGATCCCCACCCGGTGCCTGTTCGGCTACCGTTCGAGTTCCTGACAGCCACGCACGGCGAGGGTGTCATGAACACGCTGTTTGAAGGCTACCAGCCCTACCGTGGCGAGGTCGTCATGCGCTTTACCGGCTCCCGATCGCGTCCGAGGCGGGCGTGACTACCCGGTACGGATTGTACAAGACGCAGGAGCGCGGACAGATGTTTGTGGGTCCGCAGACCGAGGTCTATGAAGGCATGATCGTGGGGGAGAACCCGAAGAATGATGACATCGCCATCAATCCCTGCCAGGAGAAGCACCTGACCGCTATCCGTTCCACGGGCGCGGACGAAAAGCTGATTCTGGTGCCTGCCAAGATTTTCTCGCTGGAGGAAGCCATCGAGTTTATCAGGATGACGAGCTGATCGAGGTCACGCCAAAATCCATCCGCCTGCGCAAGAAGATCCTGAACACGGATCTGCGCATGAAGGATATGATGCGCCGCCGCCGCGCACTGCAGCAGCAGTAAATCCGGGGCGAAGCGCACGGTTTCGCCCGGTATTATCGGATTTCGGCAAGGCAAAATAATAGAACACAAAAAGGGGAGCGGTTTTTGCCGCTCCCCTCTCTTTTGCCGCGCACGATCGGGCTCCTGCTGTCAGCTTTCCGATGCAGTCATCGGGTGGCAGATCCACGCGGGGATGCCTTCCGACTGCAGTGTGCGGTATGCTGCCCCGGCGCCGCCCCGCGCGAACAGCCCGAACACGCTGGGACCGCTGCCGCTCATGCGGACGCCGCACGCGCCTGCCGCTGTGAGCGCGGCGTGCAGTCCGGCTGCCGTGCTGTGTCGCGGCAGGATGACCGACTCGAACAGATTGAACATATGCACCCCGATGCCGGACAGATCGCCATGCGCCAGCGCGGACAGCAGTGTATTCTGCTGCTCCGTGCGTGGTTGACAGAATTCCGGCGCAAAGCCGCCGTAAGCGGCGTCCAGTGCGCGGTAGGCTTCCGGGGTGGACACGCCTTCCCCGGCGCAGGCAATCAGAATATCGCAGTCCGGCAGGGGTGGGCAGGGGTTCAGGACATCGCCCACGCCCTCGGTGATGCAGGTGCCGCCCCGGATGCAGAAGGGAACATCCGCCCCCAGCTTTCCGCCCAGCATTTCCAGTGCGGCGGCGTCCAACGGCTCGCCTGCAAGGCGGTTCAGTCCCGCGCAGAACGGCGGAGGCATCGGTGCTTCCGCCTGCCAGACCTGCCGGGTATGGGATATGCTTTTCGATGTGTACGGTTGCCCGAAGCGCCGTTTTCCTGCCTCCGTCTGCCCGTGTATGGGCAAGGAAAGCCTCCGCCGCGCGGAAGGCAAGGTTGCCCCGGTCGGTCGGGGAGCGCCCGGTCGGAGCAGGTCAGTCGACGCTGTCTTCATCAACCGGTGACAGGGAGATTGTCACTGTGTCCGCGAGACTGACAGACTGCATGACGCCGGTCAGAAGGTGGTAGCCGTCCGGGCGTCGTCCGGTGATGTCGAGAAACAGGTTTATCTTGGCACACGCTTGCAGCGTCAGGGGAGTATCGTATGTCATAGCCGGATATTTTCCTCCGTTTCGAGAAATTCTCGCAGAATACCCCGCCAGAGCGGGAGTTGTCCGAGGTCGGTTGCGCACCGGACGGTCAGCAGTACGCCGTCCAGTGCGAGCAGGGGCGTGCGGGCGGCGCAGAAGGTCAGCTTGCGCGTCAGCTCCGCCGGGGGCGTTCCCGCGCAGGCAGAGTGCTGTCCGCACGCCTGCCGGAAATGCAGACGGTGTATCGCTTTCCTCGGGATCGGTCAGTGCACACACCAGCACGGGCAGGCGACGCGCATCGGCGAGATAGCGCGCCAGCTGTTCCAGCTGTCCGCACGGACCGATCAGTTCCAGCGGACGTGCCTGCGCAAGGCACACTTCGGCTGTTTCACGTACATGCTGGGTGAACAGCAGGTCACGCCCGCCGGAGCAAGCGCCACGCCCGTCTCTTCCTGCCTGCGGCACAGCGCGGCGTGATATGGATCGGGGCGCACGAAAGCGTAGCCGTCCGGCAGCGTCAGCATGAACCGCCTGTCCGGCGTGTCGAGGTGCCCCATACGGCGGGCAAGTGCGGCAAGCGTCAGATCGTTTTCCTGCGCATCGGGGGAAATGAACCGTGTCGATGCCGCCATAGTGCTGCCGGGTCAGGACGCGGATCGTGCCATTCAAACCCCTCTGCCAGCAGCGCAAGAATCCGACGTCGCAGGGGGTGTCCCGGGGAGCGGCAGGGCGCGGCACAGCGCCGCGAGCTTATCATAATCCGGTGCGCCGCCGTCCGGGAGCAGTTCCGGCGGTTCCCGCAGGCGGTCAGCAGGGTTGACGATACCGTCCGGAGCGCCGGAACAGAGGTCATAGGGGGGGCAAAGCGGATGTCCTCCGGGCATCCCGTTCCGACTACATACAGCGCGGTGATTTCCCTCATGTTCCTGCATCCTCCGTTCCGTGTCCCCCGGCGGCGCCGTGTAATGGCTGTGGAAGTATTGTAACACATTTTTGCGCCGGATTGCAACACGCGCGACCGCTTTTTTTGTTCGGCAGGTTCTGCCGCAGACGAATGGATGATGTTGAAGGAAAGACCTGTACGTTGCGGATGTCCGCAACGTACAGGCTGTTCCAAATGATCAATCAGCGGCTACTCAGGGAAGCGCTGATTGGAATGAGGCTTCGGCAGAAGCGTTGCCGATTAAAGCGGCACTTCCTTAGTACATACCGCCCATGCCGCCGCCCATACCGGCACCGGCTGCGGCATTGTCAGCCTTCGGATCCGGCTTGTCGGCAACCACGGACTCGGTGGTCAGAATGACAGAGGCGATGGAGGCGGCGTTCTGCAGGGCAGAGCGTGTGACCTTGGTAGGATCCACGATACCGGCAGAGACCATGTCCCGTAGACTTCCTTGTACGCATCGAAGCCGTAGCCCATCTTGCCGGAGCTCATGATCTTATCGACCACGACACCGCCGTCAAAGCCGGCGTTCGCGGCGATCTGACGCACCGGCTCCTCCGAG
>VOFG01002176.1_pt1 | contig 28718 bp, 39 predicted proteins | sample 5384171 | NCBI WGS metagenome assembly VOFG01 (sample SAMN12384726, study PRJNA508395) | human gut metagenome | isolation source: healthy gut F | host: Homo sapiens
GGTGGTCGAATCTGGAGCACACAGTTTTGGTAATTGATTAATCTTGATGAAGAAAGGAAAATGTGAGATTTTTTGAAACTTTAAATATACATTGAGAATCTTGGTGCTTTCACGTTGGTAGTTCTTGTCATGATTCTTTTGTATATTCCTGCTATTCAGAATTTTCCAAGGGAAGGCGGAACAGTACGAATCATAACTGGATAAGGAAACTGTCGGTAATTGAATCTTTAAATTCCGCTTGATCTGGCCGTTGAAAATATTTATTTGGGAAGACAGACGGAAAAGACACACTGCCGTATGCCGACGCATTCAGGTGAATGCTGCATTAACAGAATTGTTAAAGAAAGAAATCTGAAGTTCGTCGTTTGTCGGGAAAATGTAGCGTTCATTCTCGAGTGATTCTCTTCCGGATTGAAAATGAATCTTGGTTTTGAGGAACTGAATCTGCGGATCGATTGAATCTGTCGCGAAGCAAGAGTGTCGAGATTCCTTCTATTGCTTAAAAGGAGTGAAGATCTGGACAACGGCGGTGGGAGTCTGCGGTTGATACAGTCGGGGCGGGGGAGAGCCATGCGCTGGCGTGTTTTAAGATTGAGAGATAACAATTGATAGTGTTGATTATCAGTTACAGGGACTTCCCATGGGTGAATTCCATGCCGGATGGGAGAGGCTCGCCGGAAGGGATTGATGTCGGTTTGGAAAACAAACAGTTGATTTGGAAAAAGATCGCCGTTGGTACGGCTTTATGATTGCTGATGACGAATCTACTGGGAACAGGTTGAAGCAGAAATGTCTACCGTGAGTATGCCTTGGGAAGTTCGGGTCGGGACGGTAGGAGCTGGAGGATAATCGTTTTTGATGAAACCGATGACTATCCTGTGACGCAGAGCGGTTCCCTCGAAACGGTTCTGTATATCAAGCACTTTCTGTTGAAGGTGGATAGTGGTCAATCGGGGGAAATGAGGTGACGGTGGTACTATTCAAAATTTGCGTTTTAAGGAAGGAAATGGATTGGACGGAGAGATTTATCTTGCTCGAGTTAGTTTGGGCAAACCATTCGGAAAATGACGCCACACAGCCAATTGAAATGAAATGTCCGGCAGCCGGAATAAGTGATTTGGCATGGAAACCTCCTTTCCAATTATCCATGGGGGGAATGTTGCCGGGCAGGACGTGTTGTTGTTTATGCCGGATTCTAATGGTTTAAAGCCTGATTGGTTATCGAATAAAATTTTTCTTTGTCCGGATTGCAAGAGGTAAGGTCGATCAGTTGAATATTGCTCATTTTGATATAGGGGAGCAGCAGGAGGTTTTCTTTGAAGAGTGAGTAACGTGGCCTTCGTGACGGATATGGAAAGAATCAAGGGAAGAATTGGAATTCCAGCTCTTTGCTGTCGACCGAGGAGTATTTTTGTACTCATACGGAGAATGGGAATGCCGGATTTGTTATCCCGGATCATTTATCATTAGAGACGGGTGTGCATATTGCGGATCAAGCGGTGAAAGTGGATGTGGAGTTAAATCCCGGGGAAGGCGTATTGCGCAGTTGCCGGTTATGGTTGGAAAGAAAAATACCTATCAAGCGGAAGTGCATTTGAAAGATTTTGCTTTGGATAAATTATGCCGAATGATTTCGTTGGGGCAATTACCGCCAATCTTTTGGCTTCGGGGAAGGGTTTGATTGGAAAGAGGCGATGGCGAAAGTGGATTTTGAATTAGCATCCTTATATTATAACGGGTATGATTATAAAAATGTGATTTTGGATGCGGCATTGAAAGATCAAGAATTGACCAAGGGGAATTATGGCGTGGTAATCAGGAGTTGATTTGGGAATGAAATTCGATTTACGTGCGCTGACGAGAACGCGTACAAGATAAGTTTTGAATGGAGATCTTGAAAATGTAGATCTGAAAGGATTGCATTTTACGCCGGAAAACATGGTTTTTCTTTGGGACTGGACGTGAATGCTGAATTAAAGTCGGACAGTACATCATCTTTACAGGCTGTTTTTTCGAATATCGTCTTACAGGACTTTGCCACTCGTAAGTTGGGAAATCTGGAGGTCACTTTTCTCCGGTTTGCAAAACAAGACATTGTTGGATGTCAAAGCGGGAGACCTGACCATGAAGTTTGAGGGAGATGGTGGAGGCTACGCTTTTAGTCGATCGTTTTAGTGTCGCTAGCGGATTGTTGGTTGAGCAGATTGAGAAACATGATTTTAACATGGAAAAATTGAACGAACTGCTACCTGATTTCCGGTTGACGATAGACGCCCAGCAAGAGAATTTATTGAATAGTTACTTGAAAAGCAGCGGAATACGCTTTTGAACGAATGAATGTCGATTTAGGAACCGATGTATCACGTGATTTCGGGGTAAGTTCAAAGGTGTATGGATTGAATATCGAGGGGATTGTTTTGGATAGTGTATTGATATATGCAAGACAGAAGGACGTGGCTTTACGCTATGGCGTGGATGTATTCGGGGCTAAGGATCAATTGGAAGGATTGGCTCAACTGACAGTGGAAGGAAACGTGGAGGCGATCAGATAAATGTAAGAATACGTGAACATGCAGAACAGGAATGGGGAAATATTCAATATCGGGGCTAATATTGCTTTTGCAGGACAGTGCTTTTAGCGTGAGTATTTCTCCCGATCCTCTTATCTTGGGATATGTTTCATGGCAGATAAACCGGGGCAATTTTATTCGTTTTGAAAAAGGGGAAATTCCGGCAGCTAACTTGCAAATGCTGAATGGAGACAAGCGGATTCGTTTGATTTCGAAGAAGATGCAGATCACAAACCGGCCTCCTTAATTGTCGACATTAAAGGTGTTGATTTGGGTGGTTTATCTAAAGCACTGTCATTTATCCCGGATATATCCGGTTTGTTAGATTGATGTGCAGATGTATAGCAAGAATAACGTGATTGATGTTAACGGGACGGTCAATGTGGATGATTTTTTATTATGGGAAAGAGCGTGTGGGATTTGGGATTAGTATTAAATATCGATTGTCGCAACAGACAGTGCATGACGTGGATTTTTCCTTATCGGTGGATGGGGTAAAGGCACTTTTGACCAAGGTAAATTAATGACAGGAGTTGAAGATAAAATATTGCATTGATATAGACATTCCTAAATTCCTTTGCGGGTTGCGGGAGCCTTTACTCCACCGGTATAATGAAATGGATGGAGACATGATCGGGGCTTTTCAGGTGAAGGGACAAATGAATCAACCATTGATAAATGGAGATTTGCGTTTCAAGGACGGAACCATAGAAGCTTTGATGATCGGGACGACCTTTAAAATAGATTCTTCGGCTATCGTGATTCGTGATAATCTTTTGGATTTTAATCATTTCGGGTTGATTGCTCCTAATAAACAGCGATTAGAACTATTGGGAACGGTTGATTTCGCATCCTTCTCGGCCATAAAAATGGATGCCTCTGTTCAAGCGAAGAATTTCCAGGCCATGAAGGTGAAAGAAAATACGGAGACCATGGTTTTGCAGGGAAAGTGTTTGTTGATCTCTCGGCAACCTTGAAAGGAATGTTGGATAATCTGAAGGTCAGGGAAATATTAACTTGCTGGATAATAGTGAAGTCTATTACACGTTGAAATCTTCGCCTTTGGAATTGACGGTTGAGTGCGGATGTCGTGCGTTTCGTTTCGTTCAGCGACACGACTCAATTGGCCGCGGCTTTGATGAGTTGCAGCAGGTTAGTTCCGTGAATCTGGATTTGCTCATGTCCGTGAATATCGCACCGTTAGTTGGGTTGAACGTGTTACTATCATCGAACGGGCAGAACCGGGTAGCAATAAATGGGGGGAAATCTGACTTATACATTGAATCCGGTGGAGAGACCCGCCTCGTGGGAAGATACGTTCTGACGAGTGGAATCGTTTCTTACGGTCTGCCGGTGATCGGGCAGAAGGATTTCAAGATACAAGATGGTAGTTTCGTGGAATGGACCGGGGACTTGGCTAACCCGACCTTGAATATAACGGCTGCGGAGACAATTTCGGCTAGCGTGACGGATGATAGCCAGAAATCCCGCCTAGTGACGTTCAATGCCATGATCAAGATTTCAAACACGTTGGAGAAACTGGACATCACGTTTGATCTTGCCGCAGAAGGGGATATAACGATACAGAACCAATTGGCAGCGATGACTGCCGAGGAGCGTTCAAAGGAGGCGATGAACATGATGATTTACGGAACTTATTCCGGGCCGGGGACGGTGGCAAGTCCAATGCTTCTGATAATGCCCTGAATAATTTCGTGGAAAACGAATTGAATCAATGGTCTCGGAAACATTTGAAGAATATGGATTTGACGTTTGGTATTAATACCTATAATCAAGTGTCAGAGGCAGGAGAATCTAAGAAAACGGATTATTCTTATCAATTTTCGAAACGACTGTTTAATAATAAGGTGCGGGTGAAAGTCGGGGGCGAATCTCCACGGATAATGACCCTGCGGCCGGGGAGTAGAGGAGAATCTTGTGGATGACATTGCCATCGAGTACGTGTTTGGAAAGAATCCGAACTTTTTCTAAAGATCTTCCGGCACACGGGCTACGAGAGCGTCTTGGAGGGTGAAGTGACGCAAACCGGTATCGGTGTGGTATTAAGAAAGAATTTCCAAAAATTCATGGATATATTCCGCCGTAAAAAGAAAGTACAAGTAGAATCCCAAAATAGAACCGATAGAAAATGAAAAGTCTGGGAAATAGTTTATTTGTTATTATAGTATTCATGATATTGGGTAGCTCTTGTTCTCAGACGAAGAGGTTGACCGAAGGTGAGGTGTTATACACCGGGGGTGAAGAAGATGAATATAGAGACCGCCAAAGGGGTAAAGTTGGAGGGACCGAAAAGTTCGGCTATTTCCGGTCCGTTAGGTTTCCCGCCTAATAACCCGTTGTATGCCCTTACATACGTTCCCCGTTTCCGGTTGGGTTGTGGGTGTATAACTGGAATGTGAAGAAAGAGAAGGATTAAAGCATTGGTTATACAAAAATTGGCCAAGAAACCCGTGTTAATCTCTGATGTACAGCCGGAACTACGCTTGAAAGTGGCGGAGAATGCTGCCAGCGAATACGGTTATTTCGGGGTGAAATCCAGTTACGAGATTATTCCGAACAAACGGAATCCCAAGAAAGCGAAAAATCAGTTATAATGTTTATGTGCCGGAAGCTTACTTGCTGGGAACTGTTGAATTTTGGGGCTGGACAGGGGAGAATGGATAGTCTGATACAGAGAACGCAAGGGGGTGCTTGTTAAAATCCGGGGCGGGTATAATTTGTACACGATGGAAGATGAGCGAACCCGGATAACTAAAATGTTCCGGAATAGCGGGTATTATTATTTTCAATCGGATTATATCGAATTTTTGGTTGACACGACACGCGAAAGGCGGGTAGCGGATGTTCGTATTGCTTTGAAACATGGTGTCCCGGCGGTAGCCTTTGCAACCGTACAAGGTGGGGAAACGTGGAACTTGTTCTGGAAAATTCCGATCAGTCAGAGACACAAGATACCTTGTCTTATAAGGGGATAGAGGTGAAATACACGAAACCGTTGGACGTGAAGCCCAAGGTCCTCGCTCGTTCCATGCATTTACTTCCCGGAGACACTTATTCGTTCTGGCGACAGAATCGAACGCAGACGAGTCTGGCCCGGCTTGGGATTTTTAAATATACCAACCTGAACGTGACCCGGGCGGATAGCGTGAAAAAGTCCGGTTTCGGAAGTTTGGACTTTAGTATTAATGCCGTGTACGACTTACCGATAGAGACGGAAATAGAAGTAGATGTTTCCTCTAAATCCAATAATTTGCTCGGGCCCGGTTTGTCGTTGGGAATAACGAATAAGAATTTATTCCGGGGCGGGGAGAACCTGACCTTTAAGTTGAATGGGGCTTACGAATGGGAAATCGGGGATAAAAAAGACAAATTCAAATTCCGGGTTAATCAATTCTTACGAGTTGGTGTGAACGTCGGTTTGTCATTGCCTCGCTTGCTGGTACTAACTTCCTGAAAAGTAGCAAGGAGTTTGCCGAACGTACGAATTTCCAGATTGAGTAGATTTTTGAATCGCCATATTCTTTTTCCGGATGCTTTCTTTCACGGGATCTCAGTTATGATTTTCCAAAGCTCGTGGAGTGTTCCACGATAACACCTTTGAAGATCACGTACGACCCATTTGTTGCAGACTTCGAAAGAATTTGATGAAACGATGGAGAATAACCCGGCGATAGCGATGAGTTTCAAGAATCAGTTGATTCCTTCCATGTCCTATTCGTACACTTATGACAGGGCGGCAACAAGACGGAATCCCAATCGATTGTACTGGCAGAATACGATTATGTCGGCAGGAAACATTCTTTCCGCCGTACAATATATCACGGGAAATCATCAGGGGCAAAACAAGAAGTTGTTCGGTAATATCTACTGCAATTCTTGAAATTAACCTCTGAAGTAATCGTGTACCGTAAGATAACGGAAACCTCTTCTGGCAACCCGCTTTATGGGGGCATCGGTTGTGCTTACGGGAATTCCCGGGTGATGCCGTATAGCGAGCAATTTTATATCGGGGGAGCGAATAGTATCCGGGCGTTCACGATCCGGTCAATTGGCCCCGGTAGCTATCATCAGGAAAGTGATAACAAAACGGCTTATCTGGATCAGACGGGAGATATTAAATTGGAAGGGAACGTGGAACTTCGTTTCAAAATCATGTATCAACTGAATGGGGCTATCTTTTTGGATGCCGGTAACGTGTGGGTGTTGCGGAATGACCCGAAACGTCCGGGCGGGGAGTTTAAGTTGGCAGGTTTGTTAAAAGAGATTGCTTTGGGAACAGGTTTCGGCCTACGTTATGACTTTGGTTTTATCGTACCGGGGTGATCTGGGAATTGCTTTGCATACTCCTTACAAGAATCCGGATAAGTCGGGATATTATAATATCCCCAAGTTCAAGGATGGTTTAAGGTTCCACTTGGCGATCGGTTACCCGTTCTAAAAGAAAAATATTGGCGTGAGATGACTTGAATTGTCATACTTTTATCGGCTTGATATTTCCTTTTTTGTACCCTTTTTTTTTTGTTGATTATATTTTGAATTAAGTGAGAGTTAAGGGGAGTTAAGTTATCAAGTAAGAGGATTGACGTGTCCCCACGTTTTAAACCCGTTTAGCAACTGGCTTTGCTGTTTAGATAGAATATTTGTGAGATATTTGGAGTGGCCTATTTCCCCGTTACTTCCCCTTTATTTTGTTTCGGGTTTAAAATAAAGAGCGTGCATTGCGGACACGCTCTTCCGGTGTGATTTTTTTCTAAAATTTTCCTGACAATTAGAATGCAAACATTACTCGTAATTGCAGTTGATGAAAATTCTCGTCATCCGGGAAATATACGTTACTCAAGTTAGCGTATTGATATTCTCCCATGATTTTAATGTATTGATTGAAAGAATAATTCAATCCAAGTGTTACTGAGTGCATGGTACCCCCGTCAATACTAGAAGAATAGGGGTAGTCTACAACTTTTCCGTTCGGGTAGAACTTGTGATTACCAATCAAGAAAAATGTCCCCTGTCAGTAATATCTGTTAAGTTCGTGCAAGAGTAGCGAGCTACGAGTTCCAAACCGCCTTTGTCTCCCATGCCTTTTAATAAACCGTATTCGTCATCGTAGGTATAAGCTTTACCGCAGAGCAGGTAACCGAATTCTACGTAACCACCGTTCATGATTGTGGGACGTAATTTGTTTTCCACTTCTCCATCCTTCAACATTTGTCCAACTTTGTTGGCCACCTAATTGACTTTCAAATAAGGTTTGATCATCACGGTCTTTCCATACTTTTTTCCAGATGAATTCTCCGCGAGCAAATACACGGTCGCTCTTGAATAAGAATTCGGGACTGATGGTGAAGGCATCTTTGGCCCAAGGAAGGTCACAACTTAAAAATTTAGTAGTTTCATCCACGTAAGTTTGCATGTTGGCTGCCACGTGCATGTTCGTTTTATAAACGCCGTCTTGGTAAATCTCTCCACCGTTAATTCTTTGGTAACGTAATCCTGTACCGAATTGTAAGGTGATGTTGTTATCGTTGATGGGTTTCCATAACCAACGTCCACTTAAGCTAAATCCTTGATAACCTTCTTCTTGCTCGTTGTATTTCAGTTGAGAGAAAATACCTTTGATCGGCAAAGAAATGTCTGTTGAAGAATTTGTAAGTAGCTCCCAGTGATCCGCCCGGATCAATGCTTGGGAAACTGACGGACGGCTGATAAAGTGATAGTTATATGAGCTAGTCATCATGCTCATGCTTGACGGCTCGTTATAATAACCGGCTTTTACCAAATGGATTCCTTTTAAACTTTCTTTGAAGGTATATTGTGCGAATAGGTTTTTTTGGCTGAATTCACCGTTACCGAAGCCGAAGTCCGCGTAGATAAACAATTTTCCGTAAGTTAAAGAGGCATGAATACGAGCGTCCGTGATGGCAGCACCGGATTTCATCGGGGTCCATTCCGTGTGATAATAAGCTACGTCTGCAAACATACGACCACCGATGCTTGCTTTAAGATCGTTTTCTTTATTGACATATTTCAATAAAGGATTTACATCTTCTTGGGCTTTCACTGCAGTGGTAGATAACATCGCGGCTACCATCATGGCAGGTAATAATATGTATTTTTTCATTACAATAATCGATTAAAAATTATTTTTCGTAACCTAAATTATCCAGTACCTCGCGAGCATCAGGAATTTCTGTTGGTGCGGGAGATTTTCTGTAACCAAAGTCAACCATGTATTGAAGACTCATATCCGTGTGGTTCGTGAAGAATGCATCCAAGTAAGGAGCTTCGTAGCGGGGAACCACCATCACTACCCCAGTTGTATTGGCCGAAATATTTAGCCATTTGGTCATAAGTATCGAATGAATACGGGTGATTCTTCATTTTTGCACGGTGAATCAAGTTGTGTTGCCACGGGTAATTTAATTCAGGATAATTGTTCGGGGCTCCGGCAATGCAGGGTCCAATGAAATGTGCTTTGTATTTTACTGCCAAGTTGATGAAAGAGGCATATCCTTGAGGATCATCGTAAGTTAAGTCTGTTGCTCCGGTTCCTTTCCATAACAAGAAACACATCGGAACTTGACCATCAAATAGGTCGCATACGCGAAGTTAAACTTTGTAACGAGAAAGTTTGAAGAATAACTTTTCCATTCGTGTTACCAACGTTAATTTTACCGTCTTTGTAGAAAGGATTGCTTTCAGGTTCTTCACCTCCGGCGATAATGTTCATGTTAAGCTTTTCAGCGAATCCGGTTACATTTTCCATTTTAACTCGTTGTATACCATTTGTTCAAAAGTTAGATGGATTTAACCACGGCTCTTTGAATTCGATATAAATTCGACGGGGATGTTTCCACTCGTACCGAGATCATCTTTAACATAGCCGAATCTCATAACGAACAACTTTATCTTTTACACCGAAGTTTACCGGATTACTGAATTCTTCATTCGTTGCAACCATCTTTTTACGACTCTTTCATTTTCGCAGAGCATCTCCCCAGATATTTACATGACCTGTGGGTAGTGGGGCATCTTGAGCATACCTTTTCCAATTTGAATCCTTTGGAATACATGATCAAGTCCTGAAGGGTAGAGATGTATTGATGATTCTCAGAAAATCCTTTACGGGCTTGTTCTTGACTAACAGCATCTTGATTGAACCAAGTTCCTGCATCCAAAAAGCATCAATTCATAGTAAGTATAAGAACAGGGATAGTTGGGAACGAATGCTTTTTTATCCGCGTCAATCAACGAATCGATTTTTGTGCGCTGTAACCTAAAAAGGTCATAATATTCCCTTCTTGTTTTTTCCGGGAATCTTTCACCAAAAACATCTTCAATATTTGTGGTACGTTTTAAGTCCGTGTCATGCAAGGCTAGAATAACACCATCCTTAGAAACCTGTAAGTCTGCCTCCAGATAATCGGCTCCCATTTCACGAGCCCAACGGTAAGCTGCTTCGGTTTCTTCCGGAGTCCAGTACGTGGAGCCACGGTGAGCTACTACTGCATACTGGGGAACGTAATCCCGCACTTTTTGTAATTCTGTTGATAGGGTGTCTACATGTACACGCTCAGAGTCAACAAACGTGTCGTTAAATTTCTGATTTTCGCATGACATGAAAGCCAAGGCTATGCTACATGCCATTGCAATTCTCCATGATTTATTAACCATAATTTATTAAATTTGAATTATTTGGTATTCATTATTTTCTATTTTGCACCAGGTATTGTTCCTCCTTGTAAGTAAAGCCGACGAAAACGATGGACAAGGCGCAGGCGACGAGCAACAGCACGAACGTCCCGTCCCACCCGAATGAACTTTCCGCCACGTATCCCATCACCACGTTCGCCAGGATAGCCGTCCCGAAGAAGTACCCGAAGAACCCGGTCAACCCGGCCGATGTCCCGGCCGCGTTCTTGGGAGCCAGGTCAAGCGCTTGCACCCCGATAAGCATCACCGGGCCGTAGATGAAGAAACCGATGGCGATCAAGGATAGCGTGACAATCATGTAGTTATCCGAGAATTGCCAGTAAAGGAAGATAAACAAAGCCACCAGGGCCATGAATATGATCGTCGTGATAGCGCGGCGTCCCTTGAACACCACGTCACTCAACCACCCGCAAACAAGCGTGCCCGGGATAGCGGCAAACTCGTAGGCGAAATAAGCCCAGCCGGCCTCTTTAATATCGTACCCTTGCGCCTCCTTCAAGTAGGTCGGGGCCCAGTCCAGGCAACCTGTAACGAACCATGTAAACGAAGGCGTTAGCGATGGCGATAAACCACAACATCTTGTTATTCAGCACGTACTTGAAGAAAATCTCTCTCGTGGTGAGGACTTCCTCCTGCTTTTCGCTGTAATTTTTCGGGTAATCGTTCCGCCATTTCTCTATCGTCGGTAACCCGCAGGACTGCGGGGTGTCACGAATCAACACGTACGCCAGCAGGGCCACGAACAGGGCCACCGCCGCCGGGAAAATATAGGTACCAATGATAAAGTACTTTGAACTGTCCACCCCGTAGAACCACGACCCGAACCACATGGCCCCGTACACGGCCATCGGGCCCACGAGAGCGCCACCCACGTTATGGGCGCAATTCCAGATAGACATTTTCGTCCCGCGTTCCTTCACGGAAAACCAGTGTGTCATCACCCGGCCGCAGGGAGGCCATCCCATCCCGTTAAACCACCCGACCAGGAAGTTCAACACCGCCATGATCACGATGGAAGTCGTGCTTGCCCCGAACAGCTCGATCGGCACGGCCATGAACATCATGGACAGGGCCGCCAGTACCAACCCCAGGGGAAGGAACACCCGCGCGTTGCTACGATCCGAAACGCTCCCCATCAAGAACTTCGACAGGGCGTAGGCCACCGCGTTCAACGACAACACGATACTCAGCGATCCCTTGTCGAACCCGTAAGGTCCGGCGGGGTCTGTTAGAAACGGCATCGCCATCGAGAAGTTCTTCCGCACGATGTAGTAGCCGGCGTAACCGATGAAGATTCCGACAAAGACCTGCCAACGCAGGCTCTTGTAAGTCGAGTCGATCTTACCTTCCGGTAATAAATCCTTGTGAGGTGCTGGTTTTAAAAATTCCACATGTTATTAGATTTTATTGTAAAAAACCATTTACAACTACCTAATAACTTAAAAACAAGTATGTTAATAAAATTCGATTGATAAAGAGGTAATGCCTTAGTAGCTATTCTAACTTGTATTTTTGCATCATAAAAAGGATGGATAAAACCTCTCAAATTTATTCATCCTTTTTGTTGTTCACGACAAGCCTAGATTGTCGCTGTTAGTTGTTTTTCTAATCCAGCTAATTTCTGTGAAAGAAGTTCCATGTCCCTGCTCACCTTCTCGTTCGTTATCTTTGCATAAATCTGCGTGGTTTTTATATTTGTGTGGCCTAGAATTCGGCTTACGGTTTCAATGGGCATACCTTTCGCCAATGTAAGCGAAGTCGAGAAGGTGTGGCGTCCAACATGAAAAGTAAGTTTAATCTTGAATCCGCATTGTTTACCGATGTTTTTCAATATATTATTACATGACCAGTTACTTGGAACGGCAAATAAACGATCATCCCCGGTCTTGCCTTCATATTTTGCAATTATTCGTTTGGGTACATCCAATAGTCGGATATTCGAATCGACATTTGTTTTCTGCCTACGCGTGATGATCCATAAATGGCCATCCAAGAATGTTTGCAGGTTATTCTTGGTTAAATTTTTAATATCGGAATAGGCCAATCCCGTAAATGCCGCAAAAACAAATAGAGCACGCACAAGCTCATAGGATTTATTTTTTTTCATGGGGCTTTCATTAACAATTGTAGTTCCTCTTCCGAAAGAAAGCCCCGATCCACTTGTTCAGCACTGATCATATAACCTGCAAATGGATTAACAACAAGTAACCCTTCATTTCGTGCAACGGAGATAATATGCTTTACTCAATCATATACAACCAAATTGTATTTGTACAACATCCCCGGACCGTACGTAAAAATGCTCGAAACCGTTAATAAAAGAGAGATTTAATTCTTTTAATGATATATCTTCACGCTTATATTCTTTCAGAATGTAAGCTTGCATTAGTTTATAAAGATTACAATATTTTTTGTACGTATTCTGGGTTCGACCGTTACCTACCTTACGAGCAAATAATTCATTATGCCAAGCGAACAACTTGAGAAACATATCTTGCTTTATACCAATTCCCAAATAAGCATTTTTACTTGTTCAGCTGTAACACCTCCACCCGCTTGTATCATTTCTTGATAACGATTGTTTATTGTTACCCGAATTTGTTCCAACTGCCGGTTTATATCTTTCGCTTTCTCACTTTTTCCCATGGCTTTCCCTGCCTTACTATCCCATAATTCAGGGGGAACACTCATTTAAGACTGAATTGAACAATTCCCTTGTTTATAGTTATCCTTCCCATTAATGGTAGGCTGTTATCACTTTTGGGAACGTTACGCTTGACGTAAAATAACAACTTGAATGTACTACGCATAATTCTTAATTTTTTTTTATAATTGATAAGAAGTTGAAATAAAGCAAACACTTCCCATTTGACAAATTTTTAGATATAATGAAGTTTACTCTTGCATCATTTATCATTCAAGAGTACATATAAAAAAGCAATTCTTTCATCTCTAAAAAGTAAAACTTAAAGTGCAAGAATTGTTTAAAGTATATTTGCAGCTTGCTAAATCAAGGTAACGGATAAGTAACTGAACAAACTCTTTATTATATTTCAATATTTGAAAGGAAATAAAAATGCAATCTCTATATTTCATCTTGCAAAGATAAATTACAGGGAGTTTATATAATCCAATATTGTATGACGCTTAAAGCTTTTCAAAACAATTTTTCCAACAAGATAGTCAACTTTCCTAACAAGACTTCATTCATTGTCATTAACTTTTTGACTTCTTCATCTCTAGCTTGTAACGAAGACGCTTGTTTGCCTACAATTTCTACAAGATGGCGAACCGTGAGTTCGTCGTTATCCCGCACAGAAAGATCTCTAGAAGTTTCCGCCGTTGCTGCATTCCCTTACGATATTTGTCGCCTTCACCTGTTAAAAGCCATCTTCGATTTACTCCCAATAAACGACTCATCACTTCCAACTTTGTAGTGTCGGGTTTTGTTTTATTTTTCAAGTAGTTGGAAATCGTTGTTGCTGACATATGTAAGGCTTTCGCTACTTTATATTTTGTGTACCCCTGCTCGTCCATTACCTTTTGTAATCTTTCTGAAAATGACATACCGCTTTATTTAGAATTACTATAAATTATGTTACTTTGTCAGAAAATAATCCAACATAAATTTGTTTCCATCCAAGTTTGTATTACCTTCGTACATCGTTTGTTACAAATATAGCGATTATTGGTGAAAACCCCAAGCAATTGGGGTATGTTAATCGGTTGGTGATGTGAGGAGACAAAGCATTTTCCCGTTATGCTTTTGTCTCCTCTTTTTTTCTCAAGGTATACCTATTTATTATATACAAAATTCATATACCATTTTATAGTGATAATTCTTCGTATAATCCAGATGAATACATTCCTAGAATACAAACGATTAAATGATAATCATGCATCTTCTACTTTATTAATATGGAATTTTGAAACTATTGAAATAAGATCTCCTCATGTTTCTTTTTTCCAGATTATTTTATTTCATTCGAAATAAAAAAATACTTTTTCTTTTGTTTCGATTTTGATCAAAAAAGTTGCTTTTTAAATTTTGATATGTTTCGTTTTATTCATTTCTTTGTGGTGAAAAAAATAAAATTTCATACACATGAAGCAGAACGAAACTACACAATCGTTTGATGTGATAATCATCGGAGGTGGCGCTACCGGCGCCGGAACTGCCAGAGATTGCTCTCGCAGGGGTATAAAAACACTTCTATTGGAAAGATTCGACATCTCTACCGGTGCCACGGGGAGAAATCACGGCTTATTGCACAGTGGAGCCCGTTACGCCGTGACTGACAAAGAGTCCGCAGAAGAATGTATCAAAGAGAATATGACTCTCCGCAAAATTGCCAGTCATTGTGTAGAAGAAACAGATGGTTTATTCTTAAGTTTACCAGAGGATGATCTTAGCTATCAGGCCAAATTTGTCGAGTCATGTAAGCAGGCGGGAATTCGTGCGGACATCATCGACCCGAAAGAAGCATTACGTCTAGAACCATCTGCAAACCGGGATATTATCGGGGCGGTAAGAGTACCGGATGGCGCCGTGGACCCGTTTCGCCTGACGGCATCCAACGTGATGGACGCCAAACTGCATGGAGCAACGATACTCACATACCAAGAAGTCATCGAGATCATACGAGAGCAAAATCGGGTGATTGAGTAAAAGTTCTAGATCATAAAACAAACGAAATCAAATCCTATTATGCTACTATTGTTGTCAATGCCGGAGGAATCTGGGGACATATATAGCAAAACTTGTGGATATTAATATAAATATGTTGCCTTCGAAAGGAGCATTACTGATTTTTGGACATCGAGTAAAACAATATCGTCCTGAACAGGTGTCGTAAACCAGCCGATGCTGACATTCTTGTTCCGGGCGACACGATCTGCCTCATTGGAACAACATCTAGTAAAGTGCCTTTTGAAGAAATTGATCACATGAAAGTAACCCCGGAAGAGGTTGACGTGCTGTTACAAGAAGGGGGAAAAGATGGCACCCATTCTGGCTCAAACTCGTATATTAAGAGCATATGCCGGAGTGCGCCCGCTAGTTGCGTCTGACAACGATCCAAGCGGCCGAAGTGTAAGTCGGGGAATCGTGCTCTTGGATCATGCAACCCGTGACGGGTTGGAAGGATTTATCACGATCACGGGGGAAATTAATGACCTACCGGTTGATGGCCGAGTGGACAACAGATTTGATATGTAAAAAACTCAACCTTTCAGCCATTTGTACGACAGCACGGAAAAGCTTCCTGGTTCAAGGGAGAGTATAGAAGAAATCAGCAAAAAAATCATATCCGTACCTCTTACGCAACGCAATTCGACGATTTACAGGCATGGAGATATGGCCGATCGTTTTTCTGAAAATACGCCATTAGACAATAGCTTGATATGTGAATGCGAAGAGGTTTCTGTTGGCGAGGCAAAATACGCCTTAAACGAGCTGGATGTAAACAATCTGGTTGACTTGAGACGAATAACTCGCGTCGGTATGGGAACCTGCCAAGGAGAACTTTTGTGCGTGTCGTGCCGCTGGTTTAATGAGCGATATGAATAAAGTATGCACGAATAGAGCCAAGGCTGATCTTGCTTCTTTCTTGAACGAAAGATGGAAAGGGATGTCGCCCATTGCCTGGGGAGACACGTTGCGCGCAGAGTGAGTATACGGCCTGGATTTATGAAGGCGTTTGTGGTTTAACATCATCATAAGAAATAACATGAAATTCGATACAATCATCATCGGTGGTGGCTTATCCGGCTTAATCAGTGGAATTTATTTGTCCCAACGGGGTCAGCGATGTTATCATATCATCGGGGACAAAAGTGCTTTGCATTTTTCTTCCGGGTCATTTGATTTATTAAATAATTTACCCGATGGGACAAGCGTCAAAAGCCATTGATGCGATAAGCGAACTCGTCAAACAAGCTCCCACGCATCCTTATGCCAAGCTTGGCGAAACCAAGTTTAAGGAATTAGCCCAACAAGCTGAAGAATTTTTTAAAAATGCAGGAATTTCTACCCAAGGGAATCACGAAGAGAATCATTATCGAGTGACTCCAATGGGGACATTGAAACCCACCTGGCTCACGCTTAAAAATTTATTAATAAGCGAAAACGAAAAATGTTTACCAATCCAGCATCCGGGCATCTTTAACATCACGGGATTCCTTGATTTTTACACGCGATTCATTGCGGATGAATTCCTAAAATGGGAGCCAAATGCAGTATTCATTCTATCAATTTCCCGGCTCTTGAAAATTTGCGTAAGAATCCGACAGAGATGCGCTCCGTTAATATTGCCCGGGTATTTGACAAGCAAGAAAATATAAAAGAATTAGCCCGAATACTAAAAGCGGAAAGCGGAAATTGTGATTCAATTATTTTACCCGCGATCACGGGGTTGAATCGGGAAGATGTGGTAGATTACTTGCGAAAAGAAATCAACAAACCAATCTATCTCTTGCAAACTCTTCCTCCTTCCGTTCCGGGTATACATACACAACAAAAACTTCGTTCTGTCTTCCAGCAAAATGGAGGCGTTTTCATGCTGGGAGATAATGTTTTACGCGCAGATATAAAAGGTAACAGAATTTCACAGATTTTACTCTTTTTCAATCATGGGGACATTCCTTTCGTTGGACAAAATTTTATTCTTGCCACAGGAAGCTATTTCAGTCAAGGATTGATTGCCAGTACAGAAAAAATATACGAACCAATTTTTGATCTCGATGTAACATTTGCCCCGAATAGGACACAATGGTATAACAGCGACGTGTTTGACACACAACCTTATCAATCTTTCGGGATCAAAACCGACAGCACGTTCCGTTGTACCCGAGAAGGCAAAATCTTTGAGAATCTTTATGCAGCCGGGGCAATCCTTGAGGATTCAATCCTTTGAAAGAGGGATGCGGGGCAGGGTTTCCATTTGAGTGCCATGTATATAGCAGAACAGATTTTAAGTAAATAAAGAAGCCATGAATCTCCAACAACATAATATCAGCGACAACAATTTTGAACAATGTATCAAATGTACGATCTGTACCGTTTATTGTCCTGTAGCAGCAGTAAATCCCAATTATCCGGGTCCCAAACAAGCAGGCCCCGATGGAGAACGCCTACGGTTGAAAAATTCAACTTCTATGATGAATCCTTGAAATATTGTATTAACTGTAAAAGATGTGAAGTCGCTTGTCCTTCGAACGTGAAAATCGGAGACATTATCCAAGCAGCTCGAATTAAATATAGCAAAAAACAACCGAAACTCCGAGACTATATTCTAGCTAATACAGATCTTGTCGGAACGTTATCCACTCCGTTTGCCCCGATCGTGAATACAACTTTGGGCCTAAAGCCAGTGAAAGCAATTTTGGATGGGGTTATGAAAATCGACCATCGACGCACGTTCCCCAAATACGCTTTCGGCACTTTCGAAAGCTGGTATAAAAAAGTCGCAGAGAAACAAGCCGCCTATCCAAGCCAAGTAAGCTATTTCCATGGGTGTTACGTAATTACAACAATCCCTCAGCTGGGAAAAAGATTTAATTAAGGTCATGAATGCTTTTTAGCATCGGGGTGCAACTTTAGAAAAAGAAAAGTGCTGTGGGGTCGCCTTGATTTCCAACGGATTGATCAAACAAGCACAAAAACAGGCTCGTACGAATATAAATTCGATTCGAAAGTCCGTGTTGGAGAAAATATACCCGTGATAGCAACTTCTTCAACCTGCACGTTTACGATTCGAGACGAGTATCCTCACTTGTTGGATATTGATAACGCTGATGTTCGTGAGGACGTGGAGTTGGCTACTCGGTATATCTATCGTTTGTTAAGCCAAAAGAAAACAAAATTGAATTTTAAAACAGGCCAGAAAATCAAAGGTCGCCTACCACACGCCCTGCCCACATGGAAAAACTGGGATGGGCTTACTATTCTATCGAGTTGTTGAAATTAATCCCGAATATCGAATTAACCATATTAGATTCGCAATGTTGCGGTATTGCGGGAACTTACGGTTTCAAAAAAGAGAATTATAAAACCTCTCAAGACATAGGAGAACCTTTATTCAAGCAAATAGAAGCACTTGACATTGATTACGTGGTTACCGATTGCGAAACATGCAAATGGCAAATCGAAATGTCTACCTCTAAACCTTGTGAACATCCTATATCAATATTAGCCAATACATTAGAGTGATTTTAATTCCATCACTCTAATGCATTTTTTGATTATATATCGAAAATCAATGTGTTAAAATCAAAATTCAAACGATTTTTTTTTTCGAAAAACATTTTGTTTTAAAATTCAATTCCCATACATTTGTTGCATAATGAAACAAAGTGATCGCAAAAAGAAAGCAATCGATTTCGATTTCATTCGAGGAAGGAAGAAGTGCGGCGTCCATTAAAAGAATGATAATTATGAATCGGCAAAGAAACACGATACAAGAATGTATTTTGGGGGAGGATAGAACAAGTCCGTAGAGCCCAAAAAACGTGGAAGTGTGTTTATAACAAAATATTTTTACAATAAAAATCTAATAACATGTGGAATTTTTTAAAACCAGCACCTCACAAGGATTTATTACCGGAAGGTAAGATCGACTCGACTTACAAGAGCCTGCGTTGGCAGGTCTTCGTCGGCATCTGCATCGGTTACGCCGGCTATTACATCGTGCGGGAAGAACTTCTCGATGGCGATGCCGTTTCTAACAGACCCCGCCGGACCTTACGGGTTCGACAAAGGGATCGCTGAGTATCGTGTTGTCGTTGAACGCGGTGGCCTACGCCCTGTCGAAGTTCTTGATGGGGAGCGTTTCGGATCGTAGCAACGCCCGCGTGTTCCTTCCTCTAGGATTGGCACTGGCGGCCTTGTCCATGATGTTCATGGCCGTGCCGATCGAGCTGTTCGGGGCAAGCACGACCTCCATCGTGATCATGGCGGTGTTGAACTTCCTAGTCGGGTGGTTTAACGGGATGGGATGGCCTCCCTGCGGCCGCGTGATGACTCACTGGTTCTCCGTGAAGGAACGCGGGACGAAAAATGTCTATCTGGGATTGCGCCCATAACGTGGGTGGCGCTCTCGTGGGCCCGATGGCCGTGTACGGCGCCATGTGGTTCGGCTCGTGGTTCTACGGGGTGGACAGTTCAAAGTACTTTATCATTGGTACCTATATTTTCCCGGCGGCGGTGGCCCTGTTCGTGGCCCTGCTGGCGTACGTGTTGATTCGTGACACCGCAGTCCTGCGGGTTACCGACGATAGAGAAATGGCGGAACGATTACCCCAAGAATTACAGCGAGAAACAGGAAGAGGTCCTCACCACGAGAGAGATTTTTTCAAGTACGTGCTGAATAACAAGATGTTGTGGTTTATCGCCATCGCTAACGCCTTCGTTTACATGGTTCGTTACGGTTGTCTGGACAGGGCCCCGACCTACTTGAAGGAGGCGCAAGGGTATGATATTAAAGAGGCCGGCTGGGCTTATTTCGCTTACGAGTTCGCGGCTATCCCCGGGACCCTCGTTTGCGGGTGGTTGAGTGACGTGGTGTTCAAGGGACGCCGCGCTATCACGACGATCATATTCATGGCCTTGGTGGCTTTGTTTATCTTCCTTTACTGGCAGTTCTCGGATAACTACATGATCGTCACGCTACCCTTGATCGCCATCGGTTTCTTCATCTACGGCCCGGTGATGCTTATCGGGGTGCAGGCTCTTGACCTCGCTCCCAAGACGCGCGCCAGGACATCGGCCGGTTGACCGGGTTCTTCGGGTACTTCTTCTTCGGGACGGCTATCCTGGCGAACGTGGTGATGGGATACGTGGCGGAAAGTTCGTTCGGGTGGGACGGGACGTTCGTGCTGTTGCTTGTCGCTTGTGACTTGTCGGTCGTTTTCGTCGGCTTTACTTACAAGGAGGAACAATACCTTGCCTTGGCTTTCATGTCATGCGAAAATCAGAATGAACGGACATCGTTTGTTGACTCTGAGCGTGTACATGTAGACACTATCAACAGAATTTACAAAAGTGCGGGATTACGTTCCCAGTATGCAGTAGTAGCTCACCGTGGCTCCACGTACTGGACTCGGAAGAAACCGAAGCAGCTTACCGTTGGGCTCGTGAAATGGGTGCCGATTATCTGGAGGCAGACTTACAAGTTTCTAAAGATGGTGTTATTCTAGCCTTTGCATGACACGGACTTAAAACGTACCACAAATATTGAAGATGTTTTTGGTGAAAGATTCCCGGAAAAAACAAGAAGGGAATATTATGACCTTTTAGGTTACAGCGCACAAAAGATCGATTCGTTGATTGACGCGGATAAAAAGCATTCGTTCCCAACTATCCCTGTTCTTATACTTACTATGAATTGATGCTTTTGGATGCAGGAACTTGGTTCTAATCAAGATGCTGTTAGTCAAGAACAAGCCCGTATAGGATTTTCTAGAAATCATCAATACATCTCTACCCTTCAAGACTTGATCATGTATTCCAAAGGATTCAAATTGGAAAGATATGCTCAAGATGCCACAACCCACGGGTCATGTAAATATCTGGGGGAAATACTTACCAAAAATGAAAGAGTCGTAAAAACGATGGTTGCAACGAATGAAGAATTCAGTAATCCGGTAAACTTCGGTGTAAAAGATAAAGTTGTTGTTATGGATTCGGCTATGTTAAAGATGATCTCGGCACGAGTGGAAACATCCCCGGAATTTATATCGAATTCAAAAAGAGCCGTGGTTAAATCCATCTAACTTTGAACAAATGGTATACAACGAGTTAAAAAATGGAAAATGTAACCGGATTCGCTGAAAAGCTTAACATGAACATTATCGCCGGAGGTGAAGAACCTGAAAGCAATCCTTTCTACAAAGACGGTAAAATTAACGTTGGTAACACGAATGGAAAAGTTATTCTTCAAACTTTCTCGTTACAAAAGTTTAACTCGCGTATGCGACCTATTTGATGGTCAAGTTCCGATGTGTTTCTTGTTATGGAAAGGAACCGGAGCAACAGACTTAACTTACGATGATCCTCAAAGGATATGCCTCTTTCATCAACTTGGCAGTAAAATACAAAGCACATTTCATTGGACCCACGCATTGCCGGGCCCCGAACAATTATCCTGAATTAAAATTACCCGTGGCAAATACAACTTGATTCACCGTGCAAAATGAAGAATCACCCGTATTCATTTCGATACTTATGACCAAATGGCTAAATATTTCGCCAATACAACTGGGAGTAGGATTAATGGTTCCCGCTGAAGCTCCTTGATGCATTCTTCACGAACCACACGGATATGAGTCTTCAATACATGGTTGACTTTGGTTACAGAAAAATCTCCCACCAACAGAAATTCCTGATGCTACTTGTAGGTACTGATAATCGAGGTTACGAAAAATAATTTTTAACGATTATTGTAATGAAAAAATACATATTATTACCCGCCATGATGGTAGCCGCAATGTTATCTACCACTGCAGTGAAAGCCCAAAAATGTAAATCCTTTATTGAAATATGTCAATAAAACGATCTTAAAGCAACATCGGTGGTCGTATGTTTGCAGACGTAGCTTCGCCATCACACGGAATGGACCCCGATGAAATCGGTGCTGCCATCTGGACGCGCTCGTATTCATGCCTCTTTAACTTACGGAAATTGTTTATCTACGCGGATTTCGGTTTCTGGAATGGCGAGTTCAGCCAAAAAATCATTCGCACAATATACCTTCAAAGAAAGTTTAAAAGGTATTCACTTGGTAAAGCCGGTTATTATAACGAGCTCGTCAAGCATGAGCATGATGATCTAGCTCATATAACTATCACTTTATCAGTCAACTGTCGCTTCCAAGCATTGATCCGGGCCAGATCACTGGGGAGCCACTTACAAAATTCCTTTCAACAGAATTTCTTTTTTGCTGATCAAGGTATTTTTCTCTCAATTGAAATACAACGAGCAAGAAGAAGGTTATCAGGGATTTAGCTTATGGACGTTGGTTATGGAAACCCATCAACGATAACAACATCACCTTACAATTCGGTACAGGATTACGTTACCAAAGAATTAACGGTGGAGAGGTTTACAAGATGGCGTTTATAAACGTAATATAATGGCAGCCAACATGCAAACTTACGTGGATGAAACTACTAAATTTTTGTTGTGACCTTCCTCAGCCAAAGATGCCTTTTACGTGGAATTCGGTTACCTGCTCTGCGGTAAAGCTTATACCTACGATGACGAATACGGTTTATTAAAAGGCATGGGGAGACAAAGGAGGTTTGGAACTCGTAGCTCGCTACTCTTGCACGAACTTAACAGATATTACTGACGGGGACATTTTCTTGATTGGTAATCACAAGTTCTACCCGAACGGAAAAGTTGTAGACTACCCCTATTCTTCTAGTATTGACGGGGGTACCATGCACTCGGTAACACTTGGATTGAATTATTCTTTCAATCAATACATTAAAATCATGGGAGAATATCAATATGCTAACTTGAGTAACGTATATTTCCCGGATGACGAGAATTTTCATCAACTGCAATTACGAGTAATGTTTGCATTCTAATTGTCAGGAAAATTTTAGAAAAAGAAATCACACCAGAAGAGCGTGTCCGCATGGCACGCTCTTTTATTTTAAACCCGGAACAAAATAAAGGGAAGTAACGGGGAAATAGGCCACTCCAAATATCTCACAAATATTCTATCTAAACAGCAAAGCCAGTTGCTAAACGGGTTTAAAACCTAGGGGACACGTCAATCCCTCTTACTTGATAACTTAACTCCCCCCTTAACTCTCACTTCATTCAAAATATAATCAACAAAAAGTAAGGGTTTTGAAAAGGAAATATCAAGCCGATAAAAGTATGACAATTCAAGTCATCTCACGCCAATATTTTTTCTTTAGAACGGGTAACCGATCGCCAAGTGGAACCTTAAGCCATCCTTGAACTTCGGAATATTATAATATCCCGACTTATCCGGATTCTTGTAAGGGTATGCAAAGCAATTCCCAGATCACCCCGGAGTACGATAAAACCAAAGTCATAACGCAAGCCGAAACCTGTTCCCAAAGCAATCTCTTTTAACAAACCTGCTAACTTAAACTCTCCGCCCGGACGTTTCGGGTCATTCCCAACAACCACACGTTACCGGCATCTAAAAAGATAGCCCCATTCAGTTGATACATGATTTTGAAACGAAGTTCCACGTTCCCTTCCAATTTAATATCTCCCGTCTGATCCAAATAAGCCGTTTTGTTATCGCTTTCCAGATGATAGCTACCGGGGCCTATCGACCGGATCGTGAACGCCCGGATACTATTCGCTCCCCCGATATAAAATTGCTCGCTATACGGCATCACCCGGGAATTCCCGTAAGCACAACCGATGCCCCCCATAAAGCGGGTTGCCAGAAGAGAGGTTTCCGTTATTTTACGGTACACGATTACTTCAGAGGTTAATTTCAAGAATTGCGAGTAGATATTACCGAACAATTTTTTGTTTTGCCCCTGATGATTTCCCGTGATATATTGTACGGCGGAAAGAATGTTACCTGCTGACATAATCGTATTCTGCCAGTACAATCGATTGGGATTCCGTCTTGTTGCCGCCCTGTCATAAGTGTACGAATAGGACATGGAAGGAAGGGATCAACTGGTTCTTAAAACTCATCGCTATCGCAGGATTATTCTCCATCGTTTCATCAAACTCTTTCGAAGTCTGCAACAAATGGGTGTACGTGATCTTCAAAGGTGTTATCGTATGGAACACTCGCCACGAGCTTTGAAAATCATAACTGAGAGATCCCGTGAAAGAAAGCATCCGGAAAAAGTATGGCGATTCAAAAATCTACTCCTATTTGGAAATTCGTACGTTCGGCAAAATCTTTACTACTTTTCAAGAAGTTAGGTACTAGTAACCGAGGCAATGACAAACCGACGTTCACACCTAACTCGTAAGAATTGATTAACCCGGAATTTGAATTTGTCTTTTTATCCCCGACTTCCCATTGTAAGCTCCATTCAACTTAAAAGGTCAGGTTCTCCCCGCCCCGGAATAAATTCTTATTCGTTATTCCCAACGACAAACCAGGCCCGAGCAAATTATTGGATTTAGAGGAAACATCTACTTCTATTTCCGTCTCTATCGGTAAGTCGTACACGGCATTAATACTAAAGTCTAGATTTCCGAAACCGGACTTTTCACGCTATCCGCCCGGGTCACGTTCAGGTTGGTATATTTAAAAATTCCAAGCCGGGCCAGACTCGTTTGCGTTCGATTTTGTCGCCAGAACGAATAAGTGTCTCCGGGAAGTAAATGCATGGAACGAGCGAGAACCTTGGGCTTCACGTCCAACGGTTTCGTATATTTCACCTCTATCCCCTTATAAGACAAGGTATCTTGAGTTTCTGACTGATCGGAATTTTCCAGTACAAGTTCCACGTTTCCCACCTTGTACGGTTGCAAGGCTACCGCCGGAATACCATGTTTCAAAGCAATACGGACAACCCGTCTTTCCCGTGTCGTGTCGACCAAAAATTCGATATAATCCGATTGGAAATAATAATACCCACTATTCCGGAACATTTTAGTTATCCGGGTTCGCTCATCTTCCATCGTGTACAAATTATACTCTGCCCCGGATTTTAGCAAGCAACCCCGTTGCGTTCTCTGTATCAGACTATCCATTCTCCCCGTCCAGCCCCAAAATTCAACAGTTCCCAGCAAGTAAGCTTCCGGCACGTAAACATTATAACTGATTTTCGCTTTCTTGGGATTCCGTTTGTTCGGAATAATCTCGTAACTGGATTTCACCCCGAAATAACCGTATTCACTGGCAGCATTCTCCACCACTTTCAAGCGTAGTTCGGTTGTACATCAGAGATTAACACGGGTTTCTTGGCCAATTTTTTGTATAACCAATGTTTTAATCCCTTCTCTTTTTCACGTTCAATTATACACCCACAACCCAACCGGAAACGGGGAACGTATGTAAAGGCATACAACGGGTTATTAGGCGGGAAACCTAACGGCCGGAAATAGCCGAACTTTTCGGTCCCTCCAACTTTACCCCTTTGGCAGTCTCTATATTCATCTTTTTCACTCCGGTGTATAACACCTCGCCTTCGGTCAACCTCTTCGTCTGAGAACAAGAGCTACCCAATATCATGAATACTATAATAACAAATAAACTATTTCCCCAGACTTTTCATTTTCTATCGGTTCTATTTTGGATTCTACTTGTACTTTCTTTTTACGGCGGAATATATCCATGAATTTTTGGACATTCTTTCTTAATACCACACCGATACCGGTTTGCGTCACTTCTCCCTCCAAGACGCTCTCGTAGCCCGTGTGCCGGAAGATCTTCAGAAAAAAGTTCGGATTCTTTCCAAACACGTACTCGATGGCAATGTCATCCACAAGATTCTCCTCTACTCCCCCGGCGCGGGGTCATTATCCGTGGAGATTCGCCCCCGACTTTCACCCGTACCTTATTATTAAACAATCGTTTCGAAAATTGATAAGAATAATCCGTTTTCTTAGATTCTCCTGCCTCTGACACTTGATTATAGGTATTAATACCAAACGTCAGATCCATGTTCTTCCAATGTTTCGAGACCATTGATTCAATTCGTTTTCCACGAAATTATTCAGGGCATTATCAGAGGCATTGGACTTTGCCACCGTCCCCGGCCCGGAATAAGTTCCGTAAATCATCATGTTCATCGCCTCCTTTGAACGCTCCTCGGCTGTCATCGCTGCCAATTGGTTCTGTATCGTTATATCCCCTTCTGCGGCAAGATCAAACGTGATGTCCAGTTTCTCCAACGTGTTTGAAATCTTGATCATGGCATTGAACGTCACTAGGCGGGATTTCTGGCTATCATCCGTCACGCTAGCCGAAATTGTCTCCGCAGCCGTTATATTCAAGGTCGGGTTAGCCAGGTCCCCGGTCCATTCCACGAAACTACCATCTTGTATCTTGAAATCCTTCTGCCCGATCACCGGCAAACCGTAAGAAACGATTCCACTCGTCAGAACGTATCTTCCCACGAGGCGGGTCTCTCCCACCGGATTCAATGTATAAGTCAGATTTCCCCGCCATTTATTGCTACCCGATTCTGCCCATTCGACGACAGCAACACATTCAACCCAACTAACGGTGCGATATTCACGGACATGAGCAAATCCAGATTCACGGAACTAACCTGCTGCAACTCATCAGCCGCGGCCAATTGAGTCGTGTCGCTGAACGAAACGAAACGCACAACATCCGCACTCCGGTCCGTCAATTCCAAAGGCGAAGATTTCAACGTGTAATAGACTTCACTATTATCCAACAAGTTAATATTTCCTCTGACCTTCAGATTATCCAGCATTCCTTTCAAGGTTGCCGAGATCAACAAACACTTTCCCGTAAACCATGGTCTCCGTATTTTCTTTCACCTTCATGGCCTGAAAATTCTTCGCTTGAACAGAGGCATCCATTTTTATGGCCGAAGGATGCTAAAATCAACCGTTCCCAATAGTTCTAATCGCTGTTTATTAGGAGCAATCAACCCGAAATGATTAAAATCCAAAAGATTATCATGAATCACGATAGCCGAAGAATCTATCTTAAAAGTCGTCCCGATCATCAAAGCTTCAATGGTTCCGTCCTTGAAACGCAAATCTCCATTTATCAACGGTTGATTCATCTGCCCTTTCACTTGAAAAGCCCCGATCATGTCTCCATCCAGCTTCATTATACCCGGGGAGTAAAGGCTCCCGCAACACGCAAAGGGAATTTAGGAATGTCTATATCCAATGCAATATCTTTATCTTCACTCCCGGTCATTAATTTACCTTTGGTCAAAAGTGCCTTCACCCCATCTACCGACAAGGAAAAATCCACGTCATGCTCAGTCTGTCGCGACAATCGATATTTAATGCCTAATCCCAAATTTCCCACATGCTCTTTCCCATAATAAAAATCAATCCACATTGACCGCCCCGCTAACATCAATCACGTCATTCTTGCTATACATCTGCACATCAACTAACAAACCGGATATATCCGGAATAAACGAAATGCTTTAGATAAACCACCCAAATCAACACCTTTAATATCTACAATCAAGGGAGGCCAGTTTGTGATCAGCATCTTCTTCCGAAATTAAACGAATCCGCTTGTCTCCATTCAGCATTTGCATTAGCCGCCGGAATTTCCCCTTTGCTTCAGGCGAATAAAATTGCCCCGGTTAATTTGCCATGAAACATATCCCAAGATAAAGGATCGGGAGAAATACTCACGCTAAAAGAACTGTCTTTGCAAAGCGACATTAGCCCCGATATTGAATATTTCCCCATTCTCGTTCGCATGTTCGCGTATTCTTACATTTATCGATCGCCTCCACGTTCCCTTCCACTGTAAGACGATATTCGAAAAAACAGCCTGTAAAGATGATGTACTGTCCGACTTTAATTCAGCATTCACGTCCAGTCCCAAAGAAAAGCCATGTTTTCCGGCGTAAAATGCAATCCTTTCGGATCTACATTTTCAAGATCTCATTCAAGCTTATCTTGTCGCGTTCTCGTCAGCGCGGCAATTTCATTTAAATCCCAACTCACGATTACCCGCCATAATTCCCGGTCAATTTCTGTCTTTCAATGCCGCATCCAAAATCACATTTTTATAATCATACCGTTATAATATAAGGATGCTAATTCAAAATCCACTTTCGCCATCGCCTCTTTCCAATCAATGCCCCGGCCAGGAGATTGGCGGTAATTCTCTTGCTGAAATCATTCGGCATAATTTATCCAAAGCAAAATCTTTCAAATGCACTTCCGCTTGATAGGTATTTTTCTTTCCAACCATAACCGGCAACGCAATACGCCTTCCCGGGATTTAACTCCACATCACTTTCACCGCTTGATCCGCAATATACACCCCGTCTCTAATGATAAATGATCCGGGACGGTCGACAGCAAAGAGTGGATTCAATTCTTCGCTTGATTCTTTCCATATCCGTCACGAAGGCCACGTTACTCACTCTTCAAAGAAAACCTCCTGCTGCTCTATATCAAAATGAGCAATATTCAACTGATCGACCTTACCTCTTGCAATCCGGAGTTTTGTTCGATAACCAATCATTTATGAACCATTAGAATCCGGCATAAGCAACAACGTCCTGCCCAGCAGCATTCCCACCATGGATAATTGGAAAGGAGGTTTCCATGCCAAATCACTTATTCCGGCTGCCGGACATTTCATTTCAATTGGCTGTGTGTCGTTTTTCCGAATGGTTTGCCCAAACTAACTCGAGCAAGATAAATCTCTAAGTCCAATCCATTTCCTTCCTTAAAACGCAAATTTTGAATAGTACTTGCGTCACCTCTTTTCCCCG
>VOFG01001595.1_pt1 | contig 28693 bp, 38 predicted proteins | sample 5384171 | NCBI WGS metagenome assembly VOFG01 (sample SAMN12384726, study PRJNA508395) | human gut metagenome | isolation source: healthy gut F | host: Homo sapiens
GAGGATATGCTTCTGGGACTCACGTTTCGCTCTCACCCGCGGCCTTTATCAGGTGAACCACGATCAGGCAGAGCGGCTCTATGCGAAAGGGCCATCGAGTTTGCCGGGTTTACGGGGAAAGAGACGGCGCTTGATTTATATTGCGGCAGCGGAACGATTACGCTCTGTCTTGCGCGGCACCTGAAGACGGTCTACGGTGTGGAAATTGTAGTGACGCTGCGATTCGCGACGCAAAGGAGAACGCCCGGAAAAATGGAATTGTAAACGCTAAATTTTTCTGCGCCGACGCGGGACAGGCCGCCATTCAGTTCGCGCACGACGGCGTCAAACCGGATGTGATCGTCGTGCCCCCCGAGAAAGGGCGTGAGCGAGGATGATCGAAGCAATGGCACAGATGAGTCCTGAGAGGATCATCTATGTTTCGTGCGACCCCGCGACGCTCGCGCGCGATATCGCAAGACTGTGGGAAGGGATATGAAGCAAAAAAAGCACACTGCTTCGATCTGTTCCCAACGCTGCGCGCATGTGGAGACGGTGGTGCTGCTGGAAAAGACGGAGACGGGCAGGAAAACGCGGATTGTGGAGAAATGAGGTAGGAGGCAATGAAGAAAACAAAGCTGCCGGTTGCGTGGCTGATTTTTCTGGCGGCTGTCTGCGCGCTGGCGGCGACGGTTTTGCAATCGCCCGGAAAGCGGAGCAGGAATTCCCGATGGCCGGGAAAAATGTCTCGCAGCTGGACACGGAGCAAATCATATCGCACGTCAAAAAACGCAGAAGTGCAGAAAGAATACGGATTTGTATGTGAACGGAGATAATTTTGAATTGCAGCTGACGGCGGATTTTGAGCTGACGGATGGTGGAACGGTTCGCTTTTCTATCCCGAGGGCAATACAACCTACAGCGCGCAGCTGCGGATTTTCTCGGATACGGGCAAATTCTTTGTGACGCAGCGCAGCGAATGGGCCCGGCAGCAGACGCAGTATCAGCTGGCGGACTATCTGGATGCGCTGAAGTATTTGCCGCAGGCGGAGATTCGCGCGCGTTTTCCGGACGCGGAAGGCTTTCTGCGTTTCGCTGACGGAGGAAGGAGCGCCGGAGGATTACGAGGATACGCTGACCTATCGCGCAAGCGGCGCGAGAGAAATCAGCGGCTGGCAAATTCATCTGGCGCTCACGCCGCGGCAGGAGCATCTGCAAATGGGCGAGGAAGCAGCGTCAGCGCAGGAAGCGAAATCGCTGCATCTGTTTTATGAAAACGGAAACTGAGGGAATGGTATGAAGCTGATTCATTGCGCAGATATTCACTTAGACAGCCCCATGCAGACGCACATGACGGCGCGGCAGGCGGCAACACGGAGCGCGGAAGTGCTGCGCTCTTTTTTGTGCGCATGACACAGTATGCGCGGGAAAACGGCGTGCAGGCGGTCATCATTGCAGGAGACCTCTTTTGATGGAGACCGTGTGCGGAGCGGACGGTAGATGCGGTTCTGGACGCGATGCAAAAAAACGCCGGAGGTCGACTATCTGTATCTGCCCGGGGAAACCACGACGAGGCGGCAGACGCGTTTTGTGACCGGGAACTTCCGGAAAATCTGAAGCTGTTCGGAGACAGCTGGAGAACTTACTGCTATGAGGACGCGGCCGTTTCGGGGTGTGGTACTCAGTGAGGACAGAGAAGAAATTTACGAGAGAGATTGCCGCATGTGGATGGCTGTGTGAACCTTGTGACGCTCCATGGACAAGCCGGCACAAGCTGCGGCAAGGATCAGATCAATTTGAAGCTTTTGCAGAACCGGGGCATTGATTATCTTGCGCTGGGGCACCTCCCACGTATAGCCTGCAAAAGCTCGATGAAACGGGCGCTTTTGCTACAGCGGATGCCTTGAGGGGCGCGGATTTGACGAGTGCGGGGAGAAGGGCTTTGTGCTTTTAACCATCGAGCGCGGGCGCGTTACCCCGGAATTTGTCCCGTTTTCCTGCCGGACGCTGCATCGGGTGGAAACAGACGTGACGGGCTGTGTGAGAAGCGCGGAGATCTTTGCACGGATGCAGGAAGCTGCGCGGGGAATCTCGCCGGACGATATGGTAGAATTTCTGCTCATGGGCGAAATATCGCCGGAGGCGGATCTTTCTGTTTCGTATCTGCAAAATCAGCTTGCGGGAAGCTTTTTTTCTTTGCCAAGGTGAAGGATGAGACGAGACTGGCTGTCGAGCCTGAGCGGTACCGGAACGACGTATCGCTCAAGGGCGAGTTTATCCGGCAGGTGCTTGCGAGCGAGCTTTCCGGAGCACGAGAAGGCGGCGGTCATTCGTGCGGGCGTGCTGGCGCTGGCGGGAGAGGAGATTTCGTTATGAGGCTTCTGCGGTGTCATATAGAAAATTTCGGCGTGCTGTCCGGGTTCGACTATGAATTTGAAAGCGGCCTTACGGTCATCTGCCGGGAAAACGGCTTCGGTAAGAGCACACTGGCGGCGTTTTGAAGGCGATGTTCTATGGTCTGCCGCGCACGGGGGCAAGAACCGCGGCCAATAACGAGCGCAAGCGGTATGAGCCCTGGCAGGGCGGAAAATACGGTGGATTTCTGGGTTTTCGCACGGGGATACAAGCTACCGCGTGACACGGTACTGGAAAGACGGCAGCGAAGGATTCATTTGAGATTTATGATCTGACGAACCGGACGAAGGAAACAGCGTTTTCGGAAAAGCTCGGAGAAGAGCTCTTCGGGCTGGATGCGGAGTCGTTCGCGCGCAGCACGTTCGTTCCGCAGCTGGCCGCGCGCGGGAGTTGGAGGCGACGAAGCTCCATACGGGCCAAGCTGACAAATCTTGTGGACGACACGAATGACATGAACAATTTCGATACCGCCATGGCTGCGCTGCGCGCGTACCCGAAGTGAACGCAAGGCCTATCGCGGGTCAAACGGCGAAATTGACCGGCTAGCGGAGGAGCTTCGCGCGCTGGAGGACGAACGGTTCCGCGCGGAAGGAAAACGGCCGGAATTAGAATCGGTTTTACGGGAGATCGACGCGCAGAACGCGCAGCAGGCGGAAAGACAGCGGAGCTCGCGCTCGTGCGGGCAGATATCCAAAGGCCGCGGGGCAGCGGGAACGGCAGCTCAAAAAAAGAGAGACTCTATGAGCTGCGCGCGCAGGTGAAACAGCAGGACGAGACGATGCAGGCCCTGCGCGAAAAATATCCGGATGGACTTCCTGCGGCAGAGGAAATCCGGCGGCAGCGGGAGAATGTCATTTCGCTGCGGCAGCTGGAAAAGGCAGGGGACGCTGGTACTCTCGATGGAAGACCGGCAGGTGATCGAAGAAGGTGCGCCGCTTTTTTCTGACCGGGTGCGAGTTGCGGACGATCTGGACCGGCTGGAGGCTGGGCAGCAGGAGCTTGCAGCTCTATCGATCGGAAACCGCGCGGTAATGCCGGAAGAGGAAACGGAACAGCTAGAAAAATATACCAGAATATTCCATTTCAGATTACCGGACGATGCGGAAATATCGGAAAAGCAGCAGGACTGCCGCCGGATCGCGGAGCTGCGCGCTGTTCGGGAGGAAAGGCAGGCGCAGAAAAACGAGAAAAAGCGACCCGGCTCCGCGAAAATCGCGATTCTGGCGCTGGGTGCGCTGCTTTTGCTGGCAGGAATCGGCTGCTTGGTTGCGGAAAAGCTCTCTCTTGGGATTGCGGCGGTTGTACTGGGGGCGCTCAGCCTCGCCCGCGGCGCTTCTTTGGAAGAAGCCTTTGCAAGCGGAAGACGGTGCGGATGAAGAGATGCAGCAGATCGAGCAATTGCAGGCCGGTGTGACAGCGTTGCTTATGCAATTCTGCCCGGACGCTTCCGGCCGACGAGCAGCTGGTGCAGCTGCGACTGGAGAAAGACGCGTATCTTCGCCTGCGTGAAAAGGAAAGTCGTATGACAAAGGAGCGGCAGGAGCAGCAGGCACGAATCGATGCTTTGACGGCGGAGGTCCGCGCGATTTTATCCCGTTACGGTCTTGCGGATTCAGCGCAGGCGCTCTCCCAGGCAGTCGGGAGCTGCGCGAACGGGCTTCGCAGTATGCGCATGTACAGGAACGCGCGCAGCAGCTGGATGCAGAGCGGCAGGATGCGGAGCGGCAGGCCCAGGCGCATACGGATGAGCTTGCGGCGTTTTTTGAAACGTACCGGCTATCCGGGAAATCGGAAGAGCAGCTGCTTGCACAGGCGGAAGACGATTCCCGTGCGTTTGCGGCGGCTATGATGGCATTTGAGACGGAACGCGCGCGACTGGCGGACTATTTGCAGGAAAACGCGGAGATCGCCGCAGACGACTCGCAGGAGCAAACCTTAAGTATGGCTGCGCTTCAGAAAAAAGGAGGCGCAGACGCAGCTGGAGCTGGCCGCGCAGGAAGATGCGCCCGGCAGCTCCGGCAGAGACGCGACAGCTTGCGGCGCGAGATTGAGAAGCTTCCTGCGCTGGAGGATGAGCTGGCAGAGCTGGACGAGACGCGAAAAGCGCTTCAGAAGCAGTGCGAGCTGGCCGATCTTACAATGGACTATCTCACGCGGGCGAAGGATACGCTTGCAAACAGCTATGTCGGCCGTGTGGAGCAGGGGTTTGTGCGGTATGCGGATGCGCTTCTCGGGGAGAAAATCGGGCATGTGATGCTGGACCGGAGCTTCATCTTTTCATCGACGAACAGGGCGCGGCACGCGATGCGGCAAGCTTCAGCGCGGAACGGTTGACGGCGTGATGCTGTGGATGCGGCTGGCGCTGGTGGACGCGCTATTCCGGAAGGAGCAGCCGTTTTGCTGCTCGACGACCCGTTCGTGAATCTCGACGACGAGGCCACTCGCCGGGCGCTTTCACTGCTCCGGGAGCTCGCAAAGAAGCGGCAGGTTGTATATCTGACGTGTAATACGGCGAGAATCTAAAACGAGTGCAGCAAGGAATTTACCCAATGCGTAGGGGTCGATGCCCACATCGACCCATTGGGCAATTTTGAATTCGCCAAAAATTTTCGTTAAAATGGTTCATCCGCCGGGACGATGTGGGCATCGTCCCCACGAGCTTCCCGGAAAATGCAAAAAACGCCGCAGGTGCTGATTCAGGCACTTGCGGCAGTTTTCTAAGTCGGGGTTGTATGTGTGATCTCCGGGCGGTCTGAATTGAACAGAGGCACAGGCAGGAGGCTGCCTAGCCGGTATTCATGCAGGCGGACGGGAATGGGGCGGCTGTCCTGATACAAGTTTGCCTCGCTTTCATGCAGGTCTGCATAGAAAGAATCGAGCGGAATGTGAAGGCCCGTCGCGCAAGCTGCTTGGTGTAGGCCTCTTTGATGGTCCAGAGGCGAAGCAGCGCGTCGGGCTGCTCCGGTTCGGAAAGCGTTTCCAAAAACGAGACCTCGTCCGGATGAAAGCATCGTTCTGGCAACCGGCATGGTCACGCGCGGCACTTCCAGATCAAGCCGACAGGCGACGCATCCAGCGCGCAGGCGGCAGGCGTGCGTCCAGACGGCATGCGAGACGCTTTCCCCAGTCGTTTTCCGGAAAATCTGCTCGGATACGGGAATACTAAGAGACAAAAGTGCTTGCTGAAGCAAAAGCCCGCGCCGGTGAGTCTTGCTGCATCCTCTTCCCGGCGGCAGGAACGCGCGCGCGTTTGGCGCTCAATCGGGCAAAAAACCGCTCATCCTGCATAAGCGGGCGCAGACCAGAGCTTGCGGCAATTGCAGCGCATGGGACACCTCCCGGAAACCAGATGTGTTTTTTTACAGTATAGCGCGAAAAAGGCCTGCAAGGGCAGCGTATGTTTTCAGGCGCGGGAGGCATAAGATCTTGTGAGGTGATTGTATGCAGATTCATGTGGTACAGCCGGGGCAGACGCTGTGGTCGATTGGCCGGGAATACGGCGTTTTGCCGGGCTTTCGCGCGGTTCAATGGGCTTACGGAGCCGTACCGGCTGGCTGTGGGGCAGGCCATTTTGATTTTAAGGCCGGAATCGCTTTACACGGTGCAGCCGGGGGACACGGTGTTTTCCATTGCGCAGAAATTCTCGCTCACGCAGAACGGGCTTTACCGGCTGAACCCGGGGTTATCCTCGCAGGAGCGGCTGTATCCGGGGCAGGTGCTGGTGACGAGCATCGAAGACCGTCCAACGGAAAAACGACGCTTCTGGGATATGCGTACCCTTGGGCGAACGAACGGACGCTGCGCGGGATTCTTCCCTACGCCGATACGCTTTGTTCCGTTTACGTATGGGTTTACGGAAGCAGGCGAGCTGGTGGAGCCGGACGACGAGGGGCTTCTGGCGCTGGCGAAGGAATTTGGCGCGAAAACGCTTTTGCATCTGTCGACGCTCACAGAGCAGGGAAGCTTTTCTGCCCAGCGGGCGGGCGCAGTGCTTGGCGATGACGCGGCGCGCGGGGCTCTGATTCAGAACACGGTCCGCGTAATGCGGAAAAGGGCTTTGCGGGCGTGGATGTGGACTTTGAGTATCTGGGGCGGGCGTGCGAGCTACGCGGCGTTTTGCGGGAGCTTCGGGAAGCTGTCCACGCGGCGGGCGGCTATCTCATGGCGGCGCTTGCGCCCAAAAACGTCCGACGACCAGCCGGGCGTACTCTACGAGGGTCACGACTACGCCGCCATCGGGCAGGAAACTGACAAAATTTTACTTATGACGTATGAATGGGGCTTTACGTACGGGCCGCCGATGGCGGTGGCGCCTCTGAACGCGGTGGAGCGGGTGGTACAATACGCGGTGTCGCGCATCGAGGCGGGGAAGCTTTTATTGGGCTTTTCCCAACTACGCGTACGACTGGACGCTTCCGTATGAGGCGGGCTGACGCGAGCGGTAACGCTCGGGAACGAAGCGGCGGCGCAGCTGGCGTTTGACACGGGAAGGGAAATTTTCTTCGATGAACAGGCACAGACACCGTGGTTCTCGTACACGGGAATGGACGGCGCGGTACACGAGGTATGGTTCGAGGACGTGCGCTCGAGCTTTGCAAAATTTGGGCTTGTGAGACAATATGGGCTCAGGGGTCTCGGGTACTGGAACTTCATGCGGCCGTTTGCGGCAAATTTCTCGCTGCTGAACGCGCAGTTCCGGCTGGAAGGGCAAGCAGATTGACAAATTCCAAAAAACAGGTATACTTCTTGTGATTACAAATGATGAGGAGGAACGCGCATGGAACAGGCAAAGGTATATTTTACCGATTTTCGCTGTCACCCGGGCCTGAACCAGCAGCAGAAGCTGGAGAAGCTGCTGACGACAGCCGGAATGGGGAATATCGATTTTGAGGGAAAAATCGTCGCCATCAAGCTGCACTTCGGTGAGCTTGGAAACCTGGCGTATCTGCGCCCGAACTACGCGAAGACCATGGCCGACTTTATTAAGGCCAGAGGCGGACGTTTCTGACCGACTGCAACACACTCATGTCGGCAGCCGGAAAAATGCGCTCGAGCACATGGATGCGGCGTATATCAACGGCTTTTCCCCGTTCTCGACGGGCTGCCATGTGATCATCGCGGACGGCCTTCGCGGCGGTGACGATGTGGAGGTTCCGGTTGTGGGCGGCGAGTATGTGAAAAATGCGAAAATCGGCCGGGCGCTCATGGACGCGGATATCATCATTTCACTGACGCACTTCAAGGGCCACGAGCAGGCGGGCTTCGGCGGCACGCTCAAGAACCTCGGCATGGGCGGCGGCTCGCGCGCGGGCAAGATGGAAATGCACGCACAGGGAAAGCCCTCTGTGGAAACAGACCTCTGCGTCGGCTGCGGCAAGTGCGCGAAGATCTGCGCGCACGGTGCGCCCATCGTCACGGACAAAAAAGTGCCGGATTGACCACGACAAGTGCGTCGGCTGTGGCCGGTGCATCGCCGTTCGTCCCAAGGACGCGATCACGCCGGATTACGATCAGGCTGTTGAGGTGTTCAACTACAAGATCGCGAGAATGCGCAAAAGGCAGTTGTCGACGGAAGACCCAGCTTCCATATCTCCATCGCGCGTGATATCTCCCCGGACTGCGACTGCCATGAGGAGAATGATGTGCCGATGGTGCCGGATGTGGGCATGTTCGCCTCGTTTGACCCCGTTGCGCTCGACCTTGCGTGCATCGAGGCGGTCAACCGCCAGCCGATCCTGCCGGGGAGCGCCTTGGCTGAGCGCGGCGACCCGCACGACCACGACCATCTGCATGCTGCGCATCCGGATACCTGCTGGCAGGCGGCCATCGAGCACGGCAAGAAAATTGGGCTCGGCACGGACGAGTATACGCTCATTACCGTAAAGTAAAACAAACGCACGAATGCAGGACGGAGCGTTCATTTCTCTGGTCTGCATTTTTGCGGATAAACGGATGAATTTTCCACAAAGCTGTGGAGAAACAGCGGGATATCGCGCAGAAAGGTTACAGTTACATTACAGATGGGAAAGCGCCCTTGCAAAGATCGCGCGGGGCGTTTATACTGGAATCAGAATTATCAAAGGAGGCGGCGTATGAAAAGAAGAACCGCTTGCCTGGTATTGTGCGTGTGTCTGCTGCTCCTGCTTGGCGCTGCCGGTAGGAGCGAGCGACGGCGCGGAGTTTTCCGACCGGGGGAGAAAGCCGCAACGTCGGCGCGGTGCAGATGCGGGTCGATCTGGGGCTGATTTCAGGCTACTCGGACGGGTCGTTCCGCCCGGCAAGCTATATTACGCGCGAAGAGGGTGGCGAAGCTGATCGCCATTTTGTGCACCGAAAATCCGCAGGCTCCCGCGGACGTGTACTTCTATGACGCGCAGAACTCGTGGGCGCTTACCTACATCGGCTACTGCGCGGGGGAGGGCATTATCGGAGGCGACGGCCTCGGAAGCTTCCGCCCGAAGGACAATGTGACGGCGCAGGAGCTTGCGAAAATGCTGCTGGTCATTCTGGGGGGCAGGACCCAGAATCCTATTCCGGCGCAGGCTGGGCCGAACGGGTGAACGCCGACGCGCAGTCGTTTGGCATTTACTATGGGCTCACGGCGCAGGTCAGCCAGCCGGTAACGCGCGACAACGCGTGCCTGCTCATCTATAACGCAATGCGCTGTCCGGCGATCGCGGACCCGGATGCAAGCGGCATTGCCCGGTACGTGCTGGACGATCTCATGAACCCGCGCTCGTATCTTGAGGTGCGGTACGATCTGACGCGGTACACGGCGGTTCTGACCGGCAACGAGTATGCTGATCTTACAACCACGGATGGCAAACTCGCGGCGGGCACAACAAAGCTCGCGGGCCACAAGGATTTTGCCGTTTCGTCCGACCTGAGCCTTCTTGGGCGCACGGTGGATATTTATATGAAGGACGGCCGTGTGGTCGGCATTCCGTGCTACGTGACAAGTGAGGTCTATTACACGTTCGAAAACGCGCAGGCGCCCTCGAAGCTTCTGGCCGGCGGCGCGCTTACCATCGCGGACGACGCGCAGTACTATCTTAATTACAACGAGGCGGGAAGCGAAATTCTTACGCGCTCCGGCGTGCGGCTGACGGTCATCGACCACGACAACGACACACAGCTCGATACGATTCTGGCTGTGAGCTGTGAGCAGGCGGAGATTACGAGCGTGTCCCCGCTGCGCGTGAAGGTCGGAGATGAAGAGCTTGACGCAGAAAAATACTGCCTCACCGACGTGTTCTCGGCAGGAGAGCCGGTTTGGTACATGGAGGTCGGCGGCCAGAGTTTTGTGCAGCCGATGAGCGGAAACTGAATCGCAGAAAACAAACTCCCATCTTCTTGCGAAGGTGGGAGCTTTTCTGTGCTCGTAGGGGCAGACGACTCTGTCCGCTTGCGGAAAAATCAACTTGAAACGTAAATTCTTGGCGAATTCAGAATTCTCATTGGGCGAAAAACGCGTCTGCCCCTACGAACAGATTAGAAATTTTAGTAATTACAAAGAACACCCTCTGTATGGCAGTCATACAGGGGGCGTTTTTGCGTTATAACGGCTCGAGCTTCGAGAGCGCTTTTTGAAATACTCCGGCAGCTCGCACTCGACATGCACGGGCTGCCCTGTGCGCGGGTGGATAAAGTCCAAAGCGGCGGCGTGCAGGCACTGGGTGTCTAACCCAAGCTCCGGCTTTTTGTGCCCGTACACCATGTCGCCCACGATCGGGTGGTTGCGCCAGGCAAGGTGCACGCGGATCTGGTGCGTCCGCCCGGTCTCGAGCTTGCAGCGCACATGCGTATATCCCCGGTAGCGCGCGATGACCTCCCAGTGCGTGACGGCATTGCGGCTGTTTTTTTTTCCGTGACGGCCATCTTCTTGCGGTCCGTCGGGTGGCGGCCGATGGGCGCGTCGATCGTTCCGGAATCCTCTTTGAGATTGCCGCAGACGATGCATTCGTAGGTCCTTGCGAGCGAGTGGTCTTTGAGCTGCGCGGAAAGATGCGCATGCGCAAAGTCGTTTTTTTGCCGCGATCAGGAGCCCCGACGTGTCCTTGTCAATCCGGTGGACAATGCCGGGGCGCTTTCTCCGCCGATACCGGAAAGGAGTCTCCGCAGTGGTGCAGAAGCGCATTGACGACCGTTCCGTCCGGATGGCCCGCCGCGGGGTGGACGACAAGGCCCTTGGGCTTGTTGATGACGATCACGTCGCTGTCTTCATAGCGAATATCGAGCGGAATGTCCTGCGCCTGCAAGTCTGTCTCAGCGGCTTCCGGAAGCGTGATGTCCAGAATCATACCCGCGCGCGACTTTTTCGTTCTTTTTTAAGAGGCTTCCCTCGAAGGTAACAAGCCCTTCCTCTAAAAGCCGCTGCGTCTGGCTCCGGCTGAGCTCCGGCACGAGCCGCGCAATCGCCGCGTCCAGCCGTTCGCCGGTTTGGTCCAGTTCAAGCCTCATCGCGGGGCTCCTTGTCCTTTCGGCTTGTCCTCCAGAAACTCCTTGTCCTTGATCAGAATGTAGAGCACGAGGATGATTGCGCCGAAGGTAATAAAATGTCTGCAACGTTGAACGTCGAGAACCACGGAATGCAGATCATGTCGATGACAAGCCCCGTCTGGACGCGGTCAATGAGGTTTCCGATTGCGCCGCCCGTGATGGCCGCCAGGCACCAGAGCTCCGGCTTTTTATAGATGTGCTTTTTGGCAATCGCCCAGACCACGACCGCGAGATATACCGCCGTCAGCGCGACAAACATCCACCGCCCGCCGCGAAGAGAGCGAGAGCGCCATGCCGTCGTTCTGATATAGTGCAGCTGGAGCCAGCCGGGAATGATCGTCACGGTCGTGCCGGTCAGGTATTGCTGCGCAAGGACCTTTGTCCATTGGTCGACGGCCCAACTGCGGCCCGATTAAAAAGAGCGTAAGAAAAACAAAGGCGAGGCCTCCTTCAAAATTGAACTGGTTCTGTTTATCGTATCATACCCGCCCGATTTGCAATCATCCGCGTGCCAAGAAGCTTGTCGATGAGCTTCGTTTTGCGAATGAACTGATAGAGCGGAATGCCGAGGATGTATAAACAACGGCTGCCTCCCGCGCCAACCTCCGCGCCGAATACCGCAAGTCCTTCCAAAACTCGCGCAGGGCATCAAAGTGCCGAGAGCATCGCGCTGACCATGAGCATATTGCAGAGGATCGTCGGCAGCGGCAGCGCCCACGTTTTTTGATGAACCGCGTAAGAAGGCAAGCAAGAAGCGTCGCCGCCGTGCCGACAATGATATCGAGCGCGGAGACGGTCGAAAACAGATTCGCGATCAGGCAGCCAAGCGTGAGGCCGATCGTGAGCGAGGGTTCCAGCGCGACGAGCGGGCAAAGGGCTTCGGCAATCCGGAACTGGATGTTTCCGTAGGCGAACGAGGCCGTCAGGATCGTGACGGCGGCATAGAGCCCCTGCAACGAGACCATTGAGGGCAATCTGGCGTGATGTGATTTTTTCATGATGCAATTTCCCTTTCTTTGGGGACAAAAAATGAGCTTAAAAATACGCCCATCCGCCGCAGCAGTTTCCTGTGCGGCAATCCCTAGTTTTGTTTAGAGACAGGATGGTTACGAACTGTCTGTTATTTGCTGCGGTCGCGTCCGCCGGAGAAGAACTGCGCCGCGCTCTGTATTCTACCGGATGGTGCGGAAAAAATCAAGCCCCGTTTTTGTGGAATTTTACTAAAAACGCAGAAAAAACACGGAAAACCGGTTTTGCCCTTGACAAATCCGGCCGAAGTGGCTAATATAAAGCCGTATCTGAATATTTTGCGTTGATAAGGACAAGTAAGGCGCTGCGCGCGCAAAGAGACCCGGCGGTCGGTGTAAGCCGGGGCAATACGCACCTTTGAATATCCCTTGGAGCATCCGCCTGAACAGACGTACTTCTCAGTAAGCGCGGACGGGACTTCCCGTTACAGGAGAAGAGTGTCCGGAGAATGTATTCTTCGGGAATTCAGGTGGTACCGCGGTTTTTTCGCCCTGAGTCTGACTCAGAGCGATTTTTTGTTGTTCTGTCAAAAACATGATTACACATGGAGGCATAGAGTTACGATGGAATACAAACAGACGTTAAACATGACGAAGTCCGGCTTGATGCGAGGCGGTCTTCCGATGCGCGAGCCCGATATGCTCAAGCACTGGGAAGAACTCGATCTTTACAACGAGCTTCTCAAGAAGAACAGCGGCAAGCCCCTGTTCTCGCTGCATGACGGCCCTCCGTTCTCCAACGGCGCGCTTCACATGGGCCACGCGCTCAACAAGTGCATCAAGGACTTCATGCCAACCGCTCGGCGGCCATGCGCGGATACTATACGCCGTATATCCCCGGCTGGGACAACCACGGCATGCCGATCGAATCGGCCATCATCAAGCAGAACAAGTTGAACCATAAGGCCATGCCCATCCCGGAGTTCCGCTCCGCGTGCCACGATTTTGCGCAGCACTATATCGATATCCAGATGGAAGGCTTCAAAAGCGCCTCGGCGTCGTCGCCGACTGGGGAGCATCCGTACAAGACCATGTCTCCGAGCTTTGAGGCAGAGGAGGTCAAGGTCTTCGGCGCGATGTACAAAAGGGCTATATCTATAAGGGACTCAAGCCCGTCTACTGGTGCTATCACGACGAGACCGCGCTGGCAGAAGCCGAGATCGAATATCAGGACGACCCTGCACAACTGTGTACGTCAAGTTCCCGATGAACGATGATCTGGGAAGCTCGCATCTCGATAAGTCGAAGCTCAACTTCGTGATCTGGACGACCACGATCTGGACCCTTCCGGCAACCTTGCCATCGCGCTCAACCCCAAGAAGCTACGTGATTGTCAAAAATGAGGATAACGGCGAGATGTATATCGTCGCAGAAGCCCTCTGCGAGAAGGTCATGGGCATCGGCAAAGTCGAGCATTACACCGTCGTCGAGTCCCATCCGGGCAGCTTCTATGAGAACATGCTGGCAAGCCATCCGTTCCTGCCGAAAACGTCTCGTCTGGTTCTGGCGGACTATGTCACGATGGACTCCGGCACAGGCTGCGTCCACACGGCCCCCGGCTTCGGCGCGGACGACTATCAGACCTGCAAGCGCTACGGTATGGACATGGTCGTCCCTGTCGACGACCAAGGCCGCCACACCGACTACGCAGGCAAGTATGCCGGCATGATCGTCGACGACTCCAACCCCGTCATTCTCAAGGACATGCAGGAAGCGGGCGTTCTCTTCGCCTCCGAGGAAATCGTCCACTCTACCCGCACTGCTGGCGCTGCAAAAGCCTATCATCTTCCGCGCGACCCCGCAGTGGTTCTGCTCAGTGGAATCGTTCAAGGACGAGGCCTGCGCCGCGTGCGACGATGTGCGCTGGCTGCCCGCGTGGGGCATTGACCGCATGAAGTCCATGATCCGCGAGCGCAACGACTGGTGCATCTCCCGTCAGCGTCGCTGGGGGCTGCCGATTCCTGTGTTCTATTGCAAGGACTGTGGCAAGCCCATCTGCACGGACGAGACGATCGCGAAGATCTCGAAGCTCTTCGGCGAATTCGGCTCGAATGTCTGGTTCGAGAAAGAGGCCGACGAGCTCGTCTCCCGAAGGATTCACCTGCCCGCATTGCGGCGGCAAGCATTTTGACAAGGAAACCGACACGCTGGACGGCTGGTTTGACTCCGGTTCGACCCACTATGCCTCCATGCAGAAGGATCAGGGCTTCTGGCCGGCAACGGTCTACCTCGAGGGCCTCGATCAGTACCGCGGCTGGTTCCAGTCGTCGCTTCTGACGGCGGTCGGCGCGCTGGGAAAAGGGGCTCCGTTCAAAGAGTGCGTCACCCACGGCTGGACCGTCGACGGTGAAGGCAAGGCAATGCACAAGTCGCTCGGCAACGGCGTCGATCCCGCGGACGTCTTTAAGAAGTACGGCGCGGACATCTGCCGTCTGTGGGCTGGCTCTGCCGACTACCATGTCGACGTCAGATGCTCGGACGCCATCTTCAAGCAGATCAGCCAGAACTATCTCAAGTTCCGCAACACCGCGAAGTTCTGCCTCGATAACCTGACCGACTTCGATCCCAACCATCTGACCGCGCCCGAGGCAATGTCGGAGCTCGACCGCTGGGCAGTCACAAAGCTCAACGAACTGCTCGTCAAGTGCGAAGCTGCCTATCAGGACTATGAGTTCCTGACCGTTTCCCATGCGGTGAACGATTTCTGTGTTGTGACGCTCTCGAGCCTGTATCTCGATATCATCAAGGACCATCTGTACTGCGACGGCAAGGACTCCGCAGTCCGCCGGTCCGCGCAAAGAGTGCGCTGTGGATGATTCTCGACGCCATGACCAAGGTCTTCGCGCCGATTCTCGCGTTCACCTGCGATGAAATCTGGCTGCAGATGCCGCACCGCGCGGAGGATGACGCAAGAAATGTGCTGTTTAACCAGATGTCGAAGCCCTATACCGCCTATGCCCTGTCCGACGAGGAGATGGCAAAGTGGGACACCGCGTTCAAGGTCCGCTCGGATGTGAACGGCGTTCTCGAAGCGGCAAGAGCCGACAAGCGCATCGGCAAGTCTCTCGAGGCGCATGTGGCGCTCACCGCCGTCGACGCGGCAGCCGCCGAGGCAGTCTAGACAATTGCCGGTATGAACCTCGCAGAGCTGTTCATCGTCTCCAACGTCGCCGTCACCGAGGAAAAGCGCCTGAGGGCGCTGTTGTGGGCGCAGGCTCCAACTTCCCGGACTGACCGTCGCCGTCACCGAGGCGACCGGCAAGAAGTGCCCGCGCTGCTGGATGCACTCGCTGGACGCTGACGAGCATGATCTGTGCCCGCGCTGCGCAGCCGTCTGCAAAGCATTGGATGTCGTTTTCGACTAAGCATATCTTTTATGGGGCGGGCAGCATTGTCCGCCCCGTTTTACGCATAACAAAAGCCCGTGATCTTACGATCACGGGCTTTTTGATTGTCTCGCAGCGTTTCGCGTCCGCAGGCGCGGCGGCTTTTTCCGCAGTTATTTAGATGGTGGGCTGGTTTGCCGCTTCGATGATCTTGACGAACTTCTCGGGCACGAGGGATGCGCCGCCGATCAGACCGCCGTCGATGTCGGGCTGCGCCAGCAGATCATAGGCGTTCTTTTCGTTCATGGAGCCGCCGTAGAGGATGGAGATGGCACGTGCGATCTTTGCGCCGTAGAGCTTGCGGATGACCGTGCGGATGCTCTCGCAGACCTCTTCCGCCTGCTCAGGCGTTGCGGTCTTGCCGGTGCCGATTGCCCAGATGGGCTCGTAGGCGATGACCATCTTGCGGATCTTGTCCTCGCCGACGCCGCGCAGACCGCACTTGATCTGCATGGTGATCCACTCCTCGGTGATGCCCTGCTCACGCTGCTCCAGACTCTCGCCGACGCACATGATGGGAACCAGACCGTTTTCCAGCGCGGTCAGGACCTTCGCGTTCACGTCCTCGTTCGTCTCGCCCATGGCGCGGCGCTCGGAGTGACCGAGAATGACGTACTTGCAGCCCGCGTCTACGAGCATGTTCGCGGCGATTTCGCCGGTGTAGGCGCCGGATGCGTTGGCGTTGCAGTTTTCAGCGCCGATGCCGACTCTGGTCTCGCGCATCGCGCGAACAGCTGCGGGAATGCAGACGGCAGGCACGCACAGCGCCACATCGCACCAGCGACCCTTGGGCATGATCGACTTGAACTCGGTCATGAATTCCTTCGTCTCGGACGGCGTCTTGTTCATTTTCCAGTTGCCGGCAATGACAGTCTTACGGTACTTTCTGTTCATGATGAAACTCTCCTATATATCTCAGTCCAAAATCGTTTCAAATTTCCAACAAATCATAAATACGCGCATGGGTAACAAATTTTCACAGTGCTTCGGATGCACGCCCTTCGATAACGCCACCGGCGAGAGATTTTTCGTCAGAAGAAGGCGCGAGGATGAAGGCGTACATTCTGTACGTCGAATCCGAGCAACGCACTTCTGGCGGAAAAGATCCGGCGGCGTCCGATCTGGACATGTTCTTTCGAACAATTTACTTATCCTGCAAGCACGCAATTCCGGGAAGCTCCAAGCCCTCGAGGAATTCAAGGGACGCGCCGCCGCCGGTCGAGATGTGGGTAATCTTGTCGGCAAAGCCCAGCTGCTCGCATGCCGCTGCGGAGTCGCCGCCGCCGACGATGGTGATGGCTTCGGAGTCTGCCAGCGCCTGCGCAACGGCAATGGTGCCCTTGGCAAGCGTCGGGTTTTCAAACACGCCCATGGGTCCGTTCCAGACGACGGTCTTTGCGCTCTTGACGGCGTCTGCAAACAGCGCTCTGGTCTTCTCGCCGATGTCCATGCCTTCCATGTCGGCAGGAATCTCGGAAACGTCGACGGTCTTCACGTCAATCGGCGCGTCGATCGGGTTCGGGAATTCGGCTGCAACCACGGTGTCGACCGGAAGCAGGAGCTTGACGCCCTTTTCTTCCGCCTTCTTCATCATGTCCTTGCAGTAGTCGACCTTCTCGGCGTCAAACAGGGACTTTCCGATGCCGTAGCCCTTGGCTGCCAGGAAGGTGTATGCCATGCCGCCGCCGATGATCAGCGTGTCGACCTTTTCCAGCAGGTTGTTGATGACGTTCAGCTTGTCGGAGACCTTCGCGCCGCCCAGGATTGCGACGAACGGACGCTCGGGATCTGCCAGCGCCTTGCCCATGATGGAAACTTCCTTCTGGACCAGATAGCCGCAGACGGCGGGCAGATAATCTGCCACGCCTGCCGTTGAAGCATGCGCGCGGTGCGCGGTGCCGAAGGCGTCGTTGACAAAAATATCGGCAAAGGGAGGCGAGCTTTTTGGAAAGCTCGGGGTCGTTTTTCGTCTCGCCCTTTTCAAAGCGGGTGTTCTCGAGCAGCATAACCTCGCCGTCTTTCAGGGGAAGCGGCAAGCGACTGCGCGCTCTCGCCGACGACGTCAGACGCCATCTTCACGGGCTGACCGAGCAGCTCCGACAGGCGGTCTGCCACAACCTGCAAGGAGAACGCGGGGTCTGGTCCATTCTTGGGCTTGCCCATGTGCGAGCAGAGAATCACGCGCGCGCCGTGCTTGATGAGATATTCAATTGTCGGCAGGGCGGCAACAATACGCTTGTCGCTTGTGATCTTGCCGTCCTTGGTGGGGACATTGAAGTCGCAGCGGCAAAGAACGCGCTTGCCGGCAACGTCGATGTCTTCTACGGATTTCTTGTTGTAGTTCATCCAGATTCCTCCTTGTATGATGCTTACATGCCTTTCAAAACACGGGCGAATGCCCGGCTTCTTACCAGTCGATCATTTTTCCCTGCGCCTTCAGGTGCGGGAAGCCCTGCTGCCGCAGCGCCTCGAAGACACCAATTGCCGCGGAGTTTCCGAGATTCAGGCTCCGCGCTTCGGCGCGGATGGGGATTCTCACGCAGCTATCGAAATGCGCGGCAAGGAAATCCTCCGGCAGTCCCTTCGTCTCCTTGCCAAAAAACAGATAACAGCCATCGGGATAGTCCGTCTCGTCGTAGCGCTTCGGCGCTTTGGTGGAAAACAGACGCATTGTCTTCACGTCGTTTTTCGAGAAAAAGTCGTCGAGATTTTCGTAGTCGCGCACGTCCACCAGATGCCAGTAATCCAGCCCTGCCCGCTTGACCGCCTTGTCGGAAATGTCAAAGCCCAGCGGACGAATCAGATGCAGTACGCTCCCGGTCGCCGCGCAGGTTCTTGCGATGTTGCCGGTGTTCGCCGGAATCTCCGGCTCCACCAGAACCACATGCAGCATAAAACCACGCTCCCTCCACGAAAACCAACTTTTAATATTCTATGACAGAACATCGGAAATTTCAACAGGAAAACGGATATTTGTGAAGAATTTCTGCGAAAAATTTCTATCCTTCGGGGCTATGTTTTTGTGCATCTTCGGGAATTTTCCAATCAACCGGCGAAAAACCATACGAAACCAGAAATGCGTTGATCTGCGAAAACGGGCGGCTGCCGAAAAAACCGCGGTACGCGCTCAAAGGGAGCTCGGGTGCGGGCTCTGCAGCACCAGCCGCGGATACGGGCTTTTTTCCACCAGCGCCGCCTTCTTCTGCGCCTGCGCGCCCCAGAGAACGAATGCAACCGGCTGCGGAAGCTCTGCCAATGCGGCAATCACCGCGTCGGTGAAGCTCTGCCAGCCGAAATCCTTGTGGGAGTTTGCCGCATGCGCGCGCACGGAGAGGACGGTGTTGAGCAAAAACACGCCCTGCTGCGCCCAGCTTGTCAAATCTCCGCTTTTTGCCGCCGGAACGCCGAGATCAGCTTCCAGTTCCTTATAGATATTCTGCAGCGACGGCGGCAGTTTTACACCCCGGCTCACAGAAAAAGCCAGCCCGTTTGCCTGCCCCGGCTCATGATACGGGTCCTGCCCGAGAATCACGGCGCGCACGCACGTGGGCGGGGTCCGCTCGAACGCCGCAAAAAGCTGCTGCGCGGGCGGGTAAACTGCCCCGCTTTCATACGCCGCGCCGAGCCGCTGCTCCAGGGAGCACCAGTACGGCTTCTGAAGCTCGTCTTTTAACAGTGCCTGCCATGCAGGCGGAAGCGTCGGTGTCATATGGTTTCCTCCCTACCGGTTCCGGCGAAGCCGCGCACTTTTTGCGCATACTTTACCACACAAACCGCACCGGTTCAAGATGGGAGCTGCCGTTTTGCAGGCACTTTTTTCTGTTGCAATTGAAGCGCTTGCAGACTATAATATAAATTACGTTATTATGTGAAAGTGCGGCTATCGGCACGAAAAAGGAGGCGCGGGCATGGGACGGATTATTGCGCTGGTCAACCAGAAAGGCGGCGTCGGAAAGACGACGACAGCAGTCAATCTGGCAGCCGGACTGCACAAGGCGGGCAAGCGGACGCTGCTGTGCGATTTTGACCCGCAGGCAAACGCGACCTCCGGGCTCGGCGTGGATAAAAACGAGGTCGGCATCTCGACCTACGACATTGTCATCGACGGAAAATCCGCTGCCGAAGCGGTCATTCATACAAAATACGGCGATCTTCTTGCCTCCGGCGCGGCGCTTTCGGGCGCGGGCGTGGAGCTGGTGGGACTCGAGCGGCGGGAATACTGCCTGCGCGACGCGCTGGAGCCGTTAAGAGCCCAATACGGCTATATCTTCATCGACTGCCCGCCGTCTCTGGAGCTTTTGACGCTCAACGCCCTGTGCGCGGCAGACGAGATTTTAATCCCCGTCCAGTGCGAATACTACGCGCTGGAGGGCTTGCCGGACTTAATGACGACGATGCGCGCGGTCAAGCGCAGACTCAACCCCACGCTCGGCATTTTCGGCGTCCTTCTTACCATGTACGACGGCAGAACGAACTTCTCCGCGCAGGTCGCCGAGGAGGTCCGCCGCCATTTCCCCGGCAAGGTCTTTGCCGCGGTGATTCCGAGAAATGTCCGGCTCAGCGAGGCGCCGAGCCACGGACTTCCGATTTTTGCTTACGACCGGTTCAGCCGGGGCGCGGCAGCGTATGATGCGCTGGTGCAGGAAATTCTCACGAAAGGAGCTTGAGCCATGGCTTCCAATCAAGGGACTGGGCAAGGGACTCGGCGCGCTGCTCGGCGAGAGCGCCATGCAGCCGGTCAATCAGCAAAGCCCGCTGCTGCTGCCATTGCAGAAAATCGAGCCGAACCGGCTGCAGCCGCGCAGGAATTTTGACGAGGAGGAGCTTGCGGCCCTTGCCGATTCCATCCGGCAGCACGGCGTCATTCAGCCGCTGACCGTCCGGCTTCTGGATTCCGGGTACTATCAGATCATTGCCGGTGAACGGCGCTGGCGTGCAGCAAGGCTCGCGGGCTTACGCGAGGTCCCCGTCGTCATCATTGAAGCCGACGACAAAGAAGGCGATGGAGCTGGCGCTCATTGAAAACTTGCAGCGCGCGGACCTCACGCCGATCGAAGAGGCCAGAGGCTATCAGCAGCTGATCGGAGAATACGGGCTCACGCAGGAGCAGGTCGCGGACCGGGTCAGCAAATCGCGCCCGGCGGTGGCAAACGCGATGCGTCTACTCAGCCTGCCGGACGAGCTTCTGGCTCTGGTGGAGGAGGGAAAGCTCACTGCCGGACATGCCCGCGCGATTTTATCGCTCAAGGAAAAGCCGCAGCAGCTTGCCGTTGCGCAGAAGGTGATTCATCTGCAGCTTTCCGTCCGGCAGACGGAGGCAATGTGCAAGAAGCTCTCTAAAGCGGTAAAGACGCCCGAGCCGAAGCCGGTCGAGGTCGACTATCTTGCCGAGTGCGAAAAGACGCTCACGCGCTGCCTTGGCCGCGGGGTCAAGATTGTCGCCGGCAAGCGCAAGGGCAAAATTGAATTGGAATATTACGGGCAGGAGGATCTGCAAAGGCTCTATGAGGCCTTGAGCGGGAGCCTCGGAAAGGAGCAGCCGTAGTGGACGAAGAAAAGAAGACCACCCCGCTGAGCAGCCCCAGCCGCCCGCGCCTTTGAGCGACGCGAGAAAAGCGGCGCTGCTGCGGTACATGGCAATTTTGTTTGCCGTGGCGTTTTTGCTGGTGCTGCTGTCGCTGATTCTGCAGACGCACAGCTCCAAAAGCACGATCTCGGAGCTGAGCGCCGCGTCGACGAGCGCGCTCGACAACGCCGTCAAGCTGCAGGAGGAGAACCGGGCCCTGCAGGAGGAAAAGCAGCAGCTGCAGGACGAGCTGGACGCCGTGCAGAAAAAGCTCGACGAGGAAACCGCGCTCAACGATCAGCTTCTGCAGGCGACGCAGGACGAGCAAAGCGATGCCAAGCAGGAGCTGCGCGACAAGGAGCAGGAGCTCGAGCATACGCGCCTTGCCTATGAGGCGCTTCTGACCGCGATGAACTGCGACACGCACGAAGGAAACGTGACCTTCTCGCGGGCAATGGAAACGGTTGCGCGCTATCAGGAGTGCCTGTCTGAAAACGCGCTGGCGGAATTTGAAAAAGCTGCAGGAGCAGTAAGAGGAGAGAGAAAGTATGATTGACATTCGATTTTTACGGGAAAACCCCGACGCCGTCAAGGAAAACATCCGCAAGAAGTTTCAGGACGAGAAGCTTCCGCTGGTAGACGAGGTCGTTGACCTGGATGCCAAGCGCCGCGCCGCGATTGCTGAGGTCGAGAGCCTCAAGGCCGCCCGCAACAAGCTCTCGAAGGCGAACGGCCCGCTTTACGGCCAGCTTAAAAAGTGCGAGGATGAAGCGAAAAAGGCAGAGCTCCAGGCGCAGATCGACCAGAATAACGCCGCCGTCAAAGCAGACGACGACAGAAGAGCAGCGCTCGATCAGTCGATCTCTCAGATGGACGCGCGCATCCGCGAGATCATGTATGTGATCCCGAACATCATTGACCCGTCCGTCCCCATCGGCCCCGACGACAGCTGCAACGTCGAGGTCGAGCGCTTCGGAGATCCCGTTGTGCCTGCGTTTGAAATTCCCCACCATGTGGATATCATGGCGTCTTTTTAACGGCATCGACAAAGGAATCCGCGGGAAGAGTCGCCGGCATGGGCTTTTACTATCTGCTCGGCGATATCGCGCGGCTGCACGAGGCGGTGCTTGCCTACGCGCGCGATTTCATGATCGACGAAAAGGGCTTTACCTACGTCATTCCGCCCTTTATGATGCACGGCGACGTTGTCAAGGGCGTCATGTCCTTCCCCGAGATGGAAGCGATGATGTACAAGATCGAGGGCGAGGACCTTTATCTGATCGGCACGTCCGAGCACACGATGATCGGCCGTTTTATCGATCAGGTGCTTCCCGAGGGCCAGCTTCCGCTGACGCTCACGTCGTATTCTCCCTGCTTCCGCAAAGAAGTCGGCAGCCACGGTCTGGAAGAGCGCGGCGTGTACCGCATCCACCAATTTGAAAAGCAGGAGATGATCGTCGTCTGCAAGCCCGAAGAGTCGATGGAATGGTATAATAAGCTCTGGAAAAACTCTGTGGAGCTGTTCCGCAATCTGGAGATTCCCGTCCGGCAGCTCGAGTGCTGCTCGGGTGATCTTGCCGACCTCAAGGTCAAGTCCTGCGACATTGAGGCGTGGAGCCCCCCGCCAGCAGAAATATTTCGAGGTCTGCTCCTGCTCGAACCTCGGCGACGCACAGTCGAGACGCCTCGGCATCCGCGTCAAGGGTGAAGACGGCAAGACCTATCTTCCGCACACGCTCAACAACACCTGCGTCGCGCCGCCCAGAATGCTCATCGCGTTCCTCGAGAACCACCTGCAGGAAGACGGCACGGTGACAATCCCGAAGGTTCTCCAGCCGTATATGGGCGGTAAAGCCGTTCTGGTTCCCAAGAACAAATAACCCCGCCGGATCTTTTCCGCCGGGGCGGCGTTGCTGCAGGCTCGACGTACACGCGGTACGCCTTCGCCCTTGCGTCTTGCCCTGACGGAAAATCTCTCGCCGGTCCTTCATCGCGCGCCTGCGTATGGTGCATCTGAAAAAGAAGCAGAGAGGAGCCCTCCCTTATGAAAAAATTCTTTAACGAATTCAAGGAGTTTATTACCAGAGGCAACGTTCTGGATATGGCTATCGGCGTGATCATCGCCACCGCCTTCGGCAAGATCACCACGAGTCTTGTGGGCGACGTGTTCATGCCGCTCATCGGCTACCTCATCGGCGGCATCGATCTGTCGACGCTCAACATCACGCTCAGCCCCGCGGTGCTGGATGAGGCCGGCGAGGTGGTCAAGGACGCGGTCGTCATCGGCATCGGCACGTTCCTGACGACGGTCATTGATTTTATTCTCGTCGCGTTCGTCGTCTTCTTAGTGGTCAAGGCGTTCAACACCGCGAAGAAGAAGCTCGAAAAGCCCGCCGAACCGGAGACACCGCCCGAAGAGCCGGAGCCCACAAAAGAAGAGCTGCTGCTTACCGAAATCCGCGACCTTCTCAAGAAGCAGTAACAACATCATTCGTGGCGTTCCGTTTCGACAATTTTACCAAAACATGTCGGAAAATGTCCAAAAATTCATGTCTGAAAGGGCTGTTTTTGGCGTTTTTCGACATTCTTTTTTGTTGCATTTTTCGGCAAAATCCGATATGATGAGCATACAAATATTACCGGTTTTATCCCGCATGAAACCGGCGGATTCTAATCCCTATACGATAAAAACAAGAAGGATAAAGGGGGAACCTGACATGCAGGACACACTGGAATCCAAACTCGAACTGTTCAATTCCTTTTCCCAGCCGGTCATTCTGGTACGGGAGGGCAAGGTTGTCTACGCCAACCACGCCGCTGCCGCCTGCGGCATCGACGCTGCGCAGGATGCCGGAGAATTCGTCGAAGAAGCGGATGAGGGCTTGCGGCTTCGTCTGGGCAGCATCTGCGCGCGCGCGCAGCGGCACGAGCTTTCCGACGCCGTACTCTACATCGCCGATGAATACTGGGAGGGCGCGCGGTTTTCGCCCGACACGCTCTTGAACGTCGCGCAGGCGATGCGCACGCCGCTGACCGATATGTTCACCGTCTCGGCGCCGCTTTTTGTCACGCTCGAGGAGATGGAGGACCCGGCGCTCAGCCGCGCCGCAGCAAGTCTCAACAAGAGCTTTTATCAGCTGCTGCGGCTGATGTGCGATCTGACGGAAATGCCTGCCGTCACCGAGGGAAATGTCAAGGTGCGGCTGGAAAAGCTGGAGCTGTGCGCATTTCTGCAGAGCATTTCTCACACAGGCGGAGTCGCTCTGCCGCACCTGCGGGCGCACCATCACGCTGCATCTGCCGGACAAGACCGTCCACATCTGGGCGGACCGCGACCGGCTGGCGCGCGCAATCTACAATCTGATTGCAAACGCCGTGCGCCACACGCAGGAGGGAGCCGAAATCACCCTTTCGCTTCTTACCGCTGCGTCCGTCGCCGTCATTGAAATCCACGACCCGGCAGCGCCGGGCGACCGCCTCAGAGGCACGCTGGATCTGCCCGAGACGCGCAGCGAGATGAAGACCATCGACGCCGACGCCGGCTTCGGCTTTGCCATCGCCCGCGCGATTGCCCGCTCGCACGGCGGAACGCTGATTGTCGGCGCGGGAGACGAGGGCGGCACCACCGCCGCCATGTCGCTGTCCCTGCAGACGCCGGACCGGAAGACGCAGGAGCTGCACGCCGCCACGACAAAGTTCGACTACACAGGCGGCTTCCGGCAGGAGCTGATCGAGCTTTCCGACGTCCTGCCCGCATCGGTCTTCGACACGGTCAATATCGATTGACACGCAACACGCAAAAGGACCTGCCGCAAATATTGCGGCAGGTCCTTGTTTGCGTGAAATACCTCGTAGAGTTTGCGCCCCGCAGGGCAAAATAAAATGGAAATTCATGTTATCCGGGGCTTCGCCGACCGGACAGGACAGCCGTTAGCGGTTTTACCGCTTACGGCTGTCGCACCCTTGCGGGTAAACATACTGCTCACCTCGAAGTGTGGAATTTTGCGCCTTCGGCGCAAAATTATGCGCGCAGTCGAGGCGCAGTCCTTTTGTCAAAAAAAGCGTCAGCTTTTTTGACAGCCTCTGAAATCCGGAACAGGCGTCTGGCATTTTCGCTCGTTGCCGCTCCGACCTGCTCCGAGGAAAGCCCCCGAAGCGCAGCGATCTTTGCCGCGACATAGGGAACCAGCGACGGATCGTTGCGCCGCCCGCGAAACGGCTCGGGCGCCATATACGGGCAGTCGGTCTCGATCAGAATCCGCTCAAGCGGAATGGCGCTTGCAACCTCGACCCCCTTGCGCGCGTTTTTGAACGTCACAACGCCGGTAAAGCCGATGTACCAGCCGCGCTTTACCAGCTCCTTCGCCATCTCCAGGCTTCCCGAGAAACAGTGAAACACGCCCGTCACATCCGGAAACTCGTCGACGATCTTCAGCCCGTCCTCGTGCGCCTCGCGCTCATGGACCACAACCGGAAGGGAACACTCGCGCGCCAGCTGCATCTGCAGCCGGAAGGCGTGCTTCTGCACCTCGCGCGGCACGTCTTCATAGTGATAGTCCAGCCCGATCTCGCCGATTGCCTTCACGCGGGGGTTTTGCAGAGCGCGCGGTAGACCTCGATGCGCGCCGCGTCCACGTGGTCTGCGTCGTCCGGATGACTGCCGACGGCTGCCCAGATCCAGTCGTAGGTCTGCGCCAGACGCACCGAATTCTCAGAAGACGGCAGATCGCAGCCGATGTTCATCATTGCCGTCACGCCGTTTTCCTTCATCCGGGCAAGAATATCGTCAAAATCCTCCTGAAACCGCCCGTCGTCCAGATGCGCGTGGGAATCAAAATACATGCTATGCCTCCTGTTCGTGCTGCGACAGCCAGATCAGCAGCACCGCAATATCGCTCGGCGAGACGCCGGAAATGCGCCCGGCCTGCCCGATGGAAAGCGGGCGAATCTCCTGCAGCTTCTGACGCGCCTCGACGCGAAGCCCCGTGATGGAAAGATAGTCGATGCCGTCCGGCAAAAGCCTGTTTTCCTCGCGCGAAAGCTCCGCGACCTGCCGCTGCTGGCGCTCGATATAGCCCGCATACTTCATCTGAATCTCGACCGCCTCCTGCACCGCGGGAGAAAGCGCCGGGCGCTCGGGGTCAAAGGGCGCAAAGGGCCCCGGTAGCCGATCTGCGGGCGGCGGATCAGATCAGAAAGGCGCGCCGATCCCTTGACGCTTGCAGTATCGTGCGCAAGCAGCATTTCGTTGAGCGCCGCGCCTTCTGCAATGCCGGTCGCCTTCAGCCGTTTGATCTCCCGGTCAACGGTCCGGTATTTTTCCAGCACCGCCTCATACTGCTCGTCCGACACCAGCCCGATCCGGTGCCCGATGGGGGAAAGCCGCTGGTCGGCATTGTCCTGCCGGTGTAAGAGCCGGTATTCCGAGCGCGAGGTCATAATCCGGTACGGCTCGTTCGTGCCCTTGGTCACCAGATCGTCAATCAGCGTTCCGATATAGCCGTCCATGCGCTTCAGGATCATCGGCTCGCCCTTGATTTTGAGCGCCGCATTGACGCCCGCAACGAAGCCCTGCACCGCCGCCTCCTCATAGCCCGAAGAGCCGTTGAACTGCCCCGCGCCATATAGCCCGGGGACCTTTTTGCTTTCCAGCGTCGGCAGAAGCTCCGTCGGATCGACGCAGTCGTATTCAATCGCATACGCCGGGCGCATCATTTCCGCGTGCTCCAGACCCGCAATCGTGTGGACCATCGCAATCTGCACATCCTCGGGAAGACTCGACGACAGACCCTGAATATAGAGCTCGTCCGTCCCCAGCCCGCACGGCTCGACAAAGAGCTGATGGCGCGGCTTATCGGGGAAGCGGTCGATCTTCGTTTCGATCGACGGGCAGTAGCGCGGACCGACGGACTCGATCATGCCGTTAAACAGCGGCGAGCGCGCGAAATTTTCCCGGATGATCCGGTGCGTTTCCTCGTTGGTATAGGTGAGATAGCAGACCGCCTGATTCTGCACCGCTTCTGTGGTCGAGAACGAAAACGGCACGGGCTGCTCGTCGCCCGGCTGCAGCTCCATTTTGGAAACATCCACTGAGCGGCGGTTGATGCGCGGCGGCGTACCGGTCTTGAACCGGCGCATGCGAAGCCCGAAGGATTTCAGGCACTCGGTCAGCCCGATGCCCGCCTGCATGCCGTCGGGACCCGAGGAATAGGCGCACTCGCCGGTGATGACGCGCGCGTCCAGATACGTGCCCGAGGCAATCACGACCGCTTTTACTTCATACACCGCGCCGAGCCGCGTCGTAACGGACGAAATGTGCCCCTGTCAGACCGACGGAGACGACCATCGCCTGCTTGAGATCCAGATGTTCCTGCCGCTCGAGGACGCGCTTCATATCCTCCTGATATTTCCGCCGGTCTGCCTGCGCGCGCAGCGAATGAACGGCAGGACCCTTGCCGAGGTTCAGCATCCGGTACTGGATGCAGCAGCGGTCCGCCGCCTTTGCCATCTCGCCGCCCAGCGCGTCCAGCTCGCGCACGAGATGTCCTTTTTCCCGTGCCGCCGATTGCCGGGTTGCAGGGCATGTTGCCCACCGCGTCGAGATTGATCGTAAAGACGACCGTGCAGCCCCATTCTGGCGCAGGCAAGCCCCGCTTCGATTCCCGCGTGCCCCGCGCCGACCACTGCCACATCATAGCTTCCCGCCGCATAATTCATACCCATCGCCTCCGGTTTCCGTTTAAGATATTATTTTAGCAAGCGTATGGGCGTTTTGCAAGAACGCAGCCGCGTTTGCAGCAAAAAAACGTCCTGCGCCCCATTTCGCCGCCATCCGCGCGCGAGCCGGCGTACAATGGCAGAAAGGGAGGCGCAGGACATGCAGAATTTTGGGGAGCTTGTGCGCGCAGCGCGCGAGAAAACGCTGCAGGACAACCTGTCGGTATCCGAAGACATGCAGCAGCGGCTTGCCGGTGCCATGCAGACCCGGATTCTCAAGCAGCTGTGTGCGCTGCTGCTCGACCCGGACATGCCGGACGAGCAGGCAATCACGCGGGCGCGGGCGCTTTGCCTGCAGGCGCAGCTCTTTTTCCGGGAGCACGGCATTTAGGGTGCCAACTCCCAACCCGCCCGGCGCCCGCATGGAACGAACTTTGCAAATTCATCCCATGCGACCGCTTTCGACGGACAATTGCCGCAAGCCGTGCTATACTGAGCGTACAGCTTATCCAATGCGAGCGCACTTCATATCCCGGACGGCATACGCCGTCAATCCCATCAACCATGCCCCCGACCAAAACCGGTCGGGGGAACTTTTTTTCAAACCAACTGCGTTGTTCTGAAAATGACTGCGCGGCTTCAGTAGCGCAGGCAGCGGCGCAGGCGGCGCTCGGCGCGCTGGATGGTGCGGCAGACGGTCGATTTGCAGACGCCGAACTCCCGCGCCAGCTCCGGCATGGTCTTTTTTGTCCACATAGTATCCGAGCACGGCGCGCCGCTGCTTTTCCGTCAGCTCGTTTTCGATCACGCGGTGCATGCGCGCCAGTTGCTCCTTACGCGTCAGGCGGACCCTGATAGCCCCTCATACCCGATAGCCTTCATTGCGGTCATATCCCCTTTCATAATAAATGCGGTCGTTCCGCCAGCACGTTCATCTGCCGGAGCATCGGCGCTTAGCGCTGCCATCCGCCGCTCCAGCCAGAACAGCTCCTGCGCGTCCTGCGTCATTTTTTTCCGCCGGCGCAGCTCGAAATCCGACACGCAGAAGCTGCGCGCTGTGTTCATACTTGCGCCGAAAGCTCCCGCAGCGTCATGCGCGCCAC
>VOFG01002682.1_pt1 | contig 28660 bp, 53 predicted proteins | sample 5384171 | NCBI WGS metagenome assembly VOFG01 (sample SAMN12384726, study PRJNA508395) | human gut metagenome | isolation source: healthy gut F | host: Homo sapiens
ATCCGCAGCGACCCGCGCGTGGTCGTGATGGAGCGCACCAACATCCGCTATGTGACGCCGGAGCAGCTCGGCGAGCCGCTGGATCTGTCTGTGGTGGACGTATCCTTTATCTCTCTGAAGATCGTCCTTCCGGCCATCCGGAAACTGCTCAAGCCGACCGGTCAGGTTCTCTGCCTCATCAAGCCGCAGTTTGAGGCGGGCAAGGAAAAGGTCGGAAAGAAGGGCGTCGTCCGCGACCCCCGCCGTTCACGAGGAGGTCCTTGCGGACTTCGTCGCGCTGGCGGAGCAGCTCCCCATGACCATTCGGAATCTGACCTTTTCACCGGTCAAGGGTCCTGGAGGGCAACATTGAATTTCTGGGGCACCTCTGCATGGAGCCGGGAGAAAATCACTATCCGCCGCTGCACGAGCTGGTCGAGCAGGCGCATGCGGCGCTGAAAGGATAAGTCATGAAAGTTGTTATGACGCCCAATCCCTACCGCGACAAGCAGTTCCGCGTCGCGGAGCAGGCACAGAGCATTCTGGAGGCCGAGGGCGGAACGGTCCGGATGTGTCTGCCGTTTGAGGTAGACAAGAGCTATCCGCTTCCGTCCGGCATCCATTTTACGACCTGAAAAAGGAGATCCGCGACGCGGACATGCTGATCTGCTTCGGCGGCGACGGGACGATCCTCCATGCGTCCAAGTTTGCGACGGCAAATCACATTCCCGTGCTCGGCGTGAACATCGGGACGATGGGCTTCATTGCGGAGTTGGAATCCGGGGAGCTGGAGCTGCTGAAAAGGATCCCGGCAGGGGACTATACCCTCGAGCCGCGCAGTATGCTCGACGTCAAGGTCACGAACGGGACACAGCAGCTGTTCCATGAGACCGCGCTCAACGACGCGGTCATCACCAAGGGCGCCATCGCGCGGGTGATCCAGATCGGCATTTCCTGCGACGGCGTGGACGCCACGGCCTTTTCCGGCGACGGCGTCATCGTCTGCACGGCGACCGGCTCCACGGCCTATTCCATGTCTGCCGGCGGCCCGATCATGGAGCCGTCCGCAAAAACCTGCTCATCACGCCCATCTGCGCCCATGCGATGCTTGCCAAGAGTATCGTCGTCGGCCCGCAGCGCGTGATCGGCATTCGAACAGGAAAAATCGGAAGGCACAACGCCTTTTTGTCCGTTGACGGCGGGCGAGCCTTCCGTTTAAGCCCCGGCGATATCACGACCATAACCTCATCCTCGCAGATCACCCAGCTCGTTCGTTTGAAAGATACCAGCTTTTTCGAGATCCTGAATCACAAATTTATTGACAGACAGAGGTATTGAGATGAAATCGAAACGCCAGGAAAAGATTCTGCAATTGATCCATGACCATGACATCGAGACGCAGGAGCAGCTCCTTTCCGAGCTGCGCGAGGCAGGCTTCCAGACCACGCAGGCGACCATTTCCCGGGACATCAAGCAGCTGCGCATCATCAAGGAGCTGGGCCGAACGGGACATACCGCTACAGCGTATCGGCAAAGCCGGTGGAGCATACCTTCTCCGCAAAAGCTGAACATCATTTTCAAGCAGTGCTTGACCAGCGTGGAGCATGCACAGAACATTCTGGTCATCAAAACCATGCCGGGACTTGCCTCTGCGGCCTGCTCCGCGCTCGATAAGATGAATATTCCGGAGATCGTCGGCACGCTGGCCGGCGACGATACGGCGTTTATCGCCATGCGCGACTCGGCCTCGGCGTCCACGCTGTGCGCCGAGCTTCGGGGAACAGATCACACATTGAGCCGCAGGAGGCGGATGTTATGCTGAGCGTTCTGCACATTGAGAATATCGCGGTGATCGAGCAGGCCAATATTTCCTTTGACCGGGGCTTCAATGTGCTCACCGGCGAGACCGGTGCGGGCAAATCCATCGTGATCGATGCCATTTCCGCCATTCTAGGCGAACGCACCTACCGCGACGTGATCCGTACCGGCGCAGGCCGCGCCTTTGTCAGCGCGGTCTTTACCGGAACGCCGCGCCTTGCGTGGTTTGAAGAGAATCAGATCCCGTATGACCCGGACGAGCTGCTCGTGCAGCGCGAGGTCTATACGGACGGAAAAACGTCTGCCGCGTCAACGGGCCGTCCCGTTACGGTCTCTATCCTGAAAAGGCTCGGGGAACAGCTCATCCAGATCCATGGACAGCACGACTCGCAGCAGCTTTTTCGACGAGGCAACGCATTTGCAATATCTCGACCTTTTCTCGCGCGATGGGAGTCTGCTTGGACAGTATAGCGAGAAATACGCCCGTGTGCAGGCGCTCCGGCAGGAGATCGACCGCCTTTCGATGGGCGAGAGCGAAAAGCTCCGGCTGGTCGAGGCGCTGAAATTTCAGATCGACGAGATCGAGCGCGCTGCGCTGCATCCCGGCGAGGACGAAGAGCTGGAGGCCCGCCGGAAGGTTTTGCAGAATGCGGAGAAGATCACCGGTGCGCTGCAAAGTGCCATGGCGGCGCTCTATGGCGACGAATCCAGCTCCGGCGCTGCGGAGCTTCTGGCCGGTGCGGAGCAGGCGCTTTCGCGCGTGGAGCGTGTGGACGAGTCCATCGGCGCGCTGCACGGAAAAATATCCGACCTCATGTATGCGGCACAGGACGCCGCCGAGGAGCTGCGCGATACGCTCGACGGTCTGAGCTACTCCGCCGAGGAGCTGGAGGAGATCGAGTCACGGCTCGATACGATCCACCGGCTGAAGCGCAAATACGGTTCCTCCTGCGAAGAAATTCTGCAATTTTTGGAGAATGCGAAAACGCAGCTCGACGAGATCGAATTTGCCTCCGACCGCATCGAGCGGCTGGAAAAGCAGCTGCACAAAGCGAAAAAAGGAAGCGGAGGACGCTGCGCTTGCGCTGCGCGCCGCCAGAAAAGAGACGGCGGAGAAGCTGCAGATCAGGATCCAGACGGAGCTTGCCCAGCTCGATATGCCGAAGCTCCGCTTCGTCTGTCAGTTTGAGGAGATCCCGCTTTTTCGCCGACGGGCATGGACGGCGTACGCTTTTTGATGTCGGCCAACGTCGGCGAGGCGCTCAAGCCGCTCAGCAAGGTCGCCTCCGGCGGCGAGCTGGCGCGGATCATGCTGGCGATGAAGAATGTGCTGGCGGAGCAGGACGCGATCCCGACGCTGATCTTCGATGAAGTCGACGCGGGCGTCAGCGGAAGAGCCGCGCAGAAGGTCGCGGAGAAGCTTTCCGACGTTGCGCGCGGCAAGCAGGTACTCTGTGTCACGCATCTGCCGCAGCTCGCGGCGATGGCCGACACGCATTTTATCGTGGAAAAGCGCGTTGAAAACGACCGTACCTACAAGCGTCCTCCAGCTGAGCCGTGAGGAACGGCGAAAGGAGCTGGCCCGCATCACGGGCGGTGCGGAGATCACCCCGTTCTTTTGCAGGGTGCGGAGGCTGTTGGCGGCGGCTGACCGATACAAGGCGGAAAAATGCGCAAGATAAGCAGAATGTACAGAGACAGGCGGCGCGCCTGTCTCTTTTTCTTTTCCGAGACGGTTGAAATGCGGAAAATCTGTTGCTATAATGCCAGTATCCATCAACAGGGAAGTGCGACTATGCTCACGATCCGACCGATCGAGGTGCGCGACATTCCGGCGTGCCTGACGATCTACAATTACTATATCGAAAACACGACGATCACCTTTGAGGAAGAGCCGCTGACACCGGAAGCCTTTTTTCCGCCCGCGTCAGCCGCATTCAGGAACACTATCCGTACTTGGTCGCGGAGGAGGACGGGGCGGTCGTCGGCTATGCGTATCTCGACGCCTATAACGAGCGCTCCGCCTACCGCTATACCGCCGATCTGTCGATCTATCTGGCGCACAGCCGCATAGGGCGCGGCGTTGGTTCGCAGCTGCTGACGGCCATCGAGCGTGAAGGCGAGAAAATGAGACTGCACAGCATTGTCGCCATCATCACGGAGGAAAACGCGCGGAGCCTTGCCTTCCACGAGAGGCACGGCTACCGCGAGGTCGGACGGCTCTATAAGTCCGGCTTCAAGCTTGGCCGCTGGCTTGACGTGGCTTTCTGCCAGAAAATGCTTCCGGGATGCGGCAAAGCATGAAAAAATCAGGCGCTTCCGTCTTCTGGACGGGCGCGAGACTCGGCATTCCCGTCATTCTCGGCTATATCCCCGTCGGGATCGCGTATGCGCTCATCGCACGGTAGGCGGGCTTTTCCGTACTCGAAACGTGCATGATGTCAGTCTTTGTCTATGCCAGAGCCAGCGAAATGATGGCGGCGGGCATGTACGCGCAGGGCGCGGGCATCGCGGCCATCGTGCTTGCGACGTTTATCCTGAATCTGCGGCACTTTATCATGTCAGCCTGCGTGATGAACGGGATGCGCTCGGAAAAGCGCGCGTTCAAGGAGTCTTGCGGCCTTCGGCGTGACGGACGAGGTTTTTGCCATCTATACGACGCAGAAAAAGCTGGAGCGGCCGGGACTCGTCTTTCTCGGCATGGCGCTGATCTCCTATCTTTCGTGGGATCTGGGGACGGTGATCGGCGCGGTTGCGTCCGATTTTCTGCCTGCGCTGCTGACGGCGGCGCTGGGCGTCGCCATGTACGCCATGTTCATTTCACTGCTTGCGCCAAGCGTACGTGGAAACGGGCGGCTGGGGCTTCTGGTGCTGCTGACGGCGGCGGTCAATACGCTTCTGTCGCGGTTCCTTGATTCCGGCTGGGCGCTGATCGCGTCCACGCTGGCCGGAGCCGCCGCGGGCGTTTTCTTCGTAGAGCTGCCGAAAGAGTGAAGATGCCGATGCGGACTGATATCCTGCTTCTGATCGCCGGAATGACGCTCGTGACCTACATTCCCCGGATGCTGCCTGCCGTTTTGCTCGAAAAGCTGCATTTCGGGCCGAAGGTCGAGAAGTTTTTGCAGCTGATACCCTATACGGCCATGGCGGCGCTGGTGTTTCCGGGCGTCGTGACCCTCGACCCGGCGCGGCCCCTATATCGGCCTTGCAGGCGGTGCGGCAGCGGGACTGCTGGCATGGCGAAGGCTGCCTGTCATTGTGTGCGTACTGGCTGCGGTCGCGGTCGATCTGCTGCTTTATGCGGTGCTGCCCGCGTGAAGCTGATTTGCAATCGGCATTGCAGCTTTGCTTGTTGACCCATTTTTTCTGTCTTGACAGAAAAAATGGGAGAAAAAGGCGCTGGGATGCAAAATACGCAAGTGCTGTGCAGAAAGGAAAAGCCCGGCCGGAATTTCCCGGTCGGGCTTTCTGTACTTTTACTTGAAGAGATAGCTGTAATGGCTGCGGATACGCAGGATCAGCACCTCGATCTCCTTCGGCAGGTCGTTCAGCTTTGACAGATCGACGTCCTTGACCTCGCCTCCGAGGCGAACGCGGACGGCGTCGCCGCCGAGGAACAGAACGCCCTGGTTTGCGCTGTCGGCCATGTCCTCCGCCGTCTGGAAAAGCGTGAACTTGTCGTGGCACGGCTCCGAGGCGTAGGGGCAGAAGTGCGTGCAGTTGCCGCACTCATTGCACATCTTATCGACGTGGACGATCTGCGTCCGGCCGTCGGCCAGCACGACCGCGACATTGGCGCGGTTCGGGCAGGAATCGACGCAGTTCTCGCAGACGGTATTGCAGCTCAGGCAGCGCGCACCCTCGCAGCAGGCGTCCTTCGCCATTTCAGAATGCCCTTCTTCGAGACGGCCTGAGACTTCGACGGATAGGCCGCCGCCGGGATCTCGTAGGTATGCGCCTCGCCGATAACGGCTTCCGCGAACGCGGCGGCATCGGCAATGCCCTCAACGACGGTCGCGGGGCCGCGGTGCGCGTCGCCCGCGCACCAGACGTTTTCGACGTTGGTCTTGAAGGCGGGGCCTTTGCGCTCCATTTCAATGCCGTTTGCGGCCATGAACTGTGCATCGACCTTTTTCACCGACGGCAGAGAGCACCAGATCGCACGGGATCTCAAAGAATTCGCCGGTCCCGACCGGTGCGCGGCGTCCGGGAAGCGTCCGGCTCGCCGAGCTTCATCTTCAAGACGCAGCTTGCCGTCCTTCTGCTCGACGGGAGCGGCCAGCTCGACCATCTGAACGCCTTCGTCGATGGCGAGCTTCAGCTCATGTTCGTCGGCGGGCATTTCCTTCTTCGTGCGGCGATAGACGATGGTCGCGCTCTCTGCGCCCATGCGCTTGGCGACGCGCGCCGCGTCCATCGCCGTGTTGCCCGCGCCAACGACGACCACATGGCCCTCAAGGCACGGCTTGACCTGCTGCTTCATTTCCTTCATCCAGCCGATAACGCCCTTGACGTTGCCGGGAATGTCAAGCTTACCGGCCTGCCATGCGCCGGTGGCGAGAAGGATATGGGTATAGCCCTGCTTTTTCAGCTCCTCGACGGAGGGTGCCGGAGCGCCGCACTTGACTTCGACGCCGTACTTTTCCATCAGCGCCACGTCCTTGTCGATGGCCTCGTCGGAGATACGGAACGCGGAATGACATAGCGCGGCACGCCGCCGAGCTTTTCTTCACGCTCGAAGATCGTCGTTTCCACACCAGCTCTTCCAAGGAAGTAGGCCGCCGCAATACCGGTCGGGGCCGCCGCCGATGATGGCGGCCTTCTTGCCCTCGACCTTCGCCGGACGGCGGATGGAGGCCATCCGTGCGCCGTAGCCCTTTCCGCTGCGACCAGCTTGGTGTCGCGGATCTGGACGGACTCTTCATAGAAGTTGCGGGAGCAGCGGTTCTGGCAGCGATGTGCGCAGATGGTACCGGTGATGAACGGCAGAGCGTTCTTCTCGGTGATGAGCTTCAGCGCCGGGCCGTAGAGGCCCTTGCGGCAAAGCTCGATGTACTCAGGGATATCCTGATGGATGGGGCAACCGCCCTTGCACGGAGCCGTGAAGCAGTCGATCAGCGGAACGCTTTCCGTACTCTTGCGGGCAGGGATGGGCTTGATGGGCTTGAGATGGTGGATATCGGTGTGCGACGCGGCGCTCATGTCCGCGATGGCTGCTGTATCCGTACCGGCAAACGCACGGTAGGGAAGCGGCTCGACCTTTTCGACCATCTGCGCAAGGCGGTTGTAGCCGCCGGGCTTGAGGATGGTGGTGGCGACGGTGATTGGCCAGATGCCCGCGGCAAACAGCTTATCGCAGTTGAAGAATTCGGCGCCGCCCGCGAAGGAAATGCGCATTTTGCCCTTGAACTGACGGGAAATGCGATTGCACATCTCGATGGTCAGCGGGAACAGGCTGCGGCCGGACATGTACATCTCGTTTCCGGGCAGCTCACCGCGCGTGGTATCGACCGGGAAGGTGTTTGACAGCTTGAGGCCGAATTCCAGCCCCTTCGAGGCCGCCAGCGCCTGAAGCCGTTCAAACATCGGAACGGCGTCAGCCCACTGGAGATCCTCGTTGAAATGATGCTCGTCAAAGACGATGTAGCCGTAGCCCATCGAGTCGAGAATGCTGCGGGCGGTCTTGTAGCCGAGAATGGTCGGATTGCACTTGACGAAGGTGTGCAGGCCCTTTTCCGTCAGAAGGTATGACGCGATGCGCTCGATCTCCTGCGGCGGGCAGCCGTGGAGCGTGGAAACGGTGACACTGCGGCTGACGCGCGGAGAAATGGACGCGATGCAGTCCTTTTCCTCCGGGAACAGCTCGGTCAGGACGTCTAGGCATTCGCGGAACTGCTCAGTGTTGGATGCATCCATCATGCCGTTGATGTAAGTATCGACCTTCTGGCCCTTGATACCCTCAAGGTCATAGCCAACGGACATATTGAACACGAAGCCGTCCGGGTCGCCGAGTCCGTAGACCTTCGACAGGACTTTCAGCGCGCACCATGCCTTGATATACTCGTTCATGGCCTGCGGAACTTCCAGCTCTGTGGACCATTCCTGATTGTAGCCCTCGTCGTCGGCCAGAATGCACGGACGCGGCACGCAGACCGCCAGATCGTGGCCGTCCATCTTCTGAACAGTCTTGACCTCGAAGAAGCGCGCGCCGGCAAAGTAGGCGGCGATGATGTTCTGCGCCAGCTGGCTGTTGGGGCCTGCGGCCGGGCCAAAGGGGGTTTCGATGCGCTCGCCGAAGATGGGGAGCGTCTTTCCGGATGCGTGATAGGCTTTATGTACGCCGAAGATATCGCCGGTCACGGCATATTCCTCGACGATCCAGTTCATAAGGGAACGGAAGGGGATCGGATACATTTTTCAGACATGACGCTTCCTCCTTAATATTCGCGGTGATTCAGGCTGCCCCAGAGCTTCTTGGATGCCTCGAGGATGTGTGCATTCTCGGCTTCTTCATCGATGCCTACCAGCTCGCGGTCCTTCATCAGGAGCTTGCCAGCGGCAATGGTGGTCTGGCACTGGCGGCCGGTCATGCCGAAGATCATATGGCCGTCGATGTTCTCATCCGAGAACGGCGTGAACGGCTTGTAGTCCATGACGATGATGTCCGCCGCCGCCCCGGCCTTGAGGACGCCGAGCTGATCGGGGAAATACTTCGCGCCGATCTTGGCGTTGTTCTTGAAGAGCATGTCCGTGACCTCGCACCAGCCGACATTTGGCAGGCAGTTCTGGCTGCGCTGGGAGCAGAGCGCGACCTTGAGTGATTCAAGCATGTCGTTGGTATAGGCGTCGGTACCCATGCCGAGCAGAATACCGCGCTTATAGAGCTGGAGCACCGGGCAGATGCCGATGGCGTTGCCCATGTTGGATTCCGGGTTGTTGACGACCATCGTGCCGGTCTCCTTGATGATCTCCATTTCGGCGGTGTTCACGTGGATGCAGTGGCCCAAGATGGTCTTTTCTCCCAGAATGCCGTGATCCTGAAGGCGCTGGACGGGACGGCGGCCATAGTTCTGGAGGCTGTCGTAGACGTCGTTCATGCCCTCAGAGACGTGAATATGATAGCCGGTGCGGCCGTTGTTGGCGGCGACCATGCGGTCAAAGGTCTTGTCGGAGATGGTGAACAGGCGTGTCCGCCGAACATGGCGGCCAGCATCGGGTCCTTGTGTTCCTGACAGTAGGTGATCCAGTCGGCATTTTCCTGAATGGCCTCGAGACACTTTTTTCCTCGCCGTCGCGGTCGGAGACCTCATAGCAGAGGCATGAGCGGATGCCGAATTTCTTGGCGCTCTCGCCGATCTGGAACAGCGAGCCGGGGATCTGGCAGTAGGATGCGTGATGGTCGAAGATGGTCGTGACGCCCTGTTTGATGCAGTCGATGTAGAGCGCGTCGGCGCTGGCGCGGGTGCCTTCGAGCGTCAGGTGGCGGTCAATGGCCCACCATGTGCCGTCGAGCACTTCAAAAAGTTGGTGGGGTTGTTTCCGACGATGGAAAGGCCGCGGGCCAGCGCGGAATAAATATGCGTGTGCGCGTTGATGAACGCGGGCATGATGACGCCGCCCTTGGCGTCGATCCTTCCGCCTGCGGGTACTTCGCCGTCAGAGCCGCTTCCTCGCCGACCTCGACGATTTTGCTGCCCTCGTAGACCACGGCACCCTTTTCGTAGTAGCCCTTCGCGTCGGGATCGCGGGTAATGAGCCGTCCGTTTGTGAGAATGTACATCGTGAATTCCTCCTATCTTGATCCAACCGATTGCACCACCCGCCGGATAACGAAAAATGTTTCAAACCTTCCGGTTTGAAACACTCAAGCGCCGCGCCGAGTGATAGTTGCAGCCGTGTGCGAAACACTTCCTTACAGCTACCAATCTTAGATTGTACTAATATTATAGCGGATGCTGTTTGCAATTTTAAGCGGTATTTTTTACAAAAATATACGAATGCTTTTTGATATTTTGACAAAAAATCGTTTGGCGCATCAAAAATTCTGGGCCGGTGCAGCCTTATGGCGCACCGGCCCTGTGTAAGCGTATGACGGGCGGAGCTTTTTGCGGAGAAGCGGCGCTCACATGTCGAGATAGGCGGCACACTTCTTCCGCGCGGCTTCGGCGGCCAGAGGCTCGTCGATGGTGACGAGTCGTCCGTCACGGACGGTGATCTTTCCGTTTACGACGGTATAATCGACCGGACCGCGCACGCCGACGGTCGCAAGGACCGATTTCGGGTCAAAGCATGCGCCGGTCAGCTCGAGCCTGCGGCTGTCGATCAGGAACAAGTCGCAGCACTTCCCGGCCTCCAGAGAGCCGATGTCGCTGCGGCCAAGCAGGGAGGCGTTCCCGCGCGTGGCGATTTTCAGGAAATCGTAGCCGGACGGCGCTTCCCGGCTGGAACAGAGCCGGTGCAGGAGGAACGCCGTGCGCAGCTCCTCCATGAGGCTTGAGCCGTCGTTGGAGGTGGAGCCGTCCACACCGAGGCCGACCGGCACGCCGAGGCGCAGCATTTCGGGAATGCGCGCAACGCCGGAGGCGAGCTTCATATTGGAAATGGGGCAGTGGCATACGCCGGTGTGCGTGTCGGCAAGCAGCTTCAATTCCTCGTCATTGAAATGAATGCCGTGCGCGTACCAGACGTCCGGCCGACCCAGCCGAGCTTTTCCATGAACGCCAGCGGGCGCATACCCTCGCGTTCAAGCATGTAGTTTTCCTCGTCCTTCGTTTCGCACAGATGCGTATGGAGCCGGACGTGATACTGCCGTGCAAGTATGACGCTCTGGCGCAGAAGCTCCGGCGAGACGGAAAAACGGCGAACAGGGCGCAAGCGCCAGTGTGCATCGAGCCGAAGGACGGATCGTGGTACTTTTCGATCAAACGGACGCTGTCAGCCATGATCTCGTCTACGCTCTGCACCACGGAGTCGGGCGGCAGTCCGCCGTCTTTGACGGACAGATCCATCGAGCCACGAGCAGGCCATCCGGATACCGAGCTGACCGGCGGCGTCAGCTGCGCACCGATCAGGTCGCCGGAGCCGGCGGGGGAATATGTAATGATGATCGAAGCAGGTCGTGCAGCCGTGCTTCATCAGCTCGCCCATGCCGGTCAGAGACGAGAGCCGGATGACGTCCTCGTCGAGGTTTTCCAGATCTCATAGAGCGTTTTTCAGCCAGTCGAACAGCTCCATATTCTGCACCTGCGGCAGATTGCGGGAAAACTGCTGATAGAGGTGGTGATGCGTATTGATAAGGCCGGGGTAGCAGAGCATATGCGAGGCGTCGAGCGTTTCCTCCGCCTGCTGCGGAAGCTCGGGGCCGATGGCGCGGATCACGCCGTCCTCGGCGTAGAGATCGACGTTTTCATAGACCGTACCCTGATCGTCGCAGGAGACGAGACGGAAAATATTGCGCAGCATGAGTCGTTTTCATAGGCATGTCCTCACTTTACGGGATGCTTTCATTATACCGCGTTTCTGCGAGGACGCAAGCTTGTGAGACGGAAATAAAAAAATTCAAAAAGAAATGAAAAAGGACTTGCTTTTTGAAAGGGTCTGTGCTAATATACTTGAGCGCCGATGGAAGCGCGGTACGCGCCGGTAGCTCAGTTGGATAGAGTGACTGGCTACGAACCAGTAGGTCGGGGGTTCGAGTCCCTTCCGGCGTACCAGAAAAGCAGATGATTTCAATCATCTGCTTTTCTCTTTATATCTTGACGCGGGCAAAAGTACGGGATCGGAGACGGCATGGAGGTAAACTTTGTAAATCCCGGCGCTGATTATATGATCCGCGGGATACTGGCCTTTCAGGCAGAGGGAGAGGCCGCGTTCTGGTCGGAGCCTCTGTATCATTTTTTTATCCGCAGCTGGATAGAGGCTATGCGGAAGGACTGCCGTTTGGCGAACGAAAAAGCTACATCGAGCGCACCATGCGCTCCGTTTATGCCGGGCTTGAGGATACGATCGATCAAAAGGCCGCTTTATATGCGCGCCATTGGCAGGTCTGCAAGCCGCAGATCACAGCGGCGCTGTCGGACGCGTTCGATGTGGACTGCTCGGGGCTGTTCAATGACATACGGTGCAATTTGAGCCTCAACCCCATCGAGCCGCGTTTTCTGAAGGAGCACAGCTATGACACGTTCTATCTGAACAGTGAACGGGGTGCGATCGGCGGCGGGATCCATGAGATCATCCATTTTGTCTGGTTTTATGTCTGGAACAGGGTGTTCGGAGACTGCTGGGAGGAATATGAGCGTCCTTCACTGAAGTGGATCCTGAGCGAGATGGTCGTGGAGTCCGTTATGAAGGATGAACGGCTCAGCTCTATCAATCCCTACTTTCAAGAGAAAACGGCGGCTGCATCTATCCGTACTTTTTCGACATGACGGCGGATGGCAGGCCAATTCTGGAGACGCTGGACGAAATGTACAGAGCACAGCGCATCGAGGATTTTATGCGGAGCAGCTACGCCTACTGCAAGGCGCACGAGGCCGAGATCAGGGAACATATTCAAAAAATCTGAGAACTGAAATCAAAAAAATTGCCGTCTGCCGAATACCGGCAGACGGCTTTTGCGTTGACCGTCCGTCAGTGCATCCCGCTCATGGAATCCATGACGTTCTCGGCCTCCCTGCTTGATGGTCTTGGCGGCGTCCTTGGTGAACTTGTAGGCCTCGCCGTTCTTCGGCAGCATCATCACGCCCAGCGCGCCGACCGCGATGCCCGCGCCCATGGTCGCCCGAAAAGAACTCAGCTTCATACTCATCTCCTCCGGCAATAGTTTTTCCGCGAAGCGCGGCGCGTAACCGATGCAATGTTAACCACGGGAAAAACGAAAAATGTGGATAAAAGTGTGGATGAGTTGCCTTTTCAAACGGTATTTTTTGTGTTAAAATAGCGGCAAATGAATTTTCAGGGAGGAAGCCGACTATGTCCATTGACGCTTTGCAGAGCAAGATCCGTAAGATGAAAAATCCGACTATGGTCTGTATCTGCCCGTATTACGACCAGATCCCGGCCTACCTGCGCGAGAATGCCCGCGCGGAATTCGGTGATACCCTGCGCGCGGCGGCGGAGGCCTGCCTGGCGTTCTCCTGTGGGATCCTGGATGCGCTTGCGGATATCGTCCCGGCGGTCAGCGTAGAGACGGCCTGCTTCACGGCGCTGGGCGCCGACGGCACCACCGCGATGCAGCAGGTGCTTAATTATGCCACGCAGAAGGGCTATTACGTCCTGCTCGACGCGATGCGCTGCGACATTGCTCCGAATGCAGAGCTTCTGGCGCAGTCCTGCTTCGGGCTGATCCAGGTCGGCGATTATGGCTACAGGCCGTATGTCTGCGACGGCGTTCTGCTCAGCAGCTATCTCGGCAGCGATGCCGTGAAGCCGTTTACGCGCTTCTGCGCGGAGGGCCGGAACGTTTTCCTGCTGGCGCACAGCTCCAACAAGTCCGCTCGCGAGGTGCAGGATCTGCTTTCCGGCGACCGCGTGGTCTATCAGGTCATGGCAGACCTCGCCATGCGCTGGAGCACGGATCTTTTGGAACCAACGGCTATTCGGAGATCGGCCTTGTTGTCGGCGCGAACAACGTGACGGTGCTGCAAAGCATCCGCAGGCGCTATGACCGGCTGTTCCTGCTGGTCCCCGGCTTTGGTGCACAGGGCGCAGGTGCGAAGGATGTGCAGTACGCCTTTGACCGCATGGGCCACGGCGCAGTTGTCATGGCCGGACGCAGCATTCTGTACGCCTATCTGAAAAAGGAAACGGACGAGCACGAATATGCACAGGCCGCCCGGAATGCCGCGCAGAAGATGCGCGAGCAGATCGTGACCTACATTACGGTGATCTGATATGACAAAAATCTATCTGGTACGGCACGCGGAGGCGGAGGGAAACGCCTACCGCCGCATCCACGGACAATATGATTCCCGCATCACGCCCAACGGCCTGCGGCAGGTCGATGCGCTCCGGGCACGCTTTCAGGATATTCCCATCGACGCCTGCTACACCAGCGACCTGAACCGCACCTGCGTGACGGCGCGCTCCGTTTACTTGCCGAAGGGACTGGAGCTGCGCCGCGACCGCCGCTTCCGCGAGGTCGATCTCGGCCGCTGGGAGGATATCCCGTTCGGATGGCTCGAGCGCTTCGAGCCGGAGCGTATGACGCAGTTCAACAAGGAGCCGCAGCTCTGGTCGGTGAAGGACAGCGAGACCTTCCGGAATATACGCAGCGCTTTCTGACGGCGCTGCGGGAGGCTGCGGAGGAAAACGACGGAAAACGATCGCCGTATTTACGCACGGCTGCGTACTGCGCGGTGTGCAGTATCTGCTGGGCGGAAACGAATGGCCGCCCTACTGCGACAACACGGCGGTCTCGCTGCTCGACTATGAAAATGGCGCGTTTCAAATCGAATACCTCAACGACAGCTCGCATCTGAGCGACGAGATCTCCACCTTCGCGCGGCAGAAATGGTGGCGCACGGGCGGCGACCGCCGGGACTTCAACATGTGGTTCGAGACGGAAGGGGAGACCTCCCCTACGCCGTCCTGCGCGACCGGCGCGTCGGACATATCCGCGTGAGCGGAAGAAGCTGCGAAAAGGGCGAGCTTCGCATCGAGGATATTTTCCTGGAGGAAAGCCATCGCGGGCGTGCGCTTGGTGCGCAGCTGCTCGGACAGGCGGTCAGCCTTGCGCGGAAAATGGGCTGCGGAACGCTTGCGGCCGCCGTGCTGGACGAAATGCGCCGTGCGCTGCACTTCTTCGAGCATCAGGGCTTCCTATTACAGAGCGAAACGGACGGCGCTGCGGTACTGAAAATGGATATCTCCGTCCCGCAGAAATAACTGCGCCGGTCTGCAAAAATGCGGCGGCAGGGGAATCCCCTGCCGCCTTGAGAATTATCGGACGGTAGCCGCACGGCCTGTTGTGGTCGTCGTGCTCATGCCGGTCGTGCTGTTTGCACTGCCGGTATAGCCGCTTGCCGCGCTGCCGTTCGTATATCCGTTCTGGCTGTAGCCGTTCGGATAGGAGCTGCCCGCGTAGCCGCCCTGTGCGTAACCATTTGCGTAGCCGGTCCGGCCGTAGCCGTTTGCATAGCCCGTCTGGCCGTACATGCCGTTGTAGCCGTACTGACCGCGGTAGTAGCCGTCGTTCGTGCCGTTGACACGGCCGTTGCGCGTCGTGGATACGTTGCTGTAGCCACCATAATAGGGATCCATCGTGCCGGTCGCGCTGCACGCGCACAGAAGCGCCGTAAGCAGCAAAACGGAAAGGGCAAGAATTGCGATGCGTTTCATTGAAAATACCTCCTGCTTCAAATAATCGCTTTGCATGATATAGTATCCGCGCCGTGCGCGGGCTTATTCGAAAAGCGTCTGGAAATGGGAGGAAAGGAAAAAGAAAGCCGCCGGACGGAGAAAATCCGAAAAGGCGGTTGATTATTGCGCCCTAACTTTGTATAATGAAAAAACAATAAAACACTAACAGAAACAAAGGAGTCCATCCATGAAAAAGCTGTCGGTCAAGAAGGGTTCCCAGTGCATGGCGTGCCTCGAGTGCGTTCGCGCATGCTCCACCGCGTTCTACAAGGAGTTCCATCAGGACAAGTCCTGCATCCAGATCATTGAGCGCAACGGCCAGCCGAAGCCCATGGTCTGCGTCCAGTGCGGCAAGTGCGCGCAGGCGTGTGAGCACGGCGCGATCACCCAGAACGCAAAGGGCGTCTACATGATCAATAAGAAGCTCTGCGTCCAGTGCGGCAAGTGCAACGGAAGCCTGCCCGTTCGGCGTGCTGGTTCAGGAGCCGGAGCTGCCGGCCTCCAAGTGCATCGCCTGCGGCATCTGCGCCAAGGCCTGCCCGATGGAGATTCTCGAGGTCGTGGAAAAGTAAGCTGTGCATCGGGGCGCTGTTTTCGGGCAGCGCCCTTTTTTTCTGCGCATGGGAAAGTCTCCCTGCGGCCGGTATTCCTGCGTCAGATTTTCCCCTAGGGTGTGGAATTTCCGCCGCTTTTTGCCGGGACGTGCCGCGCATGCCCGGCGTAGGGAAGGAACTTCCTGTATAGCCGCCGCGCCCGGCGTCCATTCTAACCGCATGGAGGGACGCAGATGGACGCAGCATTTTACTGGACGCTTTTTCTGGAGACCGGTGCACCGGAGGCGTATTTGCTTTATCGGCACGCGGTAAAAACGGCGGAGCCTGTCTCCGCCTGAGGCGGAGTTTACATATGTTTCTGAAAACGGACGGGCTGGTGGTCCGGCAGGTGAATTACAAGGACAACGATCAGATCCTGACCGTCCTGACGAAGGAGCACGGACTGATGACGCTCAAGGCGCGCGGCGTCCGCAGCCGGTCGAGCCGGCTCAAGGGTGCCTGCCAGCTGCTGGCGTATTCCGAATTCACGGTCTTTGAAAACCGCGGCTTCCACACGATCGACGAGGCGAACGCCATCCAGATGTTTCCGGAGCTTCGGACGGATATCGAGCTTCTGTCGCTTGCGTCCTACTTCGCGCAGGTCGCGGAGGTTCTTTCGCAGGAGGATATGCCGAATCCGGAGCTGCTCTCGCTGACGCTCAACGCGCTTTACGCGCTGTGCAGACGGCTCTGCACGCCGGAGCTGGTCAAGGCGGCGTTTGAGCTGCGCGCGGCCTGCCTCGGCGGCTATACGCCGGAGCTTTTCCGGCTGCGCCGTCTGCGGAGATCCGGAGCCGGACCGCTTTGACGTGCGCGGCGGCATCCTCTGCTGTGCGTCATGCAGCGCAGGCGAGGGCCTTCGCCTGCCGGTCAGTCCCGGTTCGCTTGCCGCGATGCGGTATCTGGTCTCCTGCGATGCGAAGCGCCTTTTTGCGTTCCGGCTCGAGGGCCGCGCGGTGAAGGAGCTGTGCGACCTCGCGGAAACGTATCTGCAAACCCAGCTGGAGCGCGGCTTTTACACGCTCGATTTTTACAAATCCCTGTTAATGAGTTGAGAATTATGAACGAATTATACGAAAAATCTCTGAAAAAGCTGGAGCTTGACAAGGTTTTGGAGCTTTTTGGCGGAACACGCCGGAAGCGAGGCGGCAAAGGAAAAATGCCGCGCCATGACGCCGCTCACGGACGCGGACGATATCCGCGCGCTCCAGAAGGAAACAAGCGATGCCTGCAAGCTCATTACGCTCAAAGGTTCTCCGAGCCTCGGCGGCATCCGCGACATGAGCGCGTCGCTGGCCCGCGCCGACCGCGGCGGCGTCCTCAGCACGGAGGAGCTGCTCCAGATCGCGGGCTGTCTCAAGTCTGCCCGGATGGTCAAGAATTATGCGGACGGCGACAGCGTCCCGACTGTGCTCGATCCGTGGTTCTTCCAGCTGATGGCCAATAAGTATCTGGAAGAGAAGATCTACACCTGCATTCCCGCGAAGGACGAGATCGCGGACGCCGCCAGCGATGAGCTGGCCTCCATCCGCCGGAAGATCCGCCAGCAGAGCGCAAAGATCCGCGAATCGCTGCAAAAGATCATCTCCTCGCCGTCCTACGCAAAGATTCTGCGTGAGCCGATCATCACCATCCGATCCGACCGCTTTGTCGTGCCGGTCAAGAGCGAGTGCAAGAACGATCTGCCGGGCCTTGTGCATGACGTTTCCGCCTCCGGCAGCACTTTTTCATCGAGCCGATGCAGGCCGTCAATGCGAACAACGCGCTTCGGGAGCTGTTTGTGGCCGAGCGGAAGGAGATCGAGCGCATCCTTGCGGAGTTTCCTCCGAATGCGCGAATTACCGGACGCATATCGAGGAAAACTACCGTGCTCGTGACGCTCGACTGCATCTTTGCAAGGGCAAAGCTCTCCTTTGCGATGAACGCGATGGAGCCGGAAATTGAACGGACGGAAGGCTCGAACTCAAACGCGCCCGCCATCCGCTGATCGACAGGCAGGCGGTCGTGCCCGATCTCGGTGCGCCTCGGCACGGACTTTGATACCCTCATCATCACTGGCCCGAACACAGGCGGCAAGACCGTTACGCTCAAGACCATCGGCCTTCTGACGCTGATGGCGGAGTGCGGTATGCACATTCCAGCCGACGACGGAAGCTATGTCTCCGTTTTTCCGCTGGTTCTGGCCGATATCGGCGACGAGCAGTCGATCGAGCAGTCGCTATCCACCTTCTCGGCGCATATGAAGAATATCGTCGAGATCGTGAACGTCTGCGACAGCGAGTCGCTGGTGCTGCTGGACGAGCTTGGCGCAGGCACCGACCCGGCGGAGGGCGCGGCGCTGGCCGTCGCGCTGATCGAGTTCTGCCGGAAATGCGGCGCAAAGGTCGCCGCGACAACGCATTACGCGGAGCTGAAAATTTACGCCATGCGTACCGACGGCGTGATCAACGCCTCCTGCGAGTTTGACGTGGAGACGCTCAAGCCGACCTACCGGCTCCTGATCGGCATTCCCGGAAAATCCAATGCATTCGCCATTTCCCGCAGGCTCGGCCTGCCGGAGCATATCATCGACAAGGCGAAGAGCATGGTCAACGAGAATGACACGAATTTTGAGGACGTGCTCAATCAGCTCGAGCAGCAGCGTCAGGAGATGGAGCGCGCCAGAGCAGAGGCCGAGCAGCTCCGTCTGGAAACCGAGAAGCAGAAAAAGCAGTCCGAGCAGTATTACAACGAGATCAAGTTCCAGCGCGAGAAGGCCGCACAGCAGGCCAAGAAGGAAGCGCAGTACATCATCGAGGACGCCCGCCGGACGGCCAACAACGTCTACGAAGAGTTGAAGCAGCTGCGCAAGCAGATGCAGGACAGCGCCGACGTGCAGAATTCCAACGAGCGGCAGGCCGCGCTGCGCCGGACGCTCAACGAGGCGGAGGCAAAGCTCTCCGGCGGCGAGGAAAGAAGGAACGGCCGAAGGCCAGCCGCGCCATCCGCGTGGGCGACACGGTAGAGCTTTTGAAATTCGGCTCGAAGGCGACGGTGCTTTCCATCGGGAAGGACGGAACGTATCAGCTCCAGGCGGGCATCATGAAGGTGAACGCCAAGGCAAATGAAATCTATCTGCTCGAAAACCAGCCGAAGGGCAATGCGAAAAAAGGTCATCGAGGGAAAGGTACGCGAGCTGAAAGCCGCGGTTTCGCCGGAGCTGGATCTTCGCGGCATGGCCGTGGACGAGGCGCTGCCGGTGCTGGATAACTTCCTCGACAGCGCGTTCCTTGCCAATCTCCCGACCGTGCGCATTATCCACGGTAAGGGAACGGGCGTGCTCAGAAGCGCGGTGCAGGACGAGCTGCGCCGGTCGAAATATGTAAAAAGCTTCCGATTGGGCGTCTACGGCGAGGGTGAAAACGGCGTGACCATCGCGGAATTCAAATAAGGCGTGAATAAATATTGACTTTTCCTGATTTTGATAAAATAAAGCCAAGCTGACCCCTTTTCAGGCACGCGCCTGAATGGAAACGGATCTTCACAAGCACGATATGTAAGGAGTGTCGTCTATGTACATGCAGCAATCCATTGTCAAATGCGAGTCCGGCCTCTATAACCGTCAGGCCACCTACTTCATTCAAAAGGCCAATGAATTCAAGTCCAGCATCTGGATTGAGGTGGAGGATCGGAAAATCAACGCAAAGAGCCTGCTCGGCGTCCTGTCCATGGGAATCACGAAGGGCACCCGCGTGAGCATCCTTGCCGAAGGCCCGGATGAGGAAGAGGCCGTCAAGGCACTGACAGAAATGCTGGTTAAGGAAATTTCTAAGGCATCGCCGTATGCTCGCGCCGATTTCGCTCACTTTTTGCCGGTTCGACGGTCGGAAAGACTCGAAACTCAGAATTGCGTTTCGCCTTTCGACTCTTGACCGGCTGAGGCTGTGCTGCGGAGCGGCTGCCGGATCGTGCGGCAAAGCCTTGAATGGATCGTGACCGCCTCAAAAGCCTTGGGTTTTTGAGGCGGTTTTTTCGGAATTATGACGTTTGAAGAATTAAAGGAGAAGGCGCTGAGCCTGCCGTATGAGCCCGGCGTCTACATCATGCAGGACAAGACCAACACGGTCATTTATGTCGGCAAGGCAAAAAAGCTCAAAAACCGCGTGAGCCAGTATTTTCAGGATTCCTCCGCCCATACGCCGAAACCCGGCGGATGGTCTCGCAGATCGATCACTTCGACTGATCGTTGCGCGACGGAGTTTGAGGCGCTTGTGCTTGCTCGCTTATCAAGCGGTACATGCCGAAATATAATATCCTTTTTGAAGGACGACAAGGGCTATCCCTATCTGCGCGTCAATCTGCATGAGGAATACCCGATCGATGGCTGGCCACGCGCGTGCAGGACGACGGCGCGGAGTATTTCGGCCCATACGGCGGCCGTTTTGTTTCGCAGCATGTGATCGACACGCTCCGGCTGACGCTCAAGCTCCCGGGCTGCGGAAAGAAGTTTCCGCGTGATCTTGGGAAGGATCGGCCCTGCCTCAATCTACCACATGAACAACTGCGACGCATGGTGCCAGCTCGCGCAGCCCGAAGGAGTATCACGCACGCATCGGCAAGCTGTGCTGATTCTGCAGGGCAGCTATAAAAAGGTCGCGGACGAATTGCGCATGCAGATGGAGGCGCGGCAGATTTTGAACGCGCTTGCCGCGTCCCTGCGCGACCGGCTGCGCGCCGTCGAATCCCTCGGTGAAGCGGCAGCTTGTGACCGCCGGGACAATGGCCAATACCGACGTGATCGGCTATTACCAGAACGAAGGCGCGGGCCTGCTTTGCGGTTCTGCATTATGTAAACGGAAGCCTGCTCGACAAGGAATATGAGATTCTATCTCCGGCAGACGACCCGCAGGAAGCTGTCTCCGCCCTTGTCAAGCAGTTCTATCTTGCGCGCGGCACAGCGCCAAAGGTCATCCTTACGCCGTTTGAACTGGAGGATGCGGAACTGTTCTCTGCTCTTTTGCAGCAGGAACTGAACAAAAAGGTCCTTATCCGCATGCCGCAGCGCGGCGATAATGTGCGTCTGGTCGAACTTGCCCATAAAAAATGCGCGCGAAGAGGCCGAGCGCATTACAACCAAAGCAGAGCGCTGCACCGGAACGCTCGGCGCGCTGGCCGATATGCTCCATCTGCCGGATATTCCGCACCGGATGGAGGCCTATGATATTTCCAATCTGGCCGGAACGGACATTGTCGCGTCCATGGTCGTCTTTCAGGACGGCAGGCCACTCAAATCCGCCTATAAGCGCTTCCGCGTCGAGGGTCTGACCGATCAGGACGATTATGCGTCCATGCAACCAGATTCTCCTGCGCCGTCTCACACATTATGTTCAGCAGGATGCGGGCTTTTCCGAGCGGCCGGATGTTCTGCTGATCGACGGCGGCGTTGAGCATACGAAGGGTTGCAGAGGAGGTCTTGCAGACGCTTGACTGGATATTCCGGCCTACGGCATGGTCAAGGACGACAAGCACCGCACAAGAGCGCTCGTAACCGCCGAAGGCGCCGAAATTGCCATCAGCGCCGTACCGTCTGTGTTCGCGCTCATCGGGCGCATCCAGGAGGAGACGCACCGCTTTGCCATCACGTACCAGCGCACGCTCCGCTCGCGCCGCATGAAGGCCTCCGGACTGGAGGATATCCCCGGCATCGGCGAAAAGCGGCGGCAGGCGCTGCTGAAGAAATTCCGCTCTGTCAAAGCCATTCACAAGCAGACGCAGCCAGCTGGAGCAGGTGCTCCCGGAATCCGCCGCGCTGGCTGTTTATCAGCATTTTCACCCGCAGGAAGGAGGAACCGCATGCGCGTCATCACAGGAACCGCCAGAGGCGTCCCGCTGAAGGCTCCGAAGGGCATGGATACCCGCCCGACCATGGACCAGGTCAAGGAGGGTATTTTCTCCGCCATCCAGTTTGAAATCGAGGGGAGAACGGCGCTCGACCTGTTCGCAGGCTCTGGCCAGCTTGGTATCGAGGCGCTTAGCCGCGGCGCGGCACACTGCACATTTGTCGATAAGGGTAAAGAGCCGATTGCCGTTATCCGGGAGAACCTGAAAAAGACAAGACTGGAAGATCACGCCACAGTTGCGCAGGCAGATTACAGTTCCTACCTGAAAACCTGCCGTACACAGTTCGATTTGATCCTCTTAGACCCGCCTTATGCGGAAATTTTCCTTGAAACTGCGCTAAAAATCATATCAGAAATTGACATTTTGACGAACAGTGGTATAATAGTCTGTGAAAGATCCTTTGAGAAGTCCCTTCCGGATGAAATTCCGGGTCTTGTGCGTTACCGGGATTACCGCTACGGCAAGGCTGCGGTGACGATCTTCCGCAGAGGATAGCCGGCTGGAGGCACCATGAGAACAGCAATTTACCCCGGCAGCTTTGACCCTGTTACAAACGGTCATCTCAACATCATCACCCGCGCGGCGCGCAGCTTTGACCGGCTGGTCGTCTGTGTGATGTATAACTGTGAAAAAAAGCCCCATGTTCACGCCGGAAGAACGCGTTGAACTCATCCGCCGCGTCACGGCGGATATTCCGAACGTTGCGGTCATGCACTCCAACAAGCTGCTGGCCGACTTTGCGCGCGAACAGGGGAAGTTCCATTATTATCAAGGGCCTGCGGGCCGTTTCTGATTTCGAGCGTGAATTCCAGATGGCGCTCATGAATCATAAACTCAATCCCGGACTTGATACCATGTTCCTGACTGCGGAGCATCAGTTCATGTACTTGAGTTCCAGCGCCGTCAAGGAGTTGGCACGGTATGATGCCGACGTGAGCGATTTTCTGCCCGCGGCGATCATTCCGGACTTCAAGGCTCGCATGATGGAGCAAATCTAAGGAGGTATTTTTATGGCAAGCGGTATTGAAGAGATCCTGACAACGTTGTATGAGATGGTACAGGATGCGTGGAGTTTGCCGCTCGGCGCGGACAAGTGCGTACTCGAACGTGACAAGGTTCTCGATCTTCTCGATGAGATCAGCAACCAGCTTCCCGGTGAACTCAAGCAGGCCAAGACGATCGTTGAGTCCCGCAACGAGGTCATTACCAACGCCAAACGCGAGGCCGAAAACATTCTCAAGCAGGCTGAGCAGCGCGCCCGTCAGATGATCTCGCACGAAGAGGTCTATCTGCAGGCCCAGAAAGAGGCCGACGACTTGATGAAAAATGCACAGGCCAAGATCAAGGAACTGCGTCAGGTCACGAATGATTATGTTGACGACTCTATGAAGCGCACAGAGGATGCCATTGCGCAGGCTCTGAGCGAGATCCGCGAGTCCCGCGGCAAGTTCCGTGCCCTCGTCAACCCGCAGCAGGCCAAGCCCTCGCCTATCATCGAAGACGTATAAAGCACCATTTTCCCATACCGATACAAGCTGAGAAGAGGAACGAACTTCGTGCAGCGCCGCAGAGAGGAAGCGGCTGGTGTAAGCTTCCGCAAAGCCAAAGTTCCCGTCGCCTCCGAGCCGCCGGGCTGAACTGACAGTAAGCCCCGCCGGGTTCTCCCGTTACAGAGATTTGAGCGCCCGGTTTTCCGGGAACGCAGGTGGTACCACGGAGAATTTCTTCGCCCTGAGTCTGAAACTCAGGGCATTTTTTTCTGCATCTGCGCATTCGATTGTAGAGGCCGATGCCTACATCGGCCCGGCAGAACAGACCGCTTTTACAGAAATCTACGGCGAATTCGCAGCTTCTCAACGGGCCGATGTAGGCATCGGCCCCTACGAAAAGTGAGAAACTGCATTCGCATCCGCCTGAGATTTCCGTTAAAACAACTGCATTCTGCCGGGCAGAGCAGAGTTCCGTCCCTGCCAACTCACGGCTTTTTGGAAAGGAGCGCATATGACCTTCCGGTTTGAAACGGATTACGATCTTGAAACACCGGCGATGGCAAAAGGGCATCCGCCGGACTGTGCGGAAAAAGCGCAGTTGTCTGGTGCATATCTTCGCGGCGCTTGTCGTTCTGATGGAAGCGTTTTTCCTGCTTATGGATTTGAGGAAGAATGCCCTCGACGTAGGGGACGTGCTGGCGCTGATCGCAGTCCTGGCCATAATCATAGTGGTGAGAACAGAAGCCCGGCTCAATGCCCGGACTGCCAGAGCGCGTCTGCTTCCCGGCACGGAGCATGCCAGTACGGTGTTTGATGAAGACGGCTATGCCGTGACAACAAGCGTCAATGAGGGCAGATGGCAGTACAAGCAGATCTTTGCCGTTGCCGAGACGGAGCGCTATTTTATCCTTACGCTTTCCAAAGATTATGCACAGGCAGTTGATAAGGAAGGCATGCAGGGCGGAAGCACAGCGGAATTCCGTGCATTTATCAAGGAAAAGACCGGAAAGCCGGTCGTATATATCAAGTAAAGACGATTCCACGCGTAAAACCACCGCCGATGACATTGAGAATGAGAGGAGATATTCATGCCCGGTGAATTTGTATTTGTCCCGACGCACTACAGTCCGGAACTGCAGAGCGAATTGGCGAAGGCGCTGCGGGCGCGTACAGAGATTGTCTCACGGAAGAAGAACCCCAAGCTTTGGCGTATGACCGACGGCGTGAACCGCTTCGCGGAGGAATGCAGAGCGGACGACCCGTTGCTGAAGCGCCGGGGAATTGTACGGACCGTTTTGTCCGTGATTCTGGCCGCCGCAGGTGTCTTTCTGCTTGTGACGGGGCTGATGGAGCCGAAGAATATGACGCTGCTTGTAACCGGCGTCATTGCGCTGGTGATTGCAGCGGCGCGGTTTCTTCAAGACCGGATGCGGACATGACAAGACAGTTTCAGAAGTCAGCGGCACTGCTTTTAAAAAGCCTCGGCGGACTGGATTTGTCGTCAAAGCCGAAGATTCGATTCACGGACGAGGCAATGCAGATCAAGACAAACCAGAAATCGGCCGACTTCCCGTATGAAAAAATGGAAACGCTGGTGGAAACGCCGAGCCTTTTCCTGCTGACGCACTCCGGCTCGGCCACGGTCCTGCAAAAGAAGGATCTGATTTTAGGCACGCCGGAGGAATTTCTGGACTTTTTCCGTGCCCACGCAGCCTGCCCCTGTGCAAAATTGACTGAAGAATAAACAATATGTTTCAATAGGAGAATCACCATGAGAAAAGAACTGCCCAAGCAATACGACCCGACGCAGGTGGAAAGCCAGATCTATCAGATGTGGCTGGACAACGACTGCTTCAAGGCCGAACCAGACCCCGGCAAAACCCTATTCCATCGTCATGCCGCCCCCAACGTCACCGGCCAGCTCCATATGGGCCACGCGCTCGACTCCACGCTGCAGGACATTCTGACCGCGCAAGCGGATGGAGGGCTACAGCGCCCTCTGGGCTGCCCGGCACCGATCATGCCGGTATTGCCACCCAGATTAAGGTCGAAGGAAGAACTGCGCGTCAAAGGAAGGCAAGACCCGCTATGACCTTGGCCGCGAGAAAGTTCCTCGAGCGCGTCTGGGCGTGGAAGGAGAAGTACGGAGACCGCATAGTGGAGCAGCAGAAGAGCATGGGTGTCAGCTGTGACTGGTCGAGCGTAGCCGCTTCACCATGGATGAGACCTGCGCCAAGGCCGTGCGCGAGACGTTCTGCGAGCTTTATGACAAGGGACTCATCTACAAGGGGCGCAGAATGATAAACTGGTGTCCGCACTGCATGACCGCCCTGTCCGACGCGGAGGTCGAGTACATTGACAAGCCCGGCCATCTCTGGTATATCCGCTACCCGCTGAGCGATGGCAGCGGCGACATCGTTGTCGCGACGACGCGTCCCGAGACCATGCTGGGCGACACCGGCGTTGCCGTCAACCCCGAGGACGATGAAAAGTTCAAGCACCTGATCGGCAAGACCTGCATCCTGCCGATTATGAATCGCGAAATTCCGATCGTGGGCGATGAGTACTGCGAGATCGGCTTCGGCACCGGCGCGGTCAAGATGACCCCGGCGCACGACCCGAACGACTTTGAAGTCGGCCTGCGGCACAATCTGGAGCAATCATCCGCGTCCTCAACGACGACGGCACCGATCAACGAAAACGGCGGCAAGTACAACGGCATGGATCGCTACGAGTGCCGCAAATGCCATCGTCAAGGACCTTGCGGAGCAGGGCTACCTCGTCAAGACCGAGCCGTACTCCCACAACGTCGGCACCTGCTACCGCTGCCACAACGATGTCGAGCCCCTCATCTCCGCGCAGTGGTTCGTGAAGATGGAGCCGCTCGCCAAGGAAGCCATCCGCGTCGTCAGGACGGCACGCATCAAGTTTGTTGCCCGAGCGCTTCACGAAGACCTACCTCAACTGGATGGAGAATGTGCATGACTGGTGCATCTCCCGTCAGCTGTGGTGGGGTCACCAGATCCCCGCGTGGTACTGCGACGACTGCGGCCACATCAATGTCAGCCGCGAGGACCCGAGCAAGTGCGAAAAGTGCGGCAGCACGCACCTCACCGCGAGGAGGACGTGCTCGACACGTGGTTCTCCTCCGCACTCTGGCCGTTCTCCACGCTCGGCTGGCCCGATCTGGACTCCGCCGACCTCAAGTACTGGTATCCCACGTCCGTCATGGTCACGGGCTACGACATCATCTTCTTCTGGGTCGCGCGCATGATATTCTCCGCCATGGAGCAGATGGACAAGGAACCGTTCAAGACGGTGTTTATCCACGGTCTTGTCCGCGACAGTCAGGGACGCAAGATGTCCAAGTCCCTCGGCAACGGCATCGACCCGCTTGAGATAATCGACAAATACGGCGCGGACGCACTGCGCTTCAACCTCATCACCGGCAATTCGCCCGGAAACGACATGCGCTTCTATGTTGAGAAGTGCGAGGCGATGCGCAACTTCTGCAACAAGATATGGAACGCGAGCCGCTTGTGCTGATGAATCTGACCATCGACAAACCGGCCTTCCGCCTCGATCAGCTGGAGATCGAGGACAAGTGGGTCCTCTCGAAGCTGAATACGCTCATCCGCGAAGTGAAGGAGAACATGGACGCCTACGAGCTGGGCGTTGCCTCGGCGAAGGTCTATGACTTCATCTGGGATACGTATTGCGACTGGTATATCGAGTTGACGAAGACGCGCCTTTACACCGAGAACGAGCAGAGCAAGCGCGCCGCCCAAAAGGTGCTGGTCTACGTGCTCGACCAGATCCTGCGGCTGCTGCACCCGTTCATGCCGTTCATCACCGAGGAGATCTGGCAGGCCATCCCGCACGAGGGAGAGTTCCTCATCATGCTGGCCGACTGGCCGAAGTACGACGAGAGAGCTGAGCTTCGCCGAGGCCGCCGAACATGGAATCGGTCATGAACGCCATTCGGCCATCCGCGCCAGCCGTGCGGAGATGAACGTTCCGCCGTCGAAGAAGGCAGCACGCTCTATGTCGTGTCCGACAAGGGCGAGATCTTCCGGCAGGTCGAGGGCTTCATCTGCCGTCTGGCGTATGCCGACAAGGTCATCATCTGCGACGGCGACCCGGAGGGTCACGACGGATATGCTCTGCGTGGTCACGGCGGACGCGAAGCTCTATATCCCGCTGTCACAGCTCATCGACGTGGAAAAGGAGCTGGCCCGCCTCGCAAGGGAAAAGGCCAACTGCCTGAAGCAGATCGCCATGTTCGAGGGCAAGCTCTCGAACGAGGCACTTCGTCTCCCGCGCGCCGGAAAAGGTCGTCGCCGATCAGCGCGAGAAGCTTGAAAAGAACAGAGCCCTGCTCGCACAGCTGGAAGAAAGTGAAAAGCGGCTCCGCCGGTAAGGTTTCGACCGCGAATTTCGACGGGAAAAGCCGCGGAATTTCTATAATGGACACACAGGATGCTCCTGTGTGTCCATTTTTTGATATCTGGAGGCGAACAAATGAATCTCACAAGCTTTTTACAGGACAAGCAGCTGACCATCGCGCTCCGCGGCGAGATCGACCACCACAGCGCGAAGGATATCATGCGAGTTGTCGGCAACAAAATCGAGCTCTATCTGCCGCGCGTCTGCGTGCTGGATTTCCGGGAGGTCACGTTTATGGACTCGAGCGGCATCGCCATCGTGATCGCCGCGTCCGCCATATGCGGCAGCTGCGGGCGAAAAACCCTCAGGAGCGCCCGCCGCAGCCGATGAAGGTGCTCGGGCCTCCGGGATCGAGCGCATCGCAACCTGGAAGATGAAAGGAGTCTGGTCCATGAAAGCTGAAAATGAAATGACGCTGACCTTCCCCAGCCGGTCCGCCAACGAGGCCTTTGCCCGCGCGGCCGTCGCCTGCATTTGCCGCGCAGCTAGACCCGAATCTCGAGGAGCTGAACGATATCAAGACTGCCGTCTCCGAGGCGGTCACGAACTGCATCGTCCACGCCTATCCCGCGATACGATCGGCACTCGTGACCATCCGCTGCCGCATCCTGCCGGACACGCGTCCTCGACGTTGTCGTGCGCGACTAAGGGCTGCGGGATGGAGGACAGTGAAAAGGCCCGCAAGCCGATGTTCACGACCGGCGGTGAGGAGCGCAGCGGTATGGGCTTTACGATCATGGAGAGCTTCATGACGGAGCTGCGGTCGCGTCGTACCCGGAAAGGGAACGACGGTCACATATGAAGCGGAAGATCGTCCGGCGGGGGAAGAACGCTTGAGCGAGACGATCACGCTCATCACGCAGGCTCAGCAGGGCGACCGGACGGCCACGGAGCGGCTCGTGACGGAGAATACCGGCCTGATCTGGTCGATCGCGCGGCGGTATTTCGGCCGCGGCGTGGAGCCGGACGATCTGTTCCAGCTGGGCTGCGTTGGCTTTCTCAAGGCCGTCGAGGGCTTTGACACGGCCTACGGCACGCAGTTTTCCACCTACGCCGTGCCGAAAATCGCGGCGAGATACGCCGCTTCCTGCGCGA
>VOFG01003743.1_pt1 | contig 28618 bp, 43 predicted proteins | sample 5384171 | NCBI WGS metagenome assembly VOFG01 (sample SAMN12384726, study PRJNA508395) | human gut metagenome | isolation source: healthy gut F | host: Homo sapiens
GACGGAGGTGTTACGACGCTCGACCCCCGCCAAATGGATTTTCAATGCTGCGGCATCGCTCGTACAGCCCATCTTCAACGCGGGCAGAAACCAGGCACAGCTTCGAATCGCCAAAGCGCAACAACAGGAGGCCCTGCTGTCGTTCCAGCAGACCCTGCTCAACGCTGGAGCAGAAGTGAACAATGCCTCGCCAAATGCCAGTCGGCACGTTCCAAAGTCGATCTGCGCCAGAAACAGGTCGCTTCGCTCGAAACCGCCGTCGAGAGCACCCAGCCCTGATGCGCCATGGCAGCACGACCTATCTCGAAGTGCTGACCGCACAGCAAACCCCTGCTGTCGGCTCAACTGTCGCAAATCAACGACCGCTTCTCGGAGATTCAGGCTATCGTCGATCTCTACCACGCTTTTGGGCGGCGGCCGTGATCTCGAACCCGAAACGAGCAAATAGCGATGAAACGCAGGGTAACACGCGAAGACATCATCCGCACCACGCGAGACTCATCATCCGGAACGGCATCCGTGCCGTCGGGTGGATGAATCGCACAAAAGCTGGAGATCTCCAAGCGGACACTCTACGAACTGTTCAGCGATAAGGACACCCTGGTCGAACAGTGCTGGGACAAAATCCGGGAAGAACAGGAGAAAAAGATCGCAGGCTACCTCTTTTATCAACCCGGTTCGGCCCTCGAACAGGCCCGGAATCTGATTCAAGAATACATTGCCGCTGTATGTATGATCAGTTGCATTTCGCTTCAGGAGTTGCAACAGAAGGTTTCCTATGCCGATTCCTACGAAAAAACCGTCGTTTCTGGCTGGACTCGTTTACCGAAGTACTGGAACATTGCGTCGCCGACGGCAGCGTATTGCCCGATGTGGACTGCCAGCTGTTCGCCAAACGGTTGATGAACGTACTGCTCGGCCTCTACCTCGAAGGAGGAACCCGTCGGGAAATGGATGCTTTCGGGTGGGCTCTCCTGCGCGGAATCGCCACTCACCGGGGCATCGAATGGCTCGACGGAAAAAAAGCCGAACTCCTGACATTTTCACGTCGAAGATCCGACAATCGGATTTACCGAAAACAAAAAGAAGAAGGCAGCGTTTGAAACGCTGCCTTTCCTTTACCCTTTTTATTAACGCTTGATCGAAAGCCCGGTTTAATAGGCTTTGTTCTGGGGATCGAACTCCGTCCAACCCGACATCCATCCGTCGTTTCTCGTCGGCGAAGGCTCCGATATAGGTCACCTCATCGAAACCGTTGGCAACCAGCGGATCGGTAAAGAAGCCGCGCAGCGGGCTATCGAGAGCGGACCGTAGTTCGGATTGGCTTGCAGGCTGTTGGGCTGGGAGAGTTTCAGATCGGCGATCGCATCGAAATACTTGTTCGAAGCTATCGACTTGAAATAGGTCGAAGAGGGACTCCTTCGACTTGTCGATGCTGTTCTTGTCGCCGTTGTCGCAGAAACCATCCTCGAACGATTTGTTCACGTCGCTGCCCAGGACGGTCATACCGGCCATATAGACGTTCTGAATCTTCAACGTCCCTCGGACGCCGCAGTCTGCGTCTGCGAACCTTTGTCGTTCTCCCACACGATCAGACCGACGGGGAAACCCATCGCCACCGAATTGAAACAGTTCAGATGCGAATTGCGGCGCACTTGCATGGCAGACTGGAACTGGCCCAGCTTGGGAACCGTTCTTGGGATTCATATCGCCTGCGGTGATATAGTCGGAAGTGTTGGAGAATGCTGCATCCTGACCGACCGGACCGACGAAGGTCACGTTCGAAAAGACGCAGGAGGTGAAAGGAGAGGTGGCAGAACCTTCGCCGTTGTTATCGCTCTCGAAACCGTTCGACGCCGAGGTGTCGGCAATGCGGGGATGGCGCACGCCCAGGCAGAACTGCACCTTGCCGCAGAATCCGTTGTCGGTATCGAAATCGTCGTCCCAGGTGTGGTAGGAAACCAGGTATTTGGCGTTCACCGCACCGCCGAACCATTCAAAGGAGTCGTCGTTGGAGTAGGACACCTGCACATGGTCGATTTGTGTGCCTGAACCCACCGAACCGAACGTGATGGCATTGATCTCCTGGTCCTCCTTGAAGGGATAGCCGGCGAACTCGCAGCGCACGTAACTCAAGGCACCCGAACAGTCGGCATTGTCGCTGCCTCCGTGCGTAGTGCGGGGACCGCCCTCGATCTGCATCGTCCCCTTGTTGTTCACACCGCGACCGCAGAGAATGATACCGCCCCAATCGCCCGGCCGACGGCTGCCGGCAGGCATCTCCGGAGGTGAAGACGATCGGCTCGCTCTGCGTGCCTTTGGCCCACAACTGGCCGCCCGGCTCTACGATGAGCGCTGCCTTGGTCTCCCTTGTCGCCCTTGATAATCGTACCCGGAGCCAGCGTCAGGCTCGCACCGTCGGCGATATAGCACCAGCCTTTCAACAGGTAAGTACCTTTGGGAAGCGTGTAGTCGCCCTTGATCTCGAATTCCTGACGTCCGTCGCCGATCTGGGTCCCGTCCTCGAAGAGTATCTCCGTCAGATCGCCACCGGACGGATTTCCGCCCTCGCCGCTACCGCCGTTGCCTCCATTGCCACCGTTACCGTTCTCGTCGTCGCTGCATCCTGCGAGACTCAACGCAGCCATCAAACATGCTGCCCATAAAATTTTCTTCATAATTTATTTGATTAAAAAGGTTGATTTTCTTCGACTATTTTCTCACTCGGTATAACCCGAACGAATTTCTGCGATTCACTTAAAATTTGGCCGTCACGCTCAGCGAGAACATCCGTCCCGCCGTGAACTGTTTGGTGATTTGCTTGCGGGACACCACATCGCCACCGTTCTCAAATTTCGGGAATTGGGCGAACTGCACCTTCTCGTTCAACAGATCCTTGGCGTTGAACTTCAGCTCCCAATGCTTACCGAAAGATTTGCTGACCACCACGTCGAGCGCGTTGCGCGGCATCTCGTACATATCCGGAATATCGTTGTCGATGCCGCCCACGCTCATATCGCTGCGGCCGATGCCCACGATGCGCTTGCCGATGCGATTATACAGGACACCGACCGTAAGGCCCAGTTTGGGCGACTGGTAGAAAGAGTCCGGCATTGACCAGATAGGGCGACTGGCCCTGCAACGGACGGTCGTGCTCGAGGCTCTCGTCGTCGAAATCCACACGGCTCTTCATGAGCGAACCGTTCAGAACCACCGAGAAATTGCGCATCCCCATAAAATCGAGGTTTTTCTTCACGTCCAGCTCCACACCGTACAGATTGGCCCGATCGGCATTCTCGAACGTGTAAGTATAACTGCCGCTGCCCGCATCGAGAATGGCTGTTTCGATCGGATTGCGGAAATGCTTGTAGAACACGGCCACCGAGATACCTTCGCCCGCAGCCGGATACCACTCCCAGCGCAGATCGGCGTTCTGGATATAGGCCGCTTTCAAATCGGCATTACCCTTCACGTCGCTGAACAGGTCGAAATCGTAATAGACCGAAGGGGAAACTTCGCGGAATTCAGGACGGTTGGGTGGACATACCGTAAGCGGCACGCAGCAGGTGCTTGTCGTTGATGCGGTATGTCACATTGACCGAAGGGAAGGGATCGGCATGGGTATAGTTTCGTGTTTCGCTGTCCCAGTCCTTGATCTTGGTGTACGAGGTGAGCGCCATACGGCTGTATTCGAACCGGACGCCGGCATAAACGTTCCAGCGGCCGAAGGGGCAGGTCGATGCCGGCATAAGCCGCCGTCAGGATGTTGTCGCCCTTGTAGCTGTTGCGGTTGTCGCTGTCGTCGTAGATATAGAGCTTTTGTCGGCGCCATAATTACCGTCTTGCAAAATATCGTCGATCACATCGCCGTAAGCGAAGTCCGCAGGCAGGTTGTCCGTGTCGAAGCGATAGAAATAGGCCCGGTGCGATAATCCCGCGTACGGTATTCGCCGTAGAGTCCGACCTTCAGTTCGGGGGCGAACGACGAACCTTCGCGCAAGGTGCAGGAGTAGTTGATGCCCGCCGAAGCGATGTGTTCGCGCAATTTCATGAAGTCACGCCGGATCTCGTTCTGATCGATCTGCATTTGACCGTAGTGCGCATCGCCCACCATGTCGTTCTCCTGCCGGTTGACGATGCGGCGGTCGGGCTGGTTCTTGTCGGCGTAGGAATATCCGGCATCCCAGTCCAGAGTTCCCAGTTCGAGAGTATGTACACCCGCTATCTGCCCGCTGTACGTGCTGCGAGAGGTGTAGCAATACTCCGTTTTCTCCTGGATATAGAGCGACGACATATTCTGCCAGCCTTCGCGCAGCGTGAGCTTGTCCTGTCCGATCTGGTTGAAGATGTTGCGGAAATAGTAACGGTTCTTTCCGTTCAGGTAAGCCAGGTTCAGCAAGGCGCCCACTTTGACGTTGGTCTGGTACTGGTCGTCGGTATATTTGTAGTAGTATTCGGGTTTGTCCTCCACCTTGTTGTAAACCCCGTAACGGGAGTTTTCCATATTCGAGAAGGTCGGGTGGCATAGCTGTAATTGAGCGCTCCGTTCAGCGCCAGATCGGCGCCGTTGCCCAGGCGGAAGCTGTGGCCGTAGGAGAATGAGAACCGCTGGTCGGGGAATCGGCTTGCGGGTCTTGATCGACCAGTCGTTGTTGAAGCCGTGACGGGTCATGTCGGTAACGAAATCCGGATCGTCGTTATCAAAAGCACCCGTAATACCACCCCGCACGCCGCGCTTGCCGTTGTCGCAGCCCGAACCAGTCGCTGCCGCTTCCCGGATTGTAGAGAAAGTCGTGGCCGAAGGTCGCCGTGTTGAACCCGATCGAGTAGGAGAGGGGCGAAGGGTAGTTCACCCGGCGTATCTTTGGTGTTGATCTTGACGAACCCGCCCGTGAAATCCGCAGGGATTTCCGGAACGGGGGACTTCAGGATCATGATGTTCTCGATCTGCCCCGCAGGGATCAGATCGAAGGAGAAGGCCCGCGAATCGGCTTCCGGGAGCTCGGAATGGCCGCATCATTGACCCACACATTATTATAACGCTGCGAGAGACCTCTCGCCACGATGAATTTTGTCGTCGATGATCGAGATACCGGGTATGCGTCGCACGACTTCACCCGCATCGCGGTCCTGCGTGCGGGCGATCATCTGCTTCGACACACCGCTCACGACCATCTTGGAGTTGCGGACGGCCTGCATCACGGCCGCCTCGCTCGAAAGCCGCCGCACGGTAGTCACGACCACCCGTCGATCTCTTCGGCCGAGGGTTGCAGCGAAATCAGCGGCAGGGTATTCTCTCCCGGCTTGATCTGACACCCCTCGATCACTACGCGCTGGTAGGAGAGCATCTGCACTTCGATCGTATAAGTGCCCGGCTTTACATTATTAATAACGAAGCGGCCGTCGGCATCGGCGACGGCCCCATACGTCGTATTCTGCAAAATCACGGCGGCGCCGATGACCGCCTCGCCGGTCGATGCGTCCTGCACCGTACCGGTCACAACAGACAGAAGGGGCGCTGCAACCGTCGTGCAGATCCCCTTCAGCATCAATAACCCAATCAATAAAAATCTATTCATCCACTTATTATTTTACAGCGGCAAAAGTACCGGGCCGCTGTTTCACCCGGCTACACCCTCGTTACAAAGCGTCAAACAACCGTTTCAAATCCGTTACACGCCCGACGAAACAGTTGCACAGTCCATCGAAAAGGCTACATTTGCAGCCGATTAACCCTATTTCCGATATGAGAAACCTCTCACGCCACGCGGGACCCAACCGCATGATGTTCCTATTCCTTATCCCCTGTCTTCTGTTGTCCGCACTTCGGGCAAAGGCGGAAGAAACCGCACTTCCCGAGGGAAAAGACCGGGCTAACGCTTCAGGTCGAAATGGATCTGGTCAGCAGTTATATCTGGCGCGGTGTTTACGAAGCGGGGCCCCAGTCTGCAACCGGGACTGACGCTCGGCATAGGAAACTTTACGATAGCGGCCTGGGGATCGGTTGATTTCACGTCGAGTTCATACAAAGAGGCGGACCTGATGCTCAGCTACCGGCTCAAAACATCACCTTCCACCTCAAAGACCTTTACGACGAAGGTTCGGCCTCGACCGGAATCCGCAGATCAGCCGCAACTACTTCCATTTCGGCGCCGACTCCCCGCACCGCATCGAAGCCGGCATCGAATGGCAGGTATCGCGCAAAGTCCCCATCACGCCTTCTCCTGGTACACGATCCTTTTCGAGCGCGAGATGTCGATACCCGGGGCGGCGGTGCTACTCTTCATACGTCGAGGTAGCCTATCCCTTTACGGTCAAAACCATCGACCTGAAAAACGGGCGTAGGAGCCGCGCCCTGGAAAAACGGCAGGAGAGGCGGAGCCAAAGGCTTTGCCGTGAAAAACGTCTTCATAAACGCCGGGAAACTGTGGGCGATCAAAAGCATGGGTTCCTTCCGAATCGGACTTTCACCCATCTCCTGGTGTCCGCTCAAGAGTGACATGAACTGCGTAGAGGCATTTCGCTGCGGATGTAAATCGTTAAAACAACAGAGAAGCCCTTCCGTCGATGACGGAAGGGCTTCTCTGTTTCGTACAATTACACCTCCGGACGTTCCCTTTACGGACAAGACCGGCAAAAGAACGAGCTTATTGCATCACGGGCACCCAATTTCACTACAAAATAGACTTTATCGTTCCATAAATTGAACGAAATATATTATTTTTTATACTTTTGTATATACTTCTTACAAAAAACAATTAACCCGAAAACGCTATGAAACAATTCTTCCTGATCCTATCCGGCCTCGCATTGCTGACAGGATGCAGCAGCAAGAACGACTCTGTCGAAGGCCCCGTACAATCCCGCATCCGAATCGCCCGAGCATCTCCCGTGTTACGGGGCTCAATTTCGACACCGGGGACCGCATCGGGCTCACGATCGTCAAATCCGGTGCTAACTACTGTGAAAATACGCCTCTGCGTTTCGACGGTACGGTCTTCGTTTCGGACGACCTGTTCTGGTACGACGATCCGAGTGAAAAATCAAATCTTACGGCTTACTATCCCCTACCTGGCGGAAGGAGCTCCGGCGAGCTTCACCGTTCGTGCCGACCAGAAGCTCGCCGCCGATCACGAAGCCTCGGACCTGCTGGCAGCGACAGCCACGGACGTCGTACGGAGCCAAACGGCCGTGAATATGGTATTCACCCACCTGCTCACCAAAATCGTGATCGATATTACGAACAACTCCGCCAATACGATCGAGGAAGTCACCCTTGAAGGGCAGCCGCTGCACGGCGACCGTCGATCTTTCGGCGAAAAGCGTTCAGGTCGATGCTTCTTCGGCGGAAACGGATATCTATCCTTTCCAACGGTGACCGCAGGACGATATGAGCCATTCTCGTACCGCAGCGGGCGGCACTCGAACTCGAAATCCAAACTTCCGACGGCAACCGGCACACCAAAACATTCCAGGCGACCGACCTGCAATCCGGTGCGGAATATGCGATCGAGGCGGTAATCAGCAACACGAATAAGATCCACGCCTCCATCAGCGGCGCCGTCAAAGGCTGGGAGGACGGAGGAGCGATCGCTCCGGTCGAAGACGACCTGCCGGAAGATTCCGACCTGCTGGAGTACGCAGGCGTCAAGTATCGCATCCGGCAACTCAGCAACGGTACGACCTGGATGGCGGAAAACCTGCGCTACATTCCCTGAAGGACAAACGCGTTTCCTCATCCCCGTCCGAAGAAAACGGCATTTGGTATCCGTGTACGACCTCCTTTACCGCATCCAGCGACACGGAATACATCCAACGGCAAGGGTTTTGCTCTACGATCTGGCTACGGCCGTAGGGGAACCTGTTACTGCGGACAACTTCCGCAATATCGAGGGCGTAAGGCATTTGTCCGGAAGGATGGCACCTTCCGACCCGGGCGGATCTGGAGTCGCTTATCGCCATGAACAGTGAGCTCGGCAGCTCCTTCTTCACCTATGCCGGGACACGCGACCCGAGCGGGAAATACATCGGATCGTTGATGTCCGGGGATTTCTCCAAAGGTTACCTGCTCTGTACGAGTACCGAAAGTTCGGTCTATACTCCGGAGGATCTGAACTACCAATACCTGCTCTTCTCGAAAAGCAACCAGGTAAAACATAATCGACATAGACTGTCGCTCGGGCATGCCGGTACGTTGCGTGAAGAATCCCGCATCCGGGAAATAGCCGGCACGAAGAAGGATCGCGGACCGACGCAGCGCACAATACGACCGGACGTTTCCGGCAAAGCGGCAACGCCCGGCAACAACGATCCAGGAAAAAACGTCGGCAACAGGAAGGAGAGCCGCTTTTAAGCGGCTCTCCTCTTTATTCATTGCCGGTAATAAGACTTATCCAACCCGAACGCATAGCTATTTCTGTACCGCCAGGTCAGCAAGACCGCAACGAAAGCCAGACCAGCACTCAAGATGAAAGGGAAGCGTTCTCCCTGCATGTGCAGAATGTTTCGCAACAGGTCGATAATGAACGGACAAAGAACGATCGCCAGATAATTTACCGACATCACGACCGAAAGGGCCAATGTCGCCAATTGCGGTGGGGCCGCCGCAGCCGCTTTGTCGTAAACGATCGGCTGAATAATGCCGTATCCCAGTCCTACGAGAGTGCATCCGCAATCAGCCAGAAATGCGCCTTGAAGAGTCCGATAAAGAGCAATCCCGCACAGATCATAACCAACGAAATCAGATTGACGTTGCTGCGCAGCCGCCGGATGATCGGAGAGAGGAAAAAGCCGGGCAGCATGATAGCCAGAAAAAGAGATATCAGAAAACCCGAAAAAGAATTCCGGTTGCCGTGCGGATCCACCAGGAATGAAATGTAGAAGGCGATAACCAACGACAGGAAGGTCGCCAGGAAATAAAATCCCATGACAGCGGCCAGCTTCGGCCAATCGACCTTCTTGTGTTTCAGCTCATCGCTCCCGACAGGTTCCGGAGCAGCGGGAGTCCTGCGAATGAAAACCGAAAGAATCAACGGAATCGCCGGCAACGTATATACCAGGAAGGGCAGATGCCAATCGACATTAGCCAAATAACTTGCCAGCATAGTAGCCAACACCAGCGTGAGATTATTGATCGACGAACTGTAACCCAACTGCCGTATGCGGTAGTCTCCCGTAAAGTAATCCACGATATATCCCGTCGATAAAGGAATGATGATACCGGCACCGATACCCGTAAGACAACTGACCAAAATCAGAAGCCACATTTGGTTAATGAAAAGACAGGCGAAGCCGCTCAGAAAAAAAACCGCAAGTCCGACCACAAGCAGCTTGAACTTATTCCCGGTCACAGACAAACGGCCTGCCAATAACATAAAAAGGAATAATCAGCACCGAAGGCAACGAAGTGAGCATCTGTATCTCCAGATCGGTCGCGCGCGGAAAGACCTTGTTCAGGTCGCCGAGGATGGGGAGATGGCAAGTCCCGGCAGCGAAACGACCGCTGATACCGACCAAATCGCCAACACGGTCATCCATGGAATGGTCCCTTTACCGGTTTGTACTCTCATGTTTGCAGACAAATAAAAATTCTTCCGAAAAGAGGAACAACTGTTATACCAAAAAATCGCCGGAGCGAAAACTCCGGCGAAAATAAAGTGCAGCGATTCGAAAACGATATTATTCCTTTACGCAACGAACCTGCAAACCATTGGCCCGCCGGTAGTTTTGGGCCGGAATAAATACGCTCGAAGCCGCATCGTCCGTATCGAGCGAAAAATAGAGACCCGAAGCACTCAATTCATCCGTTCCCATACCGCTGGTCCAATAGCATCCGATCCACGGTTGCGCGTTCGCATCGGCGTTGACATTCTGGATAAGCCCCGTCAGATAAGGGCGACGCCCGCCTCCGATAAAAACGAAGTCATCGTTCCGTCGGTCAGGTTCCAGCCGTAAGCCTCTCGCAGCGACTCCGTTTGCTCCCTGGTCGTGATCGTCGCCGATCATGAAATCGGCATAAACATCCTTGTCCGGAACTTTCCATCCCTTAGGACAAGGATCATAAACGGTCTTGACCGCCCCCACAATGCCTCGTTGTCATGGTCGGAATAGAGCCAGTCGTAACCGGACTCCTCGACACCCAGAATAAAACTCATCGGATAGGCTATGGCATACTCCATCGTGCCCGTTTCGGGGGTGGATTCGACATAGTCGATGTAAGTGAAGCGCCCGTTGATGTTATACATCTTATGATCCTCCGCAAATGCACAGTTATAATACGCCGGCCCGATCATCGGGGTCGGGACGCCCCACTGGTAATAAAGTCCGTAGGAGAGATATATCGTCCTCCGTGGCATTGCCGGAGGCTCCGGCCCCCAGATTCCGGGTCATGAAAACATCTCCGGCAGCCGAAGTGACCGACTCCGCCGAAGGATCGTACTGCGTGACCCAACATGCCAACTCAAACCACCTTATCCTGGGCATCGAAAGCTGCGATCAATGCGTTTCCTTCTATAAACTCACCCTTTCTTATCCGCCGCGACGAAGAATGAAACCTGACCGTCGTCGAGTGTCAGGTTCTCGATCATATGCGACGTGCTTCCCCACATAAGTTCTACCTGGGCCGTCGGAATCTTTTTCGCCATTTCCCTTTGACGGTACCGTCGAAAGTGTAATAGGCATTCGCATATTGGCGATATAACAGTTAGCCGTTTGCCCCGGTCAGATCGACGGTGGGCCTATTCCGACCCGCAAATCGGCGGAAACGGTCTTCCGTCGGTATCATAGCCGACCAGCGTAAGAACTCCTCCCGTTTCAGCATCGGAGTCATCACTTCCGGGGCCGTCACGGTCATCCGGCTCGTTTGCAAATCGGCGGTCACCGTCCAGCCTTCAGGCGTATCGGTAGATGTTCAGCTTCACGATGTTCACAGCCGTAAATTCCGCCGAAGCCGTTCCCCCGGGTTTATCGACCATACAAACATCACGAGGGAAATAGGGTTCCCACCGGTCCGTCGTCGTCGCTGCAACCGACGAAATTCATCGCAGCGATCATCATAATTCCCAGGCAAAAAAACGGTACACAGATTTTTTCATTTTCAAAGTGCAATTTTGCTAAACGCAAAAGATACGAATAAAGATAGCAAATTTTATTCGCGAAAGCCGAGAAGAAAACGAAGTCAAAGATACGAATGCTCTAATGCAAAAAGCAATTTTATTTGCGTTTGACGGGCGTATCCTATCGCAAAGATAGTGAAAGAAAAGGAACCTGTCCGGTTTTTTGCATCCTATCTAAAGACCATGATGTCAAAGATACGGAAAGGCGAGAGACTTGAACCGCAAAAATCGCCGAATCCCCATCTTCGGCAAAGATAGTACAAACCACGTACAGAACAAACAAGTCCCGTCGGAGCATGGCCTTATTTTCACAAAATTCACCTCGACAAAGGAATAAAACGGCTAATTTCCGATTCTTCCGACAACAGAAATTCCGTTAGGAACAATTCTTGCAGAGATAACGCAACGAATATGCGACTTAAAACACGCATCCGATATGGCAAAAAAACAGAATCGCCCCCTGAATCATCTTCCAAAGGGAAACAAATAGCCGTCACCGTCACCGAAAAGGGCCCGTACCTCGTTACCGGAAACCCGCCGCTGGCCATGCAATTCATCATGCCCGACTCCGAGGGCGAGAGTTGGTATTTTCAGGAAGGGCGGCATTTTTCGACGGAAAAAGAACCGACGGCATTGTGCCGTTGCGGTTTATCCCGCAGCAAACCCTATTGCGACGGCTCGCACCTCAAGGAGGAATGGGATTCGGCGATCACCTCCGAGAGGACCGGATTATGGACGAAGTAGAGATCACCGAGGGACAACGGGTGACATTGAACGACAACGAAAAATACTGTGTTTTCGCCCGTTTCTGCCATCCTTACGGGGGTGTCTGGGACCTGACGGCCGCATCCGGCGATTCGCAGTCCCGCAAGCTGGCCGTCCGCGAAGCTTCGATGTGTCCGAGCGCCCGCCTGACCGCCTGGGACAACCGCACGGGAAAACCCTACGAATTCATCTTCGAACCCAGCCTGGGATTGATCGAAGACCCGGCGATCGGCGCCAGCGGAGGACTCTGGGTACGCGGCAGGATCCGCATCCAACGCGAAGACGGCCGAACCTTCGAAGTTCGGAACAGGGTAGTGCTCTGCCGCTGCGGACACTCCCGCAACAAGCCCTATTGCGACGGTGCGCATGCCGCCGTCAAATGGAAAGACGGGCTGGAGGGAACCCCAATGGAGAAACGCTTCCCCGAAGCGTTGCCAGTGCGAAAATCGAAACCCATTGACCGGCCTGCCGTTCCATTCGAATAAAAGGGTCCATCGGCACGCTGTACTCTTCGGCCTGGACCGGCATCCTTCGGTCCCGTTTCGAGGACGCTCCATTCTACAATACGCTCGATAGATTCCCGCCCATATCGATAAAAGAAACCCCGTTGAGATTTCAACGGGGTTTTCATGCGAACAACGATTCGTCGTCCTATTTCTTATCGGGTTTGGCGATCGTTTCGCGCATCGTAGTATCCGCCATGATGTTCTTCATCTTATAGTAATCCATCACGCCCAGATTTCCGCTGCGGAACGCTTCGGCCATAGCCAGCGGCACTTCGGCTTCGGCCAGAATCACCTTGGCGCGGGCATCCTGCGCCTTGGCCTTGTTCTCCTGTTCGAGCTACGGCCATAGCACGACGCTCCTCGGCCTTGGCCTGGGCGATGTTCTTGTCCGCTTCGGCCTGGTCCATCTGCAACTGTGCGCCGATGTTCTTACCTACGTCTATATCGGCGATGTCGATCGAAAGAATTTCGAACGCCGTTCCCGGCATCAATCCCTTCTCCAGCACCACGCGGGAGATCGAATCGGGATTCTCCAGCACGATCTTGTGCGACTGTGCCGAGCCGATCGACGAAACGATACCTTCGCCGACACGTGCCAGAACCGTTTCCTCACCGGCACCGCCGACCAACTGCTTGATATTGGCCCGCACCGTAACGCGCGCCTTGGCGATCAGCTGAATACCGTCCTTGGCCACTGCAGCTACCGGCGGAGTATTGATGACTTTGGGATTAACCGACATCTGCACCGCTTCGAATACATCGCGGCCCGCCAGATCGATCGCCGTAGCCATCTTGAAATCGAGCATAATATTGGCTTTCTGGGCCGACACCAGCGCATGCACCACATTGGTCACGTTACCTCCGGCCAGATAGTGAGCCTCGAGCTCGTTGGGATTGAGTTCCAGACCGGCCTTCGTACTCTCGATCATCGACGATACGATCGTCGAAGGCGGCACCTTGCGCCAGCGCATCAGGATCAACTGCAACAAACTGATCCGCACGCCCGACACCAGTGCCGAAAACCACAAGCCCTACGGGAATGAAGTAAAAAATAAGCCAAATCGCAAAAGAGCGAAACGAAGACGATTAATGCAATGATACCGATTTCCATCTTTTATCTATTTAATGTGTTTGCGTACGATTATATTGAAATTTTCGAATCCGACGACTTCGACCTCCCGGCGGGGATCTATATAACTGTCCATGGACTTCGTAAATCTTACCGCCGATCTCCACCTTTCCCATCGGAGCCAGGCGCGAACGGTCATTCCCGTATCTCCGACACGGACACTCTGCTGCACCGGTTCGGGCATCACAGAGGAATCGACCTTCTGTTTCAGGGAGAAACGGCGCCAGGTTTTGGATCGCAGCGAAACGACAGTCGCCACGAACGAAAGGACGAGAACCACGGCGACGACGATTCCGCCCGCCAAAGGACCATAATCCCGGAAAGCGATATAAATGGCACCGCCGTAGCTGACCAACGCGAGAATCGCCCCGATCGATACGCCCGGCAGCAGGACGAGCTCCGCCACCAAAAACAGTAACCCGAAAAAGACCAGCAGAACGATAAAAAACATATTCACAGCATTAAAAATTACCGAAAAAGATCGGGTAACCGGTTCGCAGGCCGAATTTCCACCCGATGCACCGATATACGTCGAATACGGACCTACATTCTTTTTGGGTGAAGATACGCAAAATCCGATTATTTAGCAATTTCCGTCACTTTTACCGATAATTGAGGATCGGCGGCGCGAATCGCGGCAACCGCCTGATCCGCGACAGCCTTGTTGTCGAACTGTCCGACGACGAAAAAGATCCGCCCCCACGCGGGACAGGTCGCAGCCGGGAGCGGCCTGCGCGATCGCCTGCTTCACGGCATCCGACAGATTCTGCTCACTGGAGATCTCCACCCGGAAAACGGCCATTTCAGCCTCAGGGTCCGTGTCAGATTGGTATATTCCCCGTCGTACCACACGGCCAGTTCCGGACGGCGGGAATCCTTTCGTCCGCAGCAACTCCCTGTGCATCGACGGCTTTCGGCCTTGGTCGCGAAACCTCCCGCGAAATAGCGGTAACGCCCTACGTCGGTCTTCAATACATAGAGCGGAGAAGCGTTACGGAAAATGGAGATATTCTGTTTGTACTTATACCCCGAGCAAGATTCGGTAGATCACCCATGCTCATAGACAGGACAGTCCGGAATCGGCTTTTATACGTATAGCGCCCCGCAACAAATTCGACCGGTTCGTAATCGAGGAAATAGCGTTCCGTAATCTCCGGCTTCGGAAGACGAAAATCTATCGTCTGAAGCCTGTAAAGCCACCCGCTTCAAGGAATCGGATGTAAGTCCCAATCCCAGCAGCCGGGCGATTTCCCGCTCATAATCCGTCAAATAGCGTTTCCGGATATAATAATCGGGAGCGCATCGACAAACCCTTCGGCCTGGGCCAGACATCTGCCGCCGCACATCGTCCAACGCCTTCTGCTGGCGTGCCTGCTGTTCTCTGCAATTCAACTGTCCAGGATATAATCGTAAGCATAGCTCTTTGTTATCATAATACCATATCCCCATACAGCCAAGTTAGCGAATCCCGCAAAACCCGGCCCAGGTTGGCTACCGTGCGGTAACGACCGAAAAGATCGACAGCCGCCTGCTCCGTACGAACGGTATCGTACTGCTGCTTCAAAAGAGTCTGCTGCCGGGTAGTTCTCCAGCAGGCGCCCGGCATCCGGCCACCTCCGCCTCCATACGCTGCGCCCGAGCAGAGCCTCGTAATCGCGCCGGAAGATTCTCACGGAAATAACCGTTGAACACGAGATTCCGACTCTGCTGCGATTCGGGAGTCTGCGTGATAAGAGATTTTTCAGTTTCGGCCGCCGGAACATAATCGGGATGTTCGGTCAGCCAGGCCTGCTCGATGGCGTTGATCCGCCGCGACCTGCGTACGGAGTCCCTGGGCAGAGAGCATTTCGCTTTCGAGCGAAGAATCTGAGCGCCGTAAGTCTCCTGTGCGGCCGGATTTTCCCGCAGCATCGCACGCAGTCCTGCAATCCGGGTCTGCATTCTCGTCGATCGGACCTGCAACCGGATCTGTCCTGATCCCGAAGCGCAACGTATTCCGAATTCAACTGCGGGCAGGAATACTGGGCCCCGCCAGCGGTGAAATCCTCCACGATAACGGCCGAGAAGGTCCAAAATAAACCGATCAATAACCATGCCACATCATTTCCTGCCATCTGATTAACAGAATTACAGCAATCCGTTAACGTCCCAACAACACTCGCGCCAATGAAGATAAATTTCGATGTGACAAATCACCGTAGTTGGCCGTAGTTAACCCCTCCAAATCGGACCTACGTGCCCGATAGAGCCACGCACCCCCGAAAAACTGGTCATCAGATCTACGCCATGAAAAGCGTGAAGAGAATCGTTCGATGAATGAAGCAGGTAGGCCACGATGAAAGCGACACCGTATGCGGCACGCCCGCTTCACAGATCGCAAATCATCTTGAGCCGGATGACGGCATTCCGGATGCTGCTGCTGCTTCACCGGATGTAAAGCATCTTCAGAGCCATCAATATCGATTGACGCTTCATACCGCAGGAAGGTGGAACCCTGGCGCAGATCAACGAGCCAGTATCAGCAAAATAATTGCGAACAGGTCCACAGGCGGAATCGGCCGTGTGAAGCCGGAAGTCGATGTCACGGAAACAAACTGGAACGACGCGAAACGCAGCGATGACCTGAACGTAGGATAAATATCGGCGATATATAAACTCAGGGCGATCAGCAGGCTTCCAGAATCAACATTCCGATAAAACAAAGTGACTTCGCTACGGAAATATTGTTGCGCTTACCGGTAACGGTCGCATAGTGATCAAACGAAATGGATGCCTGAAATACCCATCGCGAAGATGAGCACCATGTCGATCATCGCACTGTCGTAAAAGGCGCTTTGCCAGTTGAACCTGCTGGTCGCCACAGGCCGACATCGAATGACATGCGGCATCGAACCAGTTCATTCCGGCGAATTTCAATGAAAGTGAAAAATATCAAAGTCGGCATGAACGACAACAAAGATCTGAACCACCATCAGGCCTGTAACGATAGCGTCCCGGGCCGGGTGTGGACATCTCGACTACTCGAAAAGCGTCATTTGCTGCGCACTTTGGTGCAGGCAGGATCACCGGCGCGAACATCACCACGCCCATACCTCCGACTGGGTCGAGGACATCCGCCAGAACTGCAATCCCCGGGGCGGCGCCTCGGACATTTTGCCGTCGAAAGTCTGTGTTCTGTAAAGCCCAGAAACAGTTTTCGAACAAGCATTTATCACGCTGAACTACCCAGATCAGACGGAAACCGACGACGCAGGCGGCAACCATGAACCGACCACGATGCAACCCTCCTTATTGGTGATCCGATCCTGCTTTTCACGAAAATGAGCGGAAGCCCCAACAGCACCGTCAGCAGGGCCAAGGCAGCAACGGGTAAAACGCGGAATCCCATGTGGTTGACATAGGAGATCCTGCCGAAACGAATATAAAATGCCAACAACAGCATAATCATTCACGTATCTGTGTCACATTGACCGCATGACTTTCTACGCTATTTTGTTTCAACAGCGACAGGTGCCTCGATTTTTTCCTTGAGTTCCAGTTTCGTCTAACCACCTCGGCTTTCACGGCAAAAGGGTATCCTGAAAGGTCAGATATTGTCGAGCCTTGTTCATCCGCCACGATCGGATTGACACAGCGTGAGCATCATAAAGTAAAAACATCAACACTGGCGATCATCACCACCAGCGATATCAGCACGGGAGTAACGACCCGATAGCGTTTTCTTGAGCCTGCTCGGCCGCAGGCCAGCGAACTCTGCGTCGAAGTCGCCGCAGTCCCGAACCGCCGTGACGACCTTTTCGTACTGTTTTTCATAATATTCATGCCACCTCTCCCGACTCGTCTATAACATTCAGAGTTCAGTCGCGGTTTATCTTGGTCAGCACCAGCAACTCGGTAGTCGCACCCGTCGGGGAGTCGAGCGCCGAGCAGTCCCAACTCGGCGGGCCATACCATGTTCAACCGCTGCATTCCCGATGGCACAGGCTATCGCTCGCTCGCATCTTGCGGGATCGCCAAATGCACGATCGCCACGTTTGATCATGCGCGGCATGAGCATCTCGCTGGCGAGCTCACGCATTCCGCTGGTTTGGCTTTCATCTCCTCAGTGTCATGCTCAAGTGACTCAGCTCGAAAAGAGATCATCCGGGCGTCTTGACGATACTCGAAAGCAATGGATTCTTCTTCGGGTGTTCCGTCGCTGCGCGTTTAACTGTTCAAATCGTCCCCAAACCGCCCGTATCGGCGAGACAGTCCCCCACCCGAACGCTGCTCAGGCATTGTAAATATAATGCAAGGCAAGGGCAAAAGAAAAGCAAACTTGTTTGAATCTTACTGAAGAAAACACAAAGCCGTGTTCGAAAAGGCAGTTCAAAGGCGTAACCAATGCCGAATCCAGAGCGAACTACACCGCAACTCGTTCTTACAAACGACCGGATGGTACGCTTAAGCCCAGCCGCCATACCGAAATACGAGCCATTTTCATAAAAATACAATGCGGAGGCAAGGTACCATCCGGCCCAGAATGCGAAACGAAATTCACCCGAACCTTCGCCTGATACAAATATACGAAAATCGCTAATTATCACGATTTCGCCTTCGAGATCGTTCGCATCGTCCACTTACGCCCCAGCCGCACCCGGCAAATCGTGGTGATCCGACTCGGTCGTAGGGGCCTTGACCGGCGGCGGTGCCCGTATGGCAATCATCCCGCCCACGTCGTGCTCTCGAACAACATGATCGTCGTACCTTCGGCCCGGGCACCAGAATTCGCCGTGCAGTCGGCGGCAAATAGTTTCTTCCAGCTCCCACGCGCCGTGTAGCCGCCGAAGGCTGCACTTTCTTTGTCCGGAAAATCGACGGCCGGCGCCGGGACGCTCCGGGAGAAGGGGAAAATATGCAAATAGGCCGGTGCAAGGCGCTCCAGGAACTCGTAGGTCGTACGGAAATCGGACTCCGTCTCACCGGGAAAAAACCGACGATCACGTCGATTCCGATGAAGGCGTCCGGCATCAGGCGCCGCACGGCCTGATCCGCCTGGCGAATTTTTCGGTCGTATAGCGGCGGCAAGCATTACCAACGCTGTCGAACCGCTCTGAAGCGGAATATGAAAATGATGCTGGAATTTAGGTGACGAAGCGCAAAACTATTATCTCATCCGTTAAAGATTCGTATCCGAGATATGCGGTGGCGTTCGTGCCTTCGACCTCGTTCGGGCCCGCAGCAGATCGATGAACCGCTCACCGTCGTGCGTCCGAAATCGCCCGTGTATTGATCCCTCTTCTTCGTGATGATCGATCTCCGCTGTCCCGCAGCGCATCGAGTTCGCTTCCTTCACCAGATCAACGTCGCATATTGCGGCTAAGGCGCCCGCGCATGGTGGATCGTAAGCAGTGGGCGCAGTAGAGTGCAGCCGTCCCAGCACTTTCAGGAACGCGCAGTGCGCCGCCGCGCAGCGGCGAAAGAAAGTGGTCAGCCTCCTCGCGTCGCAACGTGAACTAAAAGTGCGGGCTGCTTGCAAGAGCCGCTATTCACGCCTGATGTTCGCCCATGGTCGTTGTTGCTCAGCACTAGATCGACCCGCTTTCGATCGAGGCGCGATCTCCCGCAGTGCCTGAGCGCATAGCAACCACTGCGACGATAATCGCCGCCGAGGTTTGCGCCGCTGGATTTTACGGATCAGGGAGTGCGGCATTTCTTGTCCGGCATGTTCTGGTCATGAACAACGGCTGATGACCGAAATATCCGCTTCCGAAACCCTGACCCGATGAAGCCGCCCGCTTCGAATCTACGGGCGAGGTAGAGCCTCGAAAAGTTGAGCTTGCAGCCCAAGGTGTAAAATCGACTCGCGTCGCTGCATATTTCTGCTGTAAATTCGAGCGAAATACGAAAAACTATGCGAATCCGACCATTTTATCGGCAAAAATCACACACGTCGGATAAAGAGCAGGCCGCCCTGCAGCAGGCACCCCACCGACATACAAAGCAGGCGATCTACTCCTCTCTCACGGGTTGCATCAATGGCTCCGCCCACTGCGCTGTACAGGCCCGGTTTCCCTGAATCGCCGAAAGATCTCATCGACCGGCCCGGCTGCCGCTGTGTGCATGGCGGACGGCAACTGCGATTTGTTATCGGTCTTGATCCACTGCAGGGCAAGCGTATCCGAGCTGATCCATCATCAAACCAATCACCCGGATAAATCCTTGAATCATCGATTTTGGACATCAGGTGTGAAAGCCATCCGAGTAATCGCGTAGCCAGCCTGCATATTTCACTTCATAGAACGAAACGAGGGAAAAAGCAAAATCTGGTGTGAAACAGGCATGACCTACCTTCCGCTTCACCTACGTTCTCGCCGCCAGGTGGGCATCCCGATGTAAGACTGACCTCACTATCAAAGCGCTGCAGACCAAGTTGATGAGCCATTTCGCTCTCGCCGAAGCAGTCGTTTCGCTCACAGGTAGATTTTCTTCAAAGCTCAAAGCATTTTGCGCTCTTTCGATCGGTTAAATACACGCTTTCGAACGTCTCCTTGACGCGATCTTGTAGTCTTCCTCTCCGGGCCTCCGTGCGGTCCTCCTTCCTTTATATGGGCATAGGCCGTCCCTCTCACTCAAGTAAGCGTACCGAGCATTGTACAATCGCTCAACATCGCCACCGTTGTTGTAACGCAGATCGAGGATCAGTCGGTCACATTCTCGTGCACGGAGGCGATTCGGAAATATCAATCCTCATCGTAATCGACATCGAAGCCCATATAGAGCAGATAATCGGCCTTTCTTGTCCGACTCTTCGATTTCGACCACTTTATCCATATAGATAGCCGGACTGGTGAAGGTCACTTCGAGTTACATTCCTTTCGTAAGCTGAGGAGTAGTCCGTTGTCGGTCCACGTGACACTGTCACCATGTAACATCGACTGCACCGTCGGCCCGGCCCAAACTCTGATAGTTGCTTTCGGTCACCTCCCCATTGACCGCCGCATGAAGTCGCCGCGCACGGATTCGGCTTCCGCAGCCGGCGTTCGGGGATGACGACCATGACCACAATTCCGATATAATCGTCCCCGGTCGGGTCGCATCCCAGATAGATACCTGAACCGACATACGCTCCTCGCCGGAGTACGCGACAGAGGCGCATCGCTTCAAACGCGAATAGTAAATGCGTTTCTGCCCCTGCCAATGACCAAATCTTCGCAGTTCTGCCTCGTCTGAGCGGCTAACTGTCGAGAAGTCGAGAAAAAAAAGTCATAACAAGACTGTAATCGAGCAAAACATTCTCTACGGCACGATTCAGAGATAACGGCTCTTCATGTACCTCGGCAACCCAGATACTGTTCACGCTGCGGTATTTTCCGTCCCCTGCTCAATTAATCCTTTACCCCATAACCACCATTAACGAAACCGGCGGAAGCATATGTCCCACATTGACGGTAATCGTCCGCGGAACGAGCTTTCGCAGGTATTTTGGCAACTTTCAGACGCAGCAACGATTCGCCCGCCATGGTTTGCACTTCGCACCAGTCAGCCGAACTCCCGGGCAGTCCAATCGCTTGCGGCGGCGTGTAATTAAGCACCCCGCCTTCGATCTCGACCTGGTTTTCGGCACTCCAGCCGTATCGGCGATTCCATTGCCCGCAAGAAGCTCTTTCATCGTCGCTGCGACACGCCGGCCGTCAGCACCAGCAGTGACCAGCATCCGTTGAATAAATTCTTCATAACACAAGTTTTTGGATTAACATCAATCGTTCAGCCACAGCTCTCGACGGTTGTCCACCGCAGGTGACGCTCGAGTTTACGGTCACGCGCTCGGGCATGGAGAGATGTCGCACGCTCACGGCAGCAGGCTCGGGCTGGTGGCATCCCTTCAGCACGATCTTCCGCAACACCTCTGCCACCATGTCGCCCCACCACTGACTCGTACCCGACAACACACCAGGATGATAGGTAAAGGTACCGTAATCGGTTTCTTCACGACCAACTTCTTGATCGTCACTGTCAGATCATCCGAGCACCTCGACAGGGAAGCTGCGTGCGCATCCGGCCTTAGCGGTCGCTAGTCGGACGCTCATGAAAAGCGTGGAAATGGTATTGCTTACCATCAGCGATTCGAACATCTGTGAAAATCCAGTTCGTTGCTCTGGGCAGGCACTCTGTCGTCGAAATCGTTTGCGTCGCTGTTGAACTCGATGGTCCACTTCGGCCCGTAATTCACCGTGGGCTGCTCCTGTTCGGTCGCTTTGCCCGGCGTTGGCGAGCAGCTCTTCGAGCTTGGCAATAATCCGCCTGCGGCATGAGCCCAGAACGACCAGACGGTTCCAGATCGGAATAGGCTTTCGCGGTAGCCTCGTTCACACCCGTAGCGATGGTAACGGAGAGAAGTGACCGGATCACCGTTGCTGTCTTGGGGTCGCGACAGCGCAGTTTGCCGGAGCTGGCTTCAGACGCAGCTCCCCGCCTTGCTAGCTGGCGGTAAAGGGTGGTGAACTCCACTATTTCGGGAAACTGCCCACGCCTTCTTGCGTTGATGCAGCATAAACGCCGAACTCGTACTCGGTATTGGGCGGCAGCTCTCTACTCGATGACAAGTCCCTCTTAAAGCAAGCACTGCAGCCACCTCCTGTTCGGTAAGCTGCGTACCGTTGTTGAAAATGACATCGCCGGCCGTAAGATTCTCATTTACCGGGGCGGCCGAGCACTTCGTCGATGGGCCCTTACAGGGAAAACTTTGTGCGTCATCGCTGCCGCATAAGTCGCATTGACGCGAAAGCGGCCTTGTTCGGATTTTCCGACAGTCTGTTCGACGGCCAAAAGTCGGTTTCGGGCCCTTAGGCTCTCCGTCGTGAAGTCGTAAAGCAGAACCTTTTCGCGCAACTCCTTGTCAAAGCCCACGATACCCTGATATTCGGTATTGGGTTTGAGTCCGTCTAATTGACGGTGATATAGCCTTCATTACTTTCTCGTTCGAGTCGTCCCCAGTGGCCGATGATCATGCGACTTTTGAGCCCCCTCTCTCCTCAAGCGGTATAATCGAAATCTGCCCGAAGCAAGCAAATGGTGGAAACGCTCGATTCCCTCCTCCGGCTCGATGGCAATATCGGCCGTCATCGAACCGTTACCCACGGAAACCTCGAAGTCGTAAGGCGCGACACCGGCCTTCTTGGTTTTGAAGAGGAGCGACTTCACAGCCGACTCTGCGACCTGGCCATTCTCGTCCACTTCACCGGGTACGATGATAAACTCCATGTCGGAATAGATATCCTGACGAAAATCGACGATATCGAAGAAAGTGGTATCGAAATTATAGGTTTGATCCTCGGTCGCTTCCGCACCGGCGCACCATACGAATGCAGGCTTCCTCCGATTAAACTTACGATGTCGTAGTCGGACTTCGAAAGACAGACGTGCTTGTACTTGGTCACCTTCGGGCTTCATGATATGGTAGGAAAGAGGTAAAAGTCCGACACTTTCGAGCGTAATCATCTCGGTATAGGAACATGCGTATCGATCACCTCGGAAGCGAGATCGCTGTAAGCTAAAGGATTGATGTTGCGTACCGCAACATAAAGATTGTATTCCGTGTAAGCCGGCAAGATCGTTCAGATCGACCTTTACTGTTTTCTCTCCTTCGAAATAACGGACAGGTCCTCTTTCGAAGAGCGCCTCCCATCGGCGATCGTTTCTGCAGCCGGCAATAAAGGCATAGACATAGTCGGAGGCATTGTTCGTATTGATTGTAAATGAAGCCGTTGTACGATTTACTTCATCTACGCTGACATCAACTGTGGGGGGAAGTTGTGGGTCTTTGTTTTCGACACCGTCATCACTGCACCCCGACAGTCCGCACGCTGCCAACAATGCCAATCGGTCAAACCGAGAAATAAAGATGTACGCATAAATGTAAAAATTTAAGAGATTAAAAAATTGGTTTTGCGAATGCCGAAAGAACCTATGAACAAGCATTCGTATTCAAATATACGAAAAAAATGATATGACGCACCGAATATTCGATTTTTTAATGTCTTTCACCAAAAGCATACGAATTCGGTGTATGCACACAGCCTCTTCCGACCGATACCGCTCTCTGCGGCAACAAAGCACGGGCCCGGCAAATCGGACGGAACAAAATACGGATGCTGCGATATAAAACGGCTCCCGGTTCTTTTTTTGTAAAAATCCGTAAATTTGCAAACTAATGATTAGCGCACCATGGTTTTTCAACGACCTTGTCCGATACAGCTACCTCAATCACGCTTTTTGGGCGTGCATCCTGTCGGGCATTACGTGCGGTATTATCGGTACTTTTACGTCGTCTGCCGGCGGCTGGTCTTCCTCAGCGGCGGCATCATCGCACTCCTCGTTCGGCGGACTGGGCATCGCTTTCTACCTCGGAATCAATCCGATTCTGGGCGCGATGGTCTTCGCCGTCCTCCGGCACTGGGGATCGAATGGGCCAACGACCGGGGCCGTATCCGGGAGGATTCGGCCATCGGCATCATCTGGTCGGTAGGCATATGGCTATCGGCGTACTGTTCAATGAGCCTGCGCCGGGCTACATCGGGCGACCTCTCGAATTTCCTGTTCGGCAGCATCGTAACGGTCACCCGCACCGATGTCCAGGCGCTCGCCGTTCTGACGCTCGTGGTAACTGTCGGCACGCTCCTCTGGCTGCGTCCGGTCATGTACGTCGCCTTCGACCGCGACTTCGCCCGCAGCCAGAGGAATCCCGACCCGGCTGATCTCCTATACCATGTCGGCACTCATCGCCGTCACGATCGTACTCTCGATCCGCATCATGGGGATCGTTCTGCTGATCTCGCTGCTGACTATTCCCGTAACGATCGTCAATACGTTCACCAAATCCTTCCGCACGCTCGCACCGGCCGCCGCAGCCGTCGCCGTCGCGGGGAACCTCGCGGGACTCGCCCTGAGCTACAATTTCTGAAGTTTCGCCTGGTGCGGCCATAATATTTACCCTGACCGTTACGCTTATTTTAGTAAAACTGCTAACTTTGCTCGTCAAAAAACGCCGCCGCGCCGATGAAACCATCTATAAACTCGTTCTCAAGTCCTATCTGGGACCCATGGTGCTGACGTTCTTCATCATCCTGTTCGTGTGCTGATGATGAATGTACTGTGGCGCTACATCGACGAGCTGGTCGGCAAAGGACTCGATCCCGGTACGATCATCGAACTGCTCTGCTACGCCACGATCAACATGATCCTGATGGCTCTTGCCGCTCGCCACGCTGCTGGCGGCCATTATGACCATGGGTAATCTGGGCGAAAACTACGAGCTGCTCGCTATGAAGTCGGCGGGGATGTCGCTGCCTAAGATCATGAGGCCGCTGCTCGTGGTCGTAAGTATATTGGCTGTCGGCAGTTTCTTCATCGCCAACAACTTAGTGCCATACGCCAACAAAAATTTTTCCGTACGATATACGACATTCGCCAGATGAACCAGACCCTCGAGTTTCAGGACGGGCTCTTCTTCAACGGCATCGACGGCATGAGCATCCGCGTCGGACACCAGAATCAGGAAACAGGGCTGCTGACCGACGTGTTGATTTACGACAACCGCAACGCATCGGGCAATATGACCACGACCGTCGCCGATTCGGGCTATATCCGGCTCTCGGACGACAAGCGCTTTCTGGAGATCACGCTCTTCAACGGCGAACGCTACGAACAGACCCGAAATTGAGTCAGTGGTACAACAAAAGTTCCCTGCAACGCAATAAATTGAGCTTCAGAAAGCCAATATTTCCATTTCGATTCGAAATGCAGCGCACGGATGCCGATCTGTTCAACAACGCCCAGCCCAAAAACATCTCCGAGCTGCAATACGAAATCGACACGCTGACACAGCAGGTCAATTCGGCGACGACCCCGATCCTATGACCCGTTGCTCAAGGAGCGTATCTTCGTGCGGGATACGACCGTCATAACCGACCGAAACGATTCGGTGGTCGTAGAAAAACGGGATTTCAGGCCGATGGATGCCCTCGACTCCCTGGCGACTCTCGACCTGCGCTCCAAGGACCGAATCTGGAGCCAGGCCGTTTCAGCCGCACGCAACTCCCGGTCTATGTTCTCGTTCGACGAATCGCAGGCCAAAAAATGCGCTCAACCAGCTCTACCGCAGCAAGGTCGAATGGCACAAGAAATTGGCGCTTCCGGTGACGATCATCATCTTCTTCCTGATCGGAGCACCGCTGGCGCTATCGTCCGCAGAGGCGGTCTGGGTATGCCGATCGTAATCTCGGTCATCTTCTTCGTCATCTACTACATTATCAGCAGTTCGGGCGAAAAGATGGCCAAAGAGGGCACGTGGGAGGCATTCTACGGCACGTGGCTCTCGGCCTTCGTACTGGCGCCCGTCGCCATCTACCTCACATACAAGGCCACGAACGACTCGGGGCTGCTCGACGTGGATTGGTACGTCGTAAAATTCAAGAAAATCAAGGAGAAGATCTCCGGGATATTCGCACGTTTCGCACATATAAAACAAAAAATAAAACAGACCATGAAAAACGAAAAAGTACTGAATACAATAGAAGAAGCCATCGAGGATTTCCGTCAGGGAAAATCGTCATCGTCGTCGATGACGAAGACCGGGAAAAACGAAGGCGACTTCATCATAGCAGCCGAGAAGGTGACGCCCGAAATCGTCAATTTCATGCTCAAGAACGGTCGCGGTGTGTTGTGTGCCCCGCTTTCCGAAGAGCGCTGCGCACAGCTCGAACTCAACATGATGGAGCCGAACAACACCTCGCTGCTCGGCACGCCATTCACCGTGACGGTCGATCTGCTGGGCGAAGGCTGCACCACGGGCGTTTCGATCCACGACCGCGCGGCGACCCTGCGGGCACTGGCCGACCCGAAGACCAAACCCTCCGACCTGGGGCGTCGGGGCACATCACCCGCTCCGAGCCGTCAGAGAAGGCGTTCTGCGCCGTCCGGGACATACCGAAGCCGCCGTGGACCTGGCTCGACTGGCCGGGCTGCAACCCGCCGGAGCACTGATAGAGATCATGAACGAAGACGGTTCGATGGCCCGCCTGCCGCAACTGCTCGAAGTGGCGGAGAATACGGCCTGAAGATCATTTCGTCGCCGACCTGATCGCCTACCGCCTGCGTAACGAATCGATCGTAGAACGCGGTGAAACGGCCGAGATGCCGACCGAATACGGCATGTTCAAAATCACCGTGTTCCGTCAGAAGAGTTCAACGGGCTGGAAACATGGTACTGACCAGGGCGAATGGACCGAAACGAGCCGGTACTGCTCCGCGTGCACTCCTCGTGCGCCACGGGCGACATTTTGGGATCGTGCCGCTGCGACTGCGGCGCACAGCTCCACGAAGCGATGCGCATGATCGAAAAAGAAAAAAAGGGGCAAGGGCGCCGTCGTTTATCTCAGCCAGGAAGGACGAGGCATCGGACTCTTCAACAAGATCGCAGCCTTCAAACTCCAGGACGAAGGACTGGACACGGTGGATGCCAACGTGCGCCTGGGCTTCGGCGTCGATGAGCGCGACTACGGCGTGGGCGCCAGCATCATCCGCGAAATGGGAATCAAACACATGCGTCTGATGACCAACAATCCGCTCAAGAGAGTAGGGTTGGAGGGTTACGGACTGAAGATCGACGAAATCGTACCGATCGTCATAGCCCCCAACAAGTACAACGAACGCTACCTCGAACCAAACAGGAGCGCATGCACCACAAACTGAACCTCTGCAAGCATTAAAATACACAGACATTACCGGGGAATCATCGAAGGGATTTTCTCGGTTTTGCCGTGCCCGAAATTCTTGTCCGCAAGGCATGAACGGAACGGATGGCAGAACCGCGAATGGAACCGCCGGACAGCGGAAGCGAATTTCCGGACAGCAATATTTCAACGAAAATGAACGCCAGGATTTGCGAATCGTCTTCATGGGTACGCCCGAATTCGCCGATGCCGTCGCTGCGCGCACTGGTGCGCGGTTAACGTCGTCGTCGGGGTCGCCTCCCCCCGACAAACCGGCAGGACGCGGACAGAAGCTGCGCACGAAAGCGACGTGAAAATCGCGGCTCCGGGAACTCGGACTTCCGATCCTGCAACCCGAAAACTGCGCGATCCGGCCTTCGTCAGTGCGATGGAAGAGTTGCGGCCTGACCTGGGAATCGTGATTGCCTTCCGGATGCTGCCGGAGGTCGTCTGGGCGATGCCCCGACTCGGCACCTTCTAACCTGCATGCGTCGCTGCTGCCGCAATACTGGGGTGCGGCACCAATCAACTGGGCGATCATCAACGGAGAATCCAAACGGGCGTCACCACTTTCCTATTGAATCACGAAATCGACAAAGGGGCGATTTTAGGCCAAGTGGAAATGCCGATTCAGCCGGAAGATAACGTGGGAACTTTTTATGGCAGGCTATCGACCGTCGGAGCCGATCTGGTCGCAGACTGTCGAACGGATCGCTGCCGGGGAGATCACCCCCGTCGTACAGCCCGGATGAGGACACATCACCGCTGCGTCCGGCGCCCAAAATCTTCAAAAACGACTGCCTGATCGACGACCAACCGCATCATCGATTTCATTCGCGGGCTGTCGTTCTATCCGGCAGCTCTGGACCTGGCTGCCGGAACAGGAGGCACCCGGCCAAGGATTTTAGCGCGCTTCGAAGCCGGTGGTCCGGAAGCTCCATGCGGCACGATCGACACCGACAACCGCAAATACCTGCGGATCCGATGCTGCGCATGGTTGATCGACGTCCTCTCGCTGCAATTATCCGGTAAAATGCATGGCAGCGCAGCATGCTGCTCGGATTCCGCGATGCAAACTCCTACGTCCGTCGATAAAACGCCATCTGCAATCGGAATAACGAGGAAATCCAAGAAGAGGAGACAGGAAGCATCAGCCCGGTCGAACGCCTGGCAACAAAAGAATAAAACCGAAACATAAATAAAAATAAGCCGTAAAATCGCATAATGCTCAATCGGTTGCATTATTATATTTAAATTCGGAACATAAAAACCATTTTGCCTATGAGAAATAACAGCACTTCTATTCTTCAGTACAATACGTCATGCAAGCAATACGTAACTGAACGCATACTG
>VOFG01001158.1_pt1 | contig 28611 bp, 26 predicted proteins | sample 5384171 | NCBI WGS metagenome assembly VOFG01 (sample SAMN12384726, study PRJNA508395) | human gut metagenome | isolation source: healthy gut F | host: Homo sapiens
GCTGCGCCGGGACATTCAGCAATCGCAATGCCGATCCAATCACCGGATAAAGATAGACAGTATGCTTTGCCCAGACGTACGAAATACACAAATATCTGAACAAACATGGTATTCGTCTCAGCATAATGGACAAAATACGGTTATCAATGCGACTTAAAAAAGACGCCATGACAAAAAGAACCGTTCCGTCTATAACGGCACACTGCGGAATCACAGCATCCGGCTGCCGCACTGCATCCGCGAATGCAGCGGCATCCGCATTTTGGAATGCGCATCAAATCCATTGCATTTACAATGAACGTGGCGATCATTAAGAACATCAATGCCGATGCAATATCGCCGTTTAGCGTTTGAAAGCTGCGGTAGTACACCGGCAGCTTCTCTGTTATCGCACGCGTGGGGGCAATGTTCCGGCCCCCTGTGCTGCATCATTCTGACAGTCCCTGCTCCTCCAGATAGCGGCACGCCGCAAGCGCGCTGTGCCGTCCGGAAACGGTTTGTGAGCTGACGCACCTGTTTTTTTCGTCCGTCTCCGGCTGCAAAGACACCCGGCAGGCTTGTTTTTGTATCCTCCCCGCCAGATAATACCCGTTCTCTCCGCAACGGCTTCCTGAAAAGGCGCGCTCTGCGGCATCTGACCGACTGCGATGAACAGGACCGTCCACATCCGTCGCTCCGTCTCCCCGGTTTTGAGGTTCAAAAAGGCCTTGCAGGGACATCTCCGACAGCAGAAGCTTCTGTACCGTACGGTTCAAGGATGCGGATATTCTCCTGCGCCCGCGCGGTGACGAGCTGCGCGCCAGCGCGGAAGCTGTCACGCCGGTGGATCAGTGTGACGCTGCGGCAGGTGCTTGCCAGAAACAGCGCGTCTTGCAGCGCGGTATCTCGCCGCCGCCCACGACCGCAACGTCTGCGCCTCATAAAATGCACCGTCACAAAGTGTGCAGTAGACACGCCGCAGCCGGTCAGCAGCTCCTCGCCCGGAAGCCCCAGCCGCCGATGAGACGCACCGGTCGCAAGGATGACCGCTTTTGCCTCCCGGACGCCATCCATGCAGAGGACCCGGAAGCCCGCTGACGTTTTCTCAAGCCCCACCGCCTCTGTATAAACGATCTCCGCGCCGAATGCGCACGCCTGTTCGGTCATCTGCCGGGCAAGCTCCGCGCCGGAAACCGAAGGAATGCCCGGATAGTTTTCCACCAGCGGTGCAGAGACGATCTGCCCGCCGGTCGATCCTCGCTCCAGAACAGCCACATGCTTACCGGCACGGGCGGCATAAATTGCCACCGTCAGACCGGCCGGGCCACCGCCAACGATCAGGATCTCATACATTTGCGTTCTCCTTTGCGGCAATAAACTCCCGCACACCGCTCACGCCGGTCCACTTCTGCCCGCCGGATACCAGCGTCGGCGCCTGCCGGATGCCAAGCGCGCGGACGGTGCCGCGGTTTTCCTCCGCGAAGCGCAGCGTGTAGCGGACGCCTGCCGCATCAAGAAGCTGCTCGGCCTGCTTGCAGTTGGGGCAGGTCTTTGTGGCGAACAGTTCTCGACTTCCTCCTGTACCTGCGCGGCAGGCTGTTCGGAGGCCGTATCCTCTGAACGCCGCAGTGCGTCAGCTTCGACGTGCCGATGTCATACGTTCTGCGATCCTTGAATTCCTGCGTCTTGCCGTCGTTCCAGTTCTGCACCGGGCGGTAATAGCCGGTGATGCGGCTGTAGACCTCTGCTTTCTCGCCGCAGAAGGGGCAGACCGGCTGCTCTCCTGCAAGATAGCCGTGGTTCTTGCAGACAGAGTAGGTCGGCGACAGCGTGTAATACGGCAGGCGGTAATTCTCCGCGATCTTCCGAACGAGACTTGCCGCCGCCTTCCAGCCCGGCAGCTTCTCACCGAGGAAGGCATGGAACACCGTGCCGGAGGTGTACAGCGTCTGCAGCTCATCCTGTATGTCAAGCGCGGAGAAAATATCCTCCGTATAGCCGACCGGCAGGTGGCTGGAGTTCGTGTAGTACGGTGTGCCGTTTTCGTTCGCCGTGATGATGTCGGGATAGAGCTTCTTGTCGTGCCTTTGCAAGGCGATAGGCGGTAGACTCGGCAGGCGTCGCCTCCAGATTGTAGAGGTCTCCGTATTGCTCCTGATAGTCGCTCAGGCGCTGGCGCATATTGTTCAGTACGTCTTTGGCAAACGCCGGCGTCTCCGGGTGGGTCAGATCTTTCCGGAGCCATTTCGCGTTCAGCCCCGCCTCATTCATACCGACAAGGCCGATGGTCGAAAAATGATTCTAAAACGTGCCGAGATAGCGTCTGGTATAGGGGTAGAGCCCACCCTCCATCAGCTTCGTGATGACCGTGCGCTTGGTCTTGAGCGAACGCGCGGCAATGTCCATCAGCTTGTCGAGCCTCCGGTAGAAATCCGCCTCATTTTCCGCCAGATAGGCGATGCGCGGCAGGTTGATCGTCACCACGCCGACCGAACCGGTCGACTCGCCGGAGCCGAAGAAGCCGCCGGACTTTTTGCGCAGCCCCCGCAGGTCGAGCCGCAGGCGGCAGCACATCGAGCGCACGTCGTTCGGCTCCATATCAGAGTTGATGTAGTTGGAGAAATACGGCGTACCATATTTGGCCGTCATCTCAAAGAGAAGTTTGTTGTTTTCCGTTTCGCTCCAGTCGAAATCCCGGGTGATGGAGTAGGTCGGGATGGGGTACTGGAAGCCGCGTCCGTTCGCGTCGCCTTCGATCATCAGCTCAATGAAGGCCTTGTTCACCATGTCCATTTCTTTCTGGCACTCGCCATAGGTAAACGGCTGCTCGCGGCCGCCGACAATGGCCGGAAGATTGGCCATGTCTTTGGGAACGGTCCAGTCGAGCGTAATGTTGGAGAATGGCGCCTGCGTGCCCCAGCGAGACGGCGTGTTGACACCGTAAACGAACGACTGCACGCACTGCTTGACCTCGCGCTGCGACAGCTTGTCTACGCGGACAAACGGGGCAAGATACGTATCGAACGAGGAAAACGCCTGCGCGCCTGCCCACTCATTCTGCATGATGCCGAGGAAGTTCACCATCTGGTTGCAGAGCGTGGACAGATGCGACGCCGGAGCAGAGCTGATCTTGCCCACCACGCCGCCAAGTCCTTCCGCGATGAGCTGGCGAAGGCTCCATCCGGCGCAGTAGCCGGTGAGCATGCTCAGATCATGCAGATGCAGATCCGCATTCCGATGCGCCTGCGCGACCTCTGCGTCGTAGATCTCGCTCAGCCAGTAGTTGGCTGTGATGGCACCGGAGTTGGAGAGGATCAGACCGCCGACGGAATATGTGACCGTGGAGTTCTCCTTCACGCGCCAGTCGTTGATCCGGAGATAATTGTCTACCAGCTCCTTATAATTGAGCAGGGTGCTTCCGACGTTGCGCAACTTTTTCCCGCTGCTTGCGGTACAGAATGTAGGCCTTGGCCACATCCGAATAGCCCGCTTCGCTCAGAACGCGCTCGACGCAGTCCTGAATATCTTCGACCGAAATCAGATCGTTCTTGATCTTCGGCTCAAATTCCGCCGTGACACGCAGCGCCAGCATCTCAATCACGCTGGGGATGATGATTTCGGCCCACGGCCTCAAATGCCTTTTTGTGATCGCATTGCCGATCTTGGCAATGTGAAATTCCGTAATGCTTCCGTCTCGTTTTGTTACCCGATACATAACATGGCCCTCCTTTGTCTGTGTGCCTCACGACACCAAATGGGATGCCAGCTTTATACGCTGCATCCCATTTAACCCAAAAGCATGTGTATCTGTCAATGATCTTGTGCTATATATTGTGCTGATTTTCATTGCAACAATATATTGTTTTTCATATACCGCGCAGCGCCACATCGGGGATCTTGGGCCGCACCAGCTCCGCCAATGGCAATGAAGCTGCATTTCAGATGGGCGCGTGAAGTTCCGCCTTTAAGACCGTTTCCCGCGGCTCAAAGCACTGGATAAAATAGCGCTCCGCACCCGCGAGCCAGTCCCCCAGCTTTTGAAACGACGCATCGTCGTGGAACTCCGCGACCGCCGTTGTCCGAAACTCATACGCGACCGTGCCGCGCAGCAAAACGAAACGCTTTTGAAAACAGGCGTGAGCTCCGGCTCGCAAACGCCGATGGTTTGCGCGTAGCGCTCCGGGCTGTTCTTCACGTCCATGGCGACATAATCGGCAAGCCCCGCCTGCACGATCGCCTCCAGCCGATCCGGAAATGCGCCGTTGGTGTCCAGCTTCACGGCAAAGCCCAGCGCCTTGATCTTCTCCAAAAGGCTCGGCAGCTCCTGCCGCAAAAGCGGCTCCCCGCCGGTGACGGCAACGCCGTCCAGCACGCCCTGCCGTTTTTTCAGGAACATCAAAAGCGCGTCCTCGTCCATCGCATCGCCGGTGTCGCCCTGAAGGAGCGGCGCATTGTGGCAAAACGGGCATCGGAAATTGCACCCGGACAGGAACACCGTACACGCCGTTCTGCCCGGATAGTCGAGCAGCGTCAGCTTTTGCAGTCCTTGTATCCGCATTCAGCTCCATCCCTCTCTGTCCGTGTCCGACACCGAAGCGGCGTCCTGCTCCGCATTTTCCGCTTCCGCCCTCAGCGTGCTTCGGCGCTCGCGCCTTTGCAGCAGCCATGCGCTGAGGCTTCCCTCTGTCACCGGGTACGGAAACAGCTTGACATTGACCAGCCACGCGATTGAAACGCCCACGATTGTCTGCACCGCACGCATCAAAGAGTGCAGATAGACGCTGCTCTCAAAGTGGCTGATCATCAGAATGACCGCGATCGACGCGGCAAGTCCGCAGTAATCGCGGCAGTTCGCCCACTCCGCCACACAAAGCACCACCAGCGTGCCCGTCAGCAGGATCACGATCTCATGCCATCCGCTTTTCCAGACCATCCTGCGGCATGTGTTCGCAGCAGGTCGGTCAAGCAGGAGGAACGGAAGCCCCACGCCAATGGCGATCAGCGTCGCCAAAATGCGTTTTTTTTCCGCTCACCCGCGTCTTTTGGACGATTCGCGGATCTCCATCATTGCGTAAATATAAATAAACAGTGGGTGCGGCTCCAGCTCCGGCAGCAGCAGGCGCAGCAGCTGCCAGAAGCAAAAGCCAAGAAACATTGCAAAAATGCTCTTCAGCTTTCGCCGGCCGATATGCAGATGGTGGTTTTCCCGGTTCTCGGTTGCTAAAACAGGCACAATCTCGTCTTGACGTTGATCCTGCTTCATCTCAGGGCCATGCTCCTTTCCCGTTCAACTCGCTTGGTATTCGTTTGTGACCTCCCATGCCAGCAGCAGTTATTATTAAGACGATATCTCAATTATGGATTATAGCACAGGATCGGGCATGATTGCAAGGGGTAGGACGTGTGACCGGCCCTGAGCAAGACCAGGCGCAGGAAACGGACGTATTTCAAGGAAAAATGCCGCCGCTCACGCCGACCGTGCCGTTTCCCACCGGGCGGCGGAACCTCAGTCAGAAACGGCGTGATCGCCTGCCGGTACATCTGCTCGACGAACCGGATCACGCCCTGCCGGTCAAATCGGTCGTAGCCATCCAGCACGACGCTCAGAAGTCCGTTCGACAGGCAGAGATAGAGCATTTCCAGCTCGTCTGCGGACGCATTTTTCAGGCTCTTTCGCCACGCGGAAATACTCAGATCGTGCGCATATGCGATCATCCGGTGAATCAGCTCCGTGCTGCGACGCCCGAACAGCAAGACACGGCAGACCGCCTCGTTTTCCTGAACGATCCGGTAAAGCCCATCCACAAGCCCCGCAATATCAAACGAGCGTGTATAGCTCTGCATGGATCGTTCGAACTGCCCAAACAGTTCCTCCTCGATGCTCTCCAGCAGGTCAAAGCAGTCGGAATAATGGGCGTAAAAGGTCGCGCGGTTCAGTTCTGCTCGTTCGCAAATCTCCTTGACCGTGATCTTATTGACAGGCTTGTGCTGCATCAACTCCAGCAGCGCTTTTTTCAGCACCATCTTGGTGTATTTCACTCTCGCATCCGTCTTCATTGTGCCTCCACAAAAAGTTTACAAATTAAGTCGACAGTTTGGCGGGATATGTTGCCGTTCTTTCAGCTTTCGGCAAACTGTCTATGGTGTTTCCGGCTGTTTATATTATATTATAATTATGAAAGATAATCAACATCTGTAGGATTACCAAAGGAGGATGTGTGATGTATCAAAATTACCTGATCACCGGCGCCACCGGTTTCCTCGGAAGTGCCGTGGTTCAGCTTCTGCTGGCACACGGCTGCCGTGTTCTTGCGCTCGTTAAGGACCGTGACCCGCTCATCTATACTCTGCCGAACCATGTAGCCGTCTTTTATGGCGATCTCACGGACAAGGAGTCTCTTCGTGACTTTTTTGCCGCAGGAGGCGATAATTTCTGCGTACTGCACTGTGCCGGTCTCATATCCATTGCCTCAAAGCCGGATGAGGCTCTGTATGCCGTCAACGTGCAGGGCACGCGGAACATCGTCGACCTGTGCCGGGAATTCGGCGCAAGCCGGCTGATCTACGTCAGCTCCGTCCATGCGATCCCGGAGAAGCCCGCACCGGAAACGATCACGGAACCGGACCGATTCGCGCCGGACGAGATCCTCGGCGATTACGGAAAAAGCAAGGCCATGGCAACCGCTCTGGTTCTGGAGGCGGCGCAAAGCGGTCTGAACGCCAGTGTCGTCCTGCCCTCCGGCATCCTCGGCCCCGGCGATCTGGCGCGCGGAAATATGACCCGGATGCTGCTTGCCTTCTGCCGTGGCCGGCTGCCGCTCGGCGTCAAAGGCGGCTACGATTTCGTTGACGTCCGGGATGTCGCGGTCGGTGTCCTCGCCTGCACAGAACGCGGGAAGGCCGGGGAATGCTACATTCTTTCCGGCCACTACGTGAGCATTCAGGACTTGCTTGCCCTGACGGCTTCCCTGCTTGGCCGGAAAGTGCCAAGGCTCTGCGCGCCCGCCGCACTGGCGGGCTGCGCTGCGCCCATTTTTGAGAAGATCGGCCAGCTCCGGGGCGAGTGCCCCTTTTTCACACCTTATTCCATCGCCGTGCTTCGCTCCAACGGGCATTTTTCAAACGCAAAAGCAGTGGGCGCGCTCGGCTTCCACGCCCGCCCGCTCAGAGAAACGCTCCGGAGCATGATTCTCTGGTTTCAGGGGCAGAATCTGATTTCTCCTGCTCTCTAAAAGGCATGTGCCCGGTCTTCGCTCTTACTCTCCCCTGTTTGAAAAACGGAAACGGGCAGCGTGATTTGACTCACGCTGCCCGTTCACAAGCAATCATGTTGAAATATTTCAGTGTCTCTGTGATTGCTTTTTCCGCCGCTGTCCCCTATAATCGAAAGGCAAACGGTATGCAAGCTGCAAACTCAGAAGCAAAAGGCGCGCAACGACATGCAGTGCTCGCCGCCAACTTCCTTCACTGGAGTGTCAATGTCAATCCATAGCAGTCTACAGCAGTCTAACGTTTATACCTGCGATTGTGTCTGGAGTTGCTCCACAAATCACGCGGAAAAGGCATATGGTTCGTGCAGGGACACGTTTTGTGGTTCTTTTGCTGCTTCTGGTGAAACGGGATGCCGGATCCCGCGGGATCGAGATACCTGAGGAATATGCATGTCCGGAGCTGAATGTCCACTATTGAGAAATTCCGATGAAGAGCACGACCTCGTGGAAAAAGTGTTGGACGCGTTATGCTGAGCTGCAAAGGCACAAAGCTGATGGAAAAGGTTTTCAAAGGGCAGCGTCGGGCATACAGGAACTGGCTTGCGGCGTGGGTTGATGGACTGAAACTTTGAGAGACATACAAATCGGAAGTTGATAAGCGAGGACATATTAATGAATATTAAAACAGGCAGAATGATCATTCGTGATTTTTACTATGAATGATAAAACGATATGCAGGATATTTTGGGCGATGCTGAAACAATGAAAAACTGAGCCCGCATATACGATTGAGAAAACGGCTGATTTTTGCAAAAATTGAACTGCATAGAAAAAAGGGGCTGTTGCTGCGATACGCAAAGACACCGCCAAAGTGATTGGATATATTCTCTTCAACGAGTTCGATGACGGCGTATATGAAATCGGATGGTTTTTCAAAGGGCTTTCTGGAGACAGGGGTTCCTTATGAATTGCAAAGCAGTCATTGACTATGCTTTTGATAAGATGAAGCAAACAAAAGTGTTTGCCGAAACAATCGACGGAATGAAATCCGTTAAGCTGAAAACATATTGTTTGAAATTGATTAATGGATGAAACTGTAAGGTATAAAGACAGGATGGAATTCAAAAAGCCAAACGAAAGACAGCGCTGGAAACTGGGCGGATGTATACTTTTATGGACTGACAGCCTTTCAGAAGATAGACAAACGAGTAGACAAATTCCAGTTTAACGAACAGGAGATGATCGCATGAGGATCCTATATGAACTATCTTGGCTATGGGAAACGCTGGGCATTGCACTTTTGGCTGCGGCTGTCTGCATGGCTTGCGCTGCGCTGATTGGCAAGGCAGCAAAGAAGAAATTCAGCAAAAAGTTGTTGGCCGTCATAGGGGCTGCGGCATTTGTGGGTGCAATTCTGGCGGTCATTCTGATTGCCCGGACACCGATGCCGCTTTGACAGGATATCCGGGATGATATGATTCTGGATAACAGGTATTTATACGATATTCTGACAGAAGGAAAATACCCGGAAAGAATCCTGCTGGACAAACTGCTGACCGGCGAAGAATAAGTGACCGGGGACGGCTGAAACAAAATCGCAGAAACGCAAAAAGCGATATTTGACGGGGTATAAGCGTGGCAAGAATCCATACGTATCCGGCACTGGACACCATAGAGATTGAAACAGGCAATCAGACGGTACAGGAGATTGCTGACGAAATCTGTGCCCTGTAATAGAAGCTCCAATTTGTCAAGCAGAGCTTGCGTCGGCGTCATAAGCTGCGAATACCACACGGGAGAGAATCGCAATCAGATTCTCTCCCTCTCCGGGCGGTGCCGTCAAGATTTATGCGCAAATTTATTTGCAGGCCCCGCTGCTGAAGCTCAGCCGCTATCTGGAGGAGGACGCGGACTTTTACCGCCCACTGGTGCGCGTCAACGGCTCCGAGATGTTCATGGAAAAGCTGAAAAAGGTGTTCACCGACTATATGCTGAATGACAGCGATATTCCTGAGGATATGCGCCATCCAAAATGGTCAGCCTCCGTGTCTGCTATTTTGCAGGTGGGATCGTGAACCTTTACAAGCAGTGGTTCCGTGGCGACTTGAACTGTACACTCAATGACATTGCGCTGGAGGTCAGTAAGTTGCTGCATCTGAAAGCGCAGGAGCTGTTCGGGACTTGATCTCGAACAGCTCCTGAGGAAATACATCATCTCGCGCGGAACGCGGTGTGATAGACAAAGCAGAAGCTCCGTCCGTAAGCGCGGTCTATGAGACAGGGCTGTATTTTACAAAAATTTTTCGTGGTGTTGATCGCTGAATTTACAGGCAGGCATTATCATAAATGGAATTCCTTCAAAGCCTTTTCTGCAAAATGGAGAAAAATATATTATGATTTTTGCAAACTACCACACACATACGACCTTCTGTGACGGCCGCGATACGCCGGGCAGCTTGTGCAGGAGGCGCTCCGGCGGATGTCCGGCCATCGGCTTTTCCGGGCACAGCATCGCGCCATACGACTACGCGGGCATGACGCCGGAGCATGAGGCGCAGTACCGTGCCGAGGTCCGCCGCTTGCAGGCAGCCTGCGCCGGACAAATCCGTATCCTCTGCGGCGTGGAGCAGGACTACTGGTCGGAGGCGTCAATGGACGGCTACGACTACGTCATCGGCGGCGTGCATTATCTGCGCCGCGGAAGCGAGTTCCGCAGCGTTGACGGGACGCCCGCCATTCTGCGCTCCATCGTGGACGACTGGTTCGGCGGCGACTGGTACGCAATGGTAGAGGAATATTACCGCCTCGTCGGCGATCTCTACGAAAAAACGCATTGCCGCGTCATCGCGCACTTCGACCTCATTGAGAAATTCAACGAGGACGGCTCGCTCTTTGACCGGAATGCGCCGCGCTACCGGGCTGCGGCCCTCTGCGCGCTGGAGCAGCTGCGTTCCGCGCCGGTCCTCTTCGAGATCAACACCGGAGCCATCGCCCGCGGCTATCGCAGCACGCCCTATCCGGCTCCATTTCTGCTCCAGGCAATGCAGCATTCGCACCTGCCGCGGATGCTTGCCGCCGACTGCCACGACCGCCGCTTCCTCTTGCAGTCCTTTGCGCAGTATGCAAGTCTCGTCACGCCGGGAACCCTTTGAGCCGGAGTTTCTGCTGGACTTCTGAGGCGCAAAAAGCTTTTCCACACGACCAAAAGGCCGGGGCAAATGCCCCGGCCTTTTTTGCGTTGGTATTTTGGACTTACTTTGCGTTCGGAGTGCTGATCGTAGCCTCCGAGCCTCTCGAGAAAATGCCGAAATAGAGCGGCGTGGTCACGAATACAGAGTTCTTGACCTCAACATCCGCAAAATACGGCGTGCCGTTGATCTTCAAGTGTACCTTGACCGTATCGTCGCCGGCCTTCAGCAGGCCAAATTCGATCTCGTACTCTTTTCCGGACTCGATGCTGGGACTCTGTGTCGTTTCCAACACAGCCTGGCTGCCATTGAAGCAGTGCAGGACCGTGCTGTCGTCGTTAAAGTCCACCTGAACGCCGCCGTCAGCCCAGTAGATATTTGCCGGTTTGAATCCAAGATAGAATCCGTCATACCAGCCGGTCGCCCGCACGTTCTTGTACTTGAAGCGGTATACCGTATCAAGTTCTACCGGCGTATTGTAGCCGCCGACTGGAGAAGCCGTCCGCCGTTTTCGCCGTGATGCTGCCGGGCGCAAACGTCGGGGCGTCGTAGCCCAGCGTCCAGTTCGCCGTATCCGCCAGCATGTCTGTCACATCGACCACTTTATAGCTGGGTTCGGGATCGAGAACCGGAACGACGACCTTGCCGGTCTTTTCAATGGTCGCAGATGCGTCTCTGCATGCGCCGACATTGAAATAGCCTGCGGTATTTGCCAGCATTGCATCGGTGTAGACCTCATTGAACCATTCCTCGCCGTCCACCTTGAGCACGACGCGCAGCTGGTTGGCCGAGATCTGGCAGACGCTGAACGTCATGTCATAGGTTCTGCCGTCCTCCAGCGCGAGGTCGCTCTTGGCTATGGGAACATTCTGCGCATCCCCGTAAGCGTAGAGCACCGTCTTACCATGTTCAAAGGCAACCATCACGCCGCCGCTGTTCCATGTAAGATTTGTGACATTGCTGTCAAGGTCCAGATCACGAGGCCGTAATTGCCATCGTCGTTTGCTGCCGCTCTCTGCTGGTATTTGAACTGGAACTCCGTATTGCGGTATTTTTCCTTGCTGTATCCCGCCAGCGTTGCGTACCCCTCTGTGGTGCTGGTGACAGAAACCGTTCCATCGCCGAACACAGGCTTCGTTGTGAAATGCGCCCAGGAGAAGTCCGTCCAGTTCGCCTTGTCGGCGATCATCGCGTCCAGAGGCAGCTCGGTCAGATTGTTGTAGTGCTTGTCGTTGCCGGACAGGTCGTTCAGCGTGACCCGTACGCCGCCTGCGGGCGCGATGGCGCCAGTAGCCGCTTGCGCCATGGAGCGTCGCGTCGGTGATTGTCTCGTCAAACAGCGTCTTGCCGTCCACGGTCACGAAAATGCGCACATCGGTGGAGTTCACGTCCACAATGCCGAAGCTCACGTCGTAGATCATGTCGGAACGGAAGAACTCGCCGGTTGCGATCTTCAGAATGCCGCTCTCATCGCCGTAGCGCTGAAGCTCAACCTGATAGGGCTTGATGACGACCAGAACGCCCTTATCCCCCACGGCATTGCGACCGGTTCGCTCTTGTTGAAGTAGATGCCGCCCCAGGTGTCAGCACCCTCCGGGATCACCTGCTTGTACTTGAAGTTGAACACCTTGCTGGAGAACTTCTCGTCGGCGAAAGCGGCCAGCTCATAGCTTGCTTCGCTGCTCGTGATGGAAAGACTCCCGTCCTTGAATTCCGGAGCATTTCCCGTGTAGGTCTTCCAGCTGCCTTCGCTGCGGACGAGCGTCGAGACGTTGATCTTGTTGCCGAGGCTGCCGAGCTGCGCCAGGACGCCTGCATCGCTGGCCGAGGCGCCGAAATAGCCTGCCAGGCTGTGCAGCTTCGCACTCGTGATCGTCTCGTCGAACAGCGTCACGTCATCTGCCGTCATGACGATGCGTACATCCGTGGAATTCACGTCGTACATACCGAACGTCATCCGATAGGTCTTGCTGCTGTCGAGCAGATTCTCTGTGTTCGTCAGGAATTTTGTGCGGGTGCCGTCCTCATAGACCTGAAGCTCGATCACATCCGACTTGATGCAGGCAAGGATGCCCGTTCCGGTCCACGGATACACATCCGCGCCGCCAGCGTTGAAGTACAGGCCGCCCCACTCGCCCGCAGCAGCCGCATCCTCGGAGAAGGTCAGCCGGTACTTGAAGTGCAGCACGCGGTTGGTGAACTTCTCACCCGCGTAGCCGGTATACGATTTGCCGTTGAGGAGCATCTTGCTGGCAATGAACTTCGGTGCGAACGTATTGGTGATCGTCTTCCAATTGGTCTCGTCGTCGATCAGGCTGTCAATCGTGAGCTTCGTGCCCACACTGCCCAGCGTCACGTCCATGCCGTTCGGAGCCGCAACAACGCCGAAGCGTCCCTTTGCGGAATGCAGATACTCGTTTTCAGCCTCATAGCTGAGGATCTCTTTGCCGTCAACGGTCAGCACCGCACGCACGTCTGTGCTGTTGACATCGTACAGGCCGAACTCGACACGGTAGGTCTTGCCGCTTTCAAACGCGAACTTGCTGACCTTCATGACGAGCGGGTTGGCGCCGTCATAGATCTGAAGCTCTGTCTGATCTGCCTTGGCGACAACGAGAATGCACTTCTGGCTGTACGGCAGTGCCTCTGCGTCGCCCATGTTGAAGTAGAAGCCGCTCCAGCTGTCGTTGCTTTCGGATATGTCTGCTGATAATTAAAGAGGAAGGTCTTGTTCGTGGAATACGTTCTTCCGGTATAGCACGACGTCTGATAGGCGGACGTCGCGTTCAGCGTGAGCTTGCCGCCGACAAAGGTGGGCTTGCCTTCCTTGTTGCCGGAATACGGCGTCCAGTTTTCCGTATCCTCGATCAATGCGTCGATCTCGATCACATCGGTCGCGGTACCGGCGTTCTGGTTGTTGCAGAAGCGGGTGTACGCCTTCTGGAACGCAGCCACGCCGAGATCAAAGTCATACTGGCTGATCGGGTCCTTTGCCAATACGGCCTCCGCGTCGGCAATGGCCGCCGTGATGAGGTCAATTTCCTTCTGTGTCCACTGGCCGGGCTCGTCGCCGATCTGGCGGCTTCGACCTTGGCCTTGGCCTCGTCTACCAGCGCGCGGAATTGCGTCTTGTCCACATGGCTGGTGAACGCCACGAAAACAGGCTCAGACCAGACAGGCTCGCCCTGTGCGCCGCGGCTGTCCACGGGCGTCAGCTTGCAGCGGATCCACTTGCCCTCGCAGATGGGGTCACGGTGAACTCCGTGCGGGTCATGTTGTCGCTGACCTTTTTCCAGTTCAGATAGAACGACTCGTTCTGGTTTTCGGAGATATAGAAGTTTACGACGGTCGCGCCCTCGCTGTCGCCGTCCGCGTCAGAGAACGTATATACTGCGTTCAGCGTTTGGCCAATCTCTGCTGTGCCGGAAACGGACACGCCGGACGCCGCCGGCTTCTGGTTGCCGGGGAAGCTCTTCACGCCGATCCTGCTCTGGTCGATCTGCTCGAAGCCGGGCAGCTGCGCCAGGACGGAATCGATGAGCGCGTAATTGCCGTTTGCATAGTCGGCAAACAGCTGACGGTTATCGCCTGTGCCCTTCAGGATCACCAGATTGTTGTCGAGGCCGGTGATCTTGCTTTCCTGATTGTCATTTGTCTTGACCCACGGATAGGCGCTCGTCTCGCTGCCGCGCGGCGCGGTATTGGTGTAGATGATAATGTTGTTCTTGAGAATATTCGGGATATAGACGTCCGTCTCACCGTCTCTCAGCGCAGCCATCCACGGCCAGCGGGACGTGTACAGCTCGTTGTTCCACACCTGACGCAGGGGGAGGAAGCGATGCCGTAGCCGCTGTCGCTCGTCATGCCGACTGCAAAATTGCCGGCAATATATACATTGAACGCACAGCTCGTATCGATGAACAGATTGTTCGTAATGACCGTATCGTGGCCGCAGTTGATCTTGACAGCCTCCAAATATTCGCCTGAGGCGCCCGGGCCGAAGATGTTGCCGGTAATGGTCGCGCCGCTCAGGCCGTCGTCCAGATAGACCGCGTTGGCGGAGAAGCTGGGGTAGGAGGCATCGTTGTTAGAAAGGTTGTAGAAATGATTGTTCCGGATGATCATGCCCTGGCAGCGCGCATCGCGGCCGCCGTAGACCGCGCCCAGATCCTTGCCGTTCAGAACGACATCATGGAACGAGTTGTTTTCAATCACGCAGTCCAGCGAGGTCGGCCCGCCGCCGACGATTGCGAAGTGCAGCGCCATATCCGTAATGTTGTAGACTTCGTTGTTGGAGAACGTGTTCTTCACACCGCGGAATTTCACGCCGCCCTCGTTCATCGTCCGGTACTGGTTCGTATCGTGGATACGGCAGTTCGTAATGAAATCGTAGCCCGGCTCCATGGTCTGATAGTCACCGCCATTCAGATAGATGGCCGAGATGGAGGTGTAAGCAACCTCGGAATTTTTCAGGCCGGAATAGGTCGCATTGTCAATGCTGACGGCTCTGCCTTCAAAGCTTGTTAGCGTGCAATTCTCGATCACGCAATGATCGACGTTGTTCATGACGATGCCGTCCTTTTTGGAGGACGTAACTGTCAGTCCCTCGAGGTCGAGATATGAAGCGCCGTTGACCGAAATCAGGTCAAAATTGCTGCTCGTCATGCGGAGTGTCGAATTTCTCGTCGTATCTGCAAACGGATAGATGTAGAGTCTGCCGCTCATCTGGTCATAATACCATTCGCCCGGCTCGTCCAACGACTCGTAGGCGTTGTAGATCTGCACAGGCTTCTGACCGGCGGCGCTGCCGTAATAGGCAGTGTCCGTTGCCGTCACGATGCCGGTTTTCCGGTTGAGCGTACCGTGGAAGTAGCCCTGCGCCCAGCCGTAGCGGATGTAGCTGGAATAGAGCCAGTCGGATTCCTGATAGCTCCAGCCCAAAACCCTCTCATCCGTCAGCTTGAATTCGGGATAGCTGGTGCTGGAATTGGGATTGACCGTCTCGACGTGCATCCAATCCTCGGTCGAGTTGGAGTTCGGGTAGCGCGTCAGGCGCATGTGCTGTCCGTCCAGCGAGAAAAGAGGCGCTTCCAGACAGAGGTTCAGAGCTGACAGGCTAAAGCTGATTTCGCCCAGTCCAAGATCTCTGACATCGGCCACCATGACGTGTTCCTGCGCGTCCGGCGAAAGCTTTTCCTTCATTTCACCGGAAACCGGCTCAAAGGCAGACAAAGAGGATCCGGCGCTGCCGGTGATGGTGACCGTCTCGCCCGGATAGGCGCGCCACGTCACGGGCAGTTCTTCCGTACCGCCGTCTTCCGCAGTCAGCTCGAACGTCTTATTCAGCACATAGGTGCCGCCGCGCAGATAGACCGTCGTGGGCAGTTCTGTCGAGCGGTGTTCACGCAGATAGTCGCGCACAGCCTCCAGTGAGCCAAACGGCGCATCCTTACTGCCGTCGCCGTCGCTGCCGCCGTTCGGCGAGACATAGACCGCCTGTTCTGTGGGTTCCGGATCGGGATCGGGGTCAGGATCGGGCTTCGGATCGGGGTCCGGCTTCGGGTCGGGATCGGGTTTCGGGTCGGGATCAGGTCTCAGAATGGGAAGAATCGCGCCGATATTGGAGCTATCCTCTCCCAGCGCTTCTCGGTAAGCCTTTTCCGTAAACACGCCCTTCTCGATCAGCGTCTGTGCCAGCGTCTTGCCGCCGGATTTGAATTTCGTCTCCAGCAGCTCCCAGATCACGTCAACGGCGTTGCCGCGCGTGTAATCGCCGCTCGCTGCCGGCACGACCGGCAGGCCGGGCTTTTCCGCCAGCTCTGCCGACTTGTTCCATGTAAAGTCCGTGTCGTCCTCATATTGCAGCAGACGCAGAACCATCGTCAGGAACTGCGCTTCCGTCACGAGTTGGCCGTAGCCAAAGTGGTTCCCGCTGACGCCCTTGACAGGCGCGTTCTGGTAGCCGTAGCCGACATAGGGACTGGCCCAGGCCCAGAACATCCGTAAACGGATGCTCAGGATTCTTTTTCCTTGGCTTCCGCTTCCGCGCCAAGCAGGCGGACGATCAAGCGTGACCGCCTGCTCACGGGTCAGCGTACCCTCCAGCTCGAAGCCCTTGTTGGTTCCCTGAAACAGGCCGAGAAATGCCGATCTCGCTGACCTCGTCGGCGGTCTTTGCGCCTGTCATGTAATCGTAAAGCGCGTTCACGATGCCGGGTCGCCGCCGCCGTGTCCGCCGACGAGCGTTCCGTCCACGCGGCCATTGGTGTGGATGGTCTCCCACCAGCGGCCCTCAAAGTGGAAAATGCGGATTTCATCGCCCTCGAAGTCGAGGAACATCTCGCCCTTTGTACCCATGATGTTGGACTTTCGGCCGTTGTAATTAAAGCAGCTCATGGTGAACGAGGCTGTGGATTTGTCGTCAAACTCCATGTTCACGACCTGATGATCGACCACGTCATTATCGCACTTGAAGACACATTTGCCATACTGCGTATGACGAAGCGTGTATTCCACATCCGCGTCGGTGGGATCGACCTTGCCGGTGGACGTCGTGCGGAACCACATGTTGCTCTTGTCGTCCAGATACAGCCGGACGGCGTTATACGGGCAGGTCTCCGCATGCGGGCAGCCGTCGATGCAGCGCTCCGGCGCGTCTGCCGGCGCGTTTTCGCGGCGGAAGTACTTGAGCGAACTGAACGACTGGATCTTCGTGCATTTTTCTTCATCAGCCATTGCAGCAGGTCAATGTCGTGGCAGGACTTGGCCAGCAGCATGAAATTGCTTTTTGCCGTGTTGCCCCAGTTGCCGCGGACAAAGCTGTGGCTCTGGTGGATGTTTCCCAGCCCCTCTGTGTGGACAATTGTCACGATATCACCCAACACGCCCTCGTCAATGAGCTGTTTGACGCGGGAATAGAACGGCGTATAGCGCAGCACATGGCAAACCATGAATTTGCGGCCGTATTTTCGCGCCTGCTCACGCAGCTCGATGCATTCTTCCTCCGTGCGTGCCAGCGGTTTTTCCAGCAGCACATCGTATCCGTCCGCCAGCGCTTTCATGGCCGGTTCATAATGCATACTGTCTTGTGTCGCAATGACCGCAAGATCGGCAAGCCCTGGCTGCGCCAGCAGCTCCTGCCAGGTATGGAAAACGTGATTGTCCGGGAGGTTATGCTTATTCTGAATGTTTCTGCGATGGTTCTCGTTCGGATCAGCAACGGCAACAACGCGAAATTTTTCCGGCAGCGTCTTCATGATATCGGTGTAAATTTCGCCGCGGTTGCCTGCGCCAATCAGCGCAACGGTAAAGACTTTCATTGAGCTCTCTCTTTCGCTTTCTTCTTTTCTTCTGCTTTCCCACGCGGAAGGATCGGGATAATCTATACCGTACATCCGGCCAACCAGCGTATAGCGCTGCATCGGATACCGATTCTCCTCCAGATGTACCAGCCGGTCGGCCTCCGACGGATTGACCGAGTAGACGGCCGCGCCATAGGGCGCATCGCCGAAGGTATTCCGGCAGAGCGCAAAATGCTCATTGCCGGTCGCGTGGGAAATACGCCACAAAAACACATGGTGGCCCATCGGCTGCGGCCAGATCTCCGACCGGCGCGGCATCGTCTCGCCAAGCCTGGAGAAGCCCTCGCCGGCGTCCTCGCAGACGTTGTCTGTGAACTCCGCATATGTCGGCAGAAGATCGCGCTGCTCATAGGCAGCCATACCGCAGCGGCGGAAGGTGTTGTTCCGGATCAGGAAGTGGTACGCGGGCTTGCAGTCCGCGCCGCCCTGATGCGTGACGGCGGAATCGTAGATATCGTCGAACACGCAGTGCTCGACCTCGACGTTTTCCGCCACATTCCAGCACTCAAAGGCGTTGCCGAAGCGGATCTTCTGGCCTTTATCCCAGACCGCGCCGCCGATTTTGGTAAACCGGCAGTTTTCGATGCGCAGATTCCGGCCGCCCTCCTCGCCTGCGATGCCGTGCAGGCCGTTGTTGCAGAATTCCAGATCAGAGATGACCATATCGTGTCCGCAGTGCGCCAGCCAGCGGTACTGCGAGGTCGCGCATTCGATGCTTCCGTAGAAGGCCGCGGGATTTTCCTGCGAATAGACCAGCAGCGTATGATCCTCCGCAAGCGGGAGATGCTGAATGGAATATCCAAGGCAGGAATCAAACCAGTCGCCCTGCTCGCAAAGCTCCTCGCGTGTCCAGCGCAGCGCGCCGCACGTGCCGTCGCCATAGATCAGGTTGGCCGTCTCACCGGAAAGCATGCCGGTAAACCGCCAGATGCTTCCGCCGACGTTTTCCCATTGTGCCGGGTCGGAAAGGCTTTGGGAGCCGCAGAACACAGGCGGTTCGCCCTCGCCATACGCGCCGTAATGGATGGGATGCTCCCAGCGGCCGGACGGATTTTGCAGCGGCCCGCGGAACACGCTGCCGCGCCGGAACAGAACGGTATCGTCTGGCTGAAGCAGCTCCGGGTGCTGCGTCCGGAACGGCGTTTCGGGACGCAAGCCGTCATTTTCGTCGCAGCCGTTCTGAAAATCAATATAATATGTCGTCATTTTTACACTATTTTTTCAATAATCAGGAAAGAAGTTTATAGGAAAAGCGGAAGAGACGGAACGCCTCTTCCGCTTTTGGACTGGGATTTACCAGGAAGTGATATTGTTGGCCTCAATGTAGGCGTTGAGCTGGTTCTGGAACTCGGTGACAAGCTCTTCGATGCCTGCGTCCTTACGGGCAGCCATATAGTTGTTATAGAGTTCTTCCCAGTTGTCGCCTGCAACGCCGTTGTCAATCTGCGGGCCATACTCGTAGTACACGTTCAGGATGCTCGCGCAGATACCCTCGACATTCGTTCTGTCGAACGTGAAGTTCAGGAACGGGTTGACCTGAGCGGTTGCTTCCAGCGCTTCCAGATCCGCATAGTAGTTGGGATCGGTGCCGTTGTTGATGAGCGCGTTCTTGCAGGAGCCGATGATCCATCTCTGGATGCCGTAGCTGTCGTCCGCCGTGGGGCTGGCACCGACATAGCTGGTGGTGATGGTGCCGTCGGCGTTCTTGGTGTAGTCCTCGCCCTCGATGCCGTAGATCAGCGTGTTGTACAGGTCGGGCTGGGAGTAGATCGCGTTGAGAACCATCATGGCGCGCTCGGGCTCATCCGCGCAGTACGGGATGGCGTAGGAGGTATCGCCGCCGAGAATGAGGTAGGCGTTCTCTTCGATGGGCAGGTAGGTCATGTCCATACCGGCGTCTGCAATCGCTGCTTCCTGATCGGCCTCGGTCAGATACGGATCGCAGCTGAAGACATAGGTGGTGTCGGTGATCTCACCGTTCTTCGGCATCGTCAGCGTGGAGGTATCGACGGACATGATGTCGGAGCGAATGTAGCCTTCCTTGTACCAGTCGGCCATCGTCTTGGCGTACAGCTTGTAGTGTTCGCCTGCAACGCCGTCCTTTACGGTGAAGGTGCCGTCGCAATAGGTGATGCCGATCTCAGCACCACCAACGCCGAGGAAGGAATACATGCCGTTGTACATGGACCAGCCAAATGCACGGCCGGTGTTGATGCCAGCGCCGAGCTTGCCGGCTTCCTTCGCAGCAGCCAGATATTTGGTCGCCTGATCCAGAACAGCCTGGAAGTCTTCAATGCCGGAGTAGTTGTTGCGCCACTTGTTGAGAGCAGCCTTGGTGTCGTCGATCCAGGTGTCGCCTGCGAGCTCTGCGATCTCAGTCACGACAAGCCAGCCGCGGCGCTCGCCGCACAGGCCCTGCCAGCTGGGGGAGGTAGTACAGCTTGCCGTCAGCCGCATTGCGATGAATCTCAACGACATTTTCGCCGAGGATATCCACGATGCCCTGACCATACTCTGCGAGCAGATCGTCGAGCGGCATCAGGTTGCCGTCGGCAATGTTCTGTGGCTTGTTGATCAGCCAGCCGGTCCATGCGAGGTCAACGCCTTCGCCGGAAGCCAGGATCTGAGAGAACTTCTCGCTGTACTCATCGAAGGAAACGTCGATGAATTCAACCGTGGTGTTGGGAACGTACTGCTGGAGCTGCTCGTTGAACGCAGCCCATACCTTATCGGAGTTGGCCTGCTTGCCGGAGCCGGTGATCATGAGCTGAATGGTCTTCTGCTCAAGCGCGAGGCTCGGCAGTCTCTTCGGCGGGAGCTTCAGGGGTTTCGGTGTTGTCGGTGGTTTCCGCGGCCAGTCGTCGGGGTTTCGTCCGTATCGGGAGTCTCAGCAGTCTTGCTGCAGCCCGCCAGAACGATGCTCAGAACCATGATCATGGCAAGGAGCAGGCAAATGGTTCTCTTTTTCATGATATCCTCCTTAGATTTTAGGTGATATGGGGTGTCGTTTCTCTTGTAAACGCCTCAAAAACGCGGTACCATTCGTTTTCAGGCATACAATTCATAAAACAGGCTGTTCTCTCAGCCCTTGACTGCGCCGATGGTAAGACCCTGTGCGAAGTATTTCTGGAAGAACGGGAACACGACCAGCATGGGGCCTGCGGCGATGACGCACATGGCGAATTTCAGCGATTCGCTCGGCAGCATACTCGTGTCCAGCGAAACGCTGCCGGACATCATGGGGTTGTTCGCAAGATTCTTCATGAATTCCGCCTGATCCATCATGCGCTGTAAGAGATATTGCAGCGTATAGAGGCTTTCGTTGCGGATGTAGATCATGGACGTGGTGTAGTCGTTCCAGCGGGCGACCAGTGCCATAAAGCCAAGGGACGCAAAAACGGGCGTGGACAGCGGCAAAACGACCGAAAAGAAGATGCGCAGCTCGCTCGCGCCGTCCAGATACGCCGCCTCAAACAGCGTCTCAGGCAGGCCCTTGAAGAACGTCCGGAATACCATGGTGTTCCACGCGCCGCCGGTGATGCCGGGCAGAATGTAGATCAGATGGAATCCGCCAGCTTATAATACTTGGCGAAGATAATGTAGTTCGGAATCATACCGGCGCTGAAGAGCATGGTAAAGAAGATAAAGACCGTGATGGGCCTGCGGTAGCGGAAATTGCTCCGGGAAAGGGGATACGCCGCCAGCGCCGCGACCAGACTGCTGAGAACCGTGCCGACCACAGCCTGAAAAATGGTCACGCCGTAGGCGCGCAGCACGCGCGTGCCGCTGGAGAATGCCGACTTGTACGCGTCGAGCGTAAAATCACGCGGCAGCAGGGAAAAGCCGCCGGAGGTCAGGGCCTGTTCGCTGGTGAATGACGCTGAAATGACGACGATCAGCGGAAGAACGAAGCAGGCGCACATCAGAAAGAAGAAAATGTACAGGAAAATGTTGAACGCCCGATTGCGGCTGATTTTGGTTTTTGTATTCATAAGACGATCCCTCCACTTAAAACATCGAGTTGTCCGGGGAGATCTTCTTGACGATCCAGTTGGACAGCAGAACAAGGAACATACCCACAACGGACTGAATGAGGCCCGTCGTCGCGCCGATCGCATAGCTGGATTCCTGAAGAGAACGATAGACGTAGGTGTTGAGGATATCCGTCGTTGCGTACAGCGTGGAGGTATTTCTCGGAATGACATAGAACAGATCGAAGTTGCCGTTGATTAGGCTGCTTGCATTCATGATGGTGAAGATGCAGATCAGCGGGACAAGGTGCGGCAGGGAGATATGAAGCATTTTCTGGAAGCGCCCTGCGCCGTCAATCTCCGCCGCTTCATAGAGCGACGTGTCAATGCCCATCAGGGCTGCGAAATACATCATGGAGTCCATGCCGATGCCCTTCCAGAGGTTCACGACGGTCAGGATGAACCGCCAGTATTTCGCGTTCATATACACGTCAACGGGGTCTCCGCCGAAGAGCTGGATGATCTGGTTCATAAGACCGGTCCTCGGGCTGAGAATGGCGTAGACGATATAGCCGACAATAACCATCGACATGAAGTTCGGGAAGGTGATGATGGTCTGATACGTTTTCAGCCGGCGCCTGCTTGTGATCTCAAACAGCAAAAGTGCGATGATTACGTTTGTAACCGGACTGAGCACCATGAACAAAAAGACCATAGAGCACCGTGTTGCGCAGCGCACGGTCAAGCGCGACGGACTGGATGATCCACTTGAAGTTTGCAAGGCCGCACCAGTCGCTGCCGAGGATGCCCTTGGAGAATTTATAATTCTTGAACGGAATGATGACTGCGGCTCCCATCGGTATATAGTTGAACAGGATATAACCGATGATCGCCGGGATGCACAGAAGCAGCAGTTGACGGCTGGCCTTTGCGTCCGCCCGGCCCTTTCCCTTGCGCCGCGGCCCTTCCTTTTTTGTTTCTTTTGTCATGGTTCGCATGGGTGCCTCCGCTTTCTTTTTCTTCATTTTACGAGCTGAGTTTTTGATTTCCAAAGGTGCGATTGTGACAAGATGGCTGGCGATTGTGACTGCGTTGAGTGTGCATTATTCCTGCATTCAGTTGGTATCTGCGTTTTTATTTTAAGCATTGTCGCCAAAAAAATCAGCATTGAATTTGACGATTCGTATTTGCTCTTTTGTTAATATGCACAGAGATGATTGCATGAAATTATGCAAAAGGCACATGCGCTGCCGCATGTGCCTTTCATATCGCTTATAAAAACTTCATGCTGACCAACCATTGACGCAAAAGCTGCCGCCACTGTCCGACGGAGGCATCATCGAGCGCCAGCGCCTTGCCGTGCTGTCCAAACGGGAAGATGTGCAGCTCATACGGCACGTCACATTTTTGCAGTGCAGCGGCGTAGAGCATCGAATTGATTGCCGGAACGCTTGCATCCTGTGCTGTGTGCCAGAGAAAGGCGGGTGGAGTGTTTTCTGTCACACAGCGCTGCGGAGAATAGAATTCGATCTGTGTCTCATCCGGCACATCGCCGAGCAGAAAGCGGCGGCTCCAATCGTGTCGGTACTCGCCCATGTCGATCACACTATAGCAAAGGACGGTAAAATCAGGGCAGGCAGATAGATTGTCAAGCTCATCCTGCGGCGGGTAAAAGGCTTCATCATAGTGGACAGACAGTGTCGCTGCCAGATGCCCCCGGCAGAAAAGCCCATGATGCCAAGGCGCTCGATCCCACGCTCCATGCAGAGCTTTCTTGCCAGCCGCATGGCCCGCTGCGCGTCGGACGGCTGCGCCGGGGCTTTACTCGGCGCAACGCGGTATTCCAGCACAAAGGCTGTTATCCCGATGGTATTCAGCCACGCGCCAACGTCATTTCCCTCATAGTCCGCCCGGCCGCAGTAAGCGCCGCCCGGACACACGACAATTGCCGTCTTTGCGGCATCACAGTCATATGGAGTCAGATACGGTTCAAACGCATCCTCTACGCAGCGGTGCGGCATGGTTTGGTTCCATAGCTTTATCATGTTGCTTCTCCTTTCGCTGGCTCAAGTTCAGTTTCTGCTGATATTCGCGCATGGAACAGCCCGCGAACCTCCGGAACACGGAATAAAAGCTTTTTTCGTCTCTATATCCGACCGCCTCCGGAATGGATTTGACATCCCGACCAGCCTCCAGCATTTGAATTGCCGCCTGAACACGGATGTGGGCCAGATAATCCGTAAATTTCTCGTTCATCTCTGTCTGGAATTTCTGGATAAAATGCCGCGGGCTGATGTGGACATACTCAGCCAGCTCCTGCACAGTCAGTTTTTCCGAGAGGTGCGACTGCATATAGACGCAGGCGCGCCCGATGGGATCGCTTTTCAGCGCGTCCTCCTGCGTGATATAGCCCTTTTCGGAAAGCAGCGCCCAGATGGCGTCCATGTACGCCGCCGTTCCCTGCGCGGAGGTCAGCATGCCCAGCGGCGCAGCCATCATGTTACTTCGGAGCTGCGCGGCCAGTGCCTCATCCCTGCGGCAAATTTCTGCGCGCAGTTCCTCCATCAAAGAGCGCACCAGCAGAGCCTCTATGCGCAGCGGAGCATCGCTCAGCAGCGGCTTGACTTTGGAATACATTTGCCAGTGATCCTCGTCGATGCCCGGCTTCAGTGCCAGAAGCAGCTTCAGAAGTCTCGAAATGCACTCATCCCAGTTTTGCTGGCCGCGCAGATATGCTTCTTCCCGACTTTCCGTGTGCAGTTCCTCTGAAACGCGGATCATCGCGCTGCGCAGCGCGTCGATCCCGTCAGACTTCGGCAAATAGTCATATGCACCGCACCGGACGGCTTGCTGCGCTTCCGCAAGGTTCGGCGTGTCAGTCAAAAAAATCACGCGGAGGCACGGAAACTGTCTGCGGACATATCTGGCAAGTTCAAACCCAGACATATCCGGCAGGCTCGTATTTGTGATGAGCACGGCCGCAGCTTCGCCTTTCTGCATCCAGCGCAGCGTTCCTTCCGCCACACATTCGCCGCGTACCATGCTGAATCCCAACCCGTAAAAGTCAATGCCGTTGATCACCTCTGTGCGGTATCGCATACAGGGGTCCGTAAAAAATGCTTCAAACATAAGCTGCCTCACATCCGTCCATCGGTCCAGTATCCTCTGTATCGCATTCTAATAGAATGCGGGTCAAAATTCATAGGTGGCAAATATGACATTTTTGCGGGTCAAAGTGTCATTTTCGCAGATTGCCTCCCTATATGCGCTGTGTTACGATACGAAAAAGCAGCGAAAAGGAGAACATATATGGATCAATTCGCACAAATCGCGGCAAACGGCATCGGCGGGAACGCTGCGCTTCTGGAGCCGGTCACGCCAATTCCGCATGAAACCGTTATCTGCCGTCTGGAACAGGCAGATGCACAGCCCATCACAGTCAAGCCGCATCTGTCTACAACGGAAGAACTGAAAACCGAGCTTGCTGCCATGCGGGAAGCATACCGCCCGTTTCTGGAAAATCACGCGCCTGCGTTTGAAAGCCTGCGCCGGCGCATGGATCTCACGTCGTTTCTGCGCGATGGTCAACCGGTCACGATCCCGGAATACGGCGGGCCGATCGGCGCGTGCAAAAAAGACATATGAAACCACGTTTGAGCTGCCTGCGCTTTTGGCGGGCCAGTCGGTCTATATCCATTTTGACGGCGCGGATTACCGTGCAGTCGTTACCGTCAATGACACATTTGGCGGAGAACACGAAGGCTTCTTCTCTCCATTCGAGTTTGAGATTACAGGCATCGTCAAAGACGGCACAAACCGGTTGAAAGTTGAATTGTATAATGACCATATTTATATGGGAAACGATCCCGGTGGCAGCGAAGAAACAGAGGGCGACAAGCTGTATGCTGCCACCGGTCTCGGCTGGGACGGTCCGCTGGACGGCTGGCACCACTGCCCCTCCGGGATGGGCATTTACAACCGCGTCTATGTGGAGATCCGAAATTCCGTCCATATCAGCGACCTCTATATCCGTCCGCTGGACGGGAAGGCAGAAGCATGGCTGGAAATTCAGAACGACAGATATGATACCCTCCCGGTCGAGCTTTCGCTTTCACTCTACGGGCAGAACTTCCCCGAGACGGTCTTTGAAGACCACCGCTTTACGCCGGAGACGACGCGCTTTGTCGGCATGGGCGACAGCCTGACGGAGGCCGCCGTCAAGTCCGAGCTTGGAAAGGGCATTCCCATGCCGCTCAAGCACGGAAAGAATCTGTACAAACTCAAATTTGACCTGCCGGACGCAAAGCTGTGGGATCTGGAAACCCCGTATTTGTACCAGCTCCATGCAGCCGTTCTTGTAAACGGGACGTGCACCGACCGCCTTGCACAGCAGTTCGGTATGCGCAGCTTTACGCAGGACACAGAAAGTCCGCAGCGCAAGGGGATGTTCTATCTCAATGGCCGCTCCATCCGCCTGCGCGGGGCCAATACGATGGGCTTTGAGCAGCAGGACGTGCTGCGCGGCGATCTTCCGCAGTTGATCGACGATATTCTGCTGGCCAAACTCTGCAACATGAATTTTCTGCGTCTGACGCAGCGGCCGGTGCAGGATGAGGTCTACGAATACTGCGACAAGCTCGGCCTTATGACGCAGACGGATCTTCCGCTGTTCGGCGTCATGCGCCGCTTCCGCGTCCCGGAGGGCATCCGGCAAGCGGAGGAACTGGCGCGCATGGTGCGTAAGCATCCGTGCAATGTCGTCGTCAGTTATATCAACGAGCCGTTTCCGAACGCCAATAACGAGCCGCACCGACATTTGATCCGTCCGGAACTGGAAAACTTCTTCACCTGCTGTGACCTTGTTGTGAAGCTCTCGAACCCCGATCAGGTCATCAAGCACGTGGACGGCGATTATGACCCGCCCACAGACGGGATGCCGGACAACCACTGCTACCCCATGTGGTATAACGGCCACGGTATTGACATCGGCCGTCTGCACCGGGGCTATTGGCTGCCTGTCAAGCCCGGCTGGTACTATGGCTGCGGCGAATACGGCGCAGAGGGGCTGGATTCAGCGGAGGTCATGGAGGCGTGCTACCCGCGCGAATGGATGCGCGAGCCGTTTGACCCGGGCCATATCGTCCGCAGCCAGACAAAGAGCTTCAGCGGCTTTTTCTATGACGCGCAGGAGGATATGCAGGGCTGGATCAGCCGCAGCCAGCGGTATCAGGCCTTTGCCGCGCGCATGATGACCGAGGCATTCCGCCGCGACGACCGCATGGTCTCGAACGCCATTCATCTGTTCATCGACGCATGGCCCAGCGGCTGGATGAAGTCCATCATGGACTGCAAGCGCATCCCGAAGCAGGCGTATTTTGCCTACCGAGATGCACTCGCGCCCCTGCTGGTGTCGCTACGCACCGACCGCTTTGCCTATACGGCGGGCGAAACGATTCAGATCGAAGCGTTGCTGTGCAATGATACCGCGAAATCCGGCGCGTATACGCTTGCCTTTGAGCTTTACAACGAGCAAAACAAGCTGATTCAGACCGGGCGCGTCCCCGCGCACGCGGACGCCTGCCGCGCAGCCTATATCGCCAGCGCCGAATTCCCGGCAGAGACCGCGCAAGACCGCGAAACGCTGACGCTCCGCGCCGTCCTGCTGGACGGGAACGGGGACGTTGTCAATGACGCAGAGCAGAAGCTGACCGTATTTCAGGACGTGACTGTCGTACCGAACGACAATGTTGTCATTCTGAAGCTGGAACCGGGTTTGCATACCGTTGCGGGCGAAACCGTGACGGTCAAGCCCTGCGGGATGCTTCCGCTGCATTTTGTCTCCCGCAAAACGGGGCATCCGGCTGTCGACGAATTCAAGGAGCAGGACTTCTCCTACTGGTATGACGCCAAGGAGGACTGCATCACGCCGCTGCTGGACACGACGTTTACCGTCGAAGGCTTCACACCCATTCTTTTGTCCAACAATATGGACGAACAGGGAAATTGGGGGGCCGTACTGGCTGCGGCAGAAAAGCTATACGAGGGCAAGCACTATGTGATCTGCCAGTTGGATCTGCGGCAGGAAAACCCGGTCGCAAAGCGCTTCCTGAGAAATCTCTACAGGTTGGGTACAAAATGAACAACATCGAACAGGCGATTTCCTTTGCGCGGCAGGAATATACCCGTCAGGGTCTGGACGCGCTCTATCAAAAGGACTTTGAGGAAGCGCTGCTTCCGGCACTTTCTCAGGCCGCCGAAATTTACAGGGCAGACACGCTCCGTTGGAGCGGCGATCCCAAGACGGATCTGCTCGCAGCGCTCCTTTGGAGTCAGAAGCTGCTGAACGATTATCAAAGGCACCAGCTTCCGGACGAGGTATTTTATCATACGATCGACGATATCGGCCGCTGGGCCTCCGAATATTGGAGCTATAGCGGCAAGATCGGCCTTGCGGAAAGCGCATGGCTGACGAATCATCTGACGCTGCGGCTGTTCCAGCTTGGACGACTTCAATTCTGCATGGAGCCGGCGGACTTTTCCGCCCCGGCTTTTGGACTTGAACCGGGCGAACCGCTGGTGTCTGTGCACATCTGCCGCGGCGGTTCGCTCAATCCTGCGGCGTGCGACACCTCGTTCGCGCGGGCACGCGCATTTTTTCCAAAACACTTCCCAGCGTATGCGTTCCGGTTTTTCAGCTGCCACTCCTGGCTGCTGGATGAAACACTGCTGCCTCTGGTTGGAGTATACTCCAATATTTCATTTTTTCAACAGCGTTTTCAGATCGTCGGACGCACCGCATCCAACGCAGCCGCGCGATATGTGCTCCGTTGGGATATTCAGCCGGATGAAATTGCTGCGTTTATCCCGCAAAATCGCTTCCAGTCCCAATTAAAAACGCAGC
>VOFG01002977.1_pt1 | contig 28608 bp, 36 predicted proteins | sample 5384171 | NCBI WGS metagenome assembly VOFG01 (sample SAMN12384726, study PRJNA508395) | human gut metagenome | isolation source: healthy gut F | host: Homo sapiens
TTGTCAAGCGTCGTGCGTCAAAATCGAAGACAGGTTGACAGTTTTTCCATCCTGCCAGAGCCGCTCAAGATCATAGAAGCTTCTCGTCTCCGCCGTGAACACATGCACCACCACGCTGCCGAAGTCCATCAGCACCCACGTACCGCCGCGGTGTCCTTCGCGATTCAGAAGCGGCTCGCCTGCCGCGTCCATCGCTTCTTCCACCGCGTCGCAGAGCGTTTTGACGTGCGTGTTGCTTGTCGCCGTGCAGATCAGAAAATAATCTGCGAGCGTCGAAACGTCGGTAATCTCAATCAGGCTGATATCCTTGCCGAGCTTGCTGTCGAGTGCCTTTGCGGCGATTGCCGCCACCTCTTTTGCTGAAATCATGCTTTTCTTCCTTTCTTCTCAGGGCATCTGCGCCGTCTGCTGTTCGTTCTGCCAGAATTCCCCTCGCCGAGCCAATTGTCCTCCGGAATTTCCGGCTCTCCGGGCTGCGTGTCTTCCGGATTCTCCGGCGGTGTTTCGTCGGGATTCTCCGCGTTGTCCGGATTTTCCGCGTCCGGGGTCCTCCGGGGCTTCTTCGTCCGGGTTTTCCGGCGTCTGCTCCTCGGATTTTCCGGTTCTTCCGGCTCCGGTGCGGTCTGCTTCTGATACGATCTTGCAGCCTCCGGCGTAATGACGCTCACGGTGTCGAGCGTCACGGGCGCGTCATAGGGATTGAACGACTCGTTTACCACCTGCACGAGCTTTCCCGCATACAGGGGATAATACGACACACCGTTGATCATCGCGCCCTCGCCCTCGAGCGTATAGGTCTTCATCGCTGTCAAAATCGCACTGCATGAGCGCCTTCGCAAAATAGAGCATGTTGCCCACCGTGAGGTCAGTCGTCACATACGTGCTGAACACGTCCGCAAATTCCTTGAGTTTCGTGAGGCTCGATACGCTCAGGACCTTTTTGCCAGCGCCCGCAAAAACTCCTGCTGCACCTTCGTGCGCTGAATATCCTGCGACGCGTAGCCCTTGCGGAAGCGCACAAGCTCCATGGCTTTTTCGCCGTCCAAGAGCTGCTTTCCCGCCTTGAGATCGATGTGCAAATTCTGCGAGGGGTCCTGATAATACATGTCCTGCGGCACGTCAAACTCCACACCGCCGACCAGGTTGACCGTCTCGCGGAACGCCTCGAGATTTACCAGCACGTAGCCATCGAGCTCGAAGCCCAGCATCGCGCCGAGCCGCTTGGAAAGCCGCGCCATACCGTCCGCGCCGCCGCCCGCATAGACGGAGTTGATTTTCATAATGCCGCCGTTTCCGGTCAAAACGACCGTATCGCGCGGGACGCTCATGAGCGCAACGTCGTGCGTTTCCTCGTCCAGATGCGCGACAATGATCGTATCCGTGCGGTAGCCATCGTCGTCCGTGCCGCAGATGAGGATGTTGTAGACACCGGTCTGGTGGCTGGCAGGAAGCTCGGTTTCTTCCTCCACTTCCTCGCCCGTCTGCTCGTCGACCTTTGTCACGACGTGTTTGATCGTCGGCTTCTTGACCTCCGGCTCCGGCTGCGTGTTCGCATCCTGCGTTTCTTCCTGCACCGGCTGCGGCTTTTCGGGCGGCTTTACCAGCGTTTTATAGATGCCGGTCGCCACGCCTGCCAGAACGGCAAGCGCCAGAACTATGCCGATGATGCCCTTCTGCTTGCCGGTCAGGCGCCGCTTTTCCCGCGGCGCTTCAAAATGCCCATGGTGGGAGTTATGCTTCATGCTGTGTCAGGTTCCTTTCGCGCAGGAGAAAATCGCGCGCCCGCACCGAGTCTTCGCACACGGCGAAGCCTTCCTCCTGCAAATAGCAGATGGTGCGCTCCAGTGCAAGCAGAACGCCCCCGTCGAGACTCTCCTCTGCCGCCGCCCGGATGGTATCCACGCCGGGGTACGTGCGGTTCGGCTCGATCATATCCGCAAGATAGATGATTTTCTCCAATGTCGTCATATCGGTTTTTCCGGTCGTGTGATACGTAATTGCGCTGCAAACTGCCTCGCATTCGCCGAACAGCGTTCGCGCAATCGCCGCGCCTGTTTTGGCGTGCAGAAGCTGCCGGTTCTGCCGTTCAAAATCCGTCAGCCGGACCTCATATTTTTCCGCCAGCAGCAGCTGCTGCGCTCCGGTCAGCGCTTTGGTTACATCGTGCAGAATCCCGGCTCTGGCAGCAAGCGCCTCGTCGGCGCCGAACTGCCGCGCCATCTGCCGCGCCGTTTCGCACACGCCAATGGCATGCGCCGCGCGCGTTTTTTTGTGAAGCGACAGGCTGACGGTTTTCAGCTCGTCAAACGGAAGACCACGGTAATCGCGTCCAGCGCCGTAGAGCCTTTGCGCTTCGATGCGGCGCAGCACCGCCTGCGGAAGATAGGGCTCTGCAATGCCGAACACGAGAAGCCGTCTGGCCTCGGTCGAGGATATGTCGAAGCAGTCGTTCGTCAGCAGCAGCGGTCTTTGCCCGTAAAGCTTCTCGAGCGTGTCCGCCTGCTTTTGAAGCGCGGCGCGGTTTTCCGCGTCTGCGTCATAGCGCGAGAAGCAGACCAGCTGCGCGCATCTGGCAATCTCCTGCGGGCTGTACCAGTCCTGAAACGACAAAAACATATCCGTTCCCATCATCAGAAATAGCTCATCGTGTTCATATTGTGCCTTCAGCTCACGGATGGTATCCACCGTATAGCTTTTTCCCTCGCGCCGGAGCTCCATGTCCAGCACCTCGAAGCCGGGAAGATTCTCAAACGCAAGCCTTGTCAGCGCCAGCCGCTCCTCGGGGTTGCCGAGCTGCTTGTCAGCTGCTTATGCGGCGGGATGCTTGCCGGAATGACCAGCACCCGGTCCAGCCCCAGCGCCTGCTTACATGCCTGCGCCGCGCGCACATGCCCCAGATGCGGCGGGTTGAAGCTGCCGCCGTATACGCCGATCTTCATAGCCCTCAGCCTTCCTGCTGTTTTCTTCGTTCGATTGCCGCCTTGACCGCCGCCTCATGGAAGTATTCCTTCTGCTGCTTGCGGCGCTCCTTTGCCTGCTGCTTACGGCGGGTGATGCCGGCCTTGACGGGTTATAGTTGCCGGAGACCTTTTTGGGGCAGCTGCCTTTTTGCCGCCTGCTTCTTCTCCTGCTCGACCTTCTCAGATTTGCGCCAGATCACGAACTTCGAGCCCACGACCTGAATGCCCTCTGCACCCGTCGCTTCGCAAAGTGCGTCGCAGACCTCGCGCGGGGTCATCATCGCCGTTTCCAGCACGCGGCCCTTCACCAGCTCATGAATGTCCAGCAGCTTTTCCGCTTCGGCGACGAGCGTTTCCGACACGCCGCCCTTGCCGACCATGAGGGTTGTGTCAATTGTATTTGCCTGCGCGCGCAGCGCGCACTTGTCGCGTTCCTTACCATTGTCATGGTTCTGTACCTCTTGATATTTTCTGCAAAACTCCTGCAAGGCGCGCGCCCTGTGGGAAATTGCGTTTTTCTGCTCACTCGGAAGCTCGGCGTACGTCATGCCAAGCTCAGGAAGATAAAAGACCGGGTCGTAGCCGAAGCCGTTTTCCCCGTGTACCTCGCGCGTGATCACGCCCGGGACACTCTCCGCGCAACGATCTTGCGCCCGTCCGGCCAGAGGCAGGTGATGACGCAGACAAATTTTGCCGTGCGCTTCTCGTCCGGTACGTCCTTTCATGTTCTCCAGCAAAATGCCGTGCGCTCGCCATCGGACGATTTATGGCCGTAGCGCGCGGAATAGACGCCCGGCGCGCCGTTCAATGCATCAACCATCAGTCCCGAGTCGTCCGCCAGCACCGGCAGTCCGGACGCTTTCATGACCGCGTCGGCCTTTAAAAGCGAGTTTTCCTCAAACGTCGTGCCGGTCTCCTCGACGTCGATGTCGAGCCCATACTCCGATTCGAGCGCAATCTCAAAGCCGAGCTGTGATAGAATTGCGGAAAGTTCGTGAGCTTGTGCTGATTTTGCTTGCCAGAATGACTTTCATGCCGCGCCTCCTCAAATCAGTGCTTCCACGAAGCTGTGCGCGTCAAACTGCATCAGATCATCCATCTGCTCGCCGACGCCGACAAACTTGACCGGGATTTTGAGCGTATTGCATACCGCGATGACCACACCGCCCTTTGCCGTGCCGTCGAGCTTCGTCACGACCATGCCCGTCACGCCGGCGATCTGGCTGAACTGCTCGGCCTGAATAAGGCCGTTCTGCCCCGTCGTGCCGTCGAGCACGAGAAGAACCTCCTTGCTGGCATTGGGAAGCTCGCGGTCAATGATGCGTGAGATCTTGCCCAGCTCGTTCATCAGGTTCTGCTTGTTGTGCAGTCTGCCTGCCGTGTCGCAGATGATCACGTCCGAGCCTCTTGCCTTTGCCGCGGCAATCGCGTCAAACAGCACCGACGCGGGGTCTGCGCCCTCGTGCTGGCGGATGATGTCCACATGCGCGCGGTTCGACCAGATTTCCAGCTGATCGGCTGCCGCCGCGCGGAACGTATCGCCCGCGCAAAGAAGGACCTTCCTGCCGCTTTCGCGCAGCAGATTGGAAAGCTTTCCGATCGTCGTTGTCTTACCCACGCCATTCACGCCGATGACGAGAATCACCGACGGCTTTGTGGAAAGATCAAGCTCTGTCGAGCCCACGTCCATCATGCCTTCGAGCACCTCTCGCAGGGCAAGCTTCGCCTCCTCTACAGTCTTGATACGCCGCTCGCGCACGACGCTTCTGAGCTTCTCCATGGCCTCCTCGGTCGTCTGCATACCGAGGTCGGCCAGAATCAGGCTCTCTTCCAGATCGTCGTAAAATTCGTCGTCCAGCTCCGAGGCCGTGAAGACGCTCGAAATGGAGCTTGCCGTCTTGCTCAGGCCCTGCTTCAGTTTTTCGAAAAAAATCCCATGTATGCTCTCCGGATTTTTATGTCTATGCTGTAATTCCAAGCTGTGTTTATGCTGTAATGCCCAGCTGCTTCTGCAATTCATCCAAGTCCAGATGCAGAATTTTGAAATGCCCTGCTCCTGCATTGTCACGCCGTAGAGCACATCCGCGGCCTCCATCGTGCCGCGCCGGTGGGTGATAACGATGAACTGCGTCTTGCCGCTGAACCGGTGCAGATACGCCGCGAAGCGCTCCACATTCCGGTCGTCCAGCGCCGCGTCAATCTCGTCGAGCATGCAAAATGGCGTCGGCCGCACCTTCAGAATCGCAAAATACAGCGCAATTGCCACAAATGCCTTCTCGCCGCCGGAAAGAAGCGTGATCGTCTTGAGCTGCTTCCGGGGGGCTGGACCTTGATTTCAATGCCGCACGAGAGCGGCTCTTTTTCATCTTCCAGCTCCAAAGATGCCTTGCCGCCGCCGAACATTTCGTGAACGTCGCGCCGAAATACTCGTTGATGCGCGCAAACTCGCGCACAAAAATCTCCGTCATCTCGCGGGTAATATCGCCAACGATGGTCTCCAGCTCAGTCTTCGCATGCAGCACGTCGTCGCGCTGCGAGCAAAGGTATTCATAGCGTTCGCTGACTCTGGCGTATTCGTCGATCGCGCCGAGGTTCGGCGTGCCGAGAGAGGACATCTTCCGCTTCACTTCGCCGATGCGCCGGTTGGCAGCTGCTATGGATTCGACCTCCACAGTCTGCTCCTTTGCGCTCGAGGGCGTCAGCTCATACGACTCCCAGAGCTTGTCGATCAGCTGCTTCTGTTCCAGTTCGCTCGTCGCTTTCTTCTGTTCGAGTCTTGCCGACTCACGCTCGAGAAGCAGAATATCCTTATTCTTTTCCTGCGCCTGTTTTTCGGTCTGGTTGCGCTTAGCCTCCATTGCCGTGCGCGCTTCAACCTCTGTCTTCAGCGTCTGCTCCTTCGCGTCTGCATCCTTCTGAAGCGTTTCTATCTGCGCGTACTGCGCGGCAATGTGCCCTGCTCGGTTGTTTCGATCTGCACGCGGAACGAGTCGATCAGCGCTTGCTTCTGCGCCCGGTCGCCCTGCATCGCCTCGCGCAGCGCCTGCATCTGGGAGATGGTCTGTTCGGCGGCGGTTTTTTCCGCGTGCTTTTCCGCAATCGTCATGCGAAGCGCCGCAAGCTCTCCTGCACCTGCGAAAGCGCATTCGCCTGCTCGTCCTGCCTGCGCCTGCAGCGCCTGCTTCTGCGCGGTGATTTTTGCCAGCTCCGCCTGCACGCCCTCCAGCTGCCCGGAAAGAAGACTCAGCCTTCCCTCGTCGCTGCCGCTTCGCTGCAAAAACCGTTCCAGCTCCCGCCGGCAGGTATCTTCCGCCTGCGACACGGTCTCCAGAAGCCGCTCTACCTGCTTTTTTTCCTCCGTGCGGCGCAGGACCTCGTCCTCCGCCTCGCGCAGCTCCGCGCCGATGGTTTTGATCTCATATTCCGTTTCTGCCAGCTGCGACTGCGCCTGCTGCAGGCTCTTTTTATAGTCGCTCTGCATATCGAGAAGCTTCCCGCGCTCCTGCTCCAGCCGCTTTAATTCATTCGCTCTGGACAGAACGCCAGCGCTCTTTGCGCTCGAGCCGCCCGTCATGCTGCCGCCGGGGTTCATGACCTGTCCGTCGAGCGTGACAATGCGCACGCGGTTTCCCGTTTTTCTCGCCATCGCAATGGCGTTGTCCAGCGTCTCGGCAATCACGGTTCTTCCCAGAAGATTTTCCAGGATTCCCTGATACCGCCCGTCTGTCTGCGCAAGCTCGGAGGCAACGCCGACATAGCCCGGCGCGCTGATAAGCGACGGCTCGGACAGCCTTCTCCCCGTCACAGTGGAAAGCGGCAGGAACGTTGCCCGACCGGCGTCTCTTCTTTTGAGCAGCTGGATTGCCGCCTTGCCGGATGCTTCGTCGTCCACAATGATATTCTGCATCGCCGCGCCGAGCGCGGTTTCAATTGCGGTGGTGTACCGGTCTTCGACGCGGATGAGCTTGGAGACCGGTCCGTGTACGCCCGAAAGCGCGCCGCGCGCCGCCTCCTGCATCACAAGGCGCACCGCCTTGGAAAATCCCTCGAAGTCCCGCTCCATCTCGCGCAGCATATTTGCTTTCGCGTCGAGCGTGCGTAGCTGGACCGACACGCCGTCGAGATTTCTTTGCAGCGTCTGCGTCTTTTCCTGCCGGGTTTTCAGGCGAAGCTCATAGCCCGCAATCCGGTTTTTTGCCGACTGCACACCGTCTGCCGCGTCTTCCAGCGCCTTGACGCACTGCGCCCGCTGCTGTTCGGTCTGTGCGCGGCGCGTTTCGTTCGCCTGCAAATCCTCCTGCAGGGTCTTTTTTCCGCGCCTCGACCTCTTCCATCGACGCGGTCAAGGACGCGATCTGCGTCTTTTTTTCCTGTGCGTCGGCGCGCAGAAGATTCTCCTGCGTCGTGAGCTGCAAAAGCGCCTGCTGCGCTGCACCGAGCTCGCGCTGCACCTCGCTTGCCTGCGCGGTTTTCTCCTGCACCTGCGCATCGAGCTGCGCGCACGCCTCGTCCAGCGCGGCAATTGCCTGCTGCTGGTCCTCGATCGTCTCGGCAATCGAGCCGCTTCTGGCCGACTGCTCGTCCATCTCGCGCTGCGCCCGCTCCACGTTCTGCTGCAAATGCTCCACCTGCGCCTGCAGAACAGACACGTCCGCCTCTTTTTTCTGCCGCTCCGTCTGTAAGCTCGTGATGTTCTCGCGCAGCAGATCCAGCTCCAGCGACTTCTGGTTCAGCTGCAGGGCCATCTGTTCGGCCTGATGATAGAGAGCATTCAGTTCGTCGTGCGCCTGCTCTAAGATAAATGCGGCAGAGGCATAGTCCTCCTGCGCTTTTTTGCGCTCTCAGCGACCTTCTCGAGGCTATCCAGCCAGACGGTGACCTCGAGCCCCTGGAGCTCGCCCTTCAGTGTCAGGTACTTCTTCGCCTTTTCCGCCTGCTGCCGAAGGGGCTCGACCTGCAATTCCAGCTCCGAGATTTTGTCTCCGATGCGAAGCAGATTGTCCTGCGTGTTCGCAAGGCGGCGCTCGGTCTCCTCTTTTCTGTGGCGGTATTTGGAGATGCCGGCAGCTTCCTCAAAGACCTCGCGGCGGTCGGTCGATTTCTGCGCAAGGATCTCGTCGATTCTGCCCTGTCCGATGTTGGAGTAGCCCTCGCGCCCGAGACCGGTGTCCATCAAAAAGCTCGTTAATATCGCGCAGACGCGCGGATTGTTTGTTGATATAGTACTCGCTCTCGCCGGAGCGGTAGTACCGGCGGGTGATCATGACCTCCGGCGTCTCCACCGGGAGCGTCCCGTCCTGATTGTCCAGAACGAGCGTCGCTTCCGCGTAGCCGACTGCCGGGCGCTTCAGCGTACCGCCGAAAATGACGTCCTCCATCTTGGCTCCGCGCAGCGCCTTGGAGCTCTGCTCGCCCATGACCCAGCTGATGGCGTCTGAAATATTGGATTTGCCGCTGCCGTTCGGACCGACGATCGCAGTGATGTCGCTGTCGAACTGCAAAACGGTTTTATCCGGGAAGGACTTGAAGCCCTGAATTTCCAAAGAACGAAGATACACGCGCTTACCTCTCAGAAAACATACTATCGTGATATTGTACCAACTTTTCCGCAAGATTTCAACCATCCGCCTCTCTGCTTTCCCGAAAAAAAGAAAACCCGTAAGCAAGTGACCGGCTTGCTTACGGGCTTCTATTAAAAAGAGAGGAAAATGAAAAAAGACTGTATCGCTTCTTGCAGGATTATCATACCAAGCGGTTGTTAAAAAAGATAGCGGGCATTTATTAAATATTTATAAAATCGCGCGTTAATTTTTGTTAATAATCCCAGTCTTTTCATGTCGTCTTACAGGAATCGCTCGGACAGCTCCTCCATGCGAAGTTTCATCTTCTCCTGCTGTCTGCCGACTGCCGCGAGATACGACGCGATGGCGTGGAACGCTTCGTCGCTCTGGCGGTTGTGCGCCGGGTATTTTCCGGCTTTGAAATTTTCCAGCACAAGTTCATAGCGCTTTTCCGCGCGCGAAACGGCGTCCTTCCACGAGATATAAATCTCGTTCTGCGCCGTCTGTCCCACGCGCTGCATTGCCGCAGGCGCCCTGCAGAGCTTTGCAAGCATATCTGCCATCGACGGCGCGTTTTCTTCGATCAGGAAACCGCTTTCGCCGTCTTTGATATCCTCCGCCGCGCAGCTGCCGCGCACCAGAACGCTTCCGAGCCCACAGGCTGCAGCCTCGCGCACAACAAGCCCGTTCGTGTCAAACGTCGACGGGAACAGGAACAGATCTGCCCGGCAGTACCAGGCGCGAATCACGTTGCGGTCATATGCCGGCGCGGTAAAAAACACGCAGTCCGACAGCCTGAGGCTTTCGCAGTAGGAGATCACCTCCTCGCGGTCGCCGCCGTTTCCGACAAAGACCATGCGAAATACGGTCCCCTGCTCGCGCAGCAGCTTCAACGCATCAAGGATGATTTTCAGGCCCTTGTACCACATCATGCGGCCGACGAAAAGGAACATCGGAACGTTTTCCGGCAAATCAAAGTCCTTCGTCACCTCGCGCACAAGGCTTTCGTCTACCCTCCCCTTCAGGAAATCCACGCCGTTCGGCATGACGAGATAGTCGCCCTGATAGCCGAGGCTCTTTAAATTCTCGCCCGCACCATGGCTCACGGTCCAGACCTCGTCGCAGGCGGTGATGTTGTCGACCAGAACCTTCTTCGCCTCCTCCTGCAAGAGCTTCCCCTTGATCGCGTTTGCGATGTCAATGTCAAACTTCGTGTGATACGTAAAGACCAGCGGCACATGAATCCGGTCTCGCAGGGCGCGCGCAAGCATCGCGGACGTCACCGGACAGTGGCAGTGAATGAGGTCAAAGCGCTGCTCGACGAGCTTTTCAAGCGTCTGGCTCGAAAACGGAAGCCCGGCATGGTATCCGACCAGCTTCGTCAGATCGACGCTCGGATAGCGCACAACCGGGAAGCCAAACTGCGTATCGTCCGCGTCCGGGTAGGCAGGCGTCACAACGGTTGCCCGTTTGCCGTCCTGCGTCAGGTTTTTCGCGTAATTGACAACCGCGTTTGCCACACCGTCGGTGACAGGCGGAAAGGAATCGTTGATCAGGCAGATGCTGCGCTGTTCCATAGAAGCCTCCTGTGCAAAAAAAGAATTTTCCCCATTATACCGTGCTTTCGAAAAAAGGGAAGACCAAAAGCTGGGAGCCCGTAAAATCGCCTGCCTGCGCGCCGGATCGGAGATTTTCTGCCTGCAGGCGTCGAGGATTCCGGAAGTCTTCCGCTCCGGCGCTTGATTTTGCGGCGTCCGGACCGCATAATAGAAGGCACAACTCCGGAAAAGAGGCGTTATATGCAGCTGCTCATCGACGGCATGACCGTCACCGTCATCCGAAAGCCCATCAAAAATATGAACCTTCGCGTGCTGCCGCCGGACGGCGTCATTCAAATTACCGCGCCTGCCCGGCTGCCGCAGGAGAATATTGCGCGCTTTGTGCGCGAAAAGCGCAGCTGGATTGAACGCCGGCAGCAAATTCTTGCCGCGCGCCCGGCGCCCACATGCCCGAATTTTTCCGACGGACAGACCGTCTATCTCTGGGGAGAAAGCCGCCGTCTTCGTCTGGAACCAGCTGCGCGGGGACGAAACGCCTTCCTTCGCGATCAGGACATCGTTCTGCAGGTCCATCCGGGCGATACGCCCGCACAGCGGCAGGCGCTTCTGAACAGCTTTTACCGCGCACAGCTGGACGCACGGATTCGCGCGTGCCTGCCGTACTGGGAAGGAAAAACAGGACTTCATCCTGCGAGTGTTCAGATCAAAAACATGAAAACCCGCTGGGGTACCTGCAACACCGCGGCAAAGCGCATCTGGCTGAATCTGCAGCTTGTCAAGCAGCCGCCTGTCTGCCTCGATTATGTACTTGCCCATGAGCTGACGCACCTGCTTCATCCGGATCACGGCAACGGCTTCTGGGCGTTTCTCCTGCGCGTCATGCCGGACTGCAAAGCCGTCCGAAAAGCGCTTAACGAAACGCCCTTTCTATAAGCCCGATCGCAAAACCCCCGGACGCTCTGCGTCCGGGGTCGTTTATTCGTCGCGTTCGCGCAAGCCTGCCACCTGCGAAATCGGCAGCGAGAAGCAGATCGCGCCCGCTCTGGTGCCAGGTCCGGCGTTGTCGGCAATCGCCTGCATGATCGCCGCCTTTTCCTCCGCGTGGGCGACAATATAGACCACGTCCTTCTCATCGGCAAGGCTCACGCCGAAGAATTTTTCCGCGCGCGCTCTGCCGGTGCCCTTGGCATGCAGCACCGTGCCGCCGCCGGCGCCTGCCGATCTTGCCGCGTCCATGACGGTGTCGGAGTAGCCCTCGTTCATAATTACCATAATCAGCTCGTGCGAAAAATCCATCGCGGGTTTTCCTCCTGTCTGTGTAGAATCGGTCAAATAGCCGAGCGTCCTGCCGCCAGCCACGCTTTTGAGCGGAATGGCCATCATCACGCCGTTTCCGGGGATGTCGATAAAGAGCTTCCGCTTCGCCGCCCTGAAAATCTGCCGGGTCTGTTCCGCATCTGCCACGGTGCTGACGACCGCCTTTTCCGTCGCGTCCAGTCCATAAGACGAAAGCTGTTCGCCCGTTGCGGTGCCTCTTCCGAGCTTGGTCAGCACCATGCCGGTCCCCGCGGCATGATAGATCGCGGACAGCATCTCTGCCCGGTCGCGGTCTGAGATTGTAATCAGATAGTAAAGCTCCATCAAACCGCCTCCCAAAGCTCGATAATTTCGTTTTCGCCGAAGCTCAGCAGCACCGGTGCGTCCGTCTTTGTGCGCGACTTGAGGACATAAATGCCGCCCATGACCTGCACTGTAATAAGCGGCATCATCGCCACGAGCGCCACAAGCCCGAACGCATCGGTCATCACGTTTCCGTCCAGCGCCGTACACGCGCCCATCGCGAGCGGCAGCATGAAGGTCGCCGTGAGCGGACCCGACGCAACGCCGCCGGAGTCAAACGCGATGGCCGTAAACGTGCGCGGCACGAAAAAGCTCAAGCCCAGCGCCACCGCGTAGCCCGGCAGCAGGAAATACAGAATCGGAAGCTCCGTCAGAACGCGCACCATCGCAAGCCCGTTCGCAAGCGCCACGGCGACAGATAAGCTCAAGCCCCATCGCCTTTGCCGAAATCGCGCCCGAGGTCAATTCTTCGACCTGCTTGTTCAGAAAATATGTACCGCAGGCTCGGCGTCGATGATGAACCAGCCCATCAGCATCGCCAGCGGAATCAGAAGCGCAGAAAGTCCGCTCGTCACCAGTTCTTTTCCCAGCACGTAGCCCAAGGGCGAAAAGCCGACGTTCACGCCCGTCAGAAACAGCACCAGCCCCAGAAACGTATAGCCCACGCCCAGGACGATCTTTGTCAGCGGCAGCTTTCGCAGGTGCAGCGAAAACACCTGGAACAGCAGGAAGAACACGAAAATGGGCAGCAGTGCCATCGCGACCTCCAGCATGTAGGTCGGAAGGCTGCGAAGATATGCGCCGCCCAGCTCCACCGTAGTTTCAAAGCCGCCGATCAGCATGCCGACATCCGCCTGCGTGTCCGTGGGGTAGATCGCGCCCAGCAGCATGACCGCCAGCACAGGCCCGATCGAGCACAAAGCAACGAGGCCGAAGCTGTCTGCCTTCGCATTTTCGTCGCTTCGGATGGACGCAACGCCCACGCCGAGCGCCATGATAAACGGCACCGTCATCGGCCCCGTCGTCACGCCGCCGGAGTCGAACGCGACGGACAAAAAGCCCGCGTCAGACAAAAATGCGCCGAGGAACAGCAGCGCATAGAACACAATCAGCAGCAGCCGCAGCGAGACGGAGAACAGAATTCTCACCATGCACAGCATCAGAAACAGCCCCACGCCGACCGAGACGGTCACAATCAGCACCGTTTTGTCGATTGCCGGAACGTTCGTCGCCAGCACCTGCAAATCGGGCTCCGCCATCGTGATGGCCACGCCCAGAAGGAAACTCACACCCAGCACGAACCAGAGCTTTCTGGACTTTGTCATCTTCGCGCCGATTAAGTTGCCGATGCGCGACATCGAGAGCTCCGCGCCCAGCGTGAAAAGTCCCATGCCCACAATCAAAAGCCCCGACCCGAGCAGGAACGAGAGCATCAGCCCCACGTCCACGCGAACCAGCGCCAGGCACAGAACTGCCACAATTGCCGTCACCGGCAGCACGGAAGCCGCCGCCTCTTTCAGTTTTTCCGCCAACACCCGATACTGCAAATTCATGCTCCTTCAAACGATTGTCCGCACAGCCGCCTTCCATGGACGCCGCGCACATACTTTGCAGTTATTGTACCAGATTTCACCCGTTTTTACCAGTTAAGAAACCTCAACAAAAGCAAACAGTTTGTAAACAGTCGAAAAATCTGCCGGGAAGCCATCGCTTTCCGGCAGATCTTTTTTGGTGCATGGTGCTTACGCCTTCTTGAGTTCCTTGATGCAGTTGGCGCAGACGTTCTTGCCCTTGTAAACCGTGATGTTCTTCGCGTCGCCGCAGAACACGCAGGTCGGCTCGTACTTTTTCAGAATGATCGACGAACCGTCCACATAAATTTCAATGGAATCCTTCTCCGCGATGTCCAGAGTCCGGCGCAGCTCAATAGGCAGTACGATTCTGCCCAGCTCATCCACTTTTCTCACAATGCCTGTCGATTTCATCTTTTTGTACCTCCGTTTATTGTTTCTTCCACGGTGAACACAGCCGCGGGGGGCGGTCTTCCGTGTCGTCCGCAGAGAATCGTTTTTGCTGATCGGTCTTATCTTAACAGTCATTTATGTCCAAATTTTGAACAAACTAGATTTTGCGGAGGAAATTTATAGGAATGTCATATATTTGGTTATTTTTCCTCGCCGCGAGCCTGACCTGCGGCGTGCTCACAGGTCAAGTGTCCGGTTTATCGGGCGCAGCAATGCAGGGCGCGCAGCAGGGTGCGGAGCTTTGCCTGTCTCTGTGCGGCGCACTGTGTCTGTGGAGCGGCGCGGCGCGCGTGATGGAAAAAAGCGGGCTGATGCAGAAGCTTTCGTGCGTGCTTTCTCCGTTTCTGTCGCGCATTTTCCCGGAAACCTGCCGGGACGCAGAGGCGCGCGGCTATCTCTGCGCAAATTTCACGGCAAACCTTCTGGGGCTCGGCAGCGCAGCAACGCCGATGGGCGTCGGCTGTGTGCGCAGAATGCAGACGCTGAGCCCAACGCCCGAACGCGCCGGAAATGAAATGTGCCGCCTGATCGTCATGAACACCGCCTCGGTGCAGCTGCTGCCGACCACCGTTGCCGCGCTGCGTGCCGGTCTCGGCGCAGACAGCCCCTTTGAAATTCTTCCTGCCGTGTGGGTGAGCTCCCTGTGCTCGGTCGCGGTAGGGCTGCTGGCGGCAGCTTTGCTGGAGGATGCCGCATGACCGAGCTGCTGGTTCCGCTTCTTCTTACATTTATAAGCTTGTATGCGCTTATCCGGAAGCAGGATGTGTATGCGCTGCTGCTTTCCGGCGCGCGCGAAGGACTTTCGACGCTCCTTTCCATTGCCCCGAGCCTGATTGTGCTTCTCACCGGCATTTCCATGCTCCGCAGCAGCGGCTTTTTTGCCTGGATGGCGCAGGCGCTTGCGCCCGTCTTCCGCTTTCTCGGCATGCCGCCGGAGCTTGCGCCCCTGATGCTGGTCCGCCCGGTAAGCGGCAGCGCAGCGCTCGCGGTCGGCGCGGAGCTGATGAAAACCTATGGCGTCGACTCTCTCATCGGGAAGACTGCCGCCGTGATGTTAGGAAGCACCGAGACGACGTTTTATACCATCAGCGTCTACTTTGGAGCCAGCGGCATCCGCGACACGCGCCATACGGTTTTTGCCGCGCTGCTTGCAGATTTTACGGGCTTTTTCATGGCATGCCTTACAACGAGGTTCTTTTTGACCTGAACCAGCGGTTTCGGACTGTACTTTTGGAACATGCTTTGTTATAATGAGTAAAATCTATGAGCAATTGCCAATACGAAAGGTGTATGTATATGAATGTCCTGATTGATCTGATTTCCCGGGAGGTTTCCGGCGCATTCGAAAAAGCCGGCTTCGACCCCGCCTACGGAAAAGTCACGCTCTCGAACCGCCCCGACCTGTGTGAGTATCAGTGCAACGGCGCGCTGCCCGCGGCGAAGGTCTACCACAAGGCGCCCATCCAGATTGCAAATGCGGTCAAAGAGCAGCTGGCAGGCTGCGAGATGTTTGAAAGCGTCGAGGCGGTAAACCCCGGCTTTCTGAACTTCAAGCTCTCGCAAGAGTTTCTGGCATCTTATGTCGCAGAAATGAACCTTGCCGAGCACTTCGGCGTCCAGCCCGAGCAGAACCCCCAAGCACGATTGTCGTTGACTACGGCGGACCGAACGTGGCAAAGCCCTTGCATGTCGGGCACCTGAGCAGCGCCATCATCGGAGAATCCATCAAGCGCATCTACCGCTTCTTCGGAAACCATGTCATCGGCGACATTCATCTCGGCGACTGGGGTCTGCAGATGGGTCTGATCATTGCGCAGGTGCAGTCGCAGCACCCAGAGCTTTGCTACTTTGACCCCAATTATACGGGCGAGTATCCCGAGGAAGCGCCCTTTACGATCTCCGAGCTGGAGAAAATCTATCCGGAGGCCAGCGCCCGCTCGAAGGTCGACGCGGAATTTGCCGAGAAGGCGCACAATGCGACGTATTTACTCCAGCAGGGCGAGCGCGGCTACCGCGCCATGTGGAAGCAGATCATGCGCGTGTCGGTCGAGGACCTCAAGAAGAACTACGAAAACCTCAACGTCAGCTTTGATGTGTGGCTCGGAGAGTCCGACGCGCAGAAGTATATCCCCAGATGCTCAAAATTGTAAAGGACAAGCATCTGGCCGTGGAATCCGACGGCGCGCTCGTCGTGCCCGTGCAGGAAGAATCCGACACGAAGGAGATTCCGCCGTGCATTCTGCCTGAATCCGACGGCGCGACGCTCTACGCAACGACCGACCTTGCCACCATCGTTCAGCGCCAGCAGGACTTCCACCCCGGAAAGATTCTCTATCTCATCGACAAGCGCCAGAGCCTGCACTTTGAGCAGGTCTTCCGCGTGGCAAGAAAGGCGGAGCTGGTTCCCCCGCAGACCGAGCTTTCCCACATCGGCTTCGGCACGATGAACGGCAAGGACGGCAAGCCCTTCAAAACGCGCGAGGGCGGCGTCATGCGTCTGGAGGTTCTGATTCGCGAGATCACCGACTATGTGACCGAAAAGATCAGGGAAAATCAGACCGTCTCCGACGAAGAGCTTCCCGAGACCGCAAAGAAAATCGCGATGGCAGCGCTCAAATACGGCGACCTTTCGAATCTTGCCACCAAGGACTATGTCTTCGACCTCGACCGTTTCTCCTCGTTCGAGGGAAACACAGGTCCGTATATTCTCTACACCATCGTCCGCATCAAGTCGATTCTCGCAAAATACGATGGAAATCGCCGCAGACTGAAGCTGCTGCCGCCGGAAAGCCGCCAGCAGAAGGACCTCATGCTGGTTCTTTCGCGCCTTGCAGACAGCCTGACGTCGAGCTACAAAAACTCTGCGCCGAACGAAATCTGCGCGTATATCTACGAGCTTGCCGGCGCGGCAAACAAAGTTCTATCACGATGTGAAGATCATCTCCGAGCCCGATGAAGCAAAAAAGCCAGCTATGTCGCGCTCATGGACCTCACGCGCCGCGTTCTGGAAACCTGCATCGATCTGCTGGGCTTCAGCGCGCCCGAAAAATGTAATGCAAATGCCCGCCCATTGGGGAACCAGTAGGCGGGCTTTTTCGTCATAAAATCATAAGAAGTTCTTAAATTTCCGGAATTGCTTGTCACCCGGCAGCATATCCTTTATAATGAATCTGGAAAAGAAAGATCGAAAAAGAGAAAGGAAGGGGTTTTATGAAAGCAAAGAGATTTTTCGCGCTCTGGCAAGACAGGCGCTCAGCGGCCGTTGGGGCGTTGCCGTTCTGACGGGCTTTCTCGCAGCGCTGCTCGGCGGAACCATGGCAAGCTCCGGCAGCAGCGGAAGCGGCGGCAGCTCTGTCGGAAGCTCCGCCGGCGAATTTATCCACAGCAGCGGCGGACATTATGAAATTCCCGACTTTGTCTGGACCGCACTGATCATTTTCGGCACGCTTTTATCGATCTACGCGCTCGTCTGCTTTATCATTGGCGGCACAGTCCAACTTGGCTACGCAAAGTTCAACCTTGCCCTGATCGATCACAAGGACGCGCAGGTTTCCGACCTGTTTTCGCAGTTTCACCGCTTCGGAGACGGCTTTCTGCTGAACCTTCTGACGTCCATCTTTATTTTTTGTGGTCGCTCCTGTTTGTCATTCCCGGCATTGTTGCTGCCTTCAGCTATTCCATGGCGCCCCTATATTCTCTATGAGAACCCCGGCATGCGCCCGAATGGCGCACGAAAGGCCTCCAAAGAGCTCATGCGCGGCAATAAATGGCGGCTGTTTTGTCTGGAACTGAGCTTTTTCGGCTGGGCGCTTCTCAGTGCGCTGACGCTGGGCATCGGAACCTTCTGGCTCCGTCCGTATGAAGAAGCCGCGCAAGCCAGCTTCTACCGCCAGATCTGCTGGGAACGCTCCAACGGCACTACCGCTTCCTACCCCGGAAGCTGCGAGCAGGATTATCACCAGAATCGCTACAGCAACTATCAGGGTCCTGAGTTCTGATTCCTGCTTTTTCAGGCCGCCGCAAAAACTGCGGCGGCTTACGCATGTCCGCGCCTGCTTGCATTGCAGCCATTTGTGTGTTATACTATAGAAAATTTATCGATTTCCTATACTTTTTGCGAAGCATTCTTCCGAAAGGAGTCTTTCGATATGAAAAAAATCGCCATCATTACCGGCGCGTCCAGCGGCATGGGCAAGGTCTTTGCTGAGACGATCAACACCTATGACACATTTGACGAGGTCTGGGTCATCGCCCGCCGCCTGGACCGGCTGGAAAGCCTGCAGGAGACGGTCCCCTTCCCCGTGCGTCCGATCGCGCTGGATCTGACCGACCGTGAAAGCTTCCGGCACTATGAAGAGCTGCTCGAAAACGCGCAGGCAAACGTCTCGCTGCTCGTCAATTGCAGCGGCTACGGCAAGTTCCAGGCTGCCTGCGACACGCCGCTCTCCCAGAACCTCAACATGGTGGACCTCAACTGCGAGGCGCTCATGGCAATGTGCCAGCTGACCATTCCCTACATGCACGCCGGCGCGCAGATTATCAACATCGCCTCCGTCGCCGCCTGTCAGCCTGTGCCCTACATCGGTGTCTACGCGGCAAGCAAGGCCTTTGTTCTGAGCTACAGCCGGAGCTTAAATCGCGAGCTCGACGACAAGGACATCTCCGTCATGGCCGTGTGTCCGTTCTGGACGAAGACAGAGTTCTTTGACCACGCGGTAATCGACGGAGAAAAACCCGTCGTCAAAAAATACGCTGCCATGTATGAGCCGCAGCAGATCGTGGCAAGAGCGTGGCGCGACGCAAAGCGCGGCAAGGATGTCAGCAAATTCGGCTTCATCGCACGCGCGCAGATGGCGCTGGTGAAAATTTTGCCGCACGGCTTGATCATGGACATCTGGCTTTCGCAGCAGAAGCTTTAATTCACGCAAAATAGCTTTGCTATTTTGCGTGAGGGAATGCGCCTCGACTACGGGGTGAAACTCTACGAGGTTTTGAATTGGGAAGCGCCCGCCGGATTTTCCGGCGGGCGGAAACAGAAATTTAAGGTTGTCTTTTTGCGCCCAATTGCAGTATACTAAAAGGCGGTGTGAATCTGTTTCCAATCGAGGTTTTTCTTTCATGGTTTATGTTCTGCTCGCATTGAGCGCTGTTTTTCCGCCGCCGTCAGTGCGGCATGCAACTGGTTTGCCGGCTGGGCGGTTCTGTGGCAGCTGCCGCTGCTGTTTATTGGCTGCTTTCTGGGTCTGGTGCTGCTGTTTTGCTGGTGCTGGTGGTCTCGTGCCTGTTTGTCGATCCCAAAAGCTGGTGGAAAAGCCGAGTCCATATTTCCGGTTTCTGCTCAACCAGTTCAGCCGGCTCGCCTTTGATCTCGGCGGCGTGCGGGTGCATGCGGCGGGGCTTGAGCGTGTGCCGCGCGAGGGGCGGTTCCTGCTGGTATCGAACCACCTATTCGCCTTCGACCCGATCGTGTTCTACTACGCGATGCCGTGGGCAGAGCTGGCGTTTGTCTCGAAGACGGAGAATTTCTCTCTCTCTACGATCGTCGCGCAGGTGATGCGGAAAATCCTCTGCCTGCCGCTCGATCGCAACAACGACCGCGAGGCGCTGAAGGCGATTCTGAAAGCAATCCAGTTTATCAAGGAGGACAAAGCCTCCATCGCCGTCTTCCCCGAGGGCGGAACAAGTAAGTCAGGCCTTCTCCAGCCGTTCCGCAACGGCGCGTTCAAAATTGCGCAGAAGGCGGGCGTCCCGATTGTCGTCTGCGCACTGACGAACACAAAGGCAATTCTCAAAAACATGTTCCGCCGCCGGACGGATGTCAACCTCGATGTGCTGGATGTGATTCCGGCAGAAACCGTCGCGAGTCTCAAGACAACCGTGGAAATCGGCGATTATGCGCACAAGATTTCTCTCCGAGGGCTTAGCGAAGCGCGGCGTCGCTACGGCGCAGCCGTCCTGAAAACCAAAATCCGCACCTGAAAACTTCAGATGCGGATTTTTTGCGTCTATTTTCGATTGCCGTCCTTGTCAAACGTCTTTTTGAGCGCCCGCTCTGTCGGAAAAATCGCATACAGCATCACCGGAAGCTGTGCAAGGCAAAGTAATCCGCCGAGCTTTCCGACTGCATCTGCGTCTTTCCCAAGTCCCGGCAGCATCGCCGCCACGGTCAAAACAAGCAGCCAAAGTCCCATCTTAAACCACAGCTTTCCAAAATAATGATGTGCGAACTGCCATGTGTCCTGATTTTTCATCGAACGCGCCGTACGGTAGCCAAAGAGCATATTGATCTGTCCCGGCGCGTGTTTGGAAAAATACTTCCCCAGAAAGATCATGCTCAGCGGGATAATCAGATTCATTGCCAGCATGAAAAACCAAAAGCCCATTTCAAACGCTCCTTTCCGAACAGGCAAAAAGCCCTGTGCAAACGCCGGACAAAACCGGCAGAATGATCTGAATCGCAAGTTTTCCCGCAGGTCTTCGAAGCAGCGGTGCAAGCCAGACGCGCACACCGTCGAAGTTTCCCAGCGCAACGGCAAGGTACTGCGCCATCAGCGCAAGCACCGGCAAGCCCAGCGCCAGCGCCGCAAGCAGAAGCGCTAGCCTCGCCTGTTTTCCGCACCGGACGGGCGACCACATCGCGAAAAAAGCACACCACGCCCAGCCCAGAAGAATACCACAAAAGAGGCGGCGCGGACAGCTTCCACAGCGCCGCGTACAAAGCCGGGCTGTAATCATGCAGCAACAGCTTTCTCCAATACGCAAAAAGCCCCAGCTCCAGGCAGAACCGGATCAGAAGCAAGCCCGCGCAGACAACAAAGCCGGTCACGAAGCGTTTTTGCAGGCGCGGATAAGCCGGTCTTCCGGCTTCCCCCAAGCGAGCCTGCGTCGGTTTCGAAAACCTCCGCCAGCTCTGTCAGCGTCTGCAAATCCGGTTCGGTTCTGCCAAGCTCCCAGCTGCTGACGCTCTGGCGCGTGACATGGAGCCGGTCCGCCAGCTGCTGCTGGGTCAGCCCTGCGGCTTTCCGGGCGCGCCGGAGATTCTGCGTAAAGCGGTCCATAGTCTCACCTCTTGCAAAAAGCATACCATATCGCGCCCGATTTGTCACGCAAGGTTTTGTTGCACGCAGAAAATTCCCCGGCTCCAACGGAACCGGGGAATTTGAAAATCGGATTAGCCCTCTTCTTCGTCCTTCTTGGCGTCCTCGATGATCTTTGCCTGATTCATCTGCGGAACTTCCTCGTAACGGACGAACTTCAGCGTATAGCTGCCGCGACCCTGGCTCATGGCGCGCAGGTCGATGGTGTAGGAGCTCATTTCGCCCATCGGAACTTCGGCTTCGACGGTCTGATAGCCGGGGTTCTCGGGATCGGGGTTCATGCCCATGACGCGGCCGCGGCGCTTGTTGAGGTCGCCGATCACGTCGCCCATGTTGGCGTCGGGGATGAGAACCTTCAGTTCGCCGATCGGCTCGAGGAGCGTCGGACCAGCGGTGGGCAGACCTTCCTTATAGGCGATACCGGCAGCGGTCTGGAACGCCATATCGGAGGAGTCGACGGGGTGGTAGGAGCCGAAGTACAGCGTCGCCTTCAGGAACACGACGGGGTAACCGGCGAGAACGCCCTTACCGACGCAGTTGCGAAGACCCTTTTCAACCGACGGGATGAAGTTCTTCGGCACGCAGCCGCCGACGGTCTCGTCCGCGAAGATCATTTCTTCGGACTCGGACTGCGGCTCGAAGCGGATGTAGACGTCGCCGAACTGACCGTGACCACCGGACTGCTTCTTGTGACGACCGTGGATCTCGACCTTCTTCTTGATGGTCTCGCGGTATGCGATCTTGGCGGGCTTGAGAACAGCCTCGACCTTGTACTTGCTCTGAAACTTTGCCATCAGGACGGACAGCTGCATGTCGCCCGCGCCGGAGAGGATCAGTTCCTTGGTTTCGGGATCGTTGCCGTAGGTGAAGGAAGCGTCTTCCTCGTTCAGCTTCACCAGACCAGCCGCGATCTTATCCTCCGGTGCCCTTAACCTTGGCGTAGATGGCCATCTTATACATGGGCTCGTCGTACTTCATGGGAGCGATGGTAACGGTCTTGCCCGCTAAGCCCAGGGTGTCGCCGGTCTTGACGGAGGCGAGCTTTGTGAAGACGCCGATATCACCGCAGCAGATCTTGGAGGTCTTGGTGTTGTCCTTGCCCTTCGGGAAGAACATGTTGCCGAGCTTTTCTGCATCGCCCGTGCGCGCGTTGACGAAGGACATGGTGTCCTCGACGTCGCCGGAGATGACCTTGAAGTAGGAGTTCTTGCCGTACTGGTCTGCGAGGGTGTTGAATACGAAGACCATCGGGCTACCCTTCGGGTCAACCTTGAATTCCTTGGTGTTGCCCTCTTCATCGACCTGCGTCATTGCCTTGCCCTCGAGGGGTTGGGCGCGAACTTAACGAGGTTCGACAGCAGGTTGGTGGTGCCAAGGCCCGTGTAGGCGCAGCCGCAGAACGCCGGCGTGACGCTGCGGTCGCGGATGCCTGCCTTAATGCCGGTCAGGAGCTCTTCCTCGGTGAACGGCTCTTCCATGAAGAACTTTTCCATGAGCGCTTCGTCGGTCTCGGCGACCTGCTCATTCAGCTCTGCCATGTACTCTTCGATCTTCTCTTCGGCCTCTGCGGGCATCGGGATTTCCTTGCCGTTTGCGTCGTAAGCCTTCTTCTCGATCAGATCGACCAGACCGACCGCCTGCTCGCCCTTAAGAATCGGGAAGGTGAACGGAATGACAGAAGCGCCGAACATCTCGCGCAGGCTGTCGAAGACGTTGAAGAAGTTCGCATGCTCCTCGTCGAGCTTGGAGACATAGAACATTGCGGGCAGACCGGCTTTTGCGAGGTACTTCCAGCCCTTTTCGGTGCCGACGCCGATGCCGCTCTTCGCGGTCAGGCAGATCAGACCCGCATCGGAAACGCGCAGGGACTGCACGATCTGACCGGCAAAGTCGAAGTAGCCGGGGTTATCGAGGACGTTGATCTTGCACTTGTTATATTCCACCGGAATGACCGACGTCGAGATGGAATACTGGCGCTTCTTCTCTTCGTCGTCAAAGTCAGAAACCGTCGTGCCGTCCGCGCGCTTGCCAAGACGCGTGATGGCCTTGGTGGTAAAGAGCATGCTCTCGCACAGCGCGGACTTGCCGTCGCCGCCGTGACCCAGCAGGCAGATGTTGCGAATGTCATTGGCAGTATAGCCCATAGTCAAATTTTCTCCTTTCTACAGCCCGACACATGCGCGCACCGAGCCCTCGGCAGTTCACTTTTCAGCCGACCTTTAAATTTCATTATATACGAATCCTGCGCGGATTGCAATTACTATCTTGTGCAAACAGATAAAACTGCCCCATTTTTTCACAACTGCGCCGCATTATCAGCGTTTGGCTGTCATGGATGTGATCAAGAGCTCTGGAATCAGCCACAAAACCGTGTACAAAAGCAGATTCCATGCCGACACCGCCAGCGTCGAGCCGATAAATGTCAGGAAAAACAGCACCAGAAGTCCCATCACGCTTGCCGCATAGGTCACAGCGATTGCCGCAATAGCCGCGCTTCTTGCCGCGCGCGCACCCGCAACCGCCATGGAGAAGCAGGAAAAGCCGGTTCTTGCCAGAAGCGCGCCCTGCCGCGGTTCCTGGACCGCGGCAGGTGAAGACAGCCGCGCCCGCTCCTCGACGGTCGGAAACTCGATGCGGTCCGGAGAGAGCTTGTAGCGGTGCTTCAAAAACTGCGGCGTGATCATAAAATCGCGCGTCGCGAGAATCGGGGTCAGACCCGTACACCGCGCCAGCGCCTGCAGGCACGCCTTTACATTCGTCGCCGGAGCGTAGCTCAGGGCAAATACCGCCGCAAGCTCGCCGTTCACCGACAGATACACCGCCTGCTTGACGCGCGCGCCCTCCGGCATATGCACGCGCATGAGTTTCATAAACCCGAGCGAGCCCATCAGAATCACGTCGCCGCGAATCTCCGCGCCGAGCCCGCCGCCTTCGTAGCGCCGGAAGGTATCGACGCCGTAGTGCCTGCCGTTCTGGTTGTGCATGATTTCCTCAAACAGCGGCACAAGCCCGCTGCCCGCCGTCTGCACCACGGCGTTTGCAAAGCCGATGATCTGGCTGACCGAGCGGTCGGAGTAGATCTTCATGCCGTTGAGCGTGACGTTCTGCGGCGGGAACAGGTCCGCGTCTTCAATCGCAATGCCGCACTCGCCGCCGAGCATTCTTGCCCCGTACCAGCCGCCGACCGCCGCGCCCGCGCGCGAAAGCCGCCTTGCCTGCGCGGCAAACGGGCGCGAGAAGCTCAAAAACATGCCCGCCGGGAAGCTTGCAATCATCAGCGCCGTCCATGCCCAGAGGAAGCTGTCTTCCGCCTGCAGCATGCTCAGAACAGAAAGCCCCAGCGTCACTGCCGTCAGAACCGGCGCGTAAATGCGCATCATCCGGCTGCCCGCATCGGGAATTTCCAGCTCGCGGACAAATTCCTCCGGCTTTGCTTCGCTTCTGAAGATGCAGTCTTCCCCGTGCCACGCCTTTTCCTCGCGCACGGCGGCCTTCGGCTCGTTCATGGAGCACGCGGCCTTGAGCGTGCGCAGCTTCGCAAGCTGCATCGAATACTCTCCCAGCAGCGCTGCACACCACTGCAGCGTCACCGCCGGGCAGAACGCAATGCGCCCGGCGCGGATGGCAAGCACCGCGTCCACCGCGCAGGCAATCGTCAGCACCAGCAGCATGCTCGCGTGGTCATAGCGAAGCCTGCACGCCGCGCGCACCCCGCGCAGCGCCACATCCCAGGCAACAAACGCCTGCACAACCATTATAATAAGGAGCATGCGGGAAAAGCTCTCCGCGTTCGCCGTAAAATCGTAGCTTCCGATCGGGTAGCTTGCCGCGTAGCAAAGCCCGATCGACACGAGCGCCAGCAGGATACTCACAAACAGCCGCAGCCGCTGGAATGTTCCCTGCGCGTAGTAGGCATATGCCGCGCGGCAGTCGGAAAACTCGCGCTCGGGCTGCTCTTTGCGGCGCTCGGCGCGCTTTGCCTGCTGCTTCTGATGACGCTCCAGCTGCCTGCGCCGCTTCTGCGCCTCTTTTTGCGCGCGCTGCGCGCGCCGTGCCGCCTTCTTCGCCTCTTTGGGATCGCTCGGCGGCGCGGGCTCCGGGTCCGGCTCTGCCTGATAGGTCCAGATTTTCGGCTTTTCCGCCTGCTGCGTCTGTTCCTCCCGGATCGGCGTAAAACGGATGGTCTGCCCGGTGAAGTCCGCCGGATTTTTGGGCGGCTTTTCCTCTTTTTCTTCCGGGAAGCGCTTTGCCTGCGCCGGGAACCGGACAATTTTCGTGTCCGGTGCGTCCGCTTCTTCTACCGGTGCGCTTTGCTCCGCCTTCTGCTCCAGCGAAGCCTGCGCTGTTTCGACCGGCGGCGTCCTGGGCTCTGATCGCTTGCTCCAGCCGCCGAATTCGTTCATGATATCCTCGAGGGAATATTCTTCCTGCACAGCCGCAGCATCTTCGATATGCAGTTGTTCGTTCGTCAGATCCTGCGATTGCTTCTTCATGCGCTGCTCCTGTTATACGCTTCTCTGCCGCACCGCCTCGTACAGCATGATCGCTGCTGCGGCAGATGCATTGAGGGATGAAATACTGCCCTTCATGGGAATACTGACTTTGAAGTCGCAGCTGTCGGAAACCAGGCGGCTCATGCCCTGTCCCTCGTTGCCGATGACGATGGCAGCTGCGCCTTGAGGTCTGCGCTGTAGAGCGTTGTACTGCCCTCCGCCGCCGTGCCGTAAATCCAGACGCCCGCCTTTTTGAGCGTATCGATTGCCGCGGTAATGTTGGACACGCGCGCAACCGGCAGATATTCAAGAGCGCCCGCCGATGCCTTGCCGACCACAGCGGTCAGACCCACGCTTCTGCGCTTCGGAATAATGACCCCGTGCGCGCCTGCGCACTCCGCGGTGCGGATAATCGCGCCGAGGTTATGCGGGTCCGACAGCTCGTCGCAGATCACAATCAGGGGAGCTTCTCCCGCGTCCGCCGCTTTTTTCAGAATATCGTCGATGCTGGCATAGTCATGCGCCGCAACCATGGCAATCACACCCTGGTGTGCGCCGGTTGCCGACATGAAATCGAGCTTCCGCCGGTCGGTCGGCACAACCACCGCGCCCGCTTCCTTTGCCATCGCGCAGATACGCGCCAGCGCCGGTCGGTATCTCCGTCGGCGACGAAGAGCTTGTCGATCGTTCTGCCGGCGGAAAGCGCCTCGGTAACGGCGTTTCTGCCCTCTAGCATATTTTCCGGCGCGTCTTCCCGCTCGCGGCGGCTGAAATCGCGCTTGCGGTCCTCCCGGCGGCGGTTTTGCGCCGCGTCCGGGTCTTATCGTTTCTTTTTTCTTCCATCTGTAGCTCCAATTCAAGGCCCGCGCAAACCCATACGCCCTCATTAAAATAATCCAACATATATTATATCAGTTCTGCCTCTCGGACACAACCATAAATCCGCAGGAAATTCACAGAAAATTTACCGTTCGGAAAATACCGGATTCTTGTAAATCCCGGGTCCTTGTGTTAAGATGTTCAAAACAAAGACGCCGCGCCTTGCGCGGCTTTTGGGATTTCCCAACAGAAAGCAGGTGCCATTTTGAGCAACGACCCCAACCGCCGCAAGCCGAAAGGTCCGCAGCCCGGAAACGACGACGAAAACCGGAAAGCAAGGCGGATCGTTATGCTGATCGTCGCGGCGCTGATTGCGACGCTTCTGATCAACTCCCTGTATACCACCATCTCCAACGCCTATCTCACGGAGATCACCTATACGGAGTTCAAGGAGCTGCTCGCAAGCGATCAAATCAGCGAGGTCGAGTTCCAGTCGGACGACCGCATTGTCATTCTCACAAAGGACCAGGCAGAAAAGCCGAAGAGCCAGCAGCGGCTTTACTACACGGGCTTGATTCCGAATCAGGACACAACCGCGCTGACCAATCAGCTCGAAGCGGCAAACGTCAAATATAACCGCGACCTTCCCGAGGAGGTCAGCCCGATCGTGACGTTCCTCGTCTCGTGGGTGCTGCCGGTCGTGTTTATGTACGCGCTGTTCTCGCTTCTCATGCGCGGCATGACGAAGAAGATGGGCGGCGGCCTCGGCGGCATCGGCGAGAGCAAAGCGAAGGTCTACATGGAAAAGCAGACCGGCGTGACCTTTGCGGACGTTGCCGGTCAGGACGAAGCGAAGGAATCGCTCGTCGAGATCATCGATTTTCTCCACAATCCGCAGAAATACACTGCCATCGGCGCGAAGCTCCCGAAGGGCGCGCTTCTGGTCGGCTCTCCCGGTACCGGCAAAACGCTGCTTGCAAAGGCCGTCGCGGGCGAGGCAAACGTGCCGTTCTTCTCGATTTCGGGCTCTGACTTTGTGGAAATGTTTGTCGGTGTCGGCGCGAGCCGCGTGAGAGACCTCTTCCAGCAGGCCGCAAAGGTAGCTCCCGCAATCATCTTTATTGATGAAATTGACGCGATCGGCAGAACCAGAGACTCCAAGTTCGGCGGCAACGACGAGCGCGAACAGACCCTGAACCAGCTGCTTGCCGAGATCGACGGCTTCGATTCGAGCAAGGGCGTTGTCATTCTTGCGCAGAACCAACCGCCCCTGAGATTCTCGACAAGGCGCTTCTTCGCGCGGGCCGCTTTGACCGGCGCATCATCGTCGACCGGCCGAATCTACAGGGCAGATACCAGACGCTTCGCGTCCACACGAAGAATATCAAGCTGGCCGAGGACGTCGACCTTCACAAAATCGCCCAGGCGACGGCAGGCGCGGTCGGCGCGGACCTTGCAAACCTCGTCAACGAAGCGGCGCTTTCGTGCCGTGCGCCAGGGGGCGCAAGGCAGTCAACCAGCAGGACCTTCTCGTCTCCTTTGAGGTCGTCATCGCCGGCACCGAGAAAAAGGGCACGGTGCTGACTGACATGGAAAAGCGCATCGTCTCATATCACGAGGTCGGTCACGCGCTGGTTGCGGCGCTGCAGAAGCACACACAGCCGGTATCCAAAATCACGATTGTCCCCCACACCTCCGGCGCGCTCGGCTATACGATGCAGACGCCGGAGGGGGAAAAGTACCTTTCCAGCCGCGAGGAGCTGCTTGTTGAGCTGCAGACGCTCCTCGGCGGCCGCGCAGCCGAGCAGATCGTCTTCGGCATCGCAACGACCGGCGCATCCAACGACATCGAGCGCGCGACCGATCTTGCCCGCAAAATGGTCACGCAGTACGGCATGAGCGAGAAGTTCGGCCTCATGCGCTTTCCACCGTCTCCAACCAATATCTCGACGGCAGCACTATGATGAACTGCGCCGAACCCACGCGTTCTTCCCATCGAGCCGGTTTTCGCCCGCGTCAGCAGCTACGGCGACAACGCCATCGAATATACGCCCGCTCTGGGTCAAAAATGCGGATTACTGGAGCGTCTACTTCGATGTGCTGGAAAACGTCAAACGCGTCTTTGACGAGGACGGCATCTCCATGACATATCCCCATCTGGTGAGTTTAATACCGGCGAAGCCGGGCGTTTCCCTGAACGCCGGATCCCAAGCCTTGCCGAGCCTCCGCAGCAGCAGCGCTGCGGGGTTTTTCTTTGATATGTTTATCAGGAATCACAGCTTATTTTGCGTTCGCATGTTGACATTCTCCCCACCCTTGTTAAAATGGGATTAAACTGTGTCGGCGTATGCCTGCGTGCAAATCGGTTTTCACACGCAGGACTCCGCCAGTATCGGTTCTTTGGATCGGATCGATCAAACAAATCCCCGCCGGAGGCTAGTCGACCGCAGCCTCTGTCCAATGACGAGAACAAGT
>VOFG01002864.1_pt1 | contig 28597 bp, 29 predicted proteins | sample 5384171 | NCBI WGS metagenome assembly VOFG01 (sample SAMN12384726, study PRJNA508395) | human gut metagenome | isolation source: healthy gut F | host: Homo sapiens
TATAGGCTACATAGAAACTACACAGTAAAATGCCCCCCTCCAGTTACGGAGGGGTATCTCTTTACCACACCTTCTCTGACACTCCAAGTGCCTCGTACAAAAAGGTGCTTTTGCTTTGTGCTTGCGCCTGGAACGGCCTTATCGATAGCGGCCTTCTTCTTTCGGCTTGCAAACCCTGAAATTGTTTTCCCGTTATCGCCCTTGTCGCCTACGATACCACGAGCTGCAAAGTATGCGGCGTAGTATTGGTCGTAGGTAACGCCCTGTGCGACATACTCGGCTGCCTTTTCTCCGACATCCTTGTTGTATGTCTTTAGTGCGTAGTCCTTAAAGATCGTCTCGAACATATCCTGCGCGTAGGCGATCTCTTCCTTGCTTTCGTCCTGAATATGGCACATGCCGGCTTTGATAAGCGTTGGCTTGAGTTTGCAGAATGCAAAAATATCTTTCCTGCAGATATTTTGCTACCAGCTCACTGCTTTCTCCCGTTACGCCCATGGCGTGGAAAAACAGTACCGCCGGATTTTTTCTTTCGCCAAGTGCTGCAAACCGCATGATCGTTCCCCTCCGTTCTCTGTTATAGCGGTTAGCTTTTGCTAACTTCAATTCCTTGGAAAAGCCACCCTCCGGCAGCATTTTATCCGCCCCGTCTCACCAACAGCCGACATCAAGCCGACCATCTTTACAATGTTGCAGGAATATTTTTACAGTCACATTGTAGCACCCGGCTTTTCTTTTTGCATGATGGTATCGTATCTAAAAAAACATTTATAATAAACCGATACAAAGCAGAAAAACGGTTCTAAAATGACACTATATATAAAAGTGCTCCGTCCGCTTTGCAGGCAGGCCTTTATGTTGAATCATCAGGAGGCAAAACAATATGAAACGCATCATCTGCACATTTCTTGCTGTTTTTCTATTGGTACTGGGCTGTGCCGGGTGCCAGCCTACCGGTGGAAATGACCCCACCCCAGAACCAACCCCAACGCCAACACCGATACCCGATGATCCGAAACCAGACGACGAGCCCACGGTGCAAAGCCCGGAACAGCTGCTGGCGGCCATGACGCTGGAGGAAAAAATTGGGCAGCTGTTTATTGTCAGGCCGGAATCGCTGGACCCCACACTGACTCCGGAGCAGGTACACAGCACCCGGGACTACGGCGTGCAGGCCCTGACCGAGGAGATGGCGGCCCAGCTGTCTAAATACCCCGCCGGGGGGATTGTTTTCTTTGGAAAGAACATCGCCGGGCCGGAACAACTGGAAGCCTTCCTCTCCGGCCTGAAGCAGGCGAGTGACCTGCCGCTGATGATCTGCACTGATGAAGAAGGCGGCAGTGTTTCCCGTATTGCCAATGCGGCGGGCTTCCAGGTGCAGAAATTTGATGGAGCAGAGGCCATTGGCGCTACTGGCGACCCCCATGAGGCCTATCACATGGGGCAAGTCATCGGAGCATATCTGAACCGGTATGGCTTTAATCTAGACTTTGCCCCGGTGGCGGATATTAATTCCGATCCGGAGCATATCATCATCGGTCCCCGGGCCTTTGGCAGCGATGCGCAAACCGTTTCCTCCATGGTGAACGCCATGATAGATGGCCTGCACGCTGGCGGCGTAATGGCCTGTATTAAGCACTTTCCCGGGCACGGCGCCGCCAGCGGTGACAGCCACGATGGCTATGTGGAGCTGGATAAAAGCTGGGAAGAACTGCTGCAATGCGAGCTCATACCCTTTATTGGCGCGCTGGAGAAAACTGACCTGGTAATGGCCGCGCATATCGCCACCCCAAATGTGACTAATGACGGCCTGCCCACTTCCCTTTCCTACTCCATGCTGACCGAAAAGCTGCGGGGTGAGTTGGGCTATGATGGGGTTATTATCACCGATGCCCTGGCCATGGGCGCCATCATACAGAACTATTCTTCGGCAGAAAGCGCCGTGCTGGCCCTGCAGGCCGGAGCCGATATTCTGCTGATGCCGTATGATTACATTGCCGCCTACCAGGGGGTGCTGGCAGCTGTGGAGGATGGAACCATCCCGGAGGAGCGCATTGATGAAAGCGTACTGCGCATCCTGCGGCTGAAAGCGGCCTATGGGGCAGAAAATTGACAGCTAAAAACAAGTTTTTCTCGCCAATTGTCTATTATCTGTTGCATTTTGTCCACGCGAATCGTTATATAGGGTGAAAGCGCTCCATAGTTACGCATTTTACCGGAGCTGACCGGCATTTCCTACAAATGGAGGGAGACTTTTTCTGCGGAATGCTCAATATCCTTTTCCGGGGAAATTTTGGTATAATGGAGCTGCAGAAAACATTTTTACAAGGAGGAAAATGAGATGAAGAAAACACTGTGCCTACTGCTGGCCGCTCTGCTGGTGCTCTCGCTGGCCGCCTGCGGCAAGCAGCCCGCCACCCCCACGCCTGAACCTACCCCTGATCCCGCCCCAAATGAAGCGCCCAAGCTGGTGGAAGCCCTCATCCCGGCCGAAGAATATCCGGATATCGTATGGGAAAATGCCGGCGGCGGGCCCTGCTGGAATGAAAACTACATTGTGACAGTGGGAAAGATGATTCAAGTAACTTCAAGACCATCTTCTATTCCACCAACCGCCAAACCGGTGAGACCCGCTCCACCGAGCTGGACGGACTGTGGCTCTCCGATAGTCTGGCCCTATATGGGGATAGCTTTTATTGGCTGACTATTGAGGCCAACAAAGAAACTGGCGAGCGTGAGCTGCTCCTGCTGAAATATGACTGCGCCACCCTGGAAAAAACCACCGTATTTACTGAACCATGCGAATACTGGGCCGATAATAGCCAGCTGGCCATCGATGATGAGTGGGCCATCTATGTACTTACTCTCTCGGATTCCGAATATGAGATCCGCGGGTACTCCTTTGCCGATGAAAGAACCACACCCTGATGAAGCTGGAAAGCAGCATCTTCCCCCGGCTGGTCCAGATGACCGATGGGTGCTACTCCGTTGCCCTGCAGGAGCCGGACGGCTGGGTGACCCGGATCATCCGGCTGGACGATGACGAAACGGTTTGGGAAAACCGTTCCGAAAGCACCAGGGTCCCCACCCGGCTTGCTTTAATGAAAGCTGGATCGTGCTGCGGGAAGAATCCCAGGCGGATCCCAATTTTGGCAGTCTGCGGGTATGGAACCGCACCACTGGCGAAGAGCTTAATGTAGATGGTCTGAAAGGGATGCTGTACCCCAGCAGTGAGTTGTATCTCATCGGCGACTGGCTGTACAGCACCCGGTTGGTCACCAACGAGGACGGCAGTCAGCGGCAGGCACTCATTCGCATCCATCTGCCGGGCGACCAGGCCGAACTGATTTATGATGGGGATGTATTCCGCTTCCGGGTCGACCCCATGACCGGTGAGATTGCCGTATGGCAAATCTATGATGAACCAAGCCAAAATCACAGCACCACCCGCAAGCTCATCCTGCTGAAGGCCAGCTAACCCCGGTAACCAAAGCCGATAAAAGTGCTCCCCTTCCCCGCCGCACGGCAGGAGGGGGAGTTGTTCTTTTTTCCGGCAGGGAAAAGCAGTAAAAAAGTATTAAAAAAACCGTTAAAATTATTTGGATTCAAGGCTGCGTTGTGCTAGAATGGGGATAGATGACCGGCCGCAGGAGGCATAACCATGGAGAGAAAAAAACTATTGATCGCCGATGATTCCGAAATGAACCGGGCGATCCTTGCCAATATACTGGATCAGGATTACGAGATCATCGAGGCAGCCGATGGGCGGGAGGCCATTGCCGCTTTGCAGGTCTATCACGGGGAGATCTCCGCGCTGCTTCTGGATATCATCATGCCAGAAATGGATGGCTTTGCGGTGCTGGAAGAAATGCGCGCCCATGGCTGGCTGGAGGAAGTCCCTGTCATAATGATCTCGACCGAAACCGGCACCGCCACCATTGACCACGCCTTTGCGCTGGGGGCCTCGGATTACATCAGCCGTCCCTTCGCCACCCGCATCATCCGCCGGCGCATCATCAATACCATCTTGCTGAACGCCGAAAAGCACCAGCTGATGGACATAGTGGCCGAGCGCTTTTTGCGGGAGAAACGCAACAGCGATATCCTGGCGGCCATCCTAGGCTATGCGCTGGAGGCGCGCTGCGGCGAGGGCGGCACCCATATGAATGGGGCGGGGCACCTTACTAAGCTTCTACTGCTGGAGCTGTGCAAAAGGACCGACCGCTACGCACTGGAGCCGGATGATATCGAACTGATCAGCACGGCAGCCGGACTGCATGATATCGGCAAAGTTCTCATTCCGGAAAGCATTCTGAAAAAGCCCGGCAAGCTGACCGCCGCGGAGTTTGAGCTGGTCAAGCAGCACACCACCTTAGGCGCGCGGCTGGTGGCGGAGATGCCGGCCTACCAAAACGAAGCACTGGTTAAATATATAATTGAGATCTGCCTTCGACATCACGAGCGTTGGAACGGTGAGGGCTATCCTGATGGACTGCGGGGGGATGAGTGCCCCATTGCGGCACAGGTCACCGCCTTGGCCGATGTATACGATGCCCTGACCACCCGCCGCAGCTACAAGGAAGCCTACTCCCACGAAAAAGCGCTGGCTATGATCCACGCCGGGGAATGCGGCAGCTTCAATCCCCTGCTGCTGGAGTGCCTGGACGCCCTTTCTGATACCATCCGGAGGGAGGATACCGCCCGGGAGGACAGCTTATCCCAGGAAAAGCCCATCTTTACCGAGGAACTATACCGGAACCGGGATATGGCCGCTGCCCGCATGACCCATCAGCTGGAGGATGCGCGTGCCCGGCAGGATTTCTTTACCAGGATGAGCCGGGAAATGTGGTTTGAATACACGGTGCAGCCCTCCTCGCTGCAGCTTTCCCTGGGGGCCATGCAGCAAACCGGTCTGCCCGCTGTGATGGTAGACCCGCTGCAAAACCGAGACTTTTTGACGCTCATCGGCGAGGAAACCGCGGAAACGGTGCGGCAGTAGCTAACCGCTATGACTCCGGATGAATCCTATGCCGAGGTTCCGGTAAAGCTGCTGCTGAATGGGCAGCTGCGCCGCTGCCGTTTGGCCATGTTTCTCTCCTGGTCGGCAGTGGAAAAGAACCGCTTCCGGAGTCTGTTCGGTAAGGTGATCAATGTAGAGGAAAACTACACCCGGTTGGAGGATCACGCTCGCGCAGGCATCCCACAGATGAAGCAGCAGGTGCTGCTGCCGCTCACCGCGGCGGATGGCGTCCTGCGTATTTCCGGGCAGGAGCTGGCACCCATCCTGCAGGCCTACCGGCAGATGTTCCAAATCGTGCGGCTGGTGGATCCGGGCATCTGCATGCAGGTGATCGCCGCAGATGACGGCCACACCATGGAAAAAGTGGGGCGCTGCTACTCCATCTGGGATAAGACCCAGCGCTGCCGGCACTGTGTTTCCCAGGAGGTGGTACGCACCCGCCGCACCCTGAATAAAGTGGAGGCAATCGGCAGCGACCTTTATTATATCCTGGCCATGTGCGTAGAGGTGGATGGCTTTCCCTATTCGCTGGAATGCGTCAATCCTATTTACTCGGATGATGTGCTTTCCGATGAGAATGAGAATCTGCTGAACCAACTGCTGATGCGCAACCGGCAGGTGTATACCGATTCCCTCACCAAGGTCTTTAACCGGCGCTACTGCGATGACCGGCTGCGGCGCCTTTCCGGCGAGTATGCCCTGGCCATGATCGATATAGATAACCTCAAGCAGATCAACGATCGCCTTGGCCACCCGGCTGGGGATACCGCCATATATCACACCGCCCAGGCCATCCGGGCCATCCTGCGCAGCCAGGATGAACTGGTACGCTACGGCGGAGACGAGTTCCTGCTGCTGTTCCACAGTCTGCCGCAGAATATCCTGCGGCGCAAGCTAGAGGATATCTGCCGGGCGGTGCGGGCGCTGCGGGTCGCGGATTTGCCGGAGCTGCGCATCACTGTCAGCATCGGCGGTGTTTATGCCGCGGGGCAGATCAGTGAGCTGGTGGAAAAGGCCGATCTGGCTCTGTACCGTGCCAAGGCTCAGAAGGATAGTGCCGTGCTGTATGAGGAGGACTTCCATGACTCTGAATGAATTTTATACCACCGTGGGCGGCAATTACGAGGATGTCATTGCCCGCCTGCACAGTGAAGCCTTTACAGAGAAATTCCTGCGGATGATTCCGCAGGATAACAGCCTGCCGCTGCTGAAAGAAGCAGCGGCAGCGGGCGATGTCCCAACGGCCTTCCGGGCGGTGCATACCCTAAAGGGCATTGCCCTCAATTTGGGGCTTACCGGGCTGGCCGCCGCCTGCGGCACCATGACCGAAGCCCTGCGCAGCCGGGATACCCTCCCGGAACAGACCGATGTTCTGCTCCGGGCAGTGGACCGGGAATACCAAAAAGTGTGTGATACACTAGCCCGGCTGAATCCCCACACAGAACCGAGGAAAACAACATGATGATAAAAAGCGGATACCAGGAGGGGCTGCATTACCAAAGTGGCTCCCCTGCCCCACCGATGCGCTGGAGGAACAACTGCGCGGCCAAATGAATTTTTCCAGTGGGGAGGGCACCGGGACGGCATTCCATGTCACACTGCCCTTTGCCATCGATCCCACCCCGACCGCCGTGGCTGATAACACAGCCGACTCCATTGATCTGACCGGTATGCAGATCCTGCTGGCGGAGGATAACGAACTCAATATGGAGATCAAGCAATTTTTCATTGAACAGCACGGCGGCACCGTCCTCCCGGTACAGGATGGCCAGGAAGTCGTCAAGCATTTTGCCGCCTCCGCCCCTGGCGAGATCGACCTCATTCTAATGGATGTAATGATGCCGGTCATGAATGTCTACAAAGCCACCCGGGTCATCCGGCAGATGTCGCGTCCCGATGCAAAGACTATCCCTATCCTAGCCATGAGCGCCAATGCCTTCCAGGATGATGTACAAAAAAGCCGGGCCGTCGGTATGAATGCCCACCTACCCAAACCCCTAAGCACTGAAAACCTGCTGGGGGCCATCGCGCGCTACATCACCCAAAAATGATTTTATTCTATGTCCCCGGTAAAGGAGTCCATTCCCTTATGCACGCCAAGAAAGTTTTGATTCCGTTTCTCCTGCTGCTGGCACTGGTCCCGCTGTGCGCCTGCACCGCTACAGTGCCCACCCCTGGCGTCCCCCTGCCCCAGTTGGTGATCGGCAGTGATAATTACCCTCCCTACAATTACACCGATGAAAACGGCTTCCCGGCCGGCGTGGATGTAGCACTGGCCCGGGAGGCCTGCCGCCGCATTGGCTACGAGCCCGTCTTTCGGCTCATTGATTGGGACCAAAAGGATGAATTTCTGCAAAATGGTGAGGTTGATTGCCTGTGGGGCTGCTTTTCCATGAATAACCGGGAGGAAAGTTACCTATGGGCCGGGCCCTACGCCTGCAGCCGCCAAGTGGTGGCCGTCCGGCAAGATAGCGATATTCAGTCCCTGGGAGATCTCGCCGGCCATCGCGTCGCGGTACAGATCAGCTCCAAGCCGGAAGAGATCTTCTCCGCCGGCACCGATCCTCGTCTGCCCACTGTCAGCAATATCTACTGTCTGTTAAGGATGGAGGATGTGGTTTCTGCCCTGCGCAAAGACTATGTAGATGCCTGCGCCGGCCACGCTGCCGCCCTTACCGCGCAGCTGCAGTACACCAATACCCCCTACCGTCTGCTGGAGGAATCCCTGCTGCGTTCCGAGGTCGGGGTCGCCTTTGCCCTGGAGGGCGATACTGCCCTGCGGGACCGCCTGCACACCGCCCTGGTGGAAATGTTCGCCGATGGCACCATTGAGAAAATCCTGGCCGAATACGGTTTGGACCCGGCCGATGCTCTAGGAGGAACGGCCGGTGAGTAAACAACAGAATAAACGGATCTGGGACTGGAACCCCAAGCCTCGCTCCGTCATTATTGTAGGGGATCCTGCTGTTTTTGCTGGTGGTGCTGGTACACGGTCACGCGGAATATCAGATCACCACCTCCCTGGCGTGGGATACCGCCAACACCCTGCGGCAGCAGTGCATCAGCTTTTATAAGCTAGCCAGCGGCGACCGTGTTAAAAGCCTGTTCCGGCTTTCGGATAACCTGCTGGAGCTGAGCTATCACCTGCGGGATGATCCCGAGCTCACCAACGATGAGTACCTGGAGCAAAGCGTAGACCGTCTGCGCCTGACCGGCGTGGCCCTGCTGGATGGCGATCTAAGCCTAGAGGCCTCCGGTTATACCCGTCCCATGCAGGGCTCCCCCTGGCAGAATACCACCGAAGGCAGCCTGTTCTACGGGGTGGCCGGCACCAATAAATCTATGCCGAACGGGTGCAGTACGATGGCCGCTACTACGATGTCTGCGCTGTTCCCCGGCTGGATGCCCCCGGTCTCCTCATTGGATTTTACGAACAGCCCACTGGACTGATTCTGGATGTCGAGGAGGATATGACCACCCTTCTCAATGGTATTTACATCAATCGCGGCGGCACCTACATCATCACAGCCGGAAACACCATATTGGCCGGCAGCGATGATGCCCTTCAGGGCGAGAAAACCGACTCGCTCCCCATTCTGCAGGCACTGAACCAGCTCCCTCACGATGACCAGCTCCACCTCTTCCACAGTGAAGGCGGCATCTACCTGGGCTGCCGCACCGCCTGCGAAGGCTGTCAGCTCTACATTTATTTCCCGGTACTTTCTACCTTTGCCGCTACAGCGGCGGTATCCGCCGTGTTCGTGGCGCTGTATACCGCCTTTTGGTATATTCTCTCCATTGCTCGCAGCCGCGCCTTGTACCAAAGCAGCCAAAAGCTGCAGGAGAGCAACCTTCACCTGCAAAAGACTGTCAATATGCTGCGCTCGCTGCAGAACATCTATTTTGCTTCCTTCTACATCGATCTGACCCAGAATTCCTGCGAAAGCATTTTCCTGCCGCAGTGGCTGGCCCATTACCTGCCGCAGAATAGCTCCTACACCGATATGAAGGACGCCCTGACGCAGAATCTTGTCCTGGAGGAATACCGGCCGATGCTGGATGAGCAGCTCAGTCCCGAGGCTATCCGGGAGACCCTGCGACAGGAAAACCTCACCGATGTACGCCATAGCTTTTATATCGATTACCGGGCCTGGTGGGATGATACCCTAAACTGGAGCCGTGTCACCATCACTGTTGTGGATTTTGATGCGGTCGGTAAGCCCCACCATGTTCTGGCCGTGCTGCAGGATGTCGGCCCGGAAAAAGAACGGGAAGCCCGATACCAGGCACAGATTATTGCTGAAGCGGAGGAAGCACGGCTGGCCAGCATTGCCAAATCTGAATTCCTGCGCCGCATCAGCCACGATCTGCGCACCCCCATCAATGGCATCCAGGGCTACATCAATATGGCCGCTCACTATCCCGATGATCTTGCCCTCCAGATAAGCTGCCGGGATAAAGCTGCCATTGCCCTGCACACCCTGCTGGATATCGTCAACAATGTACTGGATATGAGCAAACTGGAAAGCAGCGCCATCGATCTCGAGCAGCGTTCCTTCTCCCTCTCTGCCACCCTGCAGGAGGTCAGCGCTGTCATCGAACCGCAGGCCGCTGAATTCGGCATCCGGTACGAAGCCCCCACCGAAGCCCCCCTGTCAAATGTCCGTCTCATCGGCAGCCCCAATCATTTGCAGCGCATCCTGTGCAACCTGGCCGGCAATGCCGTAAAATATGGCCGCAGCGGCGGCTATGTCCGGCTGGGCAGCCGGGTCCTTTCCCACAGCGAAGGCTGTGTAACGGTCGAATTCACCTGCGAGGATAACGGTATCGGCATGAGTGAGGAATTCCAGCAGCATCTGTTTGAACCTTTCGCGCAGGAGGCCGATGACGCCCGCACCCAGTACCAAGGCACTGGTCTGGGTCTTTCCATCGTTGAAAAGCTGGTATCCGCCATGCACGGCACCATCACCTTCAATTCCCAAAAGGGTGTTGGCACCTCCTTTCGGGTCGTGCTGCCTTTCGGCATCGATCGCACCGCTCCCACCGCTCCGGTTCCACTGCCCACAGCCGATTTCACCGGTATTCATATCCTGCTGGCGGAGGATAACGACCTCAATATGGAGATCGCGGAATTCCTGCTGCAGGAACATGGCGCCACCGTGTCCCGCGCCTGGAACGGCCGGGAAGCCCTGGAGCTCTTTTCGGCCAGTGCGCCCGGCTACTATGATCTCATCCTGATGGACATTATGATGCCGGTAATGGATGGCACAGCGGCGGCCCGGGCCATCCGCGCACTGCCCCGCCCCGATGCTAAAGCCATCCCCATCCTGGCCATGAGCGCCAATGCCTTCAGCGATGATATCCGCCAAAGCCTGGCCGCCGGCATGAATGAGCACCTCTCCAAGCCCATAGAGGAAGGAAAACTGCTGGCCGCCATGGCCCGCCTGCTGGGCAAGGATGAAAAAGCTGTCCGCTAAATCCAGGTAATATGCCCAAAAGCAGCCGTTCCATTTTTGCAACATGTTTCGTTTTTGCATCAATAAATTCTGTTAATAAAATTTATACGCTTTCCTGTAATATCTGCGTAATCAAGCCAAAAATTAAGCATTCGCAAAAAAGTGCGGGATGATATGTTGCATATTTGCATCATATTATCCCGTTCTTTTTCGATTTCCGCTCCTTTTTCTCGCGGTTTCCCCTTTCCCTGCGTTTTTTCTCCATGAAAAAGTATCCAAAGAAATCCTCCCCCATCCCACGCACCTGCCAAACTTTTATCAACCCCATTTACAAGCCCTCTCCCCCTCGCTATAATCATCTCGAAAGCGGGCTTTCCCCTGCATTTTTTCACCCCCTGCCGCCGCTTTACAGGGAGATTCGTACAGGAACTGAGAGGTTTAATAAGATGGAACAGAATTTAAGCAAAACCCCGATCAAGTGGCGGGCTTCCGCCATTGTGCTGGCTATCTGCCTGGTACTCATGGTCGTCACCTCGGTCATCGGCCACAACATTCAAACCAGCGGCGGCACCGTCCGCACCGAAGAGCTGACCTTCACCACCGATGTGGGCGCCACCAGCCACGCCAAGCTCTATATCCCCGAAACAGCCACTGCCGAAACCCCTGCACCTGCGATCCTGCTGTGCCACGGCTACACTGCCAGCCTGGATGCCATGGAATCCAATGCCATTGAGCTGAGCCGCCGCGGATATGTGGTCATGGCGCTGGATATGTACGGCCACGGAGAAAGCACCCTGCCCCCTGACGGATACAAGCAGGCGGAAATGGGCAATGTGGAAAATTACGCTCCCGATCTCGGCAGCTACTCCGCCCTGCAGCAGTTCAAAAATTACGACTTTATCGATCTGACCAAGATCGGTATGCTGGGCCACTCCATGGGCACCGCTGCCATTCAGGAGGGCGCTTATCTTGCCTATTCCAAATGGCAGGCAGCCTATACTGCAGCCTATGCTGAAGCGCTTGCGGCAGGCTCCGATGAAACAACCGCTGCTTACACAGCCTACGGCGCAGCGATGAACTCCGGGATTGTACTGCCCGGATCTATGGTACTCACCGGTTATAATTACAATGTCCGCAATATCAATGACTTGACCTACAATGGCGTTACCGCAGAAAACGGCGTATTCCCGCTGTTTGCCGCACCGATCAATATCTGCACCATTCAGGGCACCTACGATGAATTCTCCGGTCTTCTGTGGGGCGTGGAGGATTCCAGCCAGTACACCACCAGCTTTAAGTTCGCCTACGGCACCGGCGGCGCCACCAATGTTCCCTCCGGCACCTACTTTATGTATGGCGATGCCAGCGCCACACCCCTCACCCGTGAGGAAGCTGTGGCCGCCGCGGCCAGCGCTGCCGTTACCATGAAGCCTATTAGGGCCGCTTACAGCTTCAATGGCACCCACTCCGATACCTACTATGATGAGACCGCCATCGGCTATGGCATCGATTTCTTCGATATCACTCTGCGCGACGGCGTTGCCACCATCGCTCCCACCGAGCAGGTCTGGCACGGCCGTGCCGCCTGCGGCCCTCATCGGCCTTATCGCCACCCTGGTCGCCTTTGTAGCGCTGGCGCTCACCCTGCTGCGGGTCCCCCTTCTTCTCCACCATCGTGCGTCCGGCCGCTCCTCCATCAGCACCGTCCACGGTGCCAAGGGTGTTATCGGGTATATCATTCCCTATATCATCTTCCTGCTGCCCGCGCCCCTGCTGTACTACTGGCTGATCGGCTATCCCTACTACATGCAGCCCCAGTGGTTCAAATTCCTCACCAAGTTCATGCCCAATAGCTTCTTCAATATGGCTCCCATGAACTCCCTCATGCTCTTTAATGGCGTCGTGGGCGGCGTATTCCTGGTACTGTATCTGCTGGTATTCTTCCTTATCGGCCGTAAGAAAGGCGCCAACCTGGAAACCACCGGTCTCAAACTCCCCTTCACGCAGATCCTCAAGAGCCTGCTGCTGGCAGTTCTCTCCTTCGGCGGCATCTACGCGGTGGTGTATGCCTGCTCCGCCCTTTCCGGCACCAATTTCTCCTTCTTCAAGTTCAACATCATGCCCATGGATAGCACCCACTGGGTTGCGTTCTTCAAGTACCTGCCCGTCTGGCTGCTGTTCTTCCTGCTGTGCGGCGTCATCTATAATTCCCTCACCCGCATCAATAACGCCCCCGCCTGGCTCAATTACCTGCTGTGCGCGGTCGTTTCCTGCGGCGGTCTGGCTGTAATGTTTGCCTATGATTACGGCAAGCTGTTTGCCACCGGTGTCCGCGGCATCCAGTACATTCCCGGCACCACCTCCCCCGAATGGCTCGCGGCCGTGGGCATGTCCTTCCCCACCGCGTTGGCCGGTATCATGCTGTTCGGCCTGCTCTTCATTCTGCCCATCACCGCCGTGATGAGCCGCGTCCTCCACAAAAAGACCGGTTCCGTCTGGCTGGGCGGCTTCCTCACCGCATTCATCGTCCTTGTCTTCACCATTTCTCACATGGTCGTTTCCATCTGATTTTTCCTCCTCAAAATAACGCGCAGGAAACGAAGTGGAATCTCTGTCCGTGCAGGTCCTCCGTCGGCTCCCGGTAGGGGGAGCCGATGGGCCCCACGGCGCGGCACGCATCGGAGCAACCTCCCCGGTGCGTGCCTTTCTCTGCTTTCCCACATTGGGGGGCGGCACGGTTCCGCTCCCGTCAGGCAGCACCTCCGCTTCGCTTCGGGCTGCCTTCCCCGCTCCGCCGTGCCGCCCCCGTGCACTCTCCATCTCCTCCCGAAAGGCAGGTCCTCCTCTTATGACCCCCACCGTCCAAAGCCTCCCCCATCCCCGCCGCGTCTTCCGCGGGGAGTTCGCCCTCTGCATCATCGCGGTGCTCAATAGCTTCGCTGTCTACCTGATGCTTTACAGCGGCGCCGGCATTTCCTCCATCTCCTCAGTGCCGTACATCATTTCGGAGGTGCTGCCGGTCCTCTCCCTCGGCACATGGACTTATCTTTTCCAAACCTCGCTGGTGGCGGTGTTGATGCTGCTGCGGCGGAAGTTTGTCCCCAGCTATCTGCTTGCGTTTTTGGTGGGCTTCGCCTTCGGCGAGATGATGGATGTCCATGCCCTGTGGATCGATAAGCTGCCGCTTACCCCTGTGCTGCGGGTCGTCTATTTCCTCATCAGCTTTGCGGCCCTTACCCTAGGCATCGCCCTCTCCAATCACTGTAAGCCCCTATCATCCCCACCGATCTCTTTCCTCGAACTGGCCGTCATACTGAATAAGCCCTACAAAACCGTCAAAACCCGTTTTTGATCTCGGCTGCCTTACCGTAACGGTAGTACTTTCTCTTCTCTTTCTGCACGGCATCCGCGGCATTGGCATCGGCACGGTATTCTGCGCCCTTGTCATGGGGCGGTGCATCTTCTGGGTGGGCGAGCGCCTCACCCGACACTTTGTCTTTGTTTCATTCCTCGCTCCCCACCCGGAGCAGGATCCCTGACTCTCTGTAAAAAGCACTGCAATCTGTTATTTTTTGGGACACATCCGCGGGATTGTCCCTTTTTCATTGCCTCACTGCGCACTATAATTTTAATAGAAAGATTTCCGAAAGAAGGGATCCCCATGCCGCCCCGCTCCGTCAATACCATTGCCCGTACCCTCATCCAAACGGTGGTGCGTCAAAAGCTTAATGCCATCAAAAGCGACCCGGAGCGCAGCCTGCGCAATCTGGTGGATATGGGGCTTAGCTTTGCGGCAGGCAGCGAACAAAAGCGTTTCCTTCAGCAGGCCCAGCGGACCCTGCAGGATGAAAACAGCGCCTATTACCGCATCATCTACGATATGGTGCTGCATGTGGATACCGAGCACCTAATGGGCTTTGGCATGAACCTAGGCTACAATAGCCTCACTGCCGGGGCCCGCACCATCCGCCGGCTGGAAAGCGAATGCGGCTACGATATCCCCTGGTGCCTTACCCTCGCCATCGACCGCAAGGGCTACACCGCCCACGAATCCGACTATACCAACCTTATCGAGCAGGGAAAGCGGCTGGGCATCTATACCTATCTGATCATCGCGCCGGAGCTGCCCGTGGGACTTTTCACCCTGCTGCGCCAACAGAAGGACTGTGCCTTCCTGCTTTTCACCTCACCCGATGAACTCACCGGGGATGTCATCGATACCATGGCCCTGCTTTATCATGTCATGCCGGTGGTACGCTTTGGCGATGGTGCCGAAGAGGTCTGCGATGCCATGCGCCGCCGGGAAATGCTCTACTCGGTATTCCTGCCCTACCATTCCGAGAAATCAGAAAACATCTCCAGCGACGGCGATGTGCTGGATATCGAGCAATTTCACGCGCCGCTCACCATCTTCATGTCCTACACCGCCCCGGAAAAGGGCCAATCATCACCCTTTTACCGGCGAATCATCGCCGCCCGCAATGACCTGCATACGCAGACCATCCCCGTGGAGCTGTGGGAGGACCTGCGCTATGTCGATGGCGCACTTTCTCCCCGGGCCTCCTATCCCGTCGTGTTTGATGAGGCTGCCGCCTGATCCGCCCGGATGGCACCGTGGATGACAGCATCTCCTTTTCCGCCGCTCCGCTGGAAAGCATCCTTGCCTCCCTGCAATAAAATAAGCCCCGGTTCCGCGGGCATTCCGCAGGATCGGGACTCTTTTTATCATTTTCGTTTTGGGGTCACAGCTCAGCCACTTCTACCCGCTTTACCGCGGCATAAATGCTGACCTTCAGCATCCGCACAAATTCCTGCGGCGGTACACAATCTTTATCGGAAAGCCACCGCACAAACGCCGCAATAAAGGCATCCGCATAAAAATTGATGCAGAACTGCTGGTATTTCGCTTCCTCCAGCGAGGACGCCAAAAAGTATTTGATAGAAGGCTCCAGCACTTCCTTAAAGTGCTCTAGGAAGGAATTCTGTCCCTCAATGCGCAGCGCCCGCCGGTAGAAAGAGCGGTTTTCGTAAAAAAAGCTGCACAGCTCGGTAAGAAAATCCCGATCCCGGCATAATCCTGCCGGCTGGAAAGCTGCAGATACTCCATATCAAAGATCCAGTTCACCAGGTCGTACTTATCCTTAAAGTGATAGTAGAAGCTCTTGCGGTTCATGCCGCACTGCTCCGCAATATCGGAAACGCTGATCTTGGAAAAGGGCATCTGCTCCATCAGTTCTTTCATCGCGGCGGCCAGGGCGCGCTTGGTCAGGTTGAATCGGCCGTAGTGTTCACCCCCGTTCACGCCTTATCTTAGCATATCCTCCCGAAAAAATAAAACCCCCATCGCCAAAAAAGCGTTGGACAATCGCAAAAACTGTCCCAAATGGTTGCGTGGTCGGTTTGCTCCTCTCGCTTCCCCCCGCCGGCCCCTGCCCATTTTCGCCTACGGCGAAGCCTCCCCCCTGCATGACTCCCCAACGCATTATCAAATTCCCAAAGGAGTGACTCCCATGCCAAAAGAACCTCGTCCCTGCACGCTTCATCCCTGCTGCCGCTGGCTCTTTGCTTGGCCATGGTGGTGTTCTGCATTATCCGGGGCGGCTTCTCGGTGGAGGACATCCTCTCCTACGCCCCGCGGGAATGTCTGGCTGGCCGCCGGTTTCCTGCTGCTGCTCTACCTCGCCAAATGCCTCAGCGTGGCTTTTCCCATCATCGTTTTACAGGTTGCCGCCGGGCATCTGTTTGCCCCTGCGGCGGCGCTGTCGCTCAATATTTTGGGTCTTGCCGTGGATCTCACCGTTCCCTTCTGGATCGGCCGGTTTTCCGGCAGCGGGCTCACTGCCCGGCTTTTGGCCCGCTATCCCCGCCTGGATGGCCTCCTGGAAAGCCAGGAAGGACATTACCTTTTCCTCTCGTTCTTTCTGCGGGTCATCTACCTCCTCCCCGGCGATATCGTCAGCATGTATTTCGGTTCGGTCCGGGGACCCTATCTCACCTGTCTGCTCGGCGGGCTGCTGGGCGGCAGCCTGCTTGCCGCCACCCTGCTGGGCGCCAGTGTTTCACAGCCTGGTTCCCCGGCCTTTGGCTCGCCCTTGGCATCACCGCCGGGGTCTCCGTCTTTTTCTCTTCTGGGCTATCTCCTCTGGCAAAAGCGCCAAAAGAACAAAATCTAACCCCGCACCCAACAGAATCTCTCTTCGCCGGGGGAGATCTTTTCCCACCCCATGTTTAGAGCATCCTCGACATCACTGTTTGGTCCCTGCTCTCTCGTCGCCGGACTATCCTCCTTGGCTAAAACGCAAAAAGTAAGGTTTAAGCAGTTTCCTCCGCCGCAGGAATCACCCTCTATCCGGGCCACCTGCCCCACAGCCCCGGAGACATAGCCGCGCTCCTTATTATCAGTTCCCTGCTTTTTCCACACCTACGGCGGAGCCGCCTTTCGCCTTCGGCGAAATCCGCAGGCTGCGCCTGCATCGGCGGGCTTCGCCCGCCGGGCGGCTCCGCCACTCCCCTCCGCCCAGTTCTCCTAATACCAAACGACCGCCCTCCGGAAAAAACGGAAGCCGGTCGTTTTTTTTCATTTCGCCCGCAGCTGCCAGAATGCCACCGCACTGGCCGCCGCAACATTCAGGAATCCACCCCGTGCTGCATCGGGATCCGAACGGTGTAGTCACAGTCAGCTATCGTGCGGGCTGTCAGTCCGGTGCCCTCGGTCCCCAACACAATGGCCAGCTTTGGTTCCGCCGCCAGTCCCTCATCATCAATGGAAACCGAGTCCTCCCGCAGGGCCATCGCCGCTGTCTTAAAGCCCAGTTCATTCAGCCAGTCAAGTCCCGGACTCGGCCAGTCGGCCGGTTGCTCCCCTATGTAGACCCACGGAATTTGGAATACCGTTCCCATGCTCACCCGCACCGCCCGCCGGTTCAGCGGGTCACAACAGCTGGGGGTCAGCAGCACCGCGTCGATCCCCAGGGCCGCCGCCGAACGGATAATGGCCCCCACATTGGTGGAGTCCACTACATTTTCCAGCACAGCCACCCGTCTTGTCCCGGCGCACACCTCTCTAAAATCCTTGGGTCTCGGCCGCCGCATGGCGCACAGCACCCCTCTGGTCAGCTCATAGCCGGTCAGCCTTGCCAATACCTCCCGTTCCCCGGTGTAAAGGGGAATCTCCCCCGCAGCGTGCAATGATTCCGGCTGCCTTCCCTTCAATAAATTTACGCTCGGTAAGGAGGGCCAGCGGCTCATAACCAGCATCCAGCGCCAGGCCAATGACGGTAGGACTCTCCGCAATAAACACACCCTTTTCCGGTTCCAGGCGGTTGCGCAGCTGCGCTTCGGTCAATCGGCAAAAAACATCCAACTCCGGCCGGGAAAGATCAGTGATCTCGATGATTTGCGGCATTTTGGCATTTCCCCTTTCCTGCTCTCTCCCCCTATTATAGCAGGTTTTTCCGCCCTGGGAAAGTCACTCCTTTTTGCTTTTTACCCCGGATTTTCAATCAGCTCCAGGGCCAGCATCCGCTCCAGCGGGATCTCCTCTCCCTCCGAGAGGAGCAAAGCTGGCGGCTGCTCCCTCAATTTTATGGCCTGTCCGGTTTTGGTCACACAGTTCCCGCCGGTTTTTTTCTCATCCGGTACAAACCAGGTAACGGTGACCCATGGCCGCTCTTTAATCCTCTCCCGCAGCAGCTGCAACCGGGCATCCAGCCGGGTCTGCTCATCCTCGCTCAGCTGGGGGCATTCCTGGGTGGACCGGGCCGCTTCCATCAGTATTTCCTCGTAGCAGGCCAGGGCCGCAAATGGTGCAAACTGCACCGCCCTCTCCTCGAGCGGCATGGGACGGTGCCGCCGAGAAACGGGCCGCGGTAAATTGAGAATGTCGTCATATTGATGGGTCGGCATGGCTGGCCTCCTTTCCTGGCTTTTGGAATAGATACAGGCGAGCGCAAGGCCCGGCCCGCAGGACAGCCGCGCCCCCCTCCGGGGGCGGCTTGGGCGGCTCCGCCGCCTCGGCGGCCTGCGGCCGCCGGCCCGGCGGGCCGGACCCACGCCCTCTGCACAAATCCCTATTCTTCGCAAAAAATCATTACTACAATCTATACAATCTGTATTATCCGCATTGATTCTTTTCTATATCCAATGGCCTGTCCAGTCCAGCCCAGGGAAGATATCCCCTTTACAAATCCATCTCGCTCCATCCCACAAAGAACCCTCATTTCGCGTTTTCCCGCCAACTGTCACCCTTGTCCAGGCCCATACTCTTCATAAAAATCGGTGCCACATCCTATACAAATTGTATTGACCACTTCTGTTCTGCCACTTATATCTACTCATTTTGCCACACCAATCTCAGGCAGCGGCTCCTCCCGCAAATCCAGCCAACGAAAACTGCGTTATTTTCTATGCATTTCCGCAAACCGCCAGTCCCGCTCAAATTCCCACTCATCGCAAAATCATCACTAAAATCTATACAAATTGTATTATGTTCCCACTGATCTAATCATTCCAGCCTCTGGCGGCAGCGCCCTCCTGCGGGGCCATTCCACAAAATTGTAATTTCTTCATTTTTCCATGGGCTATTACCCCCACACAAATTTCCGCTCTCCGCAAAAAATCATTGTCACAGCTTATACGAACCGTAACGCCTTCTTCGGCTCTACGCTTTATGCCCACCGATTTGGCCATTCCGGTTTTTGGTGGTAGCGCCCTCCTGCAAGTCCATCCCACGGAGAACCGCATTTTTCCCATATTTTTGCCGCAGGGCCACAATAGCCTGCTGGCCGCTCAGTTCCCGCTCCAACTCGGCCTTTTGCTGCTGGTGGGCCGCATAGTTCCCAAAGAAGTCCAGCTGGTCCCCTCCGACTAACTGCGCCTCTTCCTGCCGCAGCAATCCAGCTGCTGTCACCGTCACCCTCCGCACCGAAAGTCTGGAATCAGCAATACGGTCAAAAACTTCAGCAGCAGTCTGCATCAAAATACGCGCGGAAGAAGCCGGAACCGGAAGATTAGCGGAGCCGTGGGCAGCGGCCGGAACCGCCCGGCCGTAGCGATCGGTCTTGGTAAGACCGTGGTAACTCCTCTGCTGCGCGGGCACTGAAAGATTCTCGGCATCATAACCGATATCCAGCACAAACTGGCTGCACACCAGCCCCTTCTCCACCAGCTCCAGTGAAAGCTGATCGGCCATTTCCCGCACGATGAGCCTGGCTTTTTCGTGGGGGTATGGCTCCGGCAGCACCTGCCCGGAACTAAGACTGGAGTTCTTTGGCCGGTAGTCCTTGATGGCGGCAATGGTGCAGGGTTCCCAACCCCAGGCATGGTCGATGAGCAGCTCGGCCTGGACGCCGAACAGCCGGTAAAGCAGCTCCTCGTTGTGCAGCTCTTCCGGCTTCCCGAGCGAGCAGCGAGCAATATCGCCCATGGTGAACAGACCATTCTGGGCCAGTTTTTTGGCGTAGCCGGGTCCTATCCGCCAGAAATCGGTGAGGGGGCGATGATCCCACAGCAGGCGGCGGTAGCTATCCTCATTGAGCATGGCGATACGCACCCCGTTGCGATCTGGCGGGATGTGTTTGGCGACGATATCCATGGCGACCTTGCTGAGGTAGAGATTGCTGCCGATACCGGCGGTGGCGGTGATGCCGGTTTCCTGCAGTACCTCCAGAATGATCCGCATGGCAAACTGGCGGGCGGTGCAGCGCAGGGTAGTCAGGTAGTCGGTGGCATCGATGAAAACCTCATCGATGGAATAGACATGGATATCCTCCGGGGCGACATGGCGAAGGTAAACCGAATAGACGCGGGAGCTGTACGCAAGATACTTGGCCATTTGGGGCGGGGCAACGATGTAATCGACGGCGAGGGTGGGATTCTTCCATAATTCTTCCGCCAAAAACGACTTGCCGGTGAGCTGCCGGCCGGGGCCTGCTGCCGTCGCTGGACATTGACGGTGGCGACCTGCTGAACAACCTCAAAGAGGCGGGGACGGCCAGGGATACCGTAGGCTTTGAGGGAGGGGGAAACGGCCAAGCAGATGGTTTTTTCGGTTCGGGCGGCATCAGCAACGACGAGATTGGTGGTGAGGGGATCCAGTCCGCGTTCGACGCATTCCACCGAGGCGAAGAAGGATTTGAGATCGACGGCGAGGTAAGTCCGCTCTTTCACGGGCGGGTCCCTCCTTTCCGCAGGAGGTTGAATTGAGATAGAACATTTGTTCTTAATTTAATTGTAGCATGGATTTTTTGATTTTGGAATTGGCAAAGCGCACAAACATATATTCTGTAATTTGGAGTGGGTGCACAAAAATGAGGGTAGGGGCGACCGGAGGGAGCCCCACTGAGTGATAAACCGGCATCCTACACCGGGGTGGACAGTGACGGGGCGAGGGTGGGGCGGGGTGGGCGGGTGGGAGCCCCATCCTCGCCAAAAAAAGAAGCCCGCCGAAAACGGCGGGCGGGATATAAGCGAATATTACTCGGCGAACATGGAGCTGGAAAGGTAGCGGTCACCGGTATCCGGGAGAAGGACAACAATGGTCTTCCCCGCGTATTCCGGGCGCTGGGCCAGTTGGATAGCGGCCCATACGGCAGCACCGGAGGAGATACCCACCAGCACACCCTCGCTTTGGCCGATCTCCCGGCCAGTGGCAAAGGCATCCTCATCGGCGACAGGGATAACCTCGTCATAGATCTTGGTATCCAGGACGGCGGGGACAAACCCTGCGCCGATGCCCTGGATGCCATGCTTACCGGGGACGCCGGTGGAAAGGACGGCGGAAGTCTTAGGCTCGACGGCGACGATGCGGACGGCAGGATTTTTCTCCCGGAGGTAGCGGCCCACACCGGTGATGGTACCGCCGGTGCCGACCCCTGCCACAAAGGCATCCACCTGCCCATCGGTATCCTGCCAGATCTCCGGGGCGGTGGTGGCGTAGTGGGCCTGGGGGTTGGCCTGATTGACAAACTGGCCGGGGATGAAGCTGTGGGGAATCTCGCGCGCGAGTTCATCCGCTTTGGCGATGGCGCCTTTCATGCCCTGGGCGCCGGGGGGTAAGAACCAGCCCGCGCCATAGGCTTTCATAAGCTGGCGGCGCTCCACACTCATGCTATCCGGCATGACAATGATGGTACGATAGCCCCGGGCGGCGGCCACCGAGGCCAGGCCGATGCCGGTATTGCCGGAGGTGGGCGGGATGAGGACAGACTGGGGGTAAGGAGGCCCTTCTGCTCGGCATCCTCTATCATGGCGAGGGCAACGCGGTCCTTGACGGAACCGGCGGGATTGAAGTATTCAGCTTGGCCAAAAGGCGGGCCTTGAGGTCATACTTTTTTCAAGATGGGTGAGCTCCAGCAGGGGTGTGGCCGATGAGCTGGGCGGCGGAAGTGTAGATATTTTCCATAGGAATGCCTCCTAACATGAAATAGACTAAAGCGGTAGATTTACCATGGGAATGTTATACACCCTGGGCGGGGATTTGTCAAGAGAAAAGCTCCCCGGGAGGGGAGCTTTTTGGTGGGGCAATTAATCATGCTTGCGCAGGAGGGCGGCGGAGCCGAGGGCTGCGGCGACGGCAGCGGCGACGGCAGCGGCGACGGCCAGGCCGACCAGGTCATTGGCGCCGGTGGAGGGATTGGGCTGCTGGGCCGGTTTCTCCTCTTCGGCGGGGCGGATGATGACGATGGTGCCGGGGTTATCGGGGGTGGGAGGGACGATTTCGCCGCCACCAGAATAGGCCGGAACAACTACTGTCGCAACAGCGCTTGCGGGCTTATCAGTAGTCCGCTTATAGCGCACATAGTAGGTGCCAGCAGAAAGACCTGTAACCTCATCTCCACCGCACTCAATCAATTGGAACCATTGGGTTCAGTAGCATACTCCATTGCGGCAGTGGTGCCAGTAATCTTACCATCTTTGCTATTTGCAGAAGTGGGGGCTACACCAGCCAAGCCGGTAGGAGCAGCGGGGACATCCGGGGTGGGATTGCCACCAGACTGGGTAGCACCACAGGCACAAGCACCGGTAGCCGGATCAAATTCGTGGTTTGCATAAGATGTGGTAGCACCACAGACGCAAACTTTCCAGTGGGAATTCTCATTGTGGGCATAGCTGTTGAATTCATGTGCATTTGTATATGCAGCATTGCATACACTGCAAACCCTTGTGTGAGAATTATTTGTATTGATTTGGTAGCCACCAAATGCATGGCTTTCTGTGGCTACTACATTATGGCATATGGCGCACACCTTGACATGATGTTCTCCATCAGTGCCATCTTGCCAATCCCCCGGTTGATGGTTGCAGGCTGCGTCGGTGGCGGGGAAGAGTATTCTGGCTGTATAACTATTCTCTATCACTCTATATATGCGGCTTTCAGGCCAACTGCCTTCGAGTGGCCAAGTAGGAGCAATTATATTCAGTCCCTCGTTGGCAAAATAAATACTCCTATCGAATGTGATTTCAGCAAAATAATAGGTATTTGCTTCAAAGTTACCAGAAACCTTATCTCCTTCGACTATTCTTTCAAATTTTCCATTATTATACTCAACGGTATAGGCGTACCACTCGACCTTATCGATAGTCAAAGGGGTGTTATCACTGGAGGTGGCAGTAACGCCGGTGGTGACAGGCGCTACACCAGCAACAGGAGCAGGAAGGTCAAGAGTGATGGTAGGCTTTTCGGTGGGGGTATCGGCAGCGGTCTTGGGGAAGGTGACTTCAATTTCGTCTTGCGGCATACCTTCCTGATGCCATCTGGTCACATTCGCGCCAGCAACCTGCGGACAGTTTGCATTTGCGGCAAGCTCATAGCCTGCCTTGACGGAATAATTGATGTGTGCCGTGTAGGCGGTATTGGCAGCAAATTTACCATCGCTGGTAAGAGCAGGGCCCCAGGTGATGCTTTCGACGGTCAGACCATCGGTGAGGGTAACCTTGCTCTTATCAACAGGGGTTGCGCCCTTGACGGGAGGGGTGAGGCCGGTGACGATGATTTCGGTGATGGTTTTGGTGGGGGCTACATACGCATCGCCGCGGGTGATGGTGACCTTATAGCCGCCGGTGCTGGTGCAGTCACCCGGGATAACATTTACATTTCCACCCGATTGTACCCCTTCGCTTACTACCTTAATGTAGTAGGGGTTACTATCTCCAGTGCTATAGTGATTATAAATGTATGCCTTGATTGCTCTATGTGCTAATCTACTGTTGCTACCCAGCATATTCTCGGCGACTATATTAACCTGTCCCTTGGCGTAAATATTACCCATATTACTTTCATCACCGAAAGAAATGGTAGAGAAATTGTGAGAACGATTTTGAGCAATAAGGGACGCATCTACAACGCTGATAACCTTCTGCTTAGGCATCCAAACCGCAGCGCCATCACTATCGGTCTTTGCCATGACTTGTGCGCTGTTACTAATGCTGAGGCTATCCCCACTTATTTCTATGGCCGACGGCATTTGACTGGGGCGAAGTTTGTCATCTCTACCTCTTGGGGTACCGGGGTTGCCGGAAATGGTAACATTGCCGCCAACCTCGATGGCAGGATTGGTAGCAGCGGTGCATTCCGCACTAAGCTGCGTTCCGTCACCAGTCACAGTGAGGTTACCACTGACCTCAACAGCGGGTTCATCCTCGCCGCTGGGTCTATTGACGGTAACATGAGCGCCGCCGGTGATGGTGAGGTTTGCGGTATTTTGAGTGTTATTGGGTACCCGGATGGAACCGACGGTAAGGGAACCGGAGCCGGAGATGGTGAGGTTCTGATATTTAGTCTCGACTGCGGAAAGGGTGCTATCTCCTATGAGGGTAATGGAGTTAGGTGTGAATTCCGCATTGAATTCGAGGGGGTAATTGCCTTTGAAGTTATCCAAGGTGATGGTATTGTTTTTACTGTCTACGGTAGCGGTGCCGCCGTTTTCACCAGTAATAGTTTCGCCCTGCTTTAGAGTTGTGCCGTTGTAGCGGATGGTGGAAGGCTTGGCGGCGGCAGGGGTGATGGTGATGGTCTTGAAAAGCGTAGTTTCCTCGCCTACGGTATAGCCGTTGAGAAGGTCGGGGGTAAACGCAGAAGAGTCACTAATGGTTTCGGTTGGGTAATTTTTCTCTTGCCTTGCACCTACTATGTCATACTTGGTATTATCGATGGAAATGTTGCCAGTTTTAACACGGAGGGCGTTAAGTGGGTTAACATAATAGTTATAACCGGTTGTTAGCTTTATCGTTCCGGTATTTTCAAATTTGAGCTTGCCCACCTGCATATCGATGGCATATTGATTAGCGGTAATATCGAGGCTGCCGGAGCCGGAGAGGACAACCGTGACATTATTAACGCCAGAATCATTAGGAGCAACAATGCCACTGCTGAAACCGCTTATGGTGTTGGTACCTACCAGATTGATGGTGTAGTAACCGTTTTCGCCGAATCGAATTGCCTGGACAGCTTTAATGCTGCTATCTGTTTTATTGATGGTAGCATCCTTGAGGGTAAGGGTGTCACCGTTGTATCCAGTACCAACATCATAACGGTAGGTACCAGTACCACCGGGGATGGGAGTTTCCTGCCCGATGATGGCGGGTTCACCGGCAATGCGGACATAAGGATTGGTGGGGGCTTGGGTGATTTCTACATACGCATATCCGAGAGCTTCGTCCATTGGTCTTTGGAGAAAGATCTGACTACCTTTATAATTTGCGGCCTTGAAGGTAAGTTTATCGCCATTGTTTACAGTACCGCTGATAGCTTTTTTGCCATTGCTGGTGTAAGCGGTGACTTTTGTGTTGTTGCCAGAAATGGAGAGCTGGCCACACTTAATGGCATAGGCTTTATCAGTATTATTGCTGCTATTGCTGCCGTAATATTTGTTGGTGGCATTAAGCTGTGCGCCATCGGAAACGGTGATGTTACCGCCTACTTTAACTGCCGCCGCATCATGATCCGCATTTACTGCGTTCACCGTTGTACCCTTACCTGTAATAATAAGGTTTTTCGATGCACTAATTCCATGACAATTAGTATTTCTATTTGTGTTGTTGGCGCTAAAATTGGCATTTACTGTGATGCCACCCTTAATGGTGATATCACCACTTTGATATGTTTCAAGCGCCGCACCATAAGTGTCTTTGCACTCGATGTTAAGAGTGCTCCCCTTATTGCCTGTGATAATGAGGTTTATCTTATCTTGGGTTGAGAAATTATTGTGAACACTAATATCAGATACTGTTACATAACCGCTGACAGTGACGGTTATTGTATCAGAGCTTTTAGTGAGCTTAAGATAAGGACTGCTCGGTTCAGTGCTTGTAAAACTACTCTTAAAATAGCAAGTTTCACTATCACTAAATACATAATTTGTTCCGTTGATGGAAATATCATAATCTGACCCTCTTGTCACTCCCGCCAGGGCGGTGGTGGGGAGTAGGACAAAGACTAAAGCCAGCGCGAGCAGGGCGCTGAGCAGGCGTTTTTTTCATGGGGTGGGCCTCCTTTTCATTTTTCTTAAAATTGTGGTTTTACTGGGCGCAGAGGCCCTACTTTCGACCCCATAATACCCCCTTTTTAGGGGTATTTTTCGCCCAGGGGGCGAAATGCGGGCAAAGCGGTGTGAATTGCAGAAACGCCTAAAAAGTGCACAAAAAGCCCCCCGCGATGGAAGGCTTTTTGCTAAGAATGGGAATATATGGTATCCCCAAATATTATTAACCGTTACATAATGCCGCCGGCGGTGGAGGTATAGACGCCCAGGATGAATGCCACAATGCACAGCACGGCGCAGACGAGGGTATCGGTTTTCTTTTGGCGGGCCATCAGCTTGGCCAGCAGGGCATCGTAGTTTTCGCGGTTTTGGTCGTAATCCGGCTGGGCGGCCAGGGTCTCTTCCATCTTTTTGCCGTACAGGCGGTAATCCGCATAGGTAAGGGCGGGCATAAGCACGATGAAAAGCAGGAAAAACAGCATGGCTGGTGCCTCCGTTCTATTGGGATAAGATGCAGGGAAGCTCCGGCCGGAAAACCGACCGGAGTATGGCCCGTGCTAAATTCCGGAATCAGTGCAGCAGTGCATTGGGCAGCACGGTGACGATGCCGGGAATGTAGGTGAAGAGGAACAGATCGACGATGAGAACCGCCAGGAAGGGCAGTACCTGCCGGATGACCTTCTCCAGGCGAACTTCGCAGATGCTGGAGGAGACGAAGAGGTTCATGCCGATGGGCGGGGTGATCTGGCCGATGGAGAGGTTGATGATCATGATAATACCGAAGAAGGTCTTATCGATGCCATAGGCGCTGATCAGCGGGACCAAAACGGGGGTGAGCAGGGTGATGGCGGCGACATTATCCAAGAGGGCGCCAGCCAGCAGTATATCACCCAGCCAGCCCTAAGCCGAAGCATCTCCTCGCTGGAAAAGGAGCTGGGGATCAAGCTGGTGAACCGCACCACCCACACCGTTTCTCTGACCCCGGCGGGGCGGGTATTTGCCGAAGAGTGCCGCAAAATCATAAGCACCTACCAGGATGGCGTACAGAATGCCTTGACCGCCTCCCAAAGCATTGTAGGACGGGTACGGCTGGGAGTCCCGATCGATTCCTTTGAGCCATTGGCGGTAAAGCTGGTGCGTGCCATCACTGAAAAGCACTCCGGTATTCATATTGAGCTGAAATTTAATACCCCGACCCGGCTGCTGCGGGCGCTGGATGACGACCTGGTGGATGTAATCATTGCCAGCGGCCGCCCCAGAAGCGCCGAAAGCAAGTATCTGCTGGTGGACCGCCGGATGGACTATGTAGTGATATCCTCCGTTCATCCCCTGGCGGACCGGGAGGAAGTCTCCTTTAGCGAGCTGCGGTATGAAAACTTTATCGCTATCTCCCGTTCCTCCTCCATTGCCGGGTATCAGTCCATTATTGACCACGCCTCAGCCGGCGGGTTTTCTCCCAATATCGTGGGAGAAGCGGAGACGGTTTCCTCCCTGCTGATGATGGTGGCCTGCGGTGTAGGCATCACCGTGCTATACAAGGAACACCAGCCCATTTCCGCCACCGACGCGGTGCGGTTTATCCCACTGAAGGGCGAAAAATACTTTAACCGATATCTCATTTGGAACCGGCTAGATAATTCCTGTCTGGATTCGGTACTGGAGGTCGCGAAGGGGCTTTTTACCCCCGAAGCAGAAGATGAATAAATAAAAAGCCCCCTGCTGGAGCGTAATATGCAAAAAAGAACCCCCCAAGGGGGAGGCTTCGTAAGGAAGTCCTCTCCCTTGGGCTTTTGTAATCGGCCGGAGTGATTGGATTGTAGGTAAAATCAATCATATTGGAGGATTACTGCAATGACAAAATCTATCTTTGAACAAATGGGTGGCACTTACACTCAGCAAGGCGATTATTTGCTCCCTGATCTTAAACTGCCTGAACAAGAAGAAACCAACATAGGCATTTGGGGCATGAGGTACAGACAATGGCTGAAAGCAACGCATCGTGTTCTGTACTACAATCTGCTCACCAAAGGCGAGCTGAATGAGTGCCTTGCAGAAGCGGACGAGCGAGCGGAGAATATGTTTTCTCAACTGGTATCCGAAATAGCAGAGCGAGAGGGTCTTACTGAGCAACTCAAGGTTACGGACATGATGACATGGGTCAGAAGGATGAACAACATTCGGCAAAGAGCATCAGAAATTGTCTTGGACAATGTTTTAACATCGTGAACGGGAATTACCATAGCAAACCATGAATAATGCAAAAAGTTTCCGGTTAAAACCGGAAACTTTTTTTACGATTTAACCCACTGATCGTGTCCCTTTCATATAGCGCGACAGCAAGGTTCATTAGTATCATACGAATCTCTTATTGGTATGGTTGCTATATTTTAAGATATTGTAAAGAACATCTGGTAGTTAGAATCACAGTTCCTTATGGACACTTGTATCCCCATAACATTGGGGTAATATAAAAAGGTATAACTCTCACCAGTCAAATAAGAAGAGCTGCCTTCTTCTCCATCATATATATCTGCATCGAGAGGATACCATTTCCCCATAGAAGAGTCTACACTACTGTAATCACCAATCCAATGACTATAACTTTCATCATCTGTTTCATATACCCTCATCTCATCTATAAT